>Ga0179593_1299967_pt1 | contig 12571 bp, 13 predicted proteins | sample CZODoug2_1_08_16_FD_185931 | JGI IMG/M metagenome (GOLD analysis project Ga0179593, IMG submission 185931) | Vadose zone soil fungal communities from Angelo Coast Range Reserve, California, USA - CZODoug2_1_08_16fungal (PacBio error correction) | ecosystem: Environmental > Terrestrial > Soil >... | reverse complement strand
GTTTTAGCTTGTTGGGAGTACGAAGGTAGAGAGATTGCGGTTCTCTTTTCTCCCTCACAGACTTTCCTCGCTACATGCTTGCGTCTCCAGACAGGTTGAATCCCGGTTGGGCCCTGTTCGCAATACTCTCTACGACTGACAACCCTTTAATCTTTGTTTACCACTCGTACCCTCAGGAGATAAATACCGATTATGTTTCCGGGCCCTTTCAATACTTTCCGAACTCTATTATTACCCGAAACGAGTCAAAGGTGCTTCCACTGATCCCGCCTCTTAGAGTTTATCCCAGGACTCTTGGTGTCTGCATCTCTTTAGGTTCTGTCCTCTCTTTTTCAAAAAATATGAAGACCAACTTGTATGATCTGAGTCCCCTGCTCTCCAAGTATTCCCCTTCTAATGAACTTTCCCGGGGGACCGGAAGCCCTCTGTTTTCTTCACTTTCTTGAGCCACTGATCGTATTCGGTTTCGGGTTTTCTTCGATCTCTTTCCGGTTTGCCAACCTTGACTCTGAATTCTTACGACAGTAGTCGAGGTCAATCCGGCTCTTAAGACCCGCATGCTTATCCCCTTATTCCTCTAGACCCGGCGTCATTAATTCTCTCCCACTCTACCTAAGTATTCGAAATTTTCTTCTGGTTTGCTCCCTCTCGCCCTCTGTGAATGAAGATTTTCTGTCCTACAAGGATGTTACATTGTCCATAAGCTTTGATGATCTCCGTTCCCCCTCTTATTTTTAATTTTTCCGCGGCCCCCCCCAATCATGGGTAAGCATTTAAGGCTGAAAGTGTTTCCCATGCGAGCATCAGCTCACCCTTCCTTCTGTTATACGAATAATTGTACCAACAGATATGGTTTCTTTCCAAGATTCTTGCTGATTTCGATAGAGATGGTACTGACGGAACGCTTTCCCCTCCCCCGTGAAGTTTCGAAGATTTCGTTCCATCTCTTGACTCTAATATTAATACCTTCCGTTTTGTCGAATATCAAGCCTAGCTTCCCACGAACTTGGTATGCCCTTCCGGCTACCGTCTCTACCCGATCACGCGAGCGCCAACATCAGATCCTCAATAGCAGAATGTTCCGAACACTCCGTCTTTTGCCTCCAGATAGCTCCCTCTCCTGCCCCCGGTTCCTGGAAATCGCACACCAGGCATTTTGACGCTCAGTAACCTGAAAGATCCAAGACTTTGAACTTTTTACTTATCACCTCTCCCTCCAGACGTGAATTCAAGGAGGTGGCAGACGAAGGTCAGTTCACGCTGCCAAACCCTTTCCTCTCCCCCGTCGCCCCTATTCTTCCCTTTAGGTCTCAGTTCCTTTAATCTGAACGCACGCGTGTCCTTATATCTTCCCCCCAAAGACGACGCCAGGAATAGTGTCTTCCCCGCCATTTTCCTCTTTATCTCTTCCTTCCTGAAGTCAGTCGTCCGTTACCAACGCTCCTTCTTCCCCACCCCCCTTCCCCCCATCTACCCTATAACCCCCACATCTCCTTTTTTCCCCGAAAGAGGATGCGATTGGTCCGCCCCGTGACGGTCATATGAGCAGGAAAACACTTAAATCCTCTTCCTGTTCCTCACCCAAGATTTGCAATAATTGTTTGAGTCTCTAAGGAACCCCAGCCGCTGTCATCCTGTCCGGACCACCACTCTCTTTGACCCCACTCTTCTTAGTTCCCAAGTTAAAAGGTTGAGTTAGGTTTTGACCCGTTCGTCCAACCGTTTCTCTTTCCTCGAAAGACTATCCCCCGGGAGTTCATCTCGTGGCTGTTTGCTACAAAGCTCACATGTTGTGCTTTTCCCTCTTCTCTCTCCCATTTCCTCAGGCAATCCTCACATTTCCCATTCTTTCAGATCAATTGTGTCCCCGTTTTTGGAGTTTTAACCTCCCTCGACTAAGAAGTTTTCTTCTCCCATCCCTACAAGTCCTGTAATTCCCCTCAGACTAGGCTTCGAGCCTCTTTTTCTACCAATAGGATGTGGCCCGAACCCTGAGAACAGTTCTGCCTCCCCCCTGATCTTTTTCCGCAACCAGGTTGAGATCCCTTTTTTGGAATGTATATTTCTAATAGTGATATGTCCTCTGATCAAGGTCTCCGACTTTTCGCCCCTTTCCTTACCTTGGCGATGGCAACCTTTTCAAGTAGCGTTCTTTCTACCTTTAGTACGCCTCCATTCAATCCTTTATTGAGGAGTTACTTGAGGAGCAACCTTTCATGACTTAGAGAGTCAGGTGGTCGGCCGCAGTTGATGCGGTGTTTTCGCTTCCCAGTAAACTACCCCCCCATCGACTCATAGCATCACCCTCTTGATTGGCCTTACCCCCCCCAGCGTCCTCCTTTGTTCTTTTTTATGGACTTAGGCGCAGTATTTTGGCTTTGGATGAGTTGTGAACCTCCCCATTTGACCTGAGTGCCCTTTGGCTTCTTCGCTCTATGAAAGTTCCTGCTCTTTTTTCCCGCAGAGTATTTTTTTATCCGTACCCGAGGTCAGACCCTGTCCGAGAAGCCAATTGCCGATTCTCTCACGTTTTTCGTACTGTTGAGCCCCTGAGTCCCTTCCCGTTTTTATGGACTCCGTCCGAAAGGAAGATGTCTTGGCCCCCAGTTCTGCTTCTCTTCAAGTCTTCTCTGCGAGACCGTATGGGTAGACAGTTTTCTCGCCGCAGCTGCCCTAATTTGTCCTTTGGGATAGTTCGTACGAGATCCGCATGCCTTCTGCTCCGTGTGAAGCTGTGATCTCCCGACCCCTTTTTACTTTTTTTCTCAAGTTCTCCATTGCCGTGTTATAGGCAGCCAATTTACAGGGTTTCAAGTGAATTATGACTTCCCCCCGTTTTTCCTTAGTTAGCCTATTTCTCTTTTGGCCCTGAGTGTCGATTTTGTGGAAATAGACGATACCTCTTGTGTTTATCTCTTTGCCCCGCATCCCACAACCTTTATTGGATATTCTCTTTCCCCTGGGTTTCTCGTAGAAAGTCCTCCCTGATGTTTCTTTCTCACGGAGTTCCCTCGACAAGGGCAAAAAACCCTTTCCCCGAGACCTTTCTTACGTAGACTATACTTTCCCCTAGACCTTGTTCCCCCTCTACTAGAGCAAGCTAGCATGAGTGTAATCTCCCATATGCAAGTTCCCACCCCAGAAGACAGGCCCCAGAGACAAGTAGGACTCGGCTTCGCCGGCGGTTTACACACTCCCCTCTCCTGATCCTCCTCTTCAGACTTGAACCCAAGTTCCTCCTTCAGAAAGCGAAGCATGCAGGTTCCCCCAGCATGACTCTGCGTTCTCCCTCTTACCTCCCTTTCCCCCTTTCCTTTGTGTTTTTGTTGAGTAGCCTACCTCTTACCCGTTCCTTAGTCTGGTCCCCCCTTTTTTTGAAGGGAGAATTGAGTCGGAAGCGCTTTCCGTGTTAACGACAGGGCGTTGAGTTGCGGTGCCACGTTGTCCAAGTTCCTTCTTTTTTTCTCTTGAAACCTGTGCTGGTCTTCACTCTTGGTTCACCGCTTTACGAGCAGGCTTAGCCCTGTCGCCCTTTGCTTCCGGTGCGACTGTCGACGCTCCCTTTCCTCTCGAACGCAGGATTACTGGATTTTCAATTGCCCCCTCTTTGGTGCTCTCCACTATTTATCTGACATTAAGGATCCCCATGGTCGGCGTTTCCTCGGCCAGAACTCTCATTCCCGATCAAAAAAGATTCCTTTTTGTTTTCTCCGACGCCCGAAAAACTCTGATAGTGATTTACCCCCTACAGACAAATACACAGCGGCGTGCAAATCTGTCCCCTCACCCCCGAGCTGTATATATCAGCCAACTCGACAACCTTTCTTCTTCGATGACCCCCAGTCCCCCTTTTTGCCATGCCACATACCAAGCTTCTGAGCTCCCAACGCACCCGCCGATGCATTACAACATCCCCGCGACTACCACACCCCCCCCCAAGATAACCTGTATTCAGGTAGTCCGCACCTTATAGAAACAGAAGGGCCCTATTATTATAAGAGGAATCTCCCTACCAGAGTTTTCCAAATATCCCCTTCTCCCCAGACCTGGAGTTTTAAACAAAACAAAGAACCTCCTTTCCCACCTTGTTCTTCCTTCGAACTTAGGTCTTTTCGCTCTTCCCCAGTTCCTGCGTACCTTCTTTTGTGATTCCCCACTTCCCGCTTCGATCTTTCTGATTCCTGTTTGCTCCCGCCGACAGATACCCAGATCAAAAATTTTTCCATCAGTTGCACGCCCCTCACCCCCCTTCCCTTCAATCCCCCCAGAACAAGACACATCCCCTTTTCGACGGTTCTTTTTCCCTCCCCAGTCTTATTTTTCGGAGCTACCCTTTATTTGGTCTTGGCTATTGGCCGCAACAAACCTACCGAAACATCCTTTCCCACAGTGAGAGCATGAACTTCAATGTGCCCCCTCCCCACCGGAAAATAATCCATCCCATGGTCACTGGAGTGACCCTTCTGCACCCCAATCCCACTTCCCCATTTCTCCAGGCGACTCCAGGAGGGCCCTTCCTCTCCCCTTGTACGCCGCAGGCTATCCCTACCGGACAACCAAATAGATCCCATTCCCATTTTTCTCCCCTCTTTCTCCCCCTTCTTCTCCCTTGGCCCCTTAGCAGATCTAGCAGGACGTAAGTGCGTCAGAAAGTGAGAATTGCGGGTCCCTTCCCCCCTATTTCGACCACCCAGACCCAAAGCCGGCGCCTCCCGTCCCTACTCGTTTTTTTTGCCCTAGTCGTCGGGACGGGTTACCGGATGAGGGTAACGTCTTGTTATTCGCGCCGTTTTTCTACGGTGCTTTGTCAGCTGGCTTTATCCAGCCTTGTCATGGTATTTCGAGTCATTTGCACCATTCTTGTAAATGCTCTGATGCGACCGCCACCGTTCCCCCCCATTCCCCAACGTCGGCCCTGCCTTCTCATACATAGGTGATCTTCCTCGGCCTGACCGCGCCTCTTTTGCAAGACAAGGCTTCCACGCTCCTTTCCCCCCCCTTTGCGACCTTTCCCTGCCTCTCATGAATGTTTTCTTCAAATGAATCTGTTGGTTCGGACAGTCTCCGGGTGGCGTTTTTCCCTCTTTCATATTCAACAACACTTCTTTTCCGCCTCCCGAAGGGGTGTCTTTCTCTTCCACCTCGGCGCGACTTTTTAGTATCCTTGGCTACCAGCCTCACGTCACCCAATGAAGCCCTCTCTCCTGACCAAAAGGATCGCATTTTCTTTACTGTGCTAGTGAGTCCGTGGCGAATCAGATGCCTCCCTCTTGTAACCTAGTCTCCTTTAATTGGAGTGTAAGGCAGTGAGGTGCCCTCAGTGACATCTCCTCTGCAGGAATATATAGAGATTTCTGGTTGGCTAAACCTTCTGATCTCCGAAGGGATGTATAGTCCCCTCATCTCACCTTTTTTAGAGGGATCCTGATATGGTGCCAATTCGTGCTTTCCTCCCTACCATTACTTTTTCTGAACTTTCCCTCCCCCCCCCCTGCTACTTTTTCCGTAATGAGAGAGTAGTTCCAGTTCTGCTTTTAGGTTTTCTACCTCCACATTAGACAGCCTTGGTCATTTTGCGCATGGCCTTTCGACCCCCGTTATTGACTTTCAGCGACGGTTTTTACAACCGTGGTCTTTTCCAATCAATTCATGGTAACGATGACCCCGATTCTCTGGTGGCTTGATGGCCATGTAGTCCCCCCCCTGAGATTGTTTAATCCTTCCCGGTGAAACACTGATTTCAGTTTCTTCTTTTGGTTCGAATTCGGGATCTCTCTTTCCATAATCCGTTGTGGTTGAGAGTCCCCCAGACTTAGTTCTCCCTTTTCCCGACAGTCCCCCGTATTCCTTGGCTTTCCACTCTCTAGCGCACTCACGATCTTGTGAACATCAGGTCCCTCCTTCTTTTCCCAGGTCTGAGGCTTTGACTAACCCTCCTTTTTTGAGGCGATCTCTAAGCCCGCTTTCCCCCTGGTTGACTTCTCCAACTGCAATGTACCTCTTCCTTGGCGACTTGCGAAGACCCCAAAGCTCCCAGTGGATGTGGGCGCTGACTATTTTCTTCCATGCACTGCGATCAGATTATTGTATAACCGTGCACATCCATTGCTTCCTAAGACTTGCCTTTCCGATTTTTAAAAGGCCAAGCCCTCCTACCATTTTAGCTTCCAGGGAGTACTTGCTCGGCCGGGAAGAATTTGCAGACCCTTACTGATCGAGTGAGAGCCTTCTACCCGAGAGCTAAGACTTGGCGTCCCAGCGCTCCTGACTTCCAAGCCCCACCTCCCTCTAGTCCCTTGCCATTTCATCCCTCCATGTAAAAAATCTCAGATTCCTTTTTCAAACCCCCTAGCCACTTTACAAGAAGGTCCGCCCTTTCCAAAACCGTGGTCATCCCCAGCTTTCTATTTTCTTGTCCGTGATGGCATATTGAGATTACACTCGAATCACCGGCAGATTCCCCCCTCCCCCCTTAAAAAGATGAGGTCGCCCCAAGTTTTTTCTGTCAGAACCTCTCTGCCCCACCTTTTCCTCCTCCCAACTGAGTAATGGGTCACCTACTCCCACTAGCCCTTTCCCTTAACCGGATTCAGAGGTTCGGGTTTAATCCCTTTCTTTCCCCGAACCCGCCTTTCTCGTCCCGCCCCCCCTCCTCAGAGAAAGAGTGGATGTCTTCCTTTTAGTGAATGGTTTCCACCTCTTCCAATCCCGGTGGCTTCGTTCTCGCAGATTCCCTTTTCAGTTTCAATTCTTCGAATTTCCCATTTCTTTGCTAACTTAAGACTTCCCGGGTGCCCGTACAGCCTGACTTACGAAGTTTCCCTTACCCCTCCCCTCTTTTCCTTCTTTTTCCAACCTTACCCCTTTCACTATTCCCCCCCCGCCGAGAGAGCGTTCCCCTGCCTGGTTTTCCTGCCAAGCGGCTTCTGGAAACCCGCCACTGCGCGTCCGTCTTCTCCTCTTCCCCTTTAAGTTTTTTTTTCTCCCGTGTCAGAGAATTTGTCCTCCTCCGCGATGACGTGTCAGATTTGTTTGCACTCTTTTGCCTAGCACCGTGGTTCCCCCCCGGTTTCTTCCTTCATTCTTCCCGGGCCCCCTTCGTCCTACGGAGGTCTCCCCTCTTCCCCTATTCCGAGAACCAGTGCCCCATTGTCCCTTGCCGTTAGTCCCCCTTGCGTTTCACTTCCCCCCTAGGCTGTCTAGCTTGCGTCGTTTTCGTTTGATGATTGTTTGTGCCGCCAAGACACGCCCCCCCAGAGCTTCTCTGTCCCCTGCGAGTCTAGGTTGAACTGCACTCTGCACCCCTTTTTTTCTTCCTCTTTTCTTTTTTGTAGGGCTTCCCGCATAGTCTGCTTGGAACCTGAGTGGGAACCCCCTCCTTCTTTCGGTCTGGCTGTCTTTTCACGCGTTTCCTGACAGGAGTCCTATTTTCGCGACTCAGATTTGGCCCTGTCTGCTCTTTTCCGAAGGTCTGCTAACGGTCGAGCGGACTCCTCTTTTTCTTCGTACCATTGTTTGATTCAATTCTTGTCTTTTTTGGGGTGTATTGCCCCCCCAGGCAGGAGAGTATTTCTTGCTAGGGGTCGGCAAATTTCCCATTTCGCCTCCTCGCCCTTTAGAGGGGTAGAACTTTTTTGCTACAATTTCACGAGTGATAGCTCGGATTTTGTATGTGGGTTTGGCCATACTAGGGACCTCGAATGCCACCCGAAGTTCTTTACGGTGAGACGATGTCTTACAGTGCTGACCTGGTTTGTTTTAGTTAGGACCGCCCTCCCCAGGGCGCGCATTTTAATTTGGTTCTCCCCTCGTATTTCTGCTTTTGCTTTCCCCCTTTGTTTTTGGGATGGGTGGTCGTCTCCCTTCTGCTCCAGGGTCCGTGGTTTTTCCCTCTTCCCACCCCAAACTTCAGTTTTACCGTCCGGTTCTTCGAGACTTTTGAGCCTGCAATTTTTTAAGTCGGTTCCCCCATGAACCTGTCACACCCCCCATAATTTCGACGAGTCCATAGTCTCCTCAGACCCCCCCACACCCAGGCTAAACGTGTACATCCGTCGAACTGTTACGATTATTCTTAGTTCCTGTCCCTTTTGACTTCCAAGAAGATTAACTCTTCTCCCCAAGCATGTCCTCAATGAACGGATTTCTTTTTCCTCCCCGGACTTTGTTTGCCAACTTTTTTTGTAAACTTTCCCCCGTCCCTTTACCCCCCCCTATCAGCTTGCGCGTCAACCCCCTCCTGGCTAGCTAAGAGAAGTATTACATTTTGCCCCTAATCCTAGCAGTTTGTCCATTCTGATTTCTCCATCTGAAGAGTGTATTTGTAGTTGTCATCTTGATCAGGCCCAAACCTCGTGAGGTTCCTCGCTTTTGTTCGTACCACTATTACTTACTCTTTCTAAGTTTCGACCCGTAGTTGTTGTACGTCCTCATCCGAGGCATGCATCTTTGGATTGTTTTCCCAAAGAATGATCCCCAAGCCCCCACCTGATTACGATTGAGAGTTTTTCCACTGATCTTGGTCATGACCCCACAGGATTTCACTTTGAACCGAGTTTTCCCGGATTTTTCCTAGCAGATGTTGACTTGCCCCTCCCCTGACGTTTTTTGTTTGTGTATTGATGAGTCCAAGGCGCAGCTGGGAGTCACCCATCCCTGTGGGGGATTCCCTCTGGTCTAGTGCCAACCCGTCCCGCCCGGAGTTTAGTGAATAGGACCTTTATCCTATCCCTCTTTGAAACATAGACACGTTTGGTTTTTTTGCTTCGTCCTCTTTCTTTCCCAAAAATCTGATCCCCTGTTTATTCGACAGCATACCGCACCGGCCCTTCCATCCCCTCGTCCTCCTTCCCAGAGCTCGTCCGCCCCCTTGCCGTCCCCTTTGTCTTTTTTTACTCGATGTTTCCCCACCCTGTGCCCCTGGTCATTTCCCCCTCACTATATTTTTCGAACCCGCCCCCCCACTACTCTACCGAAGCTCCTAGTCTCTCGTTCTACTTCCGCTCCCCCAGTCCCCCTCGTCACCCCTTCAATGACAAGCTTATTGTCGCAACCCTTGTATCCCCAGTAGTGGCCCGGCTACCCTCTGTCCCCGGCTCCCCGCCCCCGAGGATACCCTGTAATTCCCGGAGAAGCCTGGATGCCCAGCCAACAAACAAGAATTCCCTTCCCTTTTCCCTTTTTCACCGATCAGACAAGCGTCAGTAATTAGTTTCCCGTTTCCTAAGGATATAGAAGCCCGCCTAACGCTCGTGACCCCGATCCTTCCGAATCAATGGTTTTGCCTTATACGCCTGACCCCGTAAGCCTGCAGGAAAGTAAAATTGATGAACCCTCATCCTTGCCCGCACTCACCCTTCTCAGAACTTATCAAGACATACACCGAGTTGAACTCTTCTGTGAAGAGGTAACGTGTCACACCCTCCCCCTGCTTCCCGCGATTCTTTCTCCCTGGTCGTTTTCCTTTTCCACAACCCCCCCCCTCAAGCCCTCCCAGAGTCCCCCCTGAGCTTCCGGACTATGTCAATTTCCAAAGAACCCTACGCACATCATTTGAAAGTTTGAGGTGCGGCCCTCCCGGTCGCTTCCCCCCCTCCTCCAGCCCGTCGTTGCCCCTTCCCCCCCCCCTTCCAGAATTCGACCCCCTTGGAAGGCTTCCTGGTTGCTCGCGCCCCCACTTGAGCACTCCCTACAAAACGATGCCGTTTTCTCGATTTTCCACCTTCCTCGCACCCTTTGCGACCCATCTCTCGCTGCTTCGTCCCGTTTTTTAGGCTCTTGATGAAAGCAGCCCCCCTCTTTTTCCGACAGACCGAAGTGAAAACACGCCTTTTTCCCTTCCATCTCGTTAGGCTCGGGTTTCTATTTCTGGCAGGGTTCGGTTGTTAGCTTTTTCGCTCACTTCTTGAGTCCTCCTTCTTTTCTCAAAATTGGGCATTTTCCTTACCGATCCAAACTTTGACATTGGCCTCGGTCCCGATTCATTGCTTTCTTTCATATGACGAGTTTTGACCCCAGCTCCACCCCCCTCCCCTTGAATCGTGTTCACCCACCAGCCCGACCGAACGTGGTATCCCTCCCCTCGGTCCTATTGGGTCGGCTTCCTCTCAGGTTTTTTTCTTACGCCGACCAGATCCCCTCCCCCTTCACTTTTCCCCCCCGGTTTTTAATGGCCATTCTTCGTGACTTTTTCCGAGCGTTGTCCCCATGACTTCATTTTGTTTCGTACAGGCTCGTTGCCGGCGGCTCCCGGTCCCCTACCTCCAAACTCCTGGAGTGGTGAGCAGTCCACTCCCTCTTGGTAGTAGGTCCTACGGACGATTCTTTGTTAGTCCGCTTCATGAAATATTCCTAACATTGGGTATTCAATCTACTCAGTTTTGTACCACGTGTGATTTTTTTGAGTGGGTTTTCCCCCCAGTTTTGTAGTGGAATGTAGTCTGATATCCAGAATGAAAAAGTTCCAGTCTTTCCTTAAGGCACTCGTTTTCCTAGAATCGGATTTCAGGACCGACACCTACCCCCCCCTTCGCTACGCTATGTAGGACGTTATATTGATAGAAGGTATTGAGATACTCACTGCGAAATCTCCCCGGTGGAGTGATCGCCTGGCCTTCTCTGGGTCAAAATTTTCGGTTAGTCCCAGTTTTTCCCATTTCCTTTTGAGGATGCATCAAAGTTTCGTCTTCTTCCATTGCTTCCCACCCAGCTGATGCCTCTTCCCGTTGAACTACTGATCTTCCAGTTAGAAGTTTCCGACTAAGTTCTAGCTACTCCCCCACCTACATGGGTAATCATGCATGTCCGTAGGTTCCCCCTTGATCTTTCCTCACTTTATTTAGAAAACCAAATAATTGATTGAGTTCCAGACTCTGGTTAAAACGATGCCGATTCCCTGTTTTGCTGGCCCCCTGTTGTTCGCTTTTATAGCGACTTGGGAAGACCTTTCCCCCGGTCCCCCCCTTTGCTGGCCTCTTTCTCTGGAGAGTCTTTACGTGATATCTCCTTTTTCATCCTTTTGTCGATTTCTTTTAATCCGCAAAGAATTAGCCGCCCCCATTTCCTCAGGCCCCCGAAGGTCGGGCCAATTCCTGGTTGTACAAATGCTCCTCTACCCGACAGACTCCAGCCGCTTTGCCCCCCCACCCCCCTTCATTAAGTCCCAGTTAAGGACCCCCCGGCCCTTTTCACATCCTTGAGTTGGTTTCCCTGCTTCGTTCCTGTGCCTACCTTTAGGAATTCCCCTGCGCCATGTCTCCCCCCGGAATTGGCCCTTTCCCCGACTCAACCTGCCACGCCCCGCGAATGGAGAAGGACGTTTCCTGTGCAGCTCAGACTGAGTCATTTGTTTCCCTTGTCACCGCCGTCGTCCCCCCCTCGGCATTTTCACCCTGCTCCCAACCATTTTGCTTTCGAAGTCCCGGGTCTTCGACGTTTTCCCGGTTTCTATGCTCATTCGGTGTTACCTTACTTTCCCGCGAATGCGATCTTTCCTCCAAATATGAGTAGGCCCCCGTTAGGCCTGTGCCCCCTTCACCTTCTGATTTCGTCCTTTCAGAAGATCAGCACCAACGCGGCAGACCGCTCCGACAATAGACCCTAAAAGCCCAGTGCGCCACCTTGTGTTAAGCCAGCGTTCTTATTGATGCCGTTGAGTCTCTCTCATTTCCCTTTCCTGAATCACCCGACCGAGCGCCCCCCAAGGATTTTCTTCGCCCCCCACTAGTTGTTTCGACCCGACTCCCGTCCGCTTTCCCTTTCCCTCAACAAACATGTCTCCTGTTGATCCCCCCCTTCTCCTGGGCAGAGGAAGGTCCCCCCCCAGTCTTTTCCGCGTTTTTTTCGGTAATCCTTCCGAATTCTTCGCTTTTCTCCAAAAGCCTCTGCCTTGGGATGAGCGGGGTCCTAGTGTTTGTCACAACGTCTGCACGAGGGGTCTTCGTTCTTTGTTTCCCCGAAGTGCCACTGTCTGCGACCGCCAGGCCCTCGTTTTGCGCGTGCCCCCCTCTTTCAGGCCTTCCCCTGTTTGGGGAACTTCCATCTCTTACGTTCTCTTACCTCCCCTTCTCTCTAAAACCCTCCGTACTCCTCAGATTCGTTCCTGTTTCGCGCCGTCTTTTGAGCCCCTGGATTGTTGGACCACTTTCCTGTCTAAGCCAAGTATTCGACTCGGAGAAGAGTTATTTGTCATCCGGTTTTTTTCTCATTTGTCATGAGCCGGAATGTCATTTTTCTTTCCTTGCCCCTATGCTTTTTCACGAGTCCCGTGTTTCAGACCGGAAAGGAGTTGATTCCCAGCATGTTGTTCGATTGCTTGGACTGTAGAGTGCCTACCGGTATTCCACTGACCGTTTAACCAGAATTTTTTTGCCTTTGTCCCTGTGTTTTCTTACTTAAGTCCCCCAGTCCATATGACTTCCTCTCATGGGCCTTTTCCTGTGTTCTGTTCTTTGCTACCAGTTCAACAACTACCACCCCCCTCTTTGCAGTTTTATCCGCGGCTACCGGCGTGATGTGCCCTTCCCTTTTGTTGCCAGGGTCCTATGTTTCCCTATTTGTTGGTATGGACAGG
>Ga0179593_1520535_pt1 | contig 12572 bp, 16 predicted proteins | sample CZODoug2_1_08_16_FD_185931 | JGI IMG/M metagenome (GOLD analysis project Ga0179593, IMG submission 185931) | Vadose zone soil fungal communities from Angelo Coast Range Reserve, California, USA - CZODoug2_1_08_16fungal (PacBio error correction) | ecosystem: Environmental > Terrestrial > Soil >... | reverse complement strand
CCTGGCCCCTTACAAAGTCATCAAATCCCGACCGCGACGTCGAGGGTGACAGCCGTTCTCGTGGACGCGACGGCGTTTTCTTCCGTAATAAAACTTTGATTCTGTATGGCCCTCATTCGCTAGGAAGAGTCACCGTCCTCCCTTCTAGAGTTTGTAGTTCGAAAACCATCCGGTTTTGCATGAGGAGCATTCGATGCGACCGCGTTCATCACTCCCCCGTGAAGTCACAGCTATGGTCATGCGGATCATCGAAAAGGAAGGGCTTTCTGGTCCACCTTCTACCCCGATCCCTACCCGGTAATCGTTCACTTGATGCTCTACACCCCCGATGTTCTCGGCTCAAATGACTTCTTCGAAGTAGGTGCTTCCCCGCAGCAGAAGTAATTTAACACCTCCTTCCGGGGCGCGGCAACAACTTACCCCTAGTTAGATGGCCCCCTTTTTTTGAAAGCTTTTTATGGTCTTTCTCATTTGGAAGAAACAGGATCCTTCCCTATGAGAATCCACTCGCCTATTCCCCCACTGCAATGGAGGGCATGGGCCGTGCCTCCCCCGGAGGACTTATTGGAGCTTTTCCCCCTCCCTGAAGGCTGATAGGAAGGCCGGTCCCCTTTGGTCCGAAGTCGAGGGAAGCCTACAACTACATGATGGCAGTGAGGAGGCAGGTGGTCAACAAGATCCACAACCGTTTTTGCCCCACTAGTTTTTCTGAAGACCTTCCACGCTCCTCCGGGCGAGTAATAAAAGACCCTCTGGGGGGGGGGCGGGGGGGGGGGGGGTGGGGGGGGGTTTGTTGTTGGGTTGTGGTGTGTGGGGGGGTGTGTGTTGGGGCGGGGCACCCCCTCCTTAATGGCAGATCCGAAGACCTTTTTTTCCTGACCCCGTTTCTAACCTGCGCCCTCCGCTTGAACGATACGTCAAGGACGCCCGCCTCCCTTCTTCTCGGGATTCGCCAACGGAGAAAAAGCAGTTCCCATGCTCGTGACCAAAATGAGCTCTTTCGAAGACGCTTCTAAATGGCCGTCCACTATTCTAGTCGGCATCGTTTCTCCCATCGTGCCACCAAGCCTCGGCGGGCCGCATTGACGCGTAACCGACACTCCTCCTTTGGACCGCCGACCTTTTTCCTTCTCCCGTCGCAGGTCCCTTTCCAGGCGTCGCGCCGCACCCTAGGACTCGAGGCGTCCCTCTTGAAGAATGCAGACTGCCATAACCCTCTGACAACGCGTATTCACTCCCCCCCTCCTCCTTCAACCGCTATTCGAGAAAGGCGAGCCTCAGATCTGGTTCTACGAGAACCGCGTAATTTGATTTCCAGAATCATACTTTTTTCCCCCTTTTGAGCATTCCTTTTTTTTTGGTGGGACAGCGCATCGCCCCGTGTGGAGAGCTACTTTTTTCGGGCAGCCGACGGTGGGTAAAGCTTATAAAAGTGGACTTCAAATCTTCCGACAGACCACCTTTGAACTGCCTTTTCCACTATTTTTTCTCTTTGAACAACTTCTCCCCAAATGAGAGACCATACTGGCCTTTATCGCTCCGACTGACCACGTCAATCTCAAGAGCCAACATCCCTTTGAGCCCTCCGCGCTTCCCCCCCATCTCCACTTCGACCTGCATCGAAGCACACGAAGACATCCCCGCCGTTCCCTTTTTGGCAAATTTTTTTTAAACCGCTCTGACCTGCCTCCGCAAGTCGAGAAATCTCGTGTTCGCCCTTTAAGGCGTCTAGGCGATTCCAAAAGTTACTTCTTGCGACCTAATGATTTTTTTTTTTTCGTGATTGACACTATTTGGATTTCATCCCTCCGGTTTTTTTCCCTCCGATCATAGTTGCCACGCCCAGGCTGTCCTCAGAAATGTCTCCGAATTTTTAACTATCTAGAGACACTAGCTTTTTTCCTTCTCTTCTTGGAGGATTTTCTTCGGGTTCGCGTTGGGTTCTGGTTTTTTTCACGGATGGCGAGTTACCCCTTACCCGGCGCAGGTCTTTTTTTGGGGCTTCCGGTCGAATGGCTGTCGTTGATGGGGGTAAGCGCTTCTGAGGGTATTTGGATTTGGACTTCTCGTCGAATCCCCCGATGCGGAGTTTTGGGGAGCATCCTCAAGCCCCGGATAGCCTTCTCTGTTTTAGGCGGTCTGTTCGTTCCGCTCGAGGAAGGTGCCCTCTTTCCTTCCCGGTCGCGGTAGTAGGGAGTCCTTGTGTTTTGTGTTGTTTTGGAAGTCCAGGTTGTCTCGCGATTTTTACCGCGCACGAAATTTTTCAGATTCGCCCACCAGTAGGAGCAGGTCTGTCAGTTGCCGAACTCTTGATTTGTCACTTCTTTTTCTGGCACCGGGACGCCACCAATATCTTAAGAAGAGCAAGTTTTGTTGTCCACTCTTGGCTTGAAGACGATGTTGGTCCTTTCCCTATGAATTTCCTTCTAGCAGATACTCTTTAGGCTTTTTTCCTTCGCCGAGAGGGAGACGCTTTCGAAGGGCCCCTCTTAAGGGCGAGTTGTCGGACGGTATAGCGGTTTTTTCTTCATGCTGCACGTCTTCTTCGCGCCCTCGGCGGATTGGTTGAGCACGATGGCGTCCGCCCGAACAGCTTTTTTCCCCTTTGAGGGCAAGTTGCGGACGCCCCGAGGCGTCGTAGATCCCTTTAGCACTCTGTTTTACGCAGAGGCATTTTGGTCTGCTTTTTCTCCGTGGCGACGCCCTTCTCACCGCTGCTTTCCGTAGCTTTCCTGCGGCCCGCAGTTTTCCAAGCCGCAGTTCGTGAGGTCCTCCCTCTCGCCCGGGATTCTTGGTCCTTGTATTCAGCGAGGGCGCTGTAGTACCCCCCTCCATTCCGGGCTTTTGCAGTTCTTTTTCGCGCGAGACGAAGGCTGCCGCTCGACAGGTTGTTGAATTGTGATGTTGACACCCTTTCCGGAATTCTTTTTAAGAAGTATTCTCACCCTCGGCGGTCCTGCCCTATAGCATGCCACCTCTTTTCTTTTGCCTTCGGTTATGGGGAGCGCTTCGACGTGAGGCCCCCTGGCGGCCCAGGGCCCGCCATTGCAGTTCTGTTTGATAGGAGTTTTTTTCTTTAGATTCGTCCATGATCTTGAGAAATCTTTCAGAGTTGGGAATATGCGCTGTTGCTTCCTCCCCGGTCGCCAGCCTCTGTCGCGAAGCGTTGGTTCTGAAGTCGATGAGGGTGTGCTTTTCATGTAGATTGCTCCAAGCGCCCGACCGCCCGATCCTCTTTCAGGCGGAAGTTTCTTTTTACCCGTGTGGGGGGAGAGAGCTCTTCCCTATGACCGGGTTTTTCGATGAACCCTCTTTTTTTTTTCCCATTCCTGGTCGCTCCCCCGGCTCCGCCTCGGTTTAAACTGCACAGGTCTTTGTTTCCGATGAACGCATGTCGAACCGTTCTTGCATGATAATCTCCCCTTGTTTTTATGGCCCCCCTTCAGGTGACTTTCCTATCGACTGGCCATCAAGATCCCCAGCTATTTTTTCGAAATCTTCTGGTATTAGGTCTTATCAACATCTCGCAGTTTCCTCTTCGGGGCCCTTTAGCGGTAGCATCTCCCCTGGCAAGAAAGCCGTCCATCTTTTCTTCATCATAATCCGTGTTTGTTGTTTCTCTCTTTTTTTTTCCCCTTACAGTCAAACTTGGGAGCTATCGACAGCGCCTAGGGCTACCGCCAGAGAAGAGCACCTTCGAGGAGGTCAGTCCCTCAGGATTCGTCCCCCTCTTTTCCGTACGCACAAAGATGGTTCTCTCGCAGAGATCAAGAGCGGCGACGGTTCCCGCACATCGTGTTTCGGCGTGGATTCCCTGAGGAGCCTTTCAAAAATACTCCCCCCCCCCGATATTCATGGGACATTTCACCCCCCCAGGAAGGGAAGCCCCTTAGACACCGACTCGCCCTACCTTTTCACTAAATACGCGATTGCTTAGACGAACAGACGATCGGATTCTCGAGAGTCGGGCGCGGGCTTTTTCTACGAGGCAAGCATTACTATTTTCACCCCCTCCTCGAATTCCGGGGCTTGACCCCCCCCCTTCGCCGACCCCTGAGTTAGGATGGCGATTCCCATCTGCATCCCTTCTCAATCCTTCCTCCTACCGGAGCTTCTTCCGCCCCTCCCCCATCACCAGAGAACCACTGAACTTGGCGCTTTTCCCCGGGGTTGGCTACCGGCGAAGCTTACCTTCATCAACGTTCTCTTCCCCCCTACTTCTATTTTTCTGGTGAGAAGAGTCTTCGTATTCCCCAACTACATGAAGTCCGGCCTTGGCCAACTCACCGCCATCGCCCTTTCCAACCTGTCCGTAGCGATCATTCGTCTCTGAATTCTCAAAAAGCGCCGCCCTGCGGGCAGAGTACCCCTCTGTCCAGGACTTCATGGCGACCCTGGAACGATCCCTGCGATCATATTTTGCGACTTTTTCAAGGCGCCCTCCGCGTGACCGCAAGTCAAGACGCCCGACTCTTCTTTCCGGGCCTTTTGCTCGAGAAAAAAGCAGTTGCGCTTTCGTGAAAAAATTTCTTTTTCCACTTTCTCGACGTTTTTCAACTCCCCTGCCCGTCTCCCTCTAAGGCTCGGCAGGATTTCTTTTCCCATCGCATTCGGCGGCGCGCTTACGCATCGAGGCACTTTCTTCCGTGACACCTTTTTCCCTCTTGCAGCTGAAAACGGTTTGCAGAGTGGTGCTGCCCTCTTCGACTTCGTCACCCCCCGCCTCAAAGAGTATCTGCTTTCTAATCCGACTTGCATACCATCCCCCCCTAGTCTTCAGCACCCCCCCCCTTCATCTTCAGAGGAAAGTCGCACAGAGCTGGTTCTACGATCCCTCTCCGGCGGGCAAGAACCTCTTCCAAAAGCCACACCTGGTGGGGTGGAGCTCCCCTTTCAACGGATTTTTTCCCGGGTCGCCTGGCGTGTTCCTCCGAAGCGGTAAAAGCGCGCCCTATTCAAAAACCCGGAAGCCTAAAGCTGGCCTCAGCGGACATACCCTTCTTCGCTTTCACCTAAAGCGATCTCTTTGGGACACATGCTAAGAACCACAACAAAATATTTAAGTCACCCCCCCCGCTAGGAGCCCTCCCTGAAAACCCAGATCAGAGCAAAATTTCAGACAGCATATTAGACCCCCCCCTTGGTCATTCTAGGTCTGAATAGAAATCTTGTCCCAGAACCCCACCCCCGGACGAACCCGACTCTGACTAAGAGAATTCAAGTCGAGAAATCAGTAGGCCTCTTTCTTTTTTGCCAAAGGTAAAATTATGCTCTTTTTCTTTTGTGCTTACACCTACTGTTTTGGCACTATTGCGCTCTTTCTAATACCCTTGTTAGTCTGAGACCCCCCCACGCACAGCTGTGGACCTCGCCCCGACCCTGAGTCTTGTCTCAAGAAGTTGTCTAACACCTTCCCTCAATTAGCGACACGCCTAGAATTGAATGCTCTTTCTTTTCTTTTTGAGTGGGTGGTTCTGGAGGACTCGCACTTATTGAGATTTCTAATGGAAAGGCTTTGCGGCGGGGTCTTTCTCCTCGGTCGACTTGAGAGCTGGGGTTTCGCCGGCGGGCTAAGAGAGTTATATATGTTGACTCCTCGAAATTGTGGGGTGGTCAGCAGCAGGGGCCAGTGATCTCTTTGAGCTGGCGCTGTTTGGAGGCGGACCTGTGGTTCCGCACGGGCAAGCCTTGATAGCCCCCAGACGGTGTGGGGGTTTTTTTCCCCAGTCTTGTTAGCGCGCTTTTATCTTCTGCTGGCCACGCAAGGAACTCGCTCTCCCACATTCTGCGCTGCGCTCCCCACAGTCTCATTTTTTAAGTGATAGATCCCTTTGTCATAGACTCTCAGCGGACGCGGTGCTCGACCGATATCCTGGTAGGCTTCTCGAGCAAGTTTACGATGCTGGCGTAGTTTCTCAATCCTCTTGTTGGGCAGCCAGTCCAAGATACTCTTTGAGCGCAGCACTTCTTCGCCTCGGGAAGAACCAAGGCTTTCGCGTACGACGGGGGCGGTGCTGGAACCTCCCTCTAGAGGGTATTGGAAGTTTTGAGTTCTAATGGAAGTTTTATTACTTTGAGAACGAAGATCGGATTGGTTGCTACCCCGAGTCAGACGACCGTAGCTCGATGCCGAAGGGCTGTTAGTGGAGGAAACACCCGAAGTTGATAAGTTTTCCCTCATGTTGTCACGCCCTTGGGGGCACCTCCGGCCCCAGGACCTGTATTCCCACGCTGCTCATCGTCGGGCTTTTCCCGCATGTGGCTAAGCCGACTTTTTCCGTTTGTCGAAGACGGCTTTCCGGGCATTCGGGTCCAGGCTCCCTTCTCCTCGTGTTTAAGAGCCCCCCTCGTTTCAGTACTCGACCGTTCAGGTCGTTCAGGTCCGGCCGAAATCCGCTTTTGTTGAAGGCGCTTGGTTCTCTCTCAGCCCAATGGCCGGAATTATGTAGTTGTAGGCGCCGAAGACGCTTAGAACAACGCCCCCTTTTCCCTATAGCTCTTTCTCCTCGTTGATGAGGTCAGGGCGCTTCCTCTTTCGGCCCTACGGGTAGGCGGCCCCTTTTTCTCTATAGTTGAGTGGTAGTCGGGATTGAGAAGCCCTTGATCCTGGTCGTCCCAGAAACCCGCGCTGGGCCTCCCCCTTTGTCCGACATCTTCCGAAGTGGTTGTCGCGCACAGGCCTTCCCTAGTACTCTGCTGTCCTCCGCTTGTCGCGCCGACGCTAGCTTTTTAACCCTTTTTTCCGCCCTGACAGCAATTCCAGGACGGCTCCTTGGAGAGCAATCGCGGGGTAGTGCGATGACCTTTTCTTGCACTATGTAAATGAGTTACCGTGCTTGCCATTCTGGTCGTCCCTTTCTCCTCCACATAGATTGCCTGCACAGGTCTTGTTCTCATTTTTGTCGCACCGGCGGTCCATTTTCGCAGAACCTCTTTTTCTGGAAACGTGTCCGCCTGCCCTTGAGATGTCGGTGACTTAATTAGCGCTCTTTTTTCCATCACAGACTCCCCTCTCAAAATCTTCTGGTAGATAAGGTCTTCGGACTCCTCGCTCCCGTGCTTCTTGATTTGTAACATCGACGTCGCCGGTCTTCTGCTTTCCTTCCTTTGTTCAAGGGGCCAGAAAGCCCCTCCTTCTTCTCTTTTCTCCTCCGTTGTTGTTTCGCTCTGCCACTTCCCCCCCCTTTTCCCCCTCCTCTCCGTCGAGGCTACCGCCCCCTCCGGCACGGTGGATCGCGACGGCGTCTCCCACAGCTTCCCCCAGAAGGATTTCGACTCACTCTTTTCTGGATGGCCGCACAAAGCTTTTCTACTATCTTGGTTCCAGCCTGCGTGGATGAGGTTCCTGCCGACCTGTCTTTTCCATTGGAACAAAGACCTCCGGAATCCCCTTTTCTTTTAACCGGGACCAGGCCTTCCCCTCCACTAGCTTCTCGACCCCGACTCGTCACTACTAGATTCTCCACAGGAGTAGACGCCCACCCCTGATCGTGCTGGAATCGGCGGTAGGCTCTCCTATCGTTCCGGGAGCGGACAAGAATGCCCCCTCCCTCAGGGGAGCGACCAACCATTCCGAGTTCGAGGGCGAACCGGTTCTTTCTCCCAGATCTCAACTATGATGGATGGTCTTATCGATCTGACCAGGATCAGGAACTGGAGCTACCTCCTCCAACCCACTAGACTCAATGGCTGGTTCTCTGCCTCACCCACTTCTCCCTACCTTAAAAGAGGATGCTCCCTCAAGTTTTGGAGTTGCTGATCTCTTTCTCCAGATGTGGTGAGAACCACAAAGACCTTTTTGTTCTTCTTATGGTCAACAAGATCTTTTCGAATTAAACCCCCTTTCCTATCATCTTAAATTACGAGGCAGGATCCTGACCTGCGAGCGAAATTGAGGCTTCTTCCCTCCCTGCTCGGTCACGCGACCGCATGTTTCCTCGATTTCCCCCGACCAGACTGCTTCCTCTGCTTAGCGCACCTTACTCCCTGCCGTTAACGCTACGTCTCCTCCCTTCTTCTCGAGTATGCGCACCGGCCCCCCCCGTTGCACAACATGCTGACAAATGCTGTTCCCTTTCCGGACGCCTCGTTAGTCCGCCACGACCAACCGGTCCCGTCCCTACATCAGCCCTCTCTCGGTCTTACCATTGGCGCGAAAAGTTCACAACTGCCACCGGGTTTCTTACCTGACCGCGAGACGCCGACCTGTTCCCCCCTCTCGTCCGCCATGCTGAACCTCCCTCCCCGTGGTCTTTTTGCGCCTTTTCCCCCAACGCCTCAAAGAGATCTTCGGCAGACTTCCCTCTTCCCGCCCAAACAGCGTCTCAAGCCCCAGCCATCGGCACCCTTTCCTTCTCTGAGAAAGAGGATATTTTTCCGAGCCTCCTTGGGCAGAAAGGCTGACCCCCAACTCGACTTCGAGCACTTCCATCATCAGATGGTGGGGTGGAGCGCCCCCCGGATCTGAGGTTCCTTTCAACGCCGACGCCGATTCCAAAGAGCTCCCACCGGAATTCAAAAACCCCACACAGTAGACGTCGACATCAGTCTTCCCCTTATCGACGACTTCAAAGGACGCTCCTTCCCCCCGCGACAATTCAAAGAGCTCTTTTGTCCCTGCCGACGATGTCCCCCAACTTACATTTTCCCGTAAAAGGATCCCCCATCACGCCTCGGATCCGTTAACCCACAGCAACTCCTCCAACTTCTCTCTGAGAAGACAACTCCCAGAACTGCTCCCTTTTCATTCTCGACCGTACATTCCGTCACGCACCAGACCCCAACGGACGAACCCCTCTGACTCCGCAAGAGCATTCAAGTCGTTCTCTAAAGTATATATTTTTCCCAAGTTACATTTTACAGATTGAGGGCGTTTCACCCTCCTGGCGGAAACTATTTGGATCTCTTCTTTTCCCTCCTCAGTTTTTCACCCCCAACGCCCAGGATTTTGGAATCACGAAAACCTGTCTAGTAAGTGTAACTGTGGACTTAAATATCTTTAGCTCCCCCCTTTTCCTGAATTGAATGCTATTGAGGCTTTTGAGGAGGGTTAGTAGTTGTGTGGTTCTTTCTTACGAGTTCAACGGAGGATCGGTCGCATGAAACGGCGCACTTATGGATGGAGTAGTTCCCCTTTTCTTGGAGTTTCCTTTTGTTGCTGGGGTCTCTTTTGGTCCTCGAGCGTGGACTGTGTCTCTGTCCTTTTTCGTCGAAATCTCTGGCGTTGTTGTCGGAGTTTTTTCCCAGGAATCGCTTTGATTTTCTCAGGCGGTTTCCTTTTTCGTCTTTTAGTCGAGAAGGGCCCTAGTTGAATAAGGATCCCCCTGGAGAAGCGCGCCTTCTTGGGGTTTTGAAAGTCCTGTATCGACGCCCGATTTTTAAAAGTGGCCGGTTCACAAGACATCTAAACCCCTTCTCTAAAAACCACTTCGGAGCAGGGCTGGAAGTCCTCGCGCCATGGGCTTTTGTCTCGAGTCTTGCCCTCCGGATTCGGTGCTCGCCCCCCTCTCCCTGTGGGTTAAGAGTCCCTGGACGATGCTGGTTCCTTGAAGACGTTTGTTTTTTTTGATGGTCCTTTATGAATTATTCATCAGATAAATTCTTCTTCTGTTTTGACGCCTCGCCCTCTTCCTCTTCGGTCAGAACAATTTCGTCCGACGGGGGCTTTTTTTACGCTTTTTGCAGAGGAAACATTTTGTCTAAGGGTATGGAAGTGTCTTTTTGAAGTTATTTTCTCTCGATGAAGCTCCGGAAGGGATCTTTTTCTCCTTAAAAGATCCTCCAGTAGTGATTCTGCGGCTGTGTTGTCGTGGCGGCCCTAACGACTTTTTGCAGCAAGCATGTTTTACGCAGAGAATGTGGTTTTTTTCAGGGCGCAGGCCCTGCTGCATATTTTCCTCGTCGGTGCGCGTGAAGTAGCTTCCTCCTTTTTTCGGTTGTGCGTCAATTTTTGTTTTCTTCCGGGGTAGAACCTTTGCTAGGATCTCGCGGGCTTTCGGCCATGAAGGCGGTGAGCTTCTTTTCTTTACTCGCTAGTTCGTTTTTTCTTATGATTGTTATGATGGCCGATCGGACCTTTTTTCCTTCGATGCCCGTGCTTGTTGACCACCTGCCGCCCCTGCGGAGCTTCACTTTTTCTTCTTTCGAAGACGCTTAGGGCGACTTTTTTCATGAAGGCAAATATTTGATTTTTCAAAGCTACTCGTTTGATGACCTGGAGAGTTCTCCGGTTGAGGCCCTCCTTTTCTTTCCCTGCCCAGCCATTGCAGTTTTTTCTTTGGTAGTAGGGCTTCCCCTCTTCCTGGTCCCCTTTCCTCATCAGAGTTGGGAGAGGCGCTGGTCCCTTCCCCGAGTTCGCCATCGACCTTTTTCCTAGTTTTTTTGGTCGCGCCCGGCCCTGTTTTTTGGTGAAATAGTAATTTTTCCTCTTTTGGCCGAGTTACCCGTCATGGTTTCCTTTTTTCCGATCAGCGGCAGGTTTTTACCTCCTGTGGAGAGCAATAGCTATCCGATTCGGTTAGGGCGATTCGTGAAGTACCGAGTTGGGATTGCTCCTTATCCGACCTTTCTTAAGACTTCTTGATGAAAGCCTGTATCCGGCGGCATCCCGACCCCACCGTTTTTCTGGACCGGTTCGCTCTCCTTGAGATATGGTGCTTCTCCTTCTTTGCGGCCATACACTCTTTCTTTTTCTGTGGTTAGATACGTTTTTTTCTCAGTCGCGATCCACCGTGCCTCTTTCCCCCTTGGCCCCCACTTCCTTCTGCACTTTGATGCCCCCTTCATCTTTTTTTGAGAGAGATGAGGTTTTCCCATACAAAGTTCATCAAATTCTCTTTGTCGCGTGTTTCCGCCCGAAAGAGGCACTTTTCCGCGAGTGAGGTCGAAAGATTCCCCCTCCCCCCCAGAAGGATTTCGACGCAGAACCCTCCCTTGTCAACCGACTAGCTCACCCTTAGGCGACGGTCCATCACTTCTTTTGATTAGGGCATGCCGCCTTTGAAGGAGTTCATCAATGAGAACACATCCCCCTTAATGTTCTCCTTTTACACAGGAAGGGCACTCAATCGGTAACTTCTCTCTCCCTACCTTGACGTAAATACCTCGCGATTGCCTCTCCCTTTTCTTTACTCTCCCTCCAGGCCATGATAGTGCTTCTCGTGATACCCCTCGTCGGTTTTCTTTCAAGCAGACTATTTCACCATCATCGACTGCCGGGTCGCTCCCCCCCCCCCTCTCGTACCGAGTTAGATGGCGCACATTTCTGCCATCGATCTCCCATTCTTCTTTCTTTATCCATTTACGCTTTCCTGCTCTTATAAAGCAAGACTCTCGCCTATCCCTAGAACCTTTCCTGGGCAACCTGAGGCATCACGGCGAAGCGCTACCTCCATCAACGAGGAGTTCCTCCCCCCGAGGTGCCCCCTTTCGCAGCTTTTTCCTTCCTTAGAGGACGCCTACAACTAAATTCCCTTCAGTTGATAGGAAGGTGGTCCCCCTCCTCCATCTCCGAACCCAACCTGTCAGAGCGGCCCTTTTTTTCATTCGGCGACATCTAAGAGCAGATCCATTCCTCCCCACCGAGCCGCACCAAGCCTTCCCTTTTCATTCATGGCCGGATATGGACCCGAATTCCCTTCCTCTTTTGACCGCTGAGGAACAGCCTTTCTCACCTGCGCCCTCCGCCACCTGCTCCGTAAGCTTGCAAGCATTTCTTCCAAGAGAAAAAGGCAATTTCCACATGCTTGCGTGAACCACCCATGCTTCGACCCGGCTACGACGCTCGTTGTCCGCCCCCCCCCCCCTGGCACAGTACCTCCCTCTTCTTTTTCATCGGGTAGACCTCTCCGCCTTTTTCCCGAAGACGGCATCTTTGCAACTCCCCCGTCCCCCCGCTGTACTCCGACTGTTCCTCGCATTCTTCCCTCCTGCTGAAAACCTCCCTGCCGGTGTCCGACGTTTCTCCGGCGTCAAAAACCCTATATGATGGAGAAGCAGACTGCACCCCCCAACCTCTCTCAAGAATACGCAGCATCGTCACTGCCCTTATCGAGAAAGGTTCCCCAGGAGCCACACGTCTTTTTTTCCTCCCAGAAGAAATCGCCACCCATTCGCTTCGTATCCCGACCTGATATGGCGGTGGGGTGAGCGCCGGCTACGGAGTGTGGAGAGCGATGTTTACACGGAGACTTTTCCTCGCGCGGCGTACCCCTGACTTCAAAAACCCCTGCCTCACCTGACGGAGGAATGTGCCCGGTTCTCGACTCCCCCCCAGGAACGTTCACAAATTTCCCCTCCCTTAGGCCCTGCTTTATCCCAAAAACTACGCATCGATTTCATACAACATCCAGAGGAGCACTACCGGCTGAACCTCCTTCCCCATTCGCCTTTTTCCCTCCGCCATCCAGCGTTTAATTCTCTCCCCTCCCCCCCCCCCCCCGTGGTCAGTCACACAGCACACAAATCCTAACCCGCCTATGACATTCTCCCCTCCCCCCCCAAGGTAGAGACCATTCCTGTTCTTTTTCCCCCAACTTTGGACAGATTTTTTCCTCTTGATTCCACCCTCTTGG
>Ga0179593_1494533_pt1 | contig 12572 bp, 11 predicted proteins | sample CZODoug2_1_08_16_FD_185931 | JGI IMG/M metagenome (GOLD analysis project Ga0179593, IMG submission 185931) | Vadose zone soil fungal communities from Angelo Coast Range Reserve, California, USA - CZODoug2_1_08_16fungal (PacBio error correction) | ecosystem: Environmental > Terrestrial > Soil >... | reverse complement strand
TGTCCTTTGGCGGGTTATTTCACCCCTGTCGCGTGTTTTTCTTGTCCCGAGTTAGGAAGCCCCTATAGCGGACTTGGTCGGGCGGAACTCTAGCCTAGAGTTTCCGCCCGTGTCATTGCTGTCCCAGCTTGTTGAGATTAGAAGGCCCCTTTAGACTATGATTTGCTACCGCTGCTTCCGTTTCTCCAGCGTTCCCTCGTGAATGACTTTCAGAACGTCCTTTTTCCCTCCCCTTCCCTTACAGATCTTCTCCCCACTCATCAGAGTCAGTCCCCAGCCCTTAGCGGGGGCTTTCTGTATAACCAAGCTGGACCAGGATTAAGCTCGTTCATTCACCGTGGGGGGGTCGTGTCTTTTTTTCCCCCTTTTCCCAAATTTCAAACGGGTGATCCTACCACGTGACTTTTTTCTTTGCCGTCGATTGTTTTCCGTTTTTTTAGGCCGGAGCGTCGTTCTAGTTGATGTAAGTACTATCCCTCTGCGAATCTTTTTCTTCCTTTATTTGAGGGTTTTGCACGCAATAGCTGTGTATGGCCGCGACTTCGATTGATTCGTTGTGTCTCTGACTTTACCCCTAGAGCTCCTTACTGTGATTTGCGTAGGTGGCTCGGTGCCGGTGCGCACCTCTTTTTCGTACTTTTGAAGTTGCGGTCTGAGATTAACCTCATTCGAGCTCAGAGTTCCAGTAAAAAGCTCTTCTTTAGAGCTGGCTGATGCAGGTATGTCGGAACTTGGCGGTGATAGCCTTTTTCCCCTATCTTGTTTTCCCTGTGTATTGCGGGGTCCCCGTTTTAATGTGTTGTTCCTCGTTAGACCATTTTTCCGTTTATATAAGTAGTTTTTTCACCCCTTTTTTCGCCGGCCTGTTTGCTTCTTTTTGTCCCATGGTGTCGTCCCACAACATCCCAGCGCGGATTAGGCGCGCTTCCTTCTTCCCGGCCGGCTTAGCTCTTTTCTGACGGATTCGAAGGGCCATTCAGTTATATTGCTCGCGTCCTCCAAATTGTCTTCTTTAGGTATGGCGGTTTTTTTTCCGTAGACTCCTAAGGCGTTTATCGATGACAGGCCTGTACCGTCTCGTTGAACCCGTTAACTCTGGGTCTGCCCCCATCCAGTTTGCCATCATCTCGAAACTCTCCTTACCCTCCCGCCCGCGTCCGGCTCTACCCCCGCGATTTACTTTTCAGAGCTTAGACCACTTGGTTGTTTCCCGGAGACGAGAGACGGATCTCTTGTTTTCTTTTATCGCGGCTGCAGTTCTGGGTTTCGGACTTACGCGATCGCGGCTTTCTGTTTTCCTTGATTCTCCCTGTTGCCTTGGTAAGTAGACGAGCTCCAGTGATATCAATTTTTACACACCTCTTATGATCCCGTTCTGTGCTCCCTACCTGTGATACGCCCCCAGGTGAGAACCTTGTGCTATCATCGATTAATTCCCTTCGATGGGCATTCTTTGGGTCAACTCAATTTGAACGACAGGCTTCGGAGAGTGTTTTGGAACGAGCTTCCTTATTCCCGATTTTCCACCTTTTCTACATTCGATGACTCCCGTGCTGGTTTGGTTTTTCCTTTTTTGTTTATTAGTTCTCCGAATCCGTCACAGTTTTGATGAACCAGGTACGAGCGTTCCCTGCTGATAGTAGTGAAAGGCTGCTTTTTCCCCTCCCCCTCTTTTAGTGGGTCTTTTTGAATGCCTCGTTTTTCTCCCTAACTCTTTCCACCTTTTTCACTGGGGGGACAAGTCTAGATTCGCTAGTTTACTGGATTCTCGTCATGCAATTAGTCACCTTAGGTTTTGGGGTAGGTGGTCGGGAGGTGTAGATCTTTCCCTTTTCCTCGAGGTACTTCAGCGCAGGATGGGACTCTGTTTCCCAGCGGGTCGCATTGTTCTATTATTTCCTGGTTGTCTTTTAGTGGGCTTCTTTGTTAATTTCTTGTTTCAGAAAAAAACATGTCACCCCGCTAAGAAAACCTTGAGAAACCCGGGCCGTTGGTCCCCTTTCCGTACTGTAGGACGGTCCTAATTTAGTCGTATACCTATGTCGCTCTACGGTGGTGTTTGTTCCCCTTTTTTTTTCCCATCCCGGGATGGATGTTGGGGGTTGTTACAGCCATCATGTCCGACCGGTACCGACTTTGGCTCCTAGTACGACTATCTTAAGCGGGAACCCTTTTGCCTTCCTAATTTTGGGGTTCTCGAATTTATGCCGTCATCTCCCCCGTAGATCCCATCAAGACGTCTCTCGGTATGATCCCCCTCTCTAATTTTTTCCTTTGAGTAGCTATTTCCGCTTTCTGGGGAGTGTATTGGTCTCCATGGGGGTCCGGTATTTGCGTCATCATCTTGCGGGAAACCCCCATGTTCTCGGTACTTCCGCCGATGGAGTAAAATTTTTACCCGCCGAATTCCACTCTTGTCGCATGAATTTTTTTTTTTCGTGACCGGGCTTTCTTGTCCCGTAGCGTAAACCTTCCGCCTTTTCGGCACGTTTCGCGTTTTTTTTCGCTTCGCGTAGCTGTGAACCGGTCCGCCATTCCACACGGTCCCCCATTGCAACGGGTTTTTTTTTTCCGTACTGAAGTTTACCCGTATCTTTCTACTGGTTTGTCCTGCGAAACGGCGCCGTGTCTCTGACCACCTGCTCTGACTAGTGAACCCGGTAGCAAGGACGGAATCGTTCCCGGCGGGTGGCGGTTGTTTCCCCTCTCCTTTATTTTGAAGACGACCCCGGGGTGCCGAATCCCCCGCCTCCCCCCTTCGGTCCCATGGAGCTTTGTTTTCTACTCTATACTTTCATGTCGGATTTTGCCCTGGGTGTTCGTTCTTACGTTCCCCCCCCGTCCAGAAGACAAGAGAGATGACGTTATCCGTCAAGGCGCTTTTCGACCTTGGTTGTAGGTACCTAATAGGGACGATGCCCCCTTTCCCAATGACTTAAACGGTATATCTTTATCCCCCTGGTTGTTTTGTATCATGGTTGCGATGGGGACCGTTTGTAACCAGGGTTTTTCTGACATTTTTCCAAAAAATCGCAGCTTTTTCAGATCCTTCCCAGGTTTTTATCGACAGATAAGTGCATGAGTGGTACCGTATCAACGCGTTACCTCTATTTCGCTTCCACTCCGACATGTAAGCTCCCCTTCTCACCGAGCGGGGGTCATTGGTGACGGAGTTCTCGCATGTTCTTCCAATCCTCGTTATAAACACCCGTCCTGGGGGCACGGTTCCCCTCACCTGCGGTCCTTGATACCTGGGCTCATCGATGCAGGGGGGATTCGTCTTTCCTTTTTGCTCCTGTTACCTCTAAACAATATCAACGATCGAACTAGACCGTTTCTTAGGTCCGTTGCTTGTTTTTTTTTCTTTTTAGCTGGAAAGTGTTTTACCCCCTTATTGCCCCCTCTTTCACGAACTTGAGGCTTTTTTAGTTACGTTTAGATTCAGTTGTGCCAGGTAACGTTATTCACTGTTTATTCCACTCTTTATTCGTACTTTTCCCGGCGTTGAAGTGGTAAGACAGCCTGTCATCGCCGACTGAACTGGCGAAGCGTTCCCCTCCTCCGGAGCCACTTGGGTGTGACCTCATCATCCCCCGTTCCATCTTTATAATTTCTGTATATACAAGTGGACAAGCTCCTGTTCATGTCCGGCCCTTTTTCCTTGAGACCGAACTTTTTGGGTTCATATAAGTTCATCTCTGAAATGAGTGGAAACACATGAGTTTTGTCCGACCACTTTTAATGTGACAAAGCCGGTCATGTTTCGACTGAGGCTGCCATGTTTTTGTGTACCTGTTGCCTTCCTTGGAAGCGTGACCTCGCCAGTTTCTTCCACCTGTACCTCATAGCTCGTTTGTGGAGTGGATCGGTAGGGCGACGACCTGGTGGTGTCATCCTCACATCATATGTTTTGTCCATGGAGTTTCCAACCTCAGTTTTTCACCTCTCCTTTCTTGAGTCTTCAGCCACGACGTTCTTCAAGATTGTGCACCTCAGCGCCAATTCTTTTTCAGTCACCAGTTTCATTCCTCGTGAACGTTCCGATTTCACCTTCTTCCTCCTGCTCTTTCATCGGAAGAGTTTGTCTCGGTCAGCGAGCCCTAATGACCCCTCTGCACAGAACACCCCCCCCTCAACCATAAGGTTCAACCTTTGCTCGCATACTCTACTCGTTATTTGGCCCGGCCTTAGTTCGTCGGTAGCCAAGGTTTCGGTGAATGGCTTATACATCAGCTTCAGTGCAAGGAACTGCCTCCCGGTGTCCAGGAGCCATTTCGAATACCTTTTATAAAGTACCCGCCGGCATGGGTTACGGGCCCCTTCGGAATTTCTAGATTTTACGACCTTAAGAGGGGTAATCCGGGTCCTTGCCTCGCTTGCTGATTTATGATCGTATACTACCGGATTGTGTTACTTCGCAGTTTTGGAACAATCCGGACGGATCCTGGTCCTGATCGGCCAACTGCCTTTGTCGCTCTTGCTCTTTTCCATCCCTGTGTTGTCTTCGGGCGCTTACTGGCGCTTCCCTATTACCTTCTTTGGGATATGTACGTGCTTAGGGCCCAGTATCTCCCCCCTAGCACGCGCTGGGTTAATGTTTGACGTTAATGTCCCCCCCTAACAACTTACTCCGGTGTTCACCCCCGCCACCGTCCTCGTCGTTCGCTTGTCCAAAACCTTATTCGAGTCGCGTTTTTCCAGCTGGTTCTCTGTACAGGGACGTTTTGAGTGTTTTTGGGCGCATAGGGTTCTAGATGCTGGCATGGCCGTAGGGCCAACAGACTTAGGTTTGAGTCGTTTACACTTTTTTCCTCCTGCCTCAGTTTGCCCCAGGGTAGTGTGAACGTATTACTTCGCAATTTCCCTTTTCTAACAGCCTTGGTTCGATCAGTCGTCCCAGGAGAAATTATGTCCTCGACTTCATACCTTTCACGAACATTTTTTGCAGGAGAATTGTATCGTATCCCCTTCGCACACTGATGCGGGGGTGTCAGAAATTTCATGGATAATATCCTTTAACCCTGTTTTACAATTTTCCAGTTTGAAAGAGGTAAAGACGTGCCCCCTTCTTTCCTTCCCCCCCCCCCTTGACACCTCCCGTTCGACTCTTTTTTTACAGATTCGCTGGGCCAGGCACTTCCTGGTCTGCGGCAAAATAACAATGAGTTGTTTTCATGTGCGCAGCTACTCCCCTGTCTTCCAAACGGTAACCATGTGTGGTTTTCGCCTTTTGAACTAGGACCCAGAGAATGCCGGTTTTGGCCTGAAAGGTTCGTGGGCACCCGTGAAAGCCTTTACCCGCGAACGAGCTAATTTCTTTCCTGTTACGGCCGTCGAGTCCGAAACCTGTGACCGACCTCCTCCTAAGTCGCCTTCAGCTATGGCTTGCTAAAACGACCATCTCCCCAAGAGGACGATGCTGATCGACTTACCTCAACTCCTTACCCTGACCCCCGATGCTCGCCGAGGCCATTCAATCGCCCTTCAAGAAGCCCACGTCTGTGTTTTACAACTTTTTTCCCCGCCCCCACGTTGTCAATTACCCCCCTTCATCTCCCTTGGCCCTTCCTTTTCAACGGCGCGGGAGGGTCTGTCAGCTGTGGTTATTTTCAATCCGTCTCCTTCTTCTGACGTGCTTTTCTCGCCAGATGTTTACCTCAGGGCGTTGCCAAATGGGAACTGGGTCTTCGTATCATCGTCCCGGAGACCGTCGGTTGTGGGTCCGGCAGCTGCTTTTCCCATTTGGGTTGCGTTTGATGATTCCTTCCGGCGACTTGACACTCTTGCGATTTTTATAGCTCGTTCCCCCAGACGACCCCCGTGCGTTGTTCTTTCTCCGGGCTTAATCGCCCGCTGTATGATCACCCCAAAGTTCTCCTCCTATATACCGTTTTTTTTAGAGAGATGAGTTTGGTGGTTGCTTTTCCATGTTTTGCCCGCTTCCCCCTCTTTCTTCTGGCTTGTTCGGTCGGGTGACGACCCGAGTCAGAGCGCTCGGTTGCAGAGTCTGAGCGGTTGCTCATCCGGCCGGCCTCAGAGTTTGTTTTTTTCTACAATCGCCTGTGATACCGTATACCTTCTTACTTGCAGGCTGCAGAAAGACTTGGTACGCCCGCTTCACCACCTTCTTCTTCTACCAGCTAGCTCCATTCAAGAAAGGACATCTTTTTTAGGGCTTGCCTCCCCGTGACCCCATTGAACAGGAGACAGTATTAGTGCCATTCCTCTGTTCGTTATGGAAGGGGAACTTTTTCAAACAGTTCTTGAACAGGTTGTTATCCGCCACATCGTCCTTTGGGCGGAGACCCACCTCTAGATTTCCCGTCGATGTTAGCTTTCTCCTGTCGTCGCGACCTAGCGTTCGTACTGTCGAGTTTGTTTTTTTACGCCTTTTTCTGCTTGCGGAGAATCCCCCCTTCCTTCTTGTCTTACCAGGAGTGTTAGTCTGCGATGCAGCACTCGTAGCAGGATTCTTTTCCTCTTCCTTTCTTTCCTTTGAGCCCCCATCTTGCCTGACTACTAGGGACTTCTCGAGCTTCGAGTTACAAAAACCCGTCCCTCCCGGTTTACCGTTTCTGGTTGGTTTGGTTCCCATTCTTGGACCGCTGACCTTGACTGCCCTGGCCCCCGACCCTTTGACCCGGGAGTGATTTGGTCTGTTGCGTGTTTCGGAATCTCCGACCCCCCCTGCTGTTCAAACTTTTCTTCCTGGTTGAGTTTTTTGGCAGGGAGTGTCGTTTCCACCCCCCATCCAAAGCGCGGCGAGGATTTCTACAGGCCGTACAGCGCTTTTTTTTCCAGGTCTTAGTCGCTTACATTAGTTCTCCGCTACGAGCCTCCTACCCCTTAGTTCCTTCCCTCTTTTATGAGATGGTCTCGGTCGATGTGTTAAGAAAGTTCTGATAGCCTGTTTTCCCATTACAAGGTTTTCCTTTTCCCTTTCCCGGCCTGGATTACTCGTACCCCTGCGAGCCACATCATAGAAAACTTTTCTCCCCCCCCCCTTTCCCGCACTGCGTCTTAGCTAAAACGTCCTCCCGCCCTCGTAGGGTCCGCAATGGTTTTTTTTTACCGGCGACTTCGGGCTCTTCGGACGTTCCGGTTTTTTTCTTAATTTTTTTTGATTGCAATAAGTCGACATCTTCCTTCTTAGATTAGTTTACCGAGCTTGAGCGTCGTTGATTAGATACCTGCAATTTGATTACCTCCTCCCTGTTAGAAACGGAGAGGCCCACTTACCTTGTAAGAGCCTCTTCGATGACCTAGAAAGTGCACTACGGAAAGGAGCGATGTTTATTCTTTTTCTACCGGTCATGGAACGCAGTGTTTGACCGATGGACCCTTTCCTTAACCTAGCGCCCGCGCCCGGACTGATCATTATAGGTTTGCTTGCATACAGGTTCTCCTACAAAGAAGTTTTCATTAATAATTTTTTAGTGCACATTATTTTCCGTAGACGTCTCCGCAGCGAGTTTGTTCTAGGTGAATTCCTGTAGGCGAGCCATGCCGTTCCTGGTCGTTGGACGTCCTCGTTATTCCTAGTATTGTTGTCTTTTTGCCCATCCAAAGTCGTCCAACTAGGTTTTTTGGGTCCGGGGGCTCGGTGTTTGTTTTGTTTTTCTCTTGACTTCCTTCCGAGCGGACGTTTTTCTGCTCAGCTGGCCGTGGATTGAAGACGTGCCCAGGGTTTCTGAATGGTTTCTGTTTAGACTTGCCGCGTGGCGTAAAGTCTTTTTTTGCGTTCCTTTCACAGTTCATCCCAGTCAGTCGTGCTCGCCCCCCCAACGCCACGGCAGTCTGGTGGTTTTGCAATCCAGTGCCGATGAGCTTGTCGGTCCTTTTTCTTTCGTTTTTCGAAGATTCCATCCCTGATTTGCCCTCTTGGAATCAATAAAAGTGTTCTCGTGTAATGGGGGAGGTCCCCTGCGCAGGCGTTCCACTGCCATCTTCTTCAAGACCTGTGAAGTTAAGCTTAAACACCTTCCATACTAATAATAGGGTACGATGGAAGAAGATGACTTTTCTCTTCCTTTCAGCTCGGTCTTATTAGGGAAGGAGAGCTTTCCCCTCGATCTGGTCCTTTTTATCTCTCTTCCTTTCTTTTTATGCTTAGACCCCTGTTCTCATGGTTTGCGGCGGACGCTGTTGTGGGTCATAATTCTCCGGCTTCGGCCTTTGTTGCCCCGTAAAGTTACAGCATAAGGCCCCGTACGTAGACGAGGTCTCCGGCCTTTTTTAGTGCCTTGGATGCCCGTATCTTTAAAAGACCCTCCGGTCGCTCATCCTTTTTACGTAATGTCTGTTCTGGGTTACGAAGTTCCTTTCCCGATCCATGCCCAATGGCCTTTGACTATATCCGGTTATCATGGTGAGCCCCCACGTTCCCTTGGCCTCTCTGCCTATTACCTCCCACCAGGTAGTGGCCATGGTCGACAGGTCAAGGTAAGTAAGTGCCCCGTTGGGTGTACAACTTTCGGGGACGGACCCGTAGTTTCAGCAACGACTCTACTTACGGTCCCCACTCGTTGTCTCAGATCAAGTCCATTTGGTGGGTTGCGTTTCCTCCGCTGCGGGAGGTCTTTTATTATTCGTTCCTCACTTCGAGGTTTGTTATTTTTTCCACCGGCGATTTTTTTCGAGGATGGTACTTTACCCTCTAGTGTTCCTTTTTGGCAACCCGGTCCACCCAACCGCGCACCGATTTCCTCCTCGTTTTTTTTTTTAGAGATCCTTTTAGCTGTTCCCCTGTCAAAGGGGGCCCTATCTTTCATTTGACGACCCATCCCATCCAGAGGCGCTCCTATTTGTGGGTTCTTGCGCCAAAATATTTTAGTAAAGATGATTGGGCCCGAACGGAGCATCGATTCTTCGACTACGTTTCAAACAGCCGTGAAACGAAGACATCGGTATGATTTATACAGACCTGTGACCAAGGTAGTTTGTTTTTTCCCTGTCGCCACTGTTACCCCCCCCCTCCATCAGTGTTGAGCACAGAATTCCTGGAAAGTAAGATCGAAATGTTTTCTAATTTTTCTCCTCGAAGGGGATTTTTTCCGGACGACTGTGTAGGCTCTGGAGCACGTGACCCCCTGCGACAGATAAAGGGACTCTCCTTTCACACACTACCTTTCATCCTTTTTTTTGACCGGGTCGCGGCGAGGTCCCCCTTCTACTTTACTTTTGTCCAACCCCAGTGCTGCGTCGTTTCCCTAAAAGGTTCACATTCCCACTGACCCCCCTTTGAGACTGTAGACTTGGCCTTCTGTTGCCTGTTATCCACCGACTCCGCCGAACTTTGTGTTTTTTTTTTGTTCGTGCCCTTCTCACCGTGCTTCTCATCACAGATCGGACGCTCGATTAACTCGGCCTTTCTCTGGTCACCCTGCTCGATTCCTTCACCTAAGAGCCTCCTTCGGGTTCATACTTTGGTATTATTATACCGCTTGAAACCCGATTTTAGGAGCTTCGGCCGTTTTCCCGCCGGAAAGTCACCCCTTCTTTTTTCGTAGACGACCGTAAGGTTCCGGTCGGTTCCATAGTTTTTACCTCGACTGCTTTTGCTCACCTTTTCCTTGCTGTAGGCCAGAGTTCTCTGGAGACCTAACCTTGAAACAGCCCAACTTCCCCTGTCGAGTTCACCCCAATTTGTCAAGTATGCCTTTTACTTTTTCTTTTCCCTTTCGTCGGATGCAACCCCCGCTGGTTCCCTTGAGAATTTCCCCCTGACCGGGTTACCCCATTATCATCGCAAATGGTGTACATCCCGCTGTTCCCTGCTTACTCCCCTGGTGTTGGTGCATGTCCCGCGTGAGCCCCCCCCTTGCCCGCGAGCTCCTACAACCCCTTCCTTCGAAACAACCATCCACCCCCAAGGTGACTAGTGTATTACAGCGTACGCTCCACGCAATCATCTGAGGTCATTCGCTCCCAACTGTTAAGGATGGCTCTCGATCGGCAGGCAATTCCTGGGCACTTCGCTAAAGTCAGATGGAAGGACGTGACACCTTGCGGAATGGTTTAAATTCTAGTATTAGTAGAACGCTTCCCCCTAAGTCTGGAGACCCTCCCGTTCGTTATGTAGCCAGTTTGCTATGAGTGTTCGAACGTATTTCATTCCCCATGTTCACTTCTTTGCCCCTCCAGGCAGACCTTCCCTGTATTTCATCTTCCCTGTCGCATTCGCTGTTGCTAGTCCTACACCTGCCTTCCTGCTTGTATGTTTACGGGAGAGTTAACGTTCTGCTGCTGACGATCCTCCGTGCCTCAATCGCCCCCCTCCCCCCCTTCTCTTTGCGCGGATTTATCTGCATGCTCAAACTCCTGACCGTTTAGAAAACCTCATCCGGAGTTTTACAACACCTTTTTAGATGTATTCCTTTTTTACTCGACTTTGACGGCTTGTTGCGTTCCTTTATTATTTTACTCTCATGGGGAGTAAGCTTTTCCCCATTTGGCCGATTCTGTAAGAGATGGGCCCTAGGATGCTCTGTCTTTCCAACTTCTGTACTGAACGTCTCCAATTACCTAGTGTATTTTCTCATTGAGGGGGCGCGAGCCAGGAGTCTTCCTGTAAGAGGAACCTTCCCCCGCCATTCCCTTGACGACCCCGCGATTTTCCTTTCCCCTTTTCTCCTTCGCGCTTCCTCTCCTCTAGCGTTTTTTAAGAAAACGGAAATGGCCTTGCCTTAACACCCCTGGAACGGATCCACCCGTCGCGGTCCAGCCTTTCTTTTGATCAGCCCCCCCCGGACAAGGAAATTGAAATAAATGGTTTTTGAACAGGGTTGTGAAATTAGCTTCAACACGCAAGTTTTCCCGCGATCCAAGTGTTTCCGAATTCTAGCCAAAGAAAACAACTCCCCCTTTAAGGAATACTGTTTCTGACCTCGGTCTGCTCGTATTCTCCAGTGGGCATTTGACTTTCAGCTGAACGCCCCGGCCCACCCTCTCCTTCTCTGCCGTTAGCTGGCCTTCTAACATAATTGACGGGACGCCCTCCTATGACTTTAGAGGGGCCAGCGTATCCCTGAACCACCCCTCCTACTGGCTGACTTCAGCGGTATAGACCCCCTTCCCCCACCCGCGCTAGCTTTCCTTCCCCTTCCGCCCAAAAATCGCATTTCTCCCTCCACCCTTCCCGGTGCTTCACACCTTGGTCAAAATAAGACGTTGGTAAATTAAAAGCCTCATAAATTTCCCTTTTTTTCCCCCGCTGTGGACGATGGAGTTTTGTCTTCCCTTGAGTGATAAAAGCCAGTACGCTGTTTAGGATAGATTTCTTTTCCCGATTCTTTCCCTTTGAGTTTCAAACCACCACTTTTTATGAAAACAATTCACGTCCCGGATAACCCGTCTTTTCAGATGATGTTGCTTCTAAATCTTCCCCCCTCCCTTCGATATTATGACCAGTGAGCCTAAAAAGCTTCTCACTCAGCCGTCTCACCCTAAATTCCCTCTGTCGTTTGCTCAAATCGGACCAGTCAAGACATTTTTTTTCTTCCCACAAACGTATATTCTATTACCCCCCCCCTCACCTTTTCTGTCCTGTTGAATGGCGATTGGTGTTTTATCACCTCTCGAGGTTTATAAGCTCTCATTGGTTAGGGTTGTACCCTATCGGTCGAATTCTTTGTTTCCTTTGAGAACTCAGCCGGATTAGAGATGTTTGCGATCACAATTTTTTCTCATTCCGACCTATTTTTTACGTGAATCTTTATCCCTTTGGGCACCCTGTCCAACCCTCTCCCCCTATATCTAGAATGAACAGAACGGAAGCTGGTCTTTCCCTCCCAAATCTAAGGCCGACCATAGCGTTCCCCACCTTTCCCGTTGATGGATTTTCTCCTCGAGGGGTCACATTTGAGACCTGCCAATTTTCCTGGGCAGTAGCAGTCTGCTGTTTCCTCTTGCGATCTCTTCGTTTTTCAGTCCGACTCCTTTTCTGACCTCACTGGTTTCCTTGGTTTGGTTTTCGGCCATAGTTGAAGAGAATTACGTAGTCTTGCCGTTGTTTTTCCCCCTGTTTCCCTTTTTTTGCAGAGGGTATAGTGTGCGTTAGAGGTTCTGACGTCTTTTATGGCCCTGTATAACGTGCAGTCTCCGTATGTCCCGTTTACAGATTTTTTTAAAGCGATTCCTCTTTTTTTTCCGTGTGCTCCGGTGGCGAGGATGCCCAGTTCTCGCGAACTTTTTTCATATTTTTTAAAAAGATCGTCTTTTTGAGGTTCGGTTGCTTTTTTTTTCTGGACAAGCCGACCCGTTCGTGGCTTTAAACGAGTAGCAGGTATGTTCGTTTTTTGACAGTTGCCGTGTTGTACCCGCATCCCCCTTGTTGCTTATTTTCCCTCTTTGGTACGTACTATTGAAGTGCGCTAAGCGGCGAGTCGTCACCTACTCCCCTTCTTACTATGGTAGGAGTCTCCCTCCTTTCGTCCTCTTTCCAACTGTAGACCCAGGGCTTTTACCGTGCCATCATCCATTCCCCCCCTTGTCCCCGCTTTCAGAACCGTTTTCCCTTTTGATAGCACCAACACGATTCCCTTTCAGCATCCCCTCCTCACGTTCGAGAACCG
>Ga0179593_1479428_pt1 | contig 12572 bp, 14 predicted proteins | sample CZODoug2_1_08_16_FD_185931 | JGI IMG/M metagenome (GOLD analysis project Ga0179593, IMG submission 185931) | Vadose zone soil fungal communities from Angelo Coast Range Reserve, California, USA - CZODoug2_1_08_16fungal (PacBio error correction) | ecosystem: Environmental > Terrestrial > Soil >... | reverse complement strand
CCACCAGAACAGCTCCCCCGGATTTTGCTCACCAATACTTTACGAGTCGTTTGGTGTGGCGTCGCCGGTCCAAAGTCTTTTGGCCTTCTCGATCGTTTGCCTCTTTTCTGACGAGCGGAGGAGACCGTTCTGTGCCACCCAGTCCCCCCTTTACGTCCCTTCATTGTCCATGGAGAAATTTTACTTTCCCCGATGAACGATCAGCCGCATGCCCCTCATCTTGTATGTACAACCTTCCTATGGCTTTTCCGTCGATCCTCACTCCAAGCTATGGAGTCAATAGCTGATACCCCCCCTCCGAGTGGCCTTTTCGCGAGGATCTCCGTTTTCTTCTGAGAGTCCCCCCCTGTATTTTGACCCCCCTCTGGCCATCTTATTTCTTGAAGATTTTTAATACTGCCCTCTTTTGCTCCCTTTCAAGCAGACTCCCACTGCCGGAGGTTCCACATCTTAGCCTACGAGCCTTTTTATCTTTTATAGGTTAACCGCATCCTCGACTTCAGCTCCTCTTCACTTTCCCTTTCGGAGCCTGGCGACTTCCGCCTTCCCCTGCTTCATATGTTTCGCCTCTTATGCAGGCGGGGGTTCATGGTTTTCATTCGGTCCTTTCTACCTTCTTTTTTCGTCTCTCCCCTCTGAGCTCCCCTCTTCCCCCGGACCCCAATAGATAGCCCTTGGCCCCGGACCACTTCGCTGTGCGCCGGCCTTGTACCTGTCTCGGCCTTTCTTCGTTTCCTTTCAAAGCTGGCCAACCAAATCTCATCTAGAAACACTTACGGTCCGGAGTGCCTTCCGGCCCGTGACGATGAACTTATTCCCATATTTGTTTTCCCGTGGCCTGCATGGACTGAGACTTGTCCAGCGCCCGAGGCAGACATTTTTTTTTCTCTCAGTACTTGGACTGAAAATCCTATTAGGTCACTCTCGCTTCTGGGGAGTCCCCCCCCTGCGAATTCTTGTTCCCATACCACTATTTTCTTTCAAACTTTACCCTCTGGCCTTGTTCTTTTCCCCCTAGGCGTCCCAGGAGATAATCTAAAGTTACGCACTCCCCTGTTCCCGTCGCATTGTCTCCCCTTTTGAACCCCCTCCCATTCCCCCTGGAATGTCATTTCCTCTAACGGCTGGCCCCCCCGAAATGTTTTTCGTAATTTTTTCTCCGTCTACAGTTGTTGTCTTTTTCCCATACCACTTTGACCCCTCTCTTCTTCCTTCGGTGCCAGTAATTCGATGGTCCTCTTTTTAATTGAACACTCCTCGCGCCACACCTCTGCCGTCCTCTATCCGGTCTCGCTCCTGCTGGCCCCCTTTCTTTTCCCGTCGAGTCGGACCGACACCAATCCCCTTCCGTTTCCCGAGGATCCAGGGCCGCCCTTCAGTTTTTTCCTCCCACGCAATTCCTTTTCCTGAGTCCCTCCTCTAAAAAGAGGATGTTTGCCTTTTTCGCGTTTTCCCTTTCGACCCCACTTGGTCAAGGCCGCGGGCTACTTTTTGGGTCGTGAGCTCTCCCTCTTTCCCTAGAAGAGAATTTCCCCCCTCTCGTGCTCCCGACCTTAAGTTCGTCACCGGCCCTGTTTTCCTTAACCTTCTCTTATTCGCGCGACTCTCCCTCTTCTCGTCGGGAGCTCCTCCTCACCCAGTTTCGCGGCCTTAAAGCTATGCTTTCGTCCCTCACTTCCTAGCTGGTTTTTATCCATTTCCCAGACAAAATCCGACATAACCCCCGTCTTTTGTCGTCCTATAGATTGATCGCTCCTTTCTTTCGCCTTCCAGGAGTTCGCCAATCCGTCCTCTCTTTTTCAGTTGGGTTTTGAGACGATACGTTAGGTCCCCGCAGGGAACGGAGAAGACCCCCCCCCCCAGGTCGCGCGCTGGATGTCAAGTTTTCTTCCCCCCCCCTCGTTTTGATGAAATTGTTCTCCTCACCCTGAAGTTGGTTGTACTCCGTTCCGTAGGGCTCTCTTTCGGTTCTCGGAAAATGCAGGATCCCTCCCTCCCCTCTCTGCATCGAATTCTTTTCGCTCGTTCCTCGCAATCAATCCCAGACGGTCCTTTTTAAAAATTTTTATGACCATGGTCTGTCAATCCCCGTGAGAGTGGATGATACCTATGTCCTTTTACATCCCCTGACTGGCGAACCTCGAGGTCTACAGTCTTGTCTATTCCAGAGAGTTTTTTTTTTCTTTTTCAACCCACCTGTTAGCTCTCTTCGCGCAGTCCAGAATTTCTGGTGTAAAGCTCTTTTTTTTTTTTTTGGGGGACACCTTTTCCCTGTCCCCTGCCCCGGGTCCGCTACCGGGTCTTTTCGGGCCCTGCAGGCCCGCGTCCGTTAAAATCAGGCCCATGAATGCATCAAGCTCTCCATCAGGTATAGGGGTCTCTCTTTCCTTCATTTAATAGTCCCCTCCGATCGCCTCCCTCCCGATTTCGAACAGTGGTAGTAAGTAGAACTCTATCCCATCTGTGAACATTTTTCCGTCCATTCCTCTGTCCCGAACGTTCCCCTATGGCCATTTCTGAGTGTCTTTTCGAACTTTTGGTGACGCCCTAGCTTTCTCGGCCTGCCAAATGTCTCCTTTCCTTTATTCGAATGAATCGTAGGGGTTCCATGCCAGTTCAGAGGTCACTTTGAAGGATTTTTTATTTTCTTTTTTTCCCCGCTCTTCTATCCAGTCGCTCCTCGTCGACCATCACTCCCCCTAATAGTGTATGAATGAACGACCCCATTTTTCTATAAACTTCCTCCACCAGGCCATCCCAGCGAAGAAATTACGCCCCTACTTCCCCGCCCTTCCTTCCTGCGGAGCCTCCTTCTCCTTTTTCCGCCCAGAGTTGTATCTTTTCATCGTTCGTGACGGCATCTATGCTCAAGCTACAGCGTCTCCCTTTTTTTATATTACGAGTTCCGTGCCCTTCTCCCGAGTCCAGTCTGTGAGAGTTCTAACTTCGATTCCCTCCTCGACGATCGAGTTCCGCCCTTCCCCATGCTACCGGAGCACTTGACTCCCCGTAGAAAGATGCTCCCCAATTGCAATTTATTGTCCCTCTCGTCACTCAATGAGCGCGATGCTTTTTGACTTTATTCTCTGTCCTGGACTCCTGTCCTTGGCGTTGCGAAGGACTTCTTTGTCCCTTTTGCGTGACATTTCCTCCACGCAGTCCACGGTCGTATTTTTCGTCCCCTTCCCTTTGAGATCGATTGATTTTTTGATCGCGCGCTCTCAAAGCTTTCCCTTTCTTTCCCTCAACGGACTCTATCGGATTTCCTTTAGAAGTTCCCAATCCTGATCCGCGCCAGCTCTTTTCGCATTATCGTCCCTCCAGCATCTTCCAGTTTCCCTTTTTTCTTATTCCCTGAACTCTCTCTGGTGCTAAGAGCCAGGTTGGCCTAGCCGCAATGTTTCTTTGGGCCCGGGTTTTCCGAGCGCTGAAACCCCCGATCTCCCCTAAAGATCACATGCTTAGACCCCCCCCCCCCCCCCCCCCCCCCTTTCGCCGGAAAGGTAACCCCCTCCCTCCAGTTCTTTTTTTTCCGCCACACTCGGTCGCATGTCGTTCTTCTCTCCCCTCTTTTAACAATCCTTTTGTTGTTTTTCCATAAGATCTCTCCTACTCCTTAACGAGTTTTCCCCTTCTCTGATTTCTTGTTACGCACCCTGCGCCCTTTGTCACTTGTGGCCTAGGGATCTTGAGGCCCGCTTCCTTTTGTTCCGAAGCTACGTCGTTTTCTCCGGAATCCCCCTTTCGTCCGTTTGAAGGCCCAGCCGGCTCTTTTTCCCCTTTTGCTAGAGATAGTTTTCAGACGAAACGTATCGATCACTCATATTTTGTGTTGTCCCCATCACTCACAAAGACTCATGGAGTCCCACTCTGTTTTGCCCCCCTTTACTCTTTACGCGTTGAGGACTTTTATACTATTAAGAATCCGGATCGCCTCCTCTACGGACGCCAGATGATGCGTTACCTGTCTCCGCCCCCCTCTCAGGTGTCTCCCTCTTTCCAAATGCCTCTGACGGAAGCTCTCTCCAAAGATGCTGACAGATACGCCCCCTCCTTTGTCTTTTCAGCAGGTACATACTCTCCTCGACTCATCTCTCGCTACTCCATGATCGGAAGAGGACTGCATTTGCAATGCGGACTTTTTTTTCCCCCTCCCTTAATGATGGAATTCTGGTATCGTTGAATCGGTCCCCTGCTTTCCGCTCCGTCTCTGTCATCTTTTTAGCCCTCGCACGCTTACCTTCCCTCTCGTTGAAAGGGCCAAGGCTGACTTCTTCCTTGGACGTACTCTCAGCCGTTTCCTGCTCCCGTCCGCGGTAGTAAATAATCAGGGCGCAATCGATATTCTCTAACCCCCCTCTGCCGGCGAAGGTGTGTTATCTTCAACCCTGAACCCTTCTCGTGGGTCTTGCAAACCATGCACTCTTCGCGTGCACCAGAGCTTCCCAGTTATCCAGGCCTGAGCCACCCCCCGACGCAATGATTGCTTCGCGCGTTAGAAAAGCCTGCCAACAGGGTTGGGCTTTCTTGGACCCCTCCAAGTCTTTGCCTGCTTAAAATCCCCTAGGGCAGGTATGATCCCGTTCCCCTCCCCTGCGAGTTATCCACTAACCCTTCCCCCGTCCTCACCCTTTCTAAAAGTGAGATGTAATCTCCAACCAAGTTTCCCTTCCGGGTCTCTGACATCTAAATTAGTATCTAATGTCCCACATTCTTTCGCGTTGTATTTAGGTATGACCTGCCCCCCACGGATCCCGTTGCTGCCTTATAGATTAATCCAGCCTCCGTCTTCCCTTACTCAATAAAAGATCCCCCCTACTTTTTCCCTTGATTAGGCTTCCTGGGCCTGGCTTTTACCTCACCGATTTCCGACAATACCTCAATCCAAGTTCCCTTGACGAACCCAACGTCCCCCAAGTTTTGGTCCCCTCCCCTTCAAGCCTATTTATGAAATTCCTTTTTCTGCTGCGCTTTCCCCTGACGGAAGCCCCCGTTCTTTTGCCGATCTCTTTTCCGCCCTCTGGTGGACGGGAGGTCTCCTGTCCGTCTTCTCCCCGGGCTACCATCCCTCGACGAGAATACCACGAATCGGTTCCATTTATTTCCTACGGGCTTCCCACCCTACTGTACCCCTTTTCTTCCCTCGCTTTTTTCCTTCTTTACTTGCCAGTCGATTTCTGCGCGCTTTTCCCTCTCCGCCCCTTAAGCCAACCACTCCGTTTTCGTCGCGTCTTCCTCTTGCTTGCGTCGTACCTCACGACCTCTTCATAGGGGTCCTAGACCCACCACATGTCCAGACCCAACTTCTTTCTTCCACCCGCTTGAGTTCTACTCTCCTTTTTCCTCCTGCGCGTTCTTCTCCTTCGGCTTTCGCCAATCAGTATCTTTTTCTTCTTTTTTGTTGTAGGACGAAGGATGGCGAACTCCCCCTCCCGCTCGAAGGTCCCTGCGTCATTCCTTGTTCAGTTCCCCTCGGTTTCTTTTCTTTTTTTTCTTGACCTTGTTCCCCCCCCTGCGAGAGACATGCCGGGTATCTGCCACTCTCCATTTCTGGGCGGTCCCCCTTCTTGATAGCTCCCAAAGTCTCTTCCTGGCACTACGCCTCTCCATTCCAAGTTGAAGGACCGGTAACGCACTGCGGTATGGAGAAAGCCCTAGTGTCCTTTTCTTTTGTTCTCCTGTCACGACCTTCCATAACTTTCCCCCCCCCCTCCTCCCCTTGCGCTTTAGTATTTGTCGATACTCGCATCTTCCCCCAAGAAACAGGTTTCCTCCGAGTCGCCAGACTCGAACAACTTTAGGATCCTTTTCTGGAATGGATCTTTTTTTCCCTTTTGCCTTGTTTTTTTTGTTTTCAGGCAAGTCCTCCCGCCCTTAAGAAGGTCATGACGCTGATCCGTCTTCTTCTAGGTGTAGCAGGCGTCATTTTCCCCTAGTTAGATCGATGATGCTCCTCCGAACGGTCCCTCCGATTCTCCCATTTTGTCAGCTACGTTGACAAAATAGTCTCCCCAGCCGTTGAGGTTTAAATGTCCCGCCCCTTCCATTGTCTGTGGTTCTACCAGAGCGTGTCTTGGCTGTCCCCATGGAGTTTCTTCTTCTCTCTTTCCGAGAGGGTGGATCCCCTTCCCCCCCCCCCCCATGAGTTCCTGTTGAAAGTCATCTGGCGTGTTCACTCTCTTTCGCTTTTCAACTACCTAGCCCTTTCCCGCCGTAGCGTATGCCTCGCCCCTTTTTTGCGGATTACCCACTTTTTGAGACCTCTTTTCTTCCTAACTGCCATGACATCTCCACTTTCTTCAGTAACGGCTCCTCTTTTTTTCCCCTACGTAGCAACCTTCATTTTTTTTGCAGCTTCGACTCTGGTGGGCCCCCTATCCCCTCCTAGTCACTCTTCATGTAATTTTTTCCGTTCTTCCCCTGAGCTCTTCCCTATTACTGCCGATCCGGTCTACTATTCAGAGTCTTTCCGCGCATGACGTTTATCGGGTTGTCCTCTTCCTCATTCCCGAACTTGAAAATTTCGCTGCCTGGCTGCAACTTCAGCGTTTCTTTTCATATCTACCTGAAGATTCGTCAAGATTTTCCTCCTCCCTGCAGATCTTTTCGAGCTACTTTCGCTTTGCTGTCCCCTTCCCTCCCTGTGGGAGTGCGCGTGTTTCCCCTGTTGCATCCTTCTCCTCTTTCGTCTTTGTGATTCGACCCGAGTACAGTCCGTCTCGTCGTTCAAACAGTCAGAGGTTACGACTTTGCGCCCGACTCTCGAAACCGTTTATTTCTTTTTCCAGCCACTCCTAGAGTTCCTTCGTCTTTTCCGAATATAGTGAGCCCAGATCTTCCTTTCCGGAGCCCCCCTTCTTTCCCCACATTGTCTTGCCCTGATCTCCCTATCCGGTTTCTAAGATCCGTTGCCTTTCGATACGACCCCTGTGCAGTTTTTTTGGTCGGTCTCCTTCCCTCCACGTCCTTCTAAAGTGACCAAGCTTTTCCCTTTCTCCCTCCCAAGGAACCCGCCATACGGTCATCCCTCGTGTAGACAACTCGGAGACGGCTTCGGAGATAGATAACTTTTTCCTCATCAGGCTTCGTGTCGTTCTATACATAATACGACCAGCGAGCCCTTTCTTACCCCTGAAAGCCTGAGTTTTCCTTTCACCCTTTCCCTGGTTATCTCCACACGCCTGTGGGGAATCTGGTCTTAATGCGGCCTGGGTTTTTAGCCTGCGGATTATGATAACGGGCCCAGCCCTTTCTCCTCTGCCCCCTCACTGCCGTTTTTTCACGAGGATCGCAGGTCTCCTTTTTGAAGTTCCAAAAGTCTTGAGTGACACCCTGGCGTCACACTTTCCGCCGTTCTCGCTGCTCTGTTAACTCCCATCCTCCCTTCCGTTTCTCTTCGAAGCATGTCAGCTCCCTTGTTCTTGATCTTGCTTTGATCGTCAATGCTCTCTGCTGGACTTGGAAGCCTACCTTCCATTGTCCCTTCCCGCACCGGTTTTTCCCTTTCCACCGCCATCTTATCCCTATGCAACGCTGGACATAAGAGATATGACCACGCGTCGCTGGCAGATTTCCGATCATATGAACATTCGCGATTCCCCTGGGAGGACGATATGGCGCCTGCCTGATCCCCTCTGTTGACATTATTCCTGGTATCCTTGACTAATGTAGTTAGCCTACCGTCCGACGTCCTAGATCCCCTTAAAAGGTAGAGCTTCTCCCTTACCTTTCGTTCGCCCTGGCAATGTCCTCTGCCCCACGTACAGATTGCTACGCCTTTTTCTATCCTTTCGGCCTTGCTCCGGAAATAATTGTTCCCCTGCCCTATAGGTCCCCCGCATTCCCTTAGACTGCGGGTGTGCTATGTTCACTCTTTCTGCAAAATTTCGGAGTGAGGGGCATGGCCTCTCCCTTTGTGCAGATGCCCCCTCCTAAAAGATGTTGGTGAGACCTTCTCTCCCCCCAGGTGGGCAGGACTATCTCTGTGATTTCTCCCTATTTTCCCCCCCTGCCTTTTTAATACACGGATTCTGTTACTCCCCCTTTCGGCTGATCCCCTCGTCCTGTATTTCCCGATCCCTCTATAATACGACTCCCACCCCGGGTAGGACCGGCGATTTTTCGACTACCCCCCCCCAGACCATTACCATCCGGAGGTCTTCCATTTAGTGAAGGATTTCCCCCCCTGCATTTTTTCTGCTGTTTCTCGGTACAGGAATGTCAATGAACGGAGCATTCTTGATGTCGGATCGTCTTTCATCCCGGTCCGCTCAGAGGAACTGACCCCCAGCGACCCCCGCTAGTGCCTTGCGGATAACTGCCTTCCTTCTTAGGAACGTGGACGATCCTGACCCCCCCTCCATCCACTCCAAGGGAAGTTTACTGAACACGTATCAATCACCGGCCCAGTTCCCTCTTCTTTAGCAATAGGTTATCCTTCGATTTCAGAAGACCCATGTCTTTTGGCACCGAGCGAGATCCCTCCCCACCTCCTGCAATAGTCGGTTTTTTTCTCGTCCCGGCTTTTGAACGGTGCTCATACAAGTCAGAGAAGAGCCGCCAAGTTCCCCTATCCCCCCCTGACCGTATTTCTGTAAGACGTCTTACCATCTCTAGGGCGAATCGGCTCTGTCTCTTTCTCTCTCTGGCAGAGAGCAGCCTCCCGTTCCGCCCACTCATTAGTTTTCCCCCCCCGTTCCTATTTTTTTCTTCGCCCCTGAACCCCCCCTTTTTTTCCGTGTCCCCCTTTCCCAATGTACCAGAAACAAAAAACTCTCATCAATTCCATCTCGAAGGCCATTTGATGATTCCCTCCCGGCATCGCGTGCCAGTTTCTCCCCCCCCCCTCTCAGTATATCTCTCTTAAAACCTACGTTGTTGTGTTCAGACGAACGGCGTTTCTCCCTTCTCCCTTGAAGTCCTGGATACCCTTTTGCTTTAAGGGAGTGGATTACTACCTGGTTTTTCTTTCTTCTCTCTATTTTTTCTGACATAAGCCCCAACCGTCTTTTCCCGCATCCCTGGAGCGGCGACCCCAATTATTTCTTGGTTCGGCGGGACGCGCCGCGCTTGCAGAGACTGGCCCCCACTCGATTCGAGCGCGCGACCTTCTTTACCTCTTTTGGGACAGAACTGTATGACCTTTTTCTTTCTCAATGAGTGGTTGCTACTTCCTCCCTTACCGCCCCGGTAAATGCCACGGGCGATACCCCGTTACCCCCCCGTCGTGTTCTTCTTTCCCGCTGACAGATGCCCTCAACTCCTAGGAGTCCAGCGCTCTAAAATCTTTTCAATCCGGCTGAGGGTATCAAGTGATCGGGGTCTTCCTTTTCTCTTCTCGTTCGTGGCTCCTCCCGACTGACTCCCCCCCCGTCCGCAGCGCATCGCTTCCCCTCTTCTAATTCGCCGGGGGTGCTATCCTTTCCCCATCTCCCAATCTTTCCATCGAGGACCCGCTCTCCTCCTCTCTAAGTTTTTCTTCTCCCGCAGGTATCAGCGTCCCCAAAGTCGACCGTATGGCCTCTTGAAATGCCCTTTTTGCCCCAGTGATGGCACCTTGGTTTTAGCCAGCGCCTGCGCGAGGTTTCTGCGGAAATGGCTGATGATCCTCTCTTTCATCCTCGGGGATCCCAAGAACCCTTCCCCGTAATAACTTCCCTGCAGGTTCCCTTTTCTCTCTATCCTTTGAGAATAGAGAAGCAAGACGAGGTTCCTCCACGTCCCCTTGCACCATCACCCTAAGATTTCTACCTCAGCCCCTGTCCTTCATTTCCTCCCCTGTTTCCCGAAGTTCAGTCACCAATTTTTTCGTATCGGGTCTGCTCCTACCCGATTTTCTGGCCCCCCTTCCTTTCCCACGAGACCGCTTAATGCTATGCTCAGTACCCTTACTTCTTTACGGAAGATTTGGAAGGGCAAGACCTTTTCACTATTTCTTCAGGCGGTCGATCTCGTCCTTTCCTCTCTTTAGGCGATTTTTTCCTAGGCCCCCGTGCGGATCCGCTGCGACGATGCCTTTGGCATTGCAGCGGCTAGTATTCCAGCCTCGTTTTGCCGCTTAGAGCGCGTACGCTGACTTATCCGGCGCTGGACTCTTCCCTCCCTTCCTTTTGTTGAGTCGAGGATCCCGATGTCTCGCCTCTTCTTCGGCTGTCGCCCGTCGACCCGTACCCATTTAGTAGTAGCTTCTACTCGTTTTTAGCATTTTCGTATTCATCTTTCTCCCCCTGTCTCGGTCATCGTCGACCTTGCATAGTCGTTTAGGTTACCACCCTCTCTATTAGCCATCCTCTTTCTGAGACCACTCCATCGTCTGTATACATCCTTCTTCGCTCTGATCTCCGATCCTAGGGGCAGCGCCATGCGAAGTCTCGAAGGGGTCTTTTCCCCTTTGCCGGCAAACAACCTTTCATCCCCCCCGCCCAGCGTGTAGACCCTTTTGGGAGCCGGCCGGTAACTCCCCCCCCCCCGGTCCCTTCCCCTTTTAGCAATCGGTGTAGATGTTGTATTATTCGGGAACTCCGTTGTTGTGTTTGTGTCTCTATATTCTACCTCACCGCCGATCTCTTTTTCCTAAAATAGTATTCTTGACTGGCTAGGACGTCCTCCCGTTGGGCTCGGGCCATTCCCTTCTCTTTTTTTTCCTCAATCGAGAAGTAGCCCTTTAACAAGAACCCCTTCTTTATTTATTTCTTTTCCAGGTACTTTTTTGAGTATTCTCACCTGCGAGTCTCATTATTTAGCAGCCCCTGTCTGAGAAATGAAGTCTTTCGGGTGTGGATCCTAGCCTCTTGTCTGACCCCCTATAGGTGGTTAAATAATTCCGATCTAGATCCCCTGACGATGGACGAGAATGTGCGCTACAACCCCCGACGGTCCTCCCGCAACTGATCGCTCCCCACATCCCCTTTTGTAACCTCTCCTCCCCCCCCTCCCATTCTCCCCCACCCCCCCCCACTCCCCATCCTCCATCCCCCCCTCTTCCCTTTTCCTTCCTCCTCTCCTCTCCTTCTCCCACTCCCCCCTCCACCCCTTTCTCCCCCGACTACTCTCTCACCTCCACCCTCCCCCTTCCTCACCTTCACTCTCCCCCCAAGTTCGGTTCCCCCATCCTCGCCTACCTTCTCCTCACCTGTCCCTCCCACTCCTTCCCCCACAGTACCTCCCCCTTTAGTTGCTTTCGAAAACTCCCTGTTTCCTTGGTCTCCTTCCCAGCCGTCCGACGGCCGGCCGGCCCTGTCCTTCCCAGGTCCCTCTCTCCGCCCGTTTTTCCGGTTTTTCCCCCTCCCCGGCCCTTTGACTTCAGCCTCCCTGCTCCGTCTTCGGCGTAGATATGTTCGACCCTCCTGGCACTGCTCTCCTTTCATCCGCTGCTGCCTGCTGTGCATAATTGTTCTTCCTTTGACTCGGACGAGTTCGCTTACTCCTCCTCAGATTATATGAAAGATACGCAGAAACTCTTCCAGGGCCCCTTCCCCCTGAACTTTCCCGACCACGAAGACGGCCTTGACGAATTCGGCATTATTTCCTCGTCCGGCCCATAGTAAGACCCCCAGATCGTACTTCGCTCCCACCATCGAGGTCCCACTAGACGGACCGGGGAGCGGCCCGCTTAAAAAGCGCCGGCCCCCCCGGCTTCACGGGCACTCGAAAGGGTCTCATGGACCAGTTCCGAATATTCTCCAGTTTCTCAGACCCCTCATTCTTCTCCTCCCCATCTACTAGGAGTGAATCTCGCGATGGTGGGGTAGCACAGCGACCAAGGCTCTTTCTTGTAACGACCCATCGCACTCTTCCCCCCTTTCCCATAGTTCCTGTCTGTCCAAATCGCCTTCCCCTCGCCTGACATCATCCACTTTTTTCCCTTCCCCCGTTTTCCCCCACGGAGAAACTGCGATCCACATGTCCCCCCCCCCCCTCCCTTTTCCTGTAATTCTTTTCCCCGGCTTGTTTTCCCGAGAACTGTTTTTGGAATTTCTTCCGTTTCCTCCGCTACCTGACCACTGTCCTCATTCTGCCGGCTGATCTGAGTAATATTTACGGACTCGCCCCACTACACTTTTCCCTTTCAGCTCCATTTAATGCTGCCGGATCATTTTTCAGGGGCCCTTTCGTGGAAAGAATTCGTTTGAACCCCTTTGACTTCACCCTTTTCCTGTCAATGACCCCTGGCAAGTGGTAAGACCATTTTTCCCCTGCCGATTTCCCCGCATTTTTCGGTAGAGAGATTTTTCTTCTTCCAATTTTGATGTGAACTTCTCTTTCGACACTACTTGTGAACCCCTGGGGCGTTTCTCGCCGTGACTGGATCCCTCCCGTCTAAGTCTCCAAAGTAAGGTGCATTTTTCTCCGCCCTTCACCCCTCTCGTTACCGGTACCGTCTGCTACCTGCTCGCGCGTCTGCAGGCCCTCTATAAGAGGGCCTAGCCCACGAAACTCATTCGAGAGCCTGTCATTCCGCTGCGTAGTCTAAAGACCCCTTTATATTTGTTCCACCAATGTCTCACCACCCTTTTCCTCGCTCTCCTTCTCGCCTTCTCTGCCTCTCTGACTTTTTTTTTTTTTTGCGTTTT
>Ga0179593_1300461_pt1 | contig 12572 bp, 16 predicted proteins | sample CZODoug2_1_08_16_FD_185931 | JGI IMG/M metagenome (GOLD analysis project Ga0179593, IMG submission 185931) | Vadose zone soil fungal communities from Angelo Coast Range Reserve, California, USA - CZODoug2_1_08_16fungal (PacBio error correction) | ecosystem: Environmental > Terrestrial > Soil >... | reverse complement strand
CTACGTCTCGATGATTCAGGCACCGCCCGAGGGATCCCTTCCCCTCCCATCATGGGGGTTGACCCACAACCAGTGCCGGTCCATTGCGACGCGCCAAGTGCCCCCCGGTTCTTCGTTACCCCAAAACCACTTCTCACAAGATTCTCTAGATTTACCGCCCGTTCTTGCTTTGTTAAACCCCCCAGTAGGATGAGACAGTTTTTTCTTGGTGCTCCATAAGATCTTTCTTTTTTGCCGCCCCCCCCCCCCCCTCCAGCATGACCTTGAGCTGCTCCAAGATTTGATCGAACGCTGCCAAACACCCCTCACCCTTGAGCGTTTGATCTCTTTCCCCCTCCCGCCCCCAGCGGCAGTGCAATAGCTGAACCCCACCTTTTTCCGTTTTTACAAGATTCAGGGCAGCACCCCCCGTTCCCGCTCCACTGCATGCGCCGCCCCTCTTTCCGTCGTCCGGAGAGATACTTAGGAGAGCCCCCGTCTGCCGGTGATTTCCATTTCCCATGACGTTGCCTTTTAAGATCCCTCCTTTTCTCCTTTTCGATCCTTCGCGTATACCTTTAAGGATTAGCGTTCCTTTGTTCTATCTTCAATCGTAAATCCCGAGCCTTCCTTTGCGGGCCAACGAGACCCCAAACCTGAAGCGGCTTTTTTTACCCCGACCTTTTGTTTTCATTTTGCCTTTTTCTTGAGCCGAACCACATCCCCACTGGACCCCTGTTTTTTTATCGCCCATGTTTTGGGATTCTTTTGACCGTCACGTTGCTTGCATCTTCTTTTTTGAGGGCGTTCGTGGATGTCCCCTAGGTTTATTCTCCGTGAAACAGTAATTTTGGATTTGGAGCAAAACCCTTTTGCAGGTTTGTCAGGGCCTTTCCCCCTCCTCCCGCTGACCAGCTTTCCCCCTTTCCTTTCCCCCGATAGGTGTGGTCTTACCTTCTCCCAAAGGTGACCCTGGCCACTGGCGAATCACACCCCCCTCGTCCCCTAAAGAAAGTTGGGTTCTCCCTCCCCCGTCTATTCGGTGTTTTAACCCCGCGGATCGAGGCGTGATCTCGGCTTTCCGTGTCATTCGTTACTTTGAGCCCAATTACACAACTCTTTTCTTTTTTCCCGTGTCACCTAAAAAGTAGGCTCTTTGCAGTGTTTTTTCCTTTGTCACAGTTTCAGACCCCCGACTAAGCTTGAATGACCTTCCGTTTACTTTCCGGCTTTACTCATCCCCCGACTATGTCGCGGGCCTGTCCAACCCTCGTTTGATTACTTTTTCGTTGTGTGTAAACTGCTGTCCCACTTTCCCCTATATTACCCAGGATCTTTTCCACACGGCCATCTTCGGTTGCCCCGAAGTTTTTTGATCTTGAAGTTTCTTCCTCCCACTTCTTGGAGTTTCTTCTGTTTCCCTTCCCTCGTTGTCTTCCTGCCCAGTAATATAGTCTCTGGTAGGACCTCCGACGTGGCGCTTTTTTTTTGGTTCTCTCCTCCCCCCCGTGCCCACTTGCCCCCCGTTTTGCCTTTTTATTTTTTTCCCCCTTCGAGATTTTTCCCAATAATTGGCGGATAGAGTCCGTTTCCACTGCCAAACATCCCTCCCCCCGATTTTTTCTTGTTGTTGTCAATTTTTTTCCCCCCTTCCACACTCCGATTTTTTCATCCCGCGGATTGAAAGGCGGACAGTTTTTCACCGATTTTTATTAGTGTCTCTTCCCCATGGCTTCATTCGGTGTGTTTGTTCCCCCACTTTCCCTCAATTGTTGTTATTGTCAAAGTGACGCCCCCCGCTTTCGTGAAGGTATTTCTTCCTCTTTCGCTTTGATTGGGACTTTTTTTGGTTTTCCGGGCTGGCGATTTTTTTAACCCGTACTCCTCTCCCCCCCACCATTTCCCTTTCCCGCGTCCCCATTGCAGCAACCGGCTTGTCCCCCGTGGGGGGCCCCATAATAAACCAGTACTCCGCTCTGCACCAATGCGTCCGGGGTGGAGTTGCAGTTGAGCTCCCCGCCTTTTGATCTCATATTCTTTTATCCTCTCCTTCCCCCTCTCTTTATGGTTCCAGCGCGACCTCTTTTAACGTGTTTGTTGCCCGACTGGGCATTTTACTTTCCCAGCCCTTCGTTAGCCACACCAAGACCTGACCCGGTCGTTTTTCAACCTTGACCCTCAATGTAACTCTTTTTTTGGGGGTCTTTTTTTCGGCCCCAAAACCCGTTTTCCCCCTTTCGTTTCTCCAGCCCACTACCGGGCTCTCGCCGCAGTTTTCTTGGATTACCCAATTTTAGTGCTGACATGTGGTTTCCCCGGCCCCTTTCTGCCCCATTCTGTCATCCCCATTAGCTTATTTCCGGTTACGTACCCAGACAGTTGGCCTGGTTATGCGACGGCAACTTTTTCCCGGGAAAATTCCTAAGCTTTTTTCCGAGTCTCACTTATTAACTACTCCCTTTGTTTCCCTTGTTCCTTTAGCAGGTTGAGGAGGTCAACCTGGTTTTATGTCCTTTTCTATTTCAGTTGCCTTCTCCCCGTCGTTGCGCGCCCTGAAAAAGAAGGGTTCCCCCCCCCGGTATGTTTGCGGGCTGAGTCAGCATTTTTCCGACTTTTCCACTTTTGCTTTTTGTTTTCAGGGTTTGGCCCTTCTTCGTGAAAGGGTTTTTGTATTCATTCGCCACCTCCCTACGAATTGGTACCGGCATGAGCCATTTGCCCCTAAGGGTTCTCCAATCCGTACATCCTGGAATCCCCCCCCCTGATGGCAACCCCCTGGGTTCCAACTTCCCTTCTTTGTTTTTGTGCAGGGTCGTTCATTCTTCCCAATTGAAAGACACAGTCGTCGCTGTCCTCTTTTGCGTTTACGGTCATTTCTTGTAATTGGGTCGGCAGCCGCCCCCGTCCTTTGTGTTGCTTGCCACCTATCAGACGCCCCTAGGGTCAACCTTCTGGCAAGCTGGTCCACCCCCGACGTGGACCCCCCCCATCCCCACCCTTTTGATCGTTTGTGATGCCCGTTATATTTTTTTGACCCTTCCCTTGTGGGGATGGCCACGGTCGTTTCTCTTCCCATCAATTCAATATCCTCGGTCTTGCTGTTTTTCCTCTAGCCCGCCTGTGGTTACGTTTGGTGAGTTTCACGCAGTTTTTTTTAGATCTTCCCTGGGCCCAACTTGTACGTAACCAGTCGTTTTGCCCCTTGTTTGATGCCTCTCAATCCTTTCGCGGCCCTCTTTTTGCTTTTTGTTCCAGTCTGGTTTAAACCCTTATGATCACGGCCTTGATTATCGCAGCTTTTTTTTTTTCCTTTTTTGTTCCCCTTGTGACATTGGTACTGTTTTTTGCAGTTTTTTCGCGCGCTTTTGCGTCCCCCAAGTCTCTCCCCATTCGTTGTTTGTTGTTAGCTGGGAATAATGTTTCGCCTCTTCTCCACGATCTTGCTCCCCTTTTCCCCCCGCTCCCCTCTGTTTCTGGGCGATAAACGTTTTTGGTCCCGTCCATCATCTTTGTTTTCCCTGCCTGTTCCACCTTGCCTTTTTTTTTTCCTGCTATTCCACATCTTTCTCACACCCCAGGGCAACATCGTCCGCTTCCTTAAGTTTGGCTGAAGATCTACGACCGGTCGTCCCTTACGTTCCGGACCAAAATGACGTTCTCTCGCCGCCCCCTGCGTTGCACTTCTCCATTGAATATCCTTTTTTCTTTATACATTTCGTTTGCTTCCACCCCCTCGGATTTACTGACCCTGACGCACCAACCATTGATGTGGTTTCCCTTGCATTTTTTTCCGAGGGACCCTGGCCCGTAGGTTTTCCTGCGAGTGCCACCGTTTTTGTTGTTTTCCCAACTTGCTCCCCGCCTCAGTACCGCCAATTCCGAAGAATCCCACGCCTGGGGGTTGCCTTGTGTTTCAGATCCCCCCCCCTCCCCTCACCCCACACGATTTCACTTTTTCCGGCGTGTTCCGTTTCTCTGTCCTTCGTATGATGGTTGACTTTGGTTTTTCTTTTTCCGCCTCGGTCAAACTTGCTGGAGGCTGACCTCCCTTGGTTTCGACCAATCGGTCCCCCCTTTCCCCTGCGGGACGGCCCTATTCCAAACTCGTACGCACGTTTTGCCCTCTTGCCTCCCAAATTACCTGGATTTCCTTTTTTTTTTTCCTTCCGTCGTCCCTCTCCGGGAAAGATCTGTACCCCACCCTTTTCCTTTCCTCCCCACTGGCTGGACTTTTGAACCCCACATGTGAAGGCAACTTTTTTTCATGCCTCTTTTGTTTTACTTCCGTCCCTTCAAATTCACTTAGTGTCCGGGAAACACCCTCCCAGCGGACCCCCTTCCGGTGGAGAAAGGTACTGGCCACCCCCTCAGCTCTGGTTTTTTGTTCCGTACTGTTTTGGTCGCTGGACTGTCTACCTTTTCTATATGCGGACCTTTTTTTGTTTTTTGATTTTTCTTTTGGCGAAGGTTCCCGTGCCCATTTTGAACCAACCACCACTCCTGCACGGTTGAATGTTTTTTGGCGCTGTGCTCTCTGGTGTTTCCGGACGAGGCATTCTTTTTTTTACACAAGGGTCCCAAGTAGAGAGGTCCCCCCTTTAATCGGGCCCCGTTTGGACCCCTCCCACTTCTTTCCGGGTCTTTGAGGATTCCTAATTGATGAGTCCACTTTGGCTGTCTGGTTACTGGCCAACTCCGCCCTTTTCGATGAGTTTTGACCGTTACTTCTTTGCGATGTCACGGTTGTTCTTTCCCGGGATGGATGGGTAGAGTAAACGGGTGACCCCCCCACGCTCAACCTTTTTTTTACACCGCAGTACTCTGTCCCTTAATATTGGTTGGAGTTCAGAGCGTTTTTTCCCCCTTCCAAAAGTGCTGTACACCCCCCCGGGGGTCCCCAATTTACCTTCGACATCTCCGGTGAAGTCCCGGCCCCTTGTTTTGTGTGCGCGACACTCTAGTTTGAAGGGTCGCCCCCTTTGCCACCCCCTTCTCTCGGCATTCTTCGCGTGTTGGTTTCGGCTGTTTTGCGTTCTTTGTTCCTTTGTTCCTTTTAGTTGGACGGTTTCAAGTTGTGGACCTGGCCGGGCCACGGCCCCCGAGTTCCCCTCGAGCCTTCTTGTCTACCAGATCGAATAGTATCACTTGCATGCCCCACTTCCTTTTCAGTGACGACTTTGTCCCCCCGTGACCCGTTTGGAGAAATTTTTAGTGGTTCCGTTGATTGCCTCAATTTGACGTTTTTTTCTGGCGGGACTGTTACACCGTGCGTCGTTCGATTTCCCCTAACCACTAGGTTACCCCTGCTACCGGTGTTGGTTCTGTGCTGGGACTCTGACTTCCCCTTCCCTTGCTGTGTCGTTCCAGTGGAAAGGGTCCTGGGACTATTTCGTGTCTGCAATTTTGACTTGCTGGTTCGTTTTTTTTGTGATGGGCCCTCATTGTGTCTTTTTTCGTCTGATTTTTTTTCCTTTCCCCTGCTTGCCGATCTTCCCCCCCCACTCTCGCTATTTCCCCATCATCCTCGATTTTTTTTTTTTTGTTCTGGGGGGCCGCGGCTTTGCTGATCTAGTTCTGGTCTCCCTTCTGGGCGGTGTTTTTATGAGCGTTCCAATTTAATAGCAAAATTAGCGGTTCCAATGCGGTGTGCTTTCGTTGGCAGGAAGAGGTCTGCATCCTTTCTGACCCAGGATTTCCAACCTTGCGGTGGACTTTTGCGATCTCCACCTTTCTTGAGAGGACTCATCTAAACTTTGACTCCCAATGCAAACCCTTGCCCTTGAGGTCAGCAGCCAAACCGGCGATAACCCCACCCGGGCCCCTTTGTGTCTTTTTTTACACCCCCACGGTGCAGATGTCGTTCCGCTTTTTGCTTTCGCGCTCATCGCTTTTGGGTCCCCTCCCGTCCTTTCTCTTTTCTGTGAAAGACCTTACAGTAATCAGCGCGAATCCTTTACTGTTACGGGGTTTTTTTTTGCTGTGTCAAGTAATGAGTTTTTTTTTAAGTGCGGTTGCCTTTAGTCCTTTTTTTCCTCTGCCCCCCTCTCGGAAATCCTTCAGTCGCCGGGGAGAGGGGTGGGACAGTTTTTTTTCTTCTTCAGTGGGCGGGGTTTAATATTTGACGCCCAGGTTTTCTTCCTGATGCTGTTACAGTGCTGGTTATGGCTTCCAGCGCTACGCTGCCAATGTCTTTTTGTCTTTGGAGTCAGCTCTTCGATAGGGCCATCCTCTTTTTCTCCTTCATGTTCGGAGCCTCATGCTCTCCGCCCCCAAAGCCCCCATTTTTCGCAGTACTTTGTCCAATGACCCGAAACGTCGAATGGTTCCTCCCAAATCGGTGATTCTTTTCCACCGGTTACGTGTCTGCGATGGTATATTGAACACGGGATTTCCGGTTTTTTACAGTTCGGGCCGGGCGTATGAACTCGCAGTTCCCCCGATCGATTCCTTTCCCATTCCCCCTTTTTTTGTTGTTAGAGGATCATTCGGTTCGGGACATTTTTTTCCTCGGTCCATTACTTTTCCTCGTTTTGACTGACGGCTAGAGTAGTGAAGGTTTGGACCGATTCTTTTAGAGACCCAATGTCCCGTGTTTAAACAATAATTGATTTCTTTTCCCCCGTCTACGGTCGTTGTCGTTTGTCCTTCGATGAGCACTTTTTTTGTTTAGGTGTTATTGCGCCTGAGTCCCCCTCGGCTTTTGCCCCCTGCTTTTGTTTCTTTTACAACCGGAGATTTTTTTATCGGGATTTTTGCGCTTGTTTGTTTTCCCAAAAAATTGTACTGACGTCTCGATGGTGACGTACTCCCGCCCCCAGCCGCCAGCCTCCCCCCACTGATCACTATTTTTCGCTGATGCCAAAGCCACCCACCGGGAGCTCCCCTTTGTCGGAAAATTCTGGTTACCTTTTCGGCGTCGAGCTTGACGTCGAGGACTTCCCCCCCCTCCGGTGCCCCGCACATGTCCAGTTGGTAATTACCGGACGCCCCTTTTCGCTTCTCTTATCGATGCTTTGTCTTCGATTGAGCGTTTCGGGTTATGTCAGAGGCCCCCTGACCAACCTCTTTAGCTTGCATTCCCAAAACAAAATTTGGAGTTTTAGGTTCCCTCATTGAACGTTGTATTCCCGCCTACCCACCCTGGTTTTTACTGGCGTTGGACCTGGTTTGTGACAGTCCGGGGCTTTGTCCCCATTTCCTTTCCGTGTGAGGACCCCTCCTCCTTCGTCGATCGGACACCCGTCAACCGTTCCAAGCTTTCTTTAACCTGTGCAACTCCGTGGATTGGTGGCCTCCGCGGCCCTGCCCCCTCGTTCCCATGAATTCGATCGTTTTGCTTTCTTCATTCTTACCCCCTTCCATTCATTTTTTCCAGAAGCTCTTTTCGATACGGCACCGGGTTCCTTCCACTGGCCGTTCATTTCCCTCCCCTTTGTAGTTTTTGGGGGTGAATTTAGTCCTTCCCGGCTTTGATGTTATCGGTCTACGTAATTAGCTTTTTCTTAAACTACCCGCCGTTCTCCCTTTTCCCACAGCGCCTTCATGCAGTTGACCCCACGGGGCCTTATGAAACCCTTACGTTTTTTGTCCCCGTCCAGCAATCGCCTGGCAATCCTGGCTTGCTCTTCCCCTGGAATTTGGCCCCCAAAGACGCTACTTTTAATCCAAGCGGTAACTGTGCCTTTTTGCACCACGTTTTTTTTCACTTCCCTTTCTCTTTTCCCCAACGGTAGCTCACAAACTTTCTCATCTTCTTGGTGTGCATCGATAGTGCAGTCCCCCGTTTTTCAAAACCACTTTTGTGTGCCGTTTCCCCATGTAGTCCCTGTCTTTAAGTTTATCCTTTTCTCCATTACGATTTAGATTTCTATCTTGTTGTAAGTTCAACCTTTGGATTCGATTTGCTCGCCCCCCCATTGCACGGCATTGTGGCTGGAACATTTCTTTCTCTATATTACCCAACAACGGCTCCGCTTCCCGTCGACCCACCTTACTAAGCCTCCCATTTTTCTCGTGAGGTGTGTCACCCGTGTCTCCTTCCAACCCTCCCTCATTTGTGTTCGCTCCTGGCCTCTTTACGTGGTTTCACCGATAGTAGTCGCTCTCCCAAATTTCTTGTCGCACCTTTCTGGTTTGGACTCTTTGTTCACCACTGCACTGTTGGGCCGACCCCCGTTTCTTAGTGAAGACACTGCGCCCAATATCAGGTTTTCCGTGTTTGGGGGGGGGGAGGGTCTCATTCGGCAGTGTTTTGATTTTTTGTTATGGTTTTTTCTTTGGGAAAAGACTCCCCCAACCCCTCCCCTTCTCCCAACTTTCAGCATGCGCGCATCCCACAAGGAACGTTGGCGTTTCTTCCCCCTTGCTTAAAGTTTTTTGTGATGGATTGTACTTCCCGGGCTGGGCTCCCCCCTGTTTATCGGATATACACCCGTTCTGATTCCTCTTTTTTCCCGGCAGTCTTTTTTCTGGATCCTACACTTCCGACGTTTAAGGTGGACCGTCTCTCGGTCCCGTTTTCCCGCCCCCATCCTCGTCTCAACCACCCCCAGACCAGCCGTCCGTTTTGATGCACGCTGCACACTTTCAAACTTAATCCCTTTTGTTTGTTTTTTTCCGGCACCCCAACCCCCCCCCCAGTGTTGTTCCCCCTTCTTTGTTTCCCCCATTCCCTACCCTGTTTCGCAGCCCTCCCAGTTATCTCCAAAAGTAGAACCGTCCCTCCTTCCAGCCCACAGTGATTTATCCGGTTTCTTCGTTACCATGATTTTCGATTCTGTGGGATGGCTCGGGCATCGGACACTCTTCTCCCCTGGGTCTCCCCCTGCCATTCTCCTGGTTCAGGTGTCTTCCATTGTTTCCCCTTTTCTGCCGGGTTGAGAGGACCCAAACCGGTTTTTTTTTTTGCAGGATCCTGTTGGCGTTCCGCTGTGTCCCTGGAAAAACAGAAATCAATTCTCGTCCCGTTTACGTTTCGCGCTCACTCCATTGTGTGCGAGTGGTTTCGTTGGTTCCACTTTTTTGAATTTTGCCGCCCTTGAGTTTTTTTGCCCGATTTCGAAACTCCCCTCGAAGGGTTTCATTTTCACGTTTCTTCCTTGACCCTCCGTTTTTTGCGACGCCATCCGTAATATTTCCCTCCCCGCGCTTTTGCACACGGCTTGATTCCCCACAAACTTCTGTTTCTGGTTCGGGGGTGGTTTATCTCACCATATGCCTCTTGCCGACTTTTGTTCCGGATTTTTTTTTTTAATGAGTAGTCCCGGGTCAGCCCCCGCATCCCAATTTTTGGCTGCCACTCGGAAAAGTGCCCTCCTTGGCCAACCGCTTTGCCCTCGTTTCCCCCATTTTTTTTTTTTTTCCCCAACCCCACCATCACAGTTTTTTTTGTTGTTTGCCTTCTTTTACCTTTCCCCTCTCTTTGGTGCGCCAACCGTGCGTGACAAACGAACGTCAGTTCTCTTCTATTGTTGGTTTTCCCGGCTCGGGGCTGGCGTTTTTCTTAAGACACGCTTTGTCGAACGTTTTGAGCCGTCTGTATTTTTTTTTCCAACTTCTTATTTTCCGTTGAAATCATGCCCCAGGACGGGATGTGCACATTTTTTTTATTTCACTCTCCTTACAACAGCTTCATTATTGTTGATCACACCCTGAAACCCGTCCTTCCTTTTTACCTTGCATGTGATCGCCAGCTCTTTTTCCCCCTTTTGACTGTAGATAAGGCGGGCTTTTTTTCTTCGACTGGGCGAACAAGTACCTAGATTCCCTCATCATAAGTTTGTTTTTTGCTTTTACGTGTTCGCCGTTTTCTCTTAAGACTCCCGATGATTTCCCCATGTCCCTCTTTTTCCCTTTTGGCGATTCAATGGAAAGTTTTCATCCGTTGGTTCGTTCCCTGGATCCACCAAGCTCTGGGCCCGTCTTGTTACAGTACTTTTTAGTTGGAACCTAACAAGGGGGCAAACATCCCCGTTTTTTTTTTTTCGGTTCATTAAGTGTTACCTGTGTCATCCCCTACGGAACCCGGCTTATAAACAAAGGGCCCGCGTTCCTCCTTCCCCACCGCCTGCCGGGGACCTCTTTCCGAAATGACTTCCGTTTATCGTCCCTTTCCCGAGCCATTTACTTCGTAACTGTTTGAGCCCACCCACCCCAAATGGTGAGGTGGGTCACGCATTTTGGTGGACGAGTTTTTTTTCCCCCCCCCCTTTTTTTCCCCGAAACGCGGTCCTTGCCTTTCCTTCCCCAATGGCCCTGTTTTTTTCAAGTGCTTTCCAGGCCCATCAGACAATTATCCGCGCTTTACCTTCGAATGGCTGCATTTTTTATGCCCGAAAATCCAACACCCCTTTTACCTCCGTCCATTTGAGCGGCAGCCCCCGTATTTTTCTCTTTTTGAATGTTCTTATTTTTTTCCCCGCCCTTTTCGTGTCCCCCCTGTTGTTTCGGTTTCTGAAACTCCCCCCAACCCCCCCCCCCCTTTCTTCGGGACGGCCCCTAGGCCCACGCGTACGGCCCCTTCGCCCTGTTAGTTCCCAACCCCTTTTCTTTTTTTCTCTTTTTGGATTCAGGCTCCGTCTCTTTTTTTGAAAGATTCTGAAAACACCGTCCTTTTCCCGTTGGCGACCATTGGACCCACTGGGTAATGCAAACGGCCTGTCAGACCCCTTTTGGTGACCTCCCCCCCCCCACGGCTAACGTTCCTTCTTTGTGTTCCTGGTGAAATGCCCGGCTTGTGCGCCCATAAACTTGCCTCCACTCGGACGGACCGGCCCAATCAAGATACTTTTTTCTTTTCCTTCTCTTTTTGCCTTTTATTTCAGGTCGGCTACTGTCATAACCCTTTAATATAATTTGCGGCGTCACCCCATTAGTGTGGCTTTTCGAGAAAGTTCACGTTTTGGGCGGTCACCCCCATGACACCCTAGTAACCCGGTTTCTTTTTAAAGGTTTGGCCGGTGGTGACGACTTTGTCTGTTGGTTTTCCGGTAAACCCCAGTTAATAGAGATGCCCACCGTAACGGTTCGAAGTTCCGCCCACCTTGTCTTAGGCCTTTTTTTGCATCGACTACTTCCCTCTTGTGTTCGGATCCATGGGGATTCCCGTTCTGGCCACCCCTCCCCGCACCGTTTCGCCCCTTTTTACCGTTTTTTTGGACTTTCTTTTTTTTTTTCAGCCTTGCTGAAGGTTTTCGCCACGGGTGGGATTTGAGGAGTACGGGTCTCCCCCGCGACTACCCACTTTTCTTTGTTTCCCTTTTCCCCATACGATAATCCTCTTCAACTGAATTGTTTTTGTCCCCCTCCGCTGTTTGTCCGGAATGGCTGTACCCTTGGGAGGCCCCACCCTTGTGGGCGAACTTTGGGATCGTCGTGCACCTTCGCCTTGGACTTTTTCGACCCACTAGAAGTTTTTGGTCGTCCCCCCTTTCACCCCGCGATCTGGAACATTCCCCACGTTCCGTTTCTTACCCCGCGTTGGGGTTCCTCCCCCTTGGTCAGGGGTCCTTCCCGTTGGTAGGTTACTGTGCACCTGGACTGAGGGGAAATTTGCGGCCCCCCATGCGCGCCGTAATTTTCCAAGGAGAGACTCGCTTCACTGGGCGTCGCACTGTTCGTTTACCACTTCGTTTCCACGGACCCTTTTTGATGAATCCCCACTCTTTAATGGTTCCCCCGACGATCGGCTCGGAGAGTTTTTTTTTTACCAGAGGCAGTCCTCGTTAATTGTTTTTTCACTCAATAGGGTTTTACCTTCTTACCTTGTTTTTGAATTGTCATTGTGCGTTCTGTAGGTCTGATGCCCACCTGTAATTGTGACTTTCCATTTTTTGACGGTTTGTGTTTTTTTTCACAGCTTGTCTGGAAGTCTTTTTACGTGGTGGCGGGGAGCCCTACTTTTTTCCATCTGTTAGAAGGTTTGGAGGCAGGGATCTTGAAACTTGACCGTCTCCCAGAGCCCCCCCCCCCCCATGTCCCTGTTCATCTATCCCCACCAATCCTCTGTGTTTCCCCCTTATCGGGCTGGTTTCGCGCTCCTTTTTGTCTTTCGAGGCGTTTGTCGGTGCCCTCCTGTTTCCTTTGAGGCTGACTGTCTCCCAAACTGAGTTTGGAAAATTTGCGGTTCGTTTTCCTTACGCGGTCGTTTGGCGTTTGATCCCCCGTTCACCTGTTGCCTTGTTTCCTTTCACTGCTCGGTTCCCCCCCATTTGGGAGTGCGTTTACGCAGACAAAACGTTTTACGATCCCCCCCTCCCCGCCCCCTGGGCGGTTCAGCGGCCAACGGAGATACCGGTTCCCAGTCTGTGGTCGGAGCTTCCCCCTTCCGGAGTTTTGCGGCCCCTTCTCCTTTAGACAGCACGTTTTCGGGTAATACCTTCCCTCTTTTTTTTCTTTCGTAATCAGTGCGCTTATTCGGAAGGAGGTCCCGGGGGGATGAAAGTACTGTAGTCTGCCTGGACTTCTACCTATTTGTGCGTAAGTCGCTCCCCCCCCTTTCGCATTTCAATTAAGCCCCAGGGACTCTACGTTAAGCTTTTCGTGTGGTTCGCTGGCCTCACCCCCTTTCGGAATTTTTTTTTGATCAAGGAAGG
>Ga0179593_1299127_pt1 | contig 12572 bp, 8 predicted proteins | sample CZODoug2_1_08_16_FD_185931 | JGI IMG/M metagenome (GOLD analysis project Ga0179593, IMG submission 185931) | Vadose zone soil fungal communities from Angelo Coast Range Reserve, California, USA - CZODoug2_1_08_16fungal (PacBio error correction) | ecosystem: Environmental > Terrestrial > Soil >... | reverse complement strand
ACTTGAGCGTTTTTTGAATACTCCTTGGTTCTTTTGGATTCCCGAATTCCTTTTCCCTCTTCGCTTTCACGGTGCCCTTCTCTATGTGCTTGTTTCTTCCCCGGACATCGGCTTCGCCCTCCTCCCCCTCTATGGCCTCTGGCTTGGAAGGTATCTGGTTGACCATGTATTCCCGAGAAGCCCCGTTTCTTCGATCTCGGTTCGTAGCTTCCTAACTTTAAACCCCCTGCCTTCCGCAGCCTTTTTGTTTTAGCACTCCGACGCCGTTGCCTTCCCCTTTGCCGACAGATACCTGATGCGCTTCAGCTCTGCCCTCCTGCACGGTTTGTCCTCGTGCGGGTCCCGACTTTATAACCCGGTGTCAGGTCCACGTTTGGCCGTTTCGCCACAAGTTAGATTCGGCCTGATCGTCAGCCTTGCGAAGGCGCTTCTCTGGCGGTTTTGATTCCGGTCCGCGCCCGGCTGGCTCCTCTTCCTTCCCCCTATATGATGACGGCAGGGATGTCCCTTCTCCCCCCCTTCACTTGCAGATCGCTATGCGCACCTCGAATTTCGTTTTTCTAACGTTGGGAGATGCCGTTTTACGGGTCCTTCGGAGAGGGGCTGTCTCTTTTTTGCGGTCGAAAGTCCGTCCGTCAGAGGAGGAACTCCCCTTTTCCTAATTCAATCGTTGAAACCTCGGTTTTGACTCTTTCCGCCTTTAATGGTCGGCCGTTATCGTCTTTCCCTTTACGAGCGTCGCTCCCCTCGAATGCCTGTCACCCTTATGGTGCTCATTGGCTTCGCGTCTTTTTTAAAGAGTTGAGCAGCCGAACGTTCGTCGACGCTCGCTTCGGTGTCTGTGCCCGCACGCTCTTTTTTTTGACTGACGTTTCTGGGTGACAGCTTCTTCCTTTAGATTTTTTGATTCTCTTCTTTATTTGTCTCTATTTTTTCGGCGGAGGCTCGGTGACTCGACCCGCAAGCCAGGTCCTTACGGCAGGCTCTTATTGGTTGATGCCTGCCCAACCCACCATCTACACATGCTTCTTCTAGGGCATAATGCTGTTTGGATGACTGCTACCATGGGACCTTGGAACTTACCTTTTCTCGTTTTCCCCCCTTTTTCTCACGTCACTAGTTAACCGTTCCACTGCCATTTCCGTAGGCTTGTGTGCGATCTTTCTAGAAGAAAGGTGTCCCCGGTTGTCTCGAAAAAAGCTAATCCCCCGCGTCCGGTGTTTAAACTTCCTCTGCATACTTTTCAGAGCAATCCTTCTGAGGCTTTTTTGGCGTTCGCTTGGAGTTACATTCATTCTCGCTCTTTTTTTTTATAAGTTGTTGTGAATCTAGCATCTTCATTCTTTTTTTCCAGAAAAGCGGTCTTCTCAGAGTCTTGCCCCTCTGGACCTTTCTCCAGGTTGGACCGAAAAACCCCCACAGTTATTGTCACGCCGATGTGTTCTTCCTTCGTCCTTGTCCACTGGTTGGGTCCCTACAGCGTCCCTCAATGAGTGTGTGTACTTTCCCCCTGGCCCTTTGCTATTTTGGGCTTTTTTCCTGGTGGCTTCCTCTCAAGTTCCAAATGAAGGGACTTCCCTTGCCTGGGAGTCCGGCATCCAAATCCTGAGGACCTAGCCGCTTCTTTCGGAGTGGTTGGCATCTCACTACTTTCTTTTTTGCCGATTTTCTTTGGCGCCGACGGATGGTCCCGGCCTTTTTTTTTGTGTCCTGAGTTCCTCCCTCGCCCCAACAATATCAAAAAATACTTCCAGGGCTTTGATAACCTGACGCGTTTGTTCCGAGCTTCATTCCAGACATCCGCTTGTGCATGACTGACACAACCGCCCTCGACGCTTCTGGTGGCGCGGCGCACTTTTTGAAACTCCGTGTTTTCCGCTTTTGAGCGGAACCGCTCCCCCGATGTTCCGAACATACCGTTCCTGTCTTGTGTTTTATAAAGTTCCCCGTCCTCCCTTTTGTAGCTTGACGTGTTTTTTTTTGGTTGGAATTCACTTTCAGCGTCTTTTTTTGTCCCACATCCAGGATTCCTTACAATGAGCCGCCTTTTGCGAATTTCCCTCTTTTCTCTTTGTGTCCCTCTTTTTTTTTTGTTTTTATTGCCACGTGTTATCTTCCCTCTTTTATCAGCTTTTCCACTTGATCGGTGACCGGTGCGAAGCGTATCTTGTTTTTTTTTTCCTATGTGTTTGAGATGTGATGGTTTCTGGTCGCTGTAGAATCCTTATTGGTTCCCCCTTTCATCGCAAGCGCTGACCTCACCCCCTTCCTAAGCCTAAGACGTCCTTCTCCCGGAAGTTGAACATATCACTGTTTTAGTCCCCCTTCCCAAACTTTCGGTATTCCCCCCGTGGTTCGCCTTTTTTGCGCGCCTTCTTTGACTGTCAGTATCTCCCGTGCCGAAGAGGAGTTTTTTGCGGGACCCTGAATGTTGCTTAGGATCGCGTCCCCCCCCCCCCCTTTAGTTTTGTCAACGGTTTTTTGAACGTTTTTTTTGCCCCCACCTAGCTCTCCAACTGACCCGGTTCTTTTCTTGCATCATGAGGTACGAATTCCTCCCCTTCTCAGGAAGCCCCCCGCCATCTCTCTCTGGTTTTCCGTTTCCGAACTCTCTCAGTTCGCCTTCTTGAAAGTGGCCCCCGCTCTGAGCGAACTCTGGTTGCTTCCACTTGCCTAAGGCTAAGAAACCCTTCTCTTGTCTCGAAAAGCTCGTTCATGGATTTTTTTAGCCGGAGATTGATGGAACATGTTTTCCCCCCGGTTTTTTCGAGCTTTTATTTGGATTTTCCCTACACATATCCGGGGTGTTGTGCCCTGTGGGGTCTGCCGTAGCCTTCGCGAGTTTCCCATTCATGACCAGTAAAACCTATTTGGAGTTTTGTTGGTTTCATCGCTTTCTCCACCCTTATTTTTAGGACGCCCAGATCTCCCACTGCTTGAATTCGCTCTAGGTTTTTTCCTTCGGCCCTCTTTTTTTATAATGCACCTTTACTCTTCCTTCGCTTTTGATCACTGCAACGCAGCCTACTGGGACCTCTTACGCAGGACCAGTGCCCCACAGGACCTACTTATCTTTTTTTTTTAATCTCAGCGTGTTGTTTTGAGTTCTTTCTTTGGGTTTTCCCTGGCTGCGCCTTGCACAAGTTTGTGCTTCCCTTTGACTGCCGCAATAGGGGAATACGTTCCTTTCTTCCTTTTTTCTCAGTCAACTTTTTGAGATGCGAAAGACGCTGACTACCTTCCCCCTTTGAGGGTTGAGGCTGATGTCCTGCAGTCTGTTGCAACCTTTGTCCCCTGCTTCCCCCCTCTGGTACGGTCCTGTTATGTATCCTCCTATTTCTCGGATAGTCCCCACAAACCGTGCCCCAACCCTTTGGGAAGCATTTTCCCTTGCTCGACCGGGGGCTTTTTTTTGACCTTTCGATGATGCCTTTCATGTTCCTTCATTTTTTTTTTCGTGAGCTCTGTTCCCTTGGCTTGTGTGCCTCGTACTTCGGCACCTCCTGCAGTGCTTTGTGGAGTTCAGACATAACCTTTTTTCCATCTCAAGGTTTCTTTTTCCTTCTCCTATCCTTTTTGACCCTTCCTTTTTCCTTATAGAGCCTGGTTCGATGGTGGACGATCAGTTTTCCTTTTCCGTCTTTTCCGGAGTTCCGTTTCTTGCGATTTTCCTTCACCTTCCGGACCGTCCCCAGCTTTTTTGTGAGTTTCGTGCCCCACCGTCATTATTGCCCCTTCTTTCAACATCTTTCTAGGCTCATCTCTTCCTTCGTTTCGTTATCGTTTCTTTACGACTTTCCTCCGTTGTTAGGAGCCCTTTCTGGCCTCTCCCAGTTTTCTAGTTTTTTCCGGATCTCTTATCCTTTGTTGTGGCGTGGGTGTTTTGAACCAGGTTTTCTGGATCGGCTCCCTTGCTGCCCTGCTTTTTTTCCAGTTCATTAGCTTCATCTATGTACATACCCTTGCCTTCAACGCTTTTCCCCCCCCCCACATATTTGCACCGGCCTCGCACGCACTCGCCGGCCTGCGTCGGGATTTCAGAGCCTCGGCTGTCTTCGTGATTTTGAGCTAAGTCAAATTTCCAAGTTCACTCTGAGGTTTGGGTGCTCTACTTTGCCTCGTTGTCAAACCTTTTCACTTTAGGCCACTCCGGCTCCCTTTTGTCAGCTTCAGCAATCCCTCGGGTTGGCAGGTATTCTGTGATGCCTTCACTTCTTTTGTTCTCTCCTTGTCCTGATATGCGGAAACCTTGGTGTCAGTGTTTTTTTCGAGGGTTTGCACCGCTGAGCCCTCTCTTGTCTGAGGTATTTTTTTTTTCGAGTTCACACGAAGACTCGTTTTTTGTCCTCGGGAAATAAAACCTCGCCCGTCTCCCAACGTTAGATTTTTTTTCTGATTCTTCTGTTGATCGGTATTTTTGTTCCCTTGCGGTACGGACCCCGTGACGCCGCAGAATTGGCGGCCGCAGAAGGGCTACTTCGTGATGCCCAACCACATATCCCCCCACGCGTCGATGGCGTGCAGATGAGTGGTAGGTCCTCCACCAACGGCACTGACTTTCTTTCCTTTTTTTCTCGTTTTTTTTAATCAGTTTTCTCCAGTCCTTGCCCAGACGTTCCGTTTAGCGTCGGTCAAAGCTTGACCGCCCCGGCCCTTGCTCCCGGTTTGCAGTGCCCGCGCCTCCCCCCTCCCCCGGTTTAATGCTGTGGGGTGTTTCGGCCCGGGCATATCCCTTGGTTGGGAAAATACCTGGTAAATGGTAACCCCCCCTTCGGTTTCCATGTGAGTTGACTTTGGTTGTCTTGGTCTGTTTCGTTACGTCCCTTCTTTTTCCGAGCGTGGTTGTTCAGAGATGACGTATCACAGCCAGACAATCCAGTTTGCGCTCAATCGGATCTGATGGCCTGTTTCTTTTTCTTTTCGATGCGTTGACCGAACACCCCCCTTTATCGAAACGCCTCTCGTAGCTGCCCTTTGATATCCACCTTTGGTCTCTGAGGAGGATTTTGCCCCCTTCCCCCCAATAATGCGGCAAATTTCGCTGACCTTGTTCGATTTCCTGGACCTCAAAGTTTTCTCCGAAAGGAACACAACCATGTTCAGTTTGCATTTCCCCTGCCCGTTCTGCTTCCCCCCCCCCCAAGACTCTTCACGCCTCAGATTTGTAGATGTGTTGTTTCCATACAGAAAAAATCCGTTGATGACTCAACGTTTTCTGTTTGAGTCCTTTTTTTTTCGAGTTCTTTACCTCCTCTCCCCCCCAAACCCCCATCAGGATCACCCCAAAATACAGCTCGCAGCGCTTTTTCACCGTTGCGCCGTGGATGCAGAGCTTAAGTTACATTGAAACGCTATGTTTGATTGTGCTTAGTTCCGACCCCCAATCCTATTTCTCCTTTCCTCCTATCATACCTAGTTTTTCCTCCGGTGACCGCGGAGGTCACCCTTGCAGGTTTCTTTTTTTTTCCCTCCTATCTCGTTATACTCCATTATCTTCACATGCGAATCACTAAATACCCCCGTCCCCCATACTCCATTTCCGCGAAAGATTCCCTTGCACTCGGCGGGGGTTTGCAACGGGACGCCCCATCATTTCCTTGACCATTTTTTATACCGCATACCTCCTCGCTTCGGCTTTTCCCCCTCCCCGCTTTTCTGCGATTTTTTCATCTAGAGAACTTCGAGGTTTTCCGTATTTGGATTTCTCCCTTTTATATGATTGGGATCTTTCACTCTTCCCTCTCCTTTCTCGTCCTTTGGACTTATACCTCCTTCAGCACTTTGCCTGACCCTTGAACTTGTTTAGATCAGCGATTCCCCATGTCCCCCCTTTGCATACACCCCTCTTTGTCGCTTCCAGATGAAAAAGTGAAGGTTCACAACATTCTTCCTTTCTTCCCAGAAATTTTTCGAACGTGCTTGCGCTAGCTCGGCCTGAATCGTGCTTTCTCACCCGTTTTTTCTTTTTTTTGGATGAAGGGCTCCCACAAACCATGGGCGGATTCTTCCTTTGTTTCCACGTTTTTTCATCTCGCACCTCTCTCTCTACCTTCCTCCGGAAGGGACCTTCTTTGGACTATAATCAGAAAAGCCATCGACAGGCGTAGGCAGTTCATCTTTTTTTTTTTTTAACGCACCCTATTCCTTCGTGGTCCCTCTTTTTCTTTTCGCCCTTGCTGGGATCCCCACTGCCTCTTGGAGAAGCCCCTCCGCTTGACCCTCCATTGGCTCACTCTTTTGGCGACTCTGGCAGCTTTCGATCTCCTTGTAAGTATCTTTATTCTCCCCTTTTTTTTTTCTTGGCACCCAATGTTTTGGTTGTCGTTTTTGGTTAGTTGATCCGACCCTGATTACTGTCACACCCAGTAAACCAAATTGACGCGTGAGGTTTTATTAACGGCTTACCGTAAGACCCATTGCCCGCACCCCCTGAGGGTGACTAGTGTCTTCTTGGCTTCTGCATCTCCGCCTTTTTTTCCTCCTTTTTCCTTCTTGTGAAATCTAGCGTTCTCCGCTGTCCCCTCAACTTTGTCAGAAATCGTGGCATATTTCAAATCCCCCTTGCCTTATTTCACAAGATCAACCTCGATCCTTTTATCCTCCATCTTTTTGACGATCCGTCCCGGGTCTGTTTGTAACCGAAGATTTGCATTTTTCTTTTCCAGCGCATTTTTTAATAGTATCCCTCTTCCGGCGGCAAATCTCGCCTGTAATTTTTTTTTCCTAATCTTCAATTTTCCCCCCGCAGTTTTTTTTTTGAGTTGTCTGTCCTTGGTTTATTGCTTAACCCGCGTTTCTGTGCCGCTCTTTAAGCCCATGGGGATTCCATCCTTTACGGTAATTCGTCCACTGGGTTTTTCCATCCGATGACTGCTTCGACCTTTTTCGGTACCTGATATTTTTTTTATCCGGCTCCCCTTGTCTCGCTCCCTGTTTTCTTTCCCCTTTGGGATTGAGGTTTTTTTTCGGCTTTTGACCTAACGTAGATCTCAGCGCCTTGGTAGCTGTATATGTTTTTTTTTGTTAACTTCCCCCACCTGTTCCGGAGCCATGCTGATTGGCGCCGTTCTTGACGTTCTTCCCCCCCCCCCCCTTGCTTCCTCTCGGAAGGAGTATTCTCTCTTTTTGCGTTTTTTCTTTCATCCACAGGCTCGACAATTTTTGTGGAGACCTCACGGTTCTGTGGGGCCAGCAACTTAACCTCGCCCGCTCGCAGCTCTTTTTGCAAGCACCTTGTTCGTCTTGACGAAGTCCTGCTTTTTTTCCGGCAGTTTATTGCGCGCACCAGTTCCTCTGAGGAAGGTCTAGCCTTTCTCCTTTGCGAGGAGAGAGCTTTTTTTGCGGTACACTTATTGTTGTACAGGTGAAGCCTTCTCGTTATATCAGATCATCTTCCCCTCTTCCCAACTGAATAGTTTAGAACATTAGCTATGCTTACTTTCTAGAACAGACTTTCCCTCTCTTTTAACGGTTTGTTCGAGCGCGCATTTTGCACAGTTGAGAATTTTCCCTATTTGTCTTTTCATTCTTTTCTTCATACGCAATGTTCCTTTCCGCTTCTTTTCTGATCCACGGTTATCGCACCAAAAACCGAATTTCGAAATCTTTGACCGTCCCTCCCTGCGGTCATGTTTCTTTTTCAGGTCATCGTGTGCGCATGTTCCGCTATTTTCTGACCCCTAGATCTGGCGCCACCCCTTCCTTTGTTGTCTTTCCTTATCCCTCCTCTGTGTCTAGAGCAATCGACAGCTTCTTTAGAGCGCTTAGTTTTAGGGTAGCGCTAATTGAACACGCCACTGATTGTTTCTTGTTTCTGGTGCAGCAGAGAGGTACCCCCGTTTCCTCTTAGAGGAGTCTCATTGTTTTGACCTGGTTGGTTTCTCCTTCTTCTGTCCGTTATCATCAATCCTGCGCCAGTTCCCTCTCGTTCATCTCTTTTTATTCTGCTTCCCAACCCCCAGCCTGCTTGGGACTGCCTCGTTTTTGCTGCCGCATCCTAACTGTTGGGCCTTTGACAATTTTCCTTCTTCCTGGGGATTTCATGATTTTCCTTTTTTTTCTTCATCCTCGCCCCCCTCGGAGAGAATTGTTTTGCGGTGTGACGCGGTGACCCTTTTTTTCACGTTGATGTCGAAACCGCCCTTTGGACCGTGTTCTCCTTTTTTTTTTCTTTTTTTTTTTTTTTTCTTTGTTTTTTTTTTTTTTTTTTTTTTTTTTTTTTTTTTAGGTGTTTTTGGCACCGGCATTTTCCCTACGTTCCAGAATCTTCTGACGCGGCCCGCTATTGTTCCTTTTTTCTTGGCTGGAATTTTCCCTCTCTTCGGTTGTTGTTGAGAGAGTCTTACTCGGCAAGCCCCGCCCATCCCAGCGTTGATTTTTTGTCAGTTTCTCTCTTCCCGGTGACGAAACACCAACCAGAATTCCTTCTTTCGGGCTTCTGTTTCTATCCACCTTTAGCACCTTTTGGATTTCGTTCACTAAAGCTTCCCGGGTCTCTCCACCTGCTGTGCGGTTGACTTGTTTGGAGAGAAAAGGTTTTCTCCAAGGGAACCTCCATGAAGGTCCAATTTTTACTCCCCTGTGGTCTTCATCCCCCCGCTCGTTGTCTCAGGCCATTCTTGATGTTGTTTCCTTCCCCTAACCGACAAACCGTTTTTTCGGATTCCTCTCTGGTTACGATTCGGGTCTTTTTCCAGTTTCCCTCGCGGCATAACAAAACCCACTCCCCTCCTTCCCACCACCTTCCCTTTACTGCTCCATCCCAGTTGAACCCGTCTTGTTGAGCTTCTTCAAGAACGATCGTGCGTGTTTTCTCTCGACCACTATTGCCTCTTCGAGAGGTAGAGATGCTCTCGAACCAGCTGCTTCCGACCGTGATCCCTTTCAGTTGTTTTCCTCAGATTCTTAGTGTATTGAGTTTTGAACATAGCATCACTTTATGGAACCCCCGAACATACCAGATTTCTCTGTCGTAAAAAGATTCCATTCACGCCCTTGTCTCAGAATGTTTGTTGACTTCCCTCTGTAGATGCACAATTTTTTGAATGACCTGACCATTCGATGCACACCAGGATTCCCGACTACAGCCTCCTCCTCTCCTTTTTCTGCCCATTCCGCAATTTGTAATTTTCATAGGTTCCCCTCCTTACTCTGAAACGAGTAGAGATTCCGTTCTATCGCCCCTCGGTTATCATAAAGGTTGACGAATTCATTTACCAGATTCCTCTCCTCTTACTTGTCTTACCGGATCTCACTTTTTATTTTGACCGGACTACCCTGTAAGAATCGCCTTCCGCATGCTTCGGTCCTTTTCCCTATAATTGGCGACTGTTTTAAAAGATGTTCCTTCCCCCCACTGTGGAACACTATGTCTGTTTGCCCGCTCTTTTCCTCCGCCCGGTCTTCGTTGGTCTTCACCAGTTATGAGTCTTTGCCGTTCTCCCGGCCCCGGTTTCGAACGGCTGTTTGTGAATTTACGCTGCAGGCGCACCTCGATCGCCTTAAACGGACTTTCCTGGTGTAAAGAATGGGTCTCCTCTCCCCCCCCAGACGTAAAATCCTCTCCTTTCTCCTTCAGTTATTTTGCACTCCTCATTTTTCGACCGTTTTGCCTGAGGCCACTTTCTTTCCCTCCCTTACTTCATTCTTATTCGAAGAAGCACACCCCTTCCCTGTCGCTGCCCTGAGCAAAGGGCCCTCTTGCTCCCCCGGATCAGTTGTCTTCAGCATTACGTGTCAGCCCTTGTCGTTTCTCCGTTCTGATGCCTCCCCCTCGTCTTGTTGTGGTGTGCCACTTGTTTTTAAGCAGTAGGCGTGCACTCTGACATCCCATAAGATCGGTCAGTTGAGCAAGATTTTGCCATTCATTCTGCGGATAATCTCCGCACCCTCTTGTTGTCTTTTCCCTTTTCGTAGTCCCGCGGCTGGCGGCGCCAGAGTTGTCATCCTTTGCCCCTTTTCCGCTCGACGCTTTGCTTTGGTTTGTTAACTTGTCCGCCCTTTGCTATTCACCCACCCACTTTAACAGTACCCCCGAGACACTACTTCTCCTTTCTTTCCTCCTTTCCTATTTTCTGGTTTCTCTAGATAGATATGTTTTTTCGGCCTTTTGGGATCCTCTTCAAAGGATTCTGTAAGTTGATTTCTCTTTTTGGGGACGTATTACTTCCAGGCCAGTAGGCACCGCTGTGGTTTTCGCCTTGCGACCAAGCCGCTGACTCCCTAGAATTCTTTCCCCCCCCCTTTTTTTCGTGTCAGCTGACTTCCCTCCCCAGTTGTTGCTCTACGAGCTGTTTCCAGGTATCCGGGTGATGTAGATCCTTTCCCTGCTTTACACCAACCGGGCACAACCCACCACCTCTCTGTGGAGGCCCTCACTACGAGCTAAAACTTCTTCTTCTATCGCCATCTGCCAGTTAAGATCTTCCGCTTTTTTTTATTCCTTCCGCCTTGCTCCTTTGAGCAGAGGAATGTCTCAGTGTTTAGCCTCATTTTCCCGGCTTGTCGGCAGCCATCAATTCCGTCTTTCGCTCACTTTGTCTCAGATGTTCTTTTTTTTTTTATTTTTTTTTGCTTTTTTGTTCCCTGCGGCGCCCCTTTGCGGATGGTCCGATGTGCTTATGGAAGTTATCTTTCTGACCCACCGGACTGGTTTTTAATTTTGAGAATATATGTTTGCTTGCTTCCCTGCACACGGGGCCGTTAGCCGCCTGTGGTCTCCCCTTTCTCCGTCTTCTTCCGGTTTCAAACCCTCCTCTCTTCTGCCTTCAGAAAGCACTGTGCCTTCTCTTGATGGAGTCCTCCAAATCCTGGCCCGGTTGGCCGCGCCCCCAGTTTTCTATGTGTCGGCCTTCTCTCGTTCAATTTCTTCTCTTATCGTCTTCTGTTCGGTCAGAGCCTCACCACGGAATCTTTCCCTTTAGTATAGATTCTCTGTCTCCTGGTTCTTCGTCCTATCAACGGTTGGACCTTACCCCCGCTTCGCTAGGTTCCCGGTAGCGGCATCCGCCTTTCGAGAGCGCCTGCGGCGCTCAGCGTCTGTTCGACTATCTTATTTTTATGTTTTTAATCTTTTGCTTTTTTACTACCTTCCTGCCTTCCGTCCGCTCTGGGGATCTATTTTCACTTTGCACAGTCCATTTTCCCCACGCAGGTTTTTTTCCTGAAGCTTGATATTCTTCGTTTTTTTCTTTCATTGTTCTTGCTGTTCCGATTGGCTGTATCCTCTGCAATTCCCTTCAAACACTTTGCTCAAGGTTTCGCCTTGGTCACTCTGGCTCAGCTCGACCGCTTTGATTCGATCGCTGTGTGTCCTCTCCCTCCCCCCTCCCGTGATCGATTGACGTCGTCGTCCATCTTTTTATCAAAGTTAGCTTTGTCGATCGAGATGTATTTTTTGTTTGTATTTTGTTTGTTTTTCAGGCCTGACTCGCGGCCTCAATGATCTTTCCTCTTCTCAAAGTATTTCTTTCCTCTCAACCCCCCCTCGACCTGCGCTTCTGATTGGATGAAGTTCCCCCTTTCATTGCTTAATGCGCAGGGCTTTCCCTTTTGGCTCCGTTTCCCAGTCACTCGCAGCGTTTTTTTCTCCGCCGTAAGCTTCTACTCCAATTTCCCTTTTCCAGTTGCTCGTCGAACTCTTCGCCCGGCGTTGAATGATTGGTTGGTTAGGTCCGCCTCTACCTGGCGACCGTACACCAGAGCAATTTGGCTCTCGAGCTGATGGATGTCGGGGCTTTTTCGGACAGGCCTATTCCTTTCCTTCCCTCCTCTTGTTTTTTTTTTTTCGCTCGCTTTCTTTCCTACAATACGCACCCTCCTGGTTCTGAGCCGGTTCTATCCGTTATGGACATCTTCCGCAACCCCCCCCAGAAAGCAGCGTTTTCTTCTTTTCCACCGACACCAAACCGTTTGCACTTTCGCTCCCCTCTTCCCCTCCCCCCCCCTTCTATCAAGGTCTTGTTCCCACTCTGTTGCTATTTTGCTGCTTTTTTTGAATCTCCCTGCGTTTAATTCCTCCAGTTTGATATTCCTCCACCTCCATTTTCTGTCATCGCGTTTTTTCTTGTTTGTCCTGGCATCCCTGCATAACGACGTTTGATTCCGCGTCGAGAGCCCCTTGCGCGGTTTAGCGGTCGGCCTTCATGGCTACACTCTTCTCACCAATCAGATCTTCCCATCCCAACTTCCCTCGTCCTTCCATTCCCCCGAGCAAGTAAGAAGATCCGTTCTTCTGAGCTCTGACAGCCTTTAGATTTGCGGTGAGCTTCTCCTTTTGACACCTCGCGGCTCCCCTTGAACTTCATTTTTTCCTCCTGTCTTCCTTGAGGAGTTTTTTCTCATGTCCTCTTCCATGCTCCCTCCCAAATGAACGGCACCGATCATTTTTCTTCAAAGGTCCCAAGCCGGAGTTTAGAGGACTGTTTGTTGGGAATTTCCCCTTCTATCCATCCCCTCGGTGATTGACTATTTCTCCGCCTGCTGATTACACTCCTCCCTCCCAGTGCCCTTTCGTCACTAACAGCTACTTCTTCTCCTTCTTCGAGAATTGAGGTTTCTGTCCTTTTTTTTAT
>Ga0179593_1292751_pt1 | contig 12572 bp, 14 predicted proteins | sample CZODoug2_1_08_16_FD_185931 | JGI IMG/M metagenome (GOLD analysis project Ga0179593, IMG submission 185931) | Vadose zone soil fungal communities from Angelo Coast Range Reserve, California, USA - CZODoug2_1_08_16fungal (PacBio error correction) | ecosystem: Environmental > Terrestrial > Soil >... | reverse complement strand
TTCACTGTTTCCGAAATAGCTGATCATCCGCTTTCCTCCATTATTTCTTTTCAAGTGCAAACCAACCCAATAGTTGTGTTTTTATTATTTTTGCTTTCCTTTCTTTTTACGACCCCTTCGCCCTTGTCGATTTTTCTGCTATTGTCCCTCATTTTTAAGGGGTTACCTCCTCACACTGTACTGATGAGCCAGCCTTTTCTTCCTTCGTCAGGCCTGGTTTGTTGCTCTTTTCTTATCTCTTCTCTAGTAAACCTTCCCCGCTCAAACTGTGCCATGACATATGCATAAGACAAACCCCCCCTTGGGGAGCTGCTTTTGTAGACTTACCTCTTCTGTACAAGAGCCAGCTTTTTTAATGTTTTCCTGAACGCTTATTAGGTTCGCTCGGAAGGACTTGGATTTTTTTTTTTGTTGAGTCGCCCCCCCCCCTCAGCGGGGAGGTTTTCTCCACCCAAGGATTTTCTCAATCTCTTGTAGCGATATTTCCCCTAAAAATGGTTACAAACACCAACCCAGACCTGTTTTCGTCGGGATGGGTCTGTGTGAAAAAGAGTTTCTTCCCTCATTGCTGGCCCCTCTTATGAAAGTTGATTTTTCACTGCACCTTGAGTCCTTTCCCTATTCAGTTGGATCACACTCGTTATTTTTACTTGTAATTTTTGAACCGGTAAATTCGAGGTAGCTGTTCGAGAATCTTCAATTCCGTGGTCCCTGCAGTTCTAGCGATTTTCCCATGACTTTTTGAAAATGGGTATATTTCATTTTTCTTCTCAACCCTGCTCAGGCGTTTCGCAAGAATACTCTGACCCCCCAACCGAAATAGATGCACTATTCCTTACTCCCCCCAGACTATACTTCAAGAGGGTTCGGTTTGTTTTCACATATTTCTGAGGGAATTGACTTGCCATGTTGTTTTACCCCCCAAACCCGTTCAGTAGTTCGGCTTAGCGTTCCTCCTTTCCCTACCCGCTACCCCTAATATTTTTGATTCCCGCTACTCTGTCCTTAGTGGCTTTCCCTTTCTGACCATCCATCATGTCCGGTGGAACCCTCCCACGATCCCCTCTAGAAGTCTCCCCTGATGGGTCGTTCTCCTACGTCTGGAAGCATATCTGATGAGCGGACACTCCTGCCGATTACCATCTTGGTCTCGTCCCCTCCCCCCCAATCCCTTGATTTGTGTTCGTCTCTCCCCCCAAGTCCGGAGAAGGCCTGGTGGAGCTTTTCCCGAAACCTTGGGGTCCAAAACCCTCCTTCGGGGTTCCATTCGTCATGGCTGAGTAGCACTTTACCCCCATGTTGTCCTACCACAGAGACCGTTTTTTTTAGATGGAAACCCCCTTCCCCAGAGAACCTGAACCTATTTTGCCAAATGTTCTGGCTCATTCATTATTTTTTTGGCTGCTTTTGGAGTGTGTTCGCTTTTTTCCCTGAAGTCCCTTCTGATTATAATTTAATCTCAGGGATGCCCTTTATTCCTCTTCAGATCCCCAGCAGGGGCCTCCCTTCTCGAGCAAGTAAGCCTTTCCCCCCCCTATGGGGTGGTGCTTCGCTTGAATCTGCTCTCTCCTGTGGCAGACCCTTTCGCCCAGGAGACCTTTCTTCGCCATTTGATCATATTCACCCCGCCGCCCCCCCCTTTTCTCTTTTACCACCCCTCACTATTATTTGAATACGCGAGAATGATATCGCTGGCCCCTGTGCGTTAGCCCCCAACTTCCTTTTTAGCGTCACCCCCCTGGGTAGAACGCACAAACGTGTACCTTTATAGTGAAATGCGACCCCGTCCCCCCCCAATCACCTCTTCCTCTTAGATCTTAACCTTGCAAGCGAAGTTTTCTGACGTCTCGACAAAAACCTCTCATTTTCCTCCCCTCATCTTTCTTTTCCTTTTTGAACGGAAACTTTTGAGTTCTTTTTTTCCTGAACAACTTGCGATTTTTTCCTGTTCTTCGCTTTTCTCCAACCGTTGTTTTTTCTTCCCCTGTAGATCTTCAGTCCCTCTTTATTGATAGTGAGCAACCCCATTTCCCTTTTCATTCATGTTGTCATTCTCTTTTTCCGGGGTTTCCCCCCAGCCCATAGCCACCTTCTCTAACTATTTGTCATTTCATAAGATTAAACCTTTTTCTCACTTCCGCCGGGTTTTCCAAGCCCCGTGCTTCTTGCTCTTCCCCCCCAAATCCTTCCCAATTATATTAATCTTGTAGGCCAGGGAAAAGATTTTTGACTTCGTCTGTCTTAAGCGTAATAACGGCTTCCTCGCCCCCCGCTATAACCGCCCCGCTCCTCGTTCCCCTCGTTACAAAGTGAGCCTCCAGTTCAATCTCCCCCCCCTTACTTTCAAGGTAAGCCCCTACAACTTTTTTGTTATGTCTTACCGCAAGTGCGTTTTATTATTTTTCCACCCGACAAGTCAGTTTCGGTCTTTGTGTTCGTCCCCCTATATCCCCTTTGACCAATTCCTTCGTTACATTGGGGATTTCTGTCATTTAGACGGAAATAGTGACACCAATTCAACCTTCCCAGTGCCCCATATCCTAGCGGTGGCTACCTTCTCATCCCCCTCCCCCCCTTGTTTGTTTCGTCGATCAGTTTTTTTATCCTTTCCTGGGTAAATCTCTTTGTCCCCCTTTTTTTATGGAGAATGTGCAAGTTGTTTTCTCCTTTGGTTTTTTCATCCCATTCTCCCCCCCGCTGCAGCCTTTCAGCATTGACCTTTTCCTTCTTCATCCGGGCCCCCCTTACCCCCCACAATCCCTTTTGATTCCCATCCCTCCCCCTCCGCAACGGCGGTAAGACCATTTCAACCCCTTTTTCTTCTACTCCCCAAATATGCTGCTTCCAACCGGTCTTTTTCTTTCCCAGCCTCCTTCCTGCTCGTCCTGCTCCCCTGGTGCCGAGTACAGACGGTTACCCGCATTCCCTTCCCATACCTGTTTTCCAGGTGTTTGGGGGTGTTTTCTTTTTTTTTTTGTTTTGTGTGTGTGTGTGGTTTTTTTGTGTGGGTTTTTTTGGTCTTTTTTTGTTCGGATGAATTTTACCAGAGGTAAATTATTCCTGTCTTTTTTATCAGCAGACCGCGTGGTACCCCCATGGTCCTCTTTATTCTTCCCTCCCATGGATCTTTCAACCCCCCCTCCCCATGATTTACCCCTATTGAGACTTTACCCCTATAATAACACCCCCAATTCCATCAGGTGGTTTCGAGACTCTCCGATTGATTGAGAACTATTGAGAGCGACCTCGGTGACATACCGCTGTTTCCCCTAATCCTCCCTTTCGCCAACATTTTCCCCGAATCTTTTTGCATTCCCCCCCCCCCGTCAGACTTCCAAGCTGTTTAGATTCCCCCCACCTAGCCACCCGATTGATCTGCTGGAGACTTATATTTTTTATTATACGGTTCGACCCCCATAGGCCCCCCTCCTTAGGGTATACCTGCCTCCACCTTTCTCAGTGGTGTGATTTGCAAGATGCGCCTTTTGAATCTTCATTCATTTTTTTGGTTTCGTTTACCGATGCCTTCCGCCAAAATTTTCGTCCGTGTCCTATCCTCCTGTTCCCTTAACAGACCGACTTCCGCCAGGTACAGAGCGGTTTGAGACTTTTAATCCCTGCTTTGCTTCTTTAAACTATCCCTTCGACCCGTCTGCCGGTTACCCTCTTCCCAGAAATAGTCTCACCCCAGTTTGGTTTGTAGGACCCCCCGGCCGTATCCGTCGGGCTTGTGCTTTTTCCGACATCTAATTCTACCCCGACGCCTTCAGTCCCCCCCCTTTTATAAGAAAGTGGGATGGTCCTTTTTTCCTTTTTTGACGCACCCTGCCCATGCGTCACAAAGACCCATGCCTTTTCCTTTCCCCCCCCCAACCTTGGCCCACAACAGGCTTTGGCGCTTGTATTTCCCTCTACCAAACACCTTTCTCGCTTTTGCGACCACCACCTTTCCGTTTGATCGAAGATTCCCCCCTGAATGAAAAAAGGGCTTATTTTTTTTTCCCACCTTTATCCCCTCTACCCCCCCCCCACTTACTCAATCCCTTTTTTCTACTGAGACCCTTCACGAGTTGGGTTCTTGCCACTTTGGAATGCGTTCTTGCTGGTTTTAGCAGCTTAATACCCTTCCGGTGAGCGATAAGCTTACACGCATTTTCCCCCTGCAAAGCCATTTTTTAACGCTTTGCCGATTTTATTTGTGGATTTCGTGCCTTACTCTGTGATGTGCCAACACCTGCTCAATACTCTTCCGAGGAACCTGATAAAAGTCATGCCTTTACCTTTCGTTGATGAAGTTCACCTTTTTGCATCGACCCCACATACTGCCTTTTTTTTACAAACCCCGTCGACCTTTCCTTTTTCCTTTGCGCCGCCCCTGCTGCTTTAGGAGGCAGTCCCCCCTTGTATTGTGAATTTTTCTGATTTTCTGGGTAAGAGTTTTTGTACCCCTGAAAGGGGGCCCCCAATACGGAAATCGCCAGTGCCCAAAGTCCATCCTCAGCCCCCCCCTTCCCCGGATATGGGCCGCTCTGACCCCTCGCATTGTATCTCTTTCTCCCGCTGACCCCTCTTTCGTCCCCCCCCGACCTTTCACATCCAAGAATATTAGTCCAAAGCTTTCCCATGCCTCTTTTCCCCCCTTGCAAAGCACCAGGAATCTCTGCCATCGCCTAGAAGAATTCTGATTCCCCCCACGATTCATGAAGTTTTTCTGTTATTTGGGGCCGAGTCCCAATATTTTCCCTCATAGTTGATTTTCCTTCTTCCCCTGACCGACTGCCCGCGCTTCTTCTGATACTCCAACCCCACCTCAAATGCTGGCCTGATCTACTTTTACCGAGTTCAGGCCCCACCCCACCTCAGCCCCTCCTGGAACGGTGAATAAGTCCCCTTTTCAGGTAGCCACCCCCGCCACGCAATCCCACCGGGTCTCTCCGTCAGTTCTCTTTGTTCCCGGATTACCCCCTCCTCCGCACACTCACCCGATACCACTAAACTTTGCTCCTCGAATCCCCCCCCTCTTCTTTTCCCAAATAACCTTTCCCCACTTGTGATCGACCCGCCCCCCTACACATACTCGCTCCCCAGCACCCCTGACCCATCACCCAACACGATACTTCATTTTTACCCCCAAAATAACCCCCCCTATTTCCACCTTGCCGCCCTTCTTTCCCTTCCTACCGCTTCTTTTCAGGGTCATTTCATTGTGCCCAATGACTCTCTCTTTCTTCAATAATAAGTTGTTTTTTTATTGAGTCATTTCCTTTCAATGAAAATAGCCCTTGAGTCCCACCCTCGGTAGTCCGATCTGTCCTTAAGTTGACCCCATATTTGTAGGATTTTTGAAGCTGAAACGATCAGTCCTGTTAGTGATTTATTTTGCTTAGCTGGGTATTGCCTTTTTTTTCCTACTTTCCCCCCCCCTTTTTTTATGATTTTGATACTGTTTGCTGTGGGCATTTTTATTCTTTTCCTTCCTTGTGTCTTTTTCGCTGATTCTTTTCTGATTCCATATCCCCAAGCGAAACGTACCCCAGGGACCTCTTCTCCTACAAAACCTTTTTAGCTTTCGGGTCTATAGGGCGTTGACGGACATCTCTTCTTACTATGGAGTGTTTGGGATCCCAGCCCAGCATTTAGCGGACCTTTCCACGGGACCTTAGTTTAGATGTTGGACTTCTACTCCTTTCTGAAAAGTGTAGAATTTTGCAGGATTTTGTCTTTGGGGGTTTCTTCCTCATCCGTCTTGGGTTAGTCTCAATCTCGACTCTCCCGCTCGGAGTCTATTTTGTACCGAACCTGAAGCACCACCCGACTCCTTAATCTTGGTTATGGAGAGCAAACAGCTTAGCTTCCTCTGGCGAAGCCTCTAGTTTCTGAATGGCCACTAGTCCCATTCCCCCTCTTCTTTGGATAATCTCTCCTGAGCATGGTGTTGTCGGTAAACTTCCCCCCCTCTCATTGATTCCTTTTGAAGCTATCCTTTTGCAGCCTGTGCCCGTTTTCGCCCCCGAGCCCTGCGGCTGTGCCGGAACCTTTTTTGCCACCTTTTGCTTTAGTTGACCCTTCTCCTTGGTAGAAAACCCTTCCAAACCCAAGATCGAGAAGTCCAATCTCCACCTTCCTACTACGGTCCGAGGTTTTAGGTACTCTTTCTTCCTGTAAACTGCGGAAGTGAGTAACACCTCTCCATTACGGTTTTATCTAGTATTGTCCTATAAAGCCATCGTTTAAAAGAAGTGTTTTTCTCTATCGGTGAGTTTACTCTGAACGTTGCCTTTCTTCCATTTTGCCCACCCCCTGTAATTGTCGGCCCCCTACAAGAACATTTTTCTCTCATCCTTTTTCTAAAAAAGATGTGGTTTTCCTTTGACGTTTTCCCGGTTTCGAGACTTCGGATTCTACGGACCAAACATCCTTCGATTCCAAGAGTTTGCTTCAGACACTCCTTGACTGGTCCCCTATCGCCCCAAGGCCATAGATCCCTTCTTTTTGAGTTTTTCCCCCAGAACCTTTTGCCCAACCTATCTGGGCCAAGTTCCCTCAGTCTTAGATAACTGTAACGTTTTTAGTCTACAACTGCCAGTCTGTTTTGGCCCCCCAGCCACTCCTCCACATGACTCATGTGGGGACCTGTTTTTCGTTCATTATTTTCTTGCTGCTTTGGCTTTTGCGTTTGTTTGCCCCCTGCCCGTCCCATCGGTCTCTTTAAAAATTAACTTCTCGTCTACTATCCTGCTTGAGAGAATTGTGCCTCCGTCTTCCCCCCTTTCGCTACCCCTGGTTTGTTTATAACAAATTGTGGTTTTTTGCGGCTTCCTGTGTGTGATCTTATTGGTTTAAGAACTTTTTCTCCCTGCCGAAGTTGCACCCCTTTCTCCTTCTTGCGTCAGAAGTGTTCCACAGATCGCTTTCCGAATTCTTGCAGGGCTCTTCGCTTTGGAAACTGCGAGACTGATTACTTAGCGGCGACTTTGCCCCGAGCAAAAATGACTTTCGAGTAACACCACCACACACTTCAAAATCCTTTTTTCCGTACCGGATCGTGAACTTTCTCCGGCTTTGCCCCCCCAACCAGCTCCCTCTTTCGTTAGATAAAGTCCTGGCCCGGACCATGGTCGCCCTTATCAGCCCACCAGTCGGAACTAGAATTCCGCTCTGTTGTCCTGGGTCCGCCAATCTTGATTTTCCCTTCGTTCAGATGCCCCACAACTTTATGTAGTGGTTTTCCTTGCTTCCCTGTCTACCCCCCCCCCCACCCTATTGTTGCCTCCCTGCTAGACTGGGACCGCACTGGAACATTTACACCCTTAATTTTTTGGTTGTTTACTCCGGTCTCAAGATTCCCATTTCAGTTCCTTTTAATCTTCCAATCTTTTAGAAGCTCCTGTGAGACACATGTTTACCCTCCCCCTTGTTCTTCTTATAAGTCCCCAAGGCCCTTCCAATCGTGTAAGCTCGATTGAGACTATTTCTTATGCTGTCCATACGTCGGGTTCCATAGCAGCTTCTTTTTCCACGAGAAGAGTTTTCTGTTGGCGGCAATTTGATACGCCGTTTCATCTCCCCATCATTTGATTTTATCCCCCGACGGTCAGTTGTTTTTTTTGGGGGGGTGTGGGTGTTGGCTGGGTTTGGGGTGTTTTGGTCCGTAACGCCTTTGCGTCTGGATGTTTCACCTCCAGAATCTTTTGTTCTTCTTCATTTCTCTCCACGCCAGGAACATTTCAATTTTGGTGAATTTGACAGCCATGCGTTCACTGAGCCAACCCCGTCCCCCATCGCCATAAAACCCGTCCCAGAGATTTTTAACATTTCATCTCTTTCGGCATTATCTATCCTCCCTCCGGGGTGGGGGTTATCTGAGCCGATCGTATACAATGGTTCCCATGCTTGTCAGTCCTTTTCGTATGAAGGGTGGCTCAGGCCATCCCCTTTATAGATTTTCCCGTTTTGAATTCAATTTTCCGGTCCTTAGAGCCATCACAAGATTCCTTTTTCTTGGAAATTCTTCCCTACCTCAAGGAGTTACTGCACTCCCCCCTTTTACCAGTTGCGGTATCAACCTATTGAGTGATTTCACAATAGCTCTATTCTCCGCCGGCGCCTGGTGATGATCCAGAGGTGCATCTTTCCCGACTTTTCCAGTCTCCGACCCCTTCTTTTCCCCTCTTTTAACATGCTCACCCCCGCCTCGATTTTTCCCCCTTTCATTGAAGGATTCCCTGAGCTTTTGAAACCGGTCTGATTGACGACGGTTACTCTTACCCCCTTTCCCATTCTTTTATCGGGTCCCCCTTCTGTCCAAGAGAAATACATTTCATGAAGCTTGTGGCGCACAAAGCTTCACCTCGGATTCTTCTTGCAGCCCGCTTTACTACCCTCTGTTGTTAAGACGTGAGCCGTACCACTAAGTCGTGGGTCAGATTCCCCCTCATATCCACCTTCGTTCGTTCCCCCCTTCCCCCCCCCCCCTAGCGTGAGGAGATCTTATGATGATACGGTCTGACCCTTAATTTCCGCCTGAAGGTTCGCTGCCGAAATCGGCCCTCTTTTGTGTTGTCCCCCTCGGATGGAATCGGTAACTGCGGATTTCGACTCTTTGAGAACTCTACTGCACTTGGAACAAGTTTCTCCCCCTCTTTAAATTTAGAGTTATTCTAAGGCCTCAACTAACTTTCCCGGATCAAGTCTGATCCTGTGTGTAATAAAGGACAAGCGGCGCTCTTTCTAACGTGGACCCGGCGCAAGCCCTAACCTTCCCCCCCCCCCGAGAAGCACCCTATGGTTATCGTTCGTCTACTTGCGGCCGGAGTCCCTGCTACCGACATATTCCCCAAGCAGTCCCTTCCTTCCCCCCCCTTGAGCCAAGCAATGATGGCTGCATGTGAACCGCGACCAATCATCCCATAGCCTCACACCCCCTCCCACGACCTTTTCATGCATCCAAACCGGTGGAAACACCCTACGGTGCCTGGAGTTTGGATTGGCCCCTGACACAATCTTTAACGTTTTGACCCCCAGTAAAGTTATTAATCGAACATGAACCCCAGGCTTGGTGAAAATGTGAAAGTAAACCCACTCCCCCTGTCCTGATATTTGGAGATGATGAACATTCACCGGGGAGAGGTTAGCATCTTGTCTCTTGCATCTGCGGGTATCCGGCTTTCACTAGTGTCCCTCCCCCTCCCTCAACACGTCCCCCACTCCAAAGCCGTGTTAACTGACGATTTACTATCTGAGGGGGAGTTTTACGTTTAATGTGTCTGGGCACCGGACACTGTCCCCTCCGGCAAGAGGACTTGTCCCAGAACTTCCCCGTTTAAGATGGAGGTGATTAATTCAGGAATCTCCCCAACTCTACTGTTTTAAACACTTCGTGCCCATGCCCTTGCCCCATAGCCAAGTTGCCTCCTCTAGTAATTTGAGGATTGGCATTATATATTGACTGTTCAGCTGCCTCCCATCTCAGTTAGGCTCCCCAGACGGTCCATGAGCCAGTTGCCCCACCGAATATTGCCCTTTTTCAGCACCAGTACTGAGACTTTCTCCGCGACGCCTTTACCGACACCCCCCGCCCTCAAAGCCTCTCCTCCCCCCCTCCTTTCTTCCAACCAAGGATCTTTGCCTTAACAGAAGGTCAGTCTATCGCCAGCCTGAACTCGAATTTACTGTTCTCGCCATCCCCGCTCTGCCCTGTCCCCCATTTGATTTTTTTGAACTCATCGCTCGCGTTTCCGAGATGTCGACGTCCCGGATATTCGGCCTTCTTACCAAAAAAGAATCTTCAGAATCTTTACAGCGGGACACGCGCCTGTGTCACATCGAACCTTAAGGGCCAGTCCTCCTCTTTGTTTTTGCGCCCCCCAAACTTTTCCGCCGCCTCACCTTTCTGAGCCTTTAGTCCCGTGCGCTGGTCCGACGATTACCCTCCAGAGAATCGCCCCCCACACTGCCACCTCATGCCTGCGTCAGGTCTCCTCCCCCCGTTCCACTCATCTAAAAACGCGATCGTCCAACCCGTACCCTGCGAGCTCCCCCCATCCCGCCCATAACAACCTGATCCTGTCCTCCTTTTTCCCAAAATCAAAACTATTTTCTTGAAGCGAGTCGCCGTCTAGGCGTTATCTCAGGGCCTCTTTCATGTCACCTGAGAGATAGCCATTTTCATTCCTCTCCGGTTTTTGTATCTCGAGAGCCTTTGCCCGCCCAGGGCCCGGAGAATCAAACGCCGGTAAGAACTGTTCTATCTTTTTATTCAAGGTCCCCCAATAGTTTGTTTAGGATTTGAAGTCTTAACCGGCGCTTTTTTTCTTTTTGATTGATGGGTGATGTATTCGGCATTGTAAGTTTTTTCGATCTATCCCACAATTTGTGAGGATGGTTTGAAGTAAAGATTTTTTGCCATGAGAAGAGTCCTTTCAAAGGAAGGCAGAGGGGCTCATGGAGGTTTGCATATCTCGAGGAGAGGACATATATCGGAACCAGATAAAAGGCGACAAGGAGAGGATCACCACCCAACCCCAACGAGGCTGGAGGGTAGTGGCCTTCCTAGGATGTGGTTTTGCCAACTCCCCCACGCTAGCGGGATGTAAACTTTCCTTATTTTACAGATACTGGAATACTTAGCCGGTGCGCTTCCCTGAAAGGCTTTTGGCTGTTTTTTTTTTTCCCCCGAAGAGGTGTCGTCGCCCAATCGTATTGTCTCCCTTTCTCGGGAGAGTCATTCCGCCAAAGGAATTCCCCTAACAGATCTTTTTCTGGCATGATCCACAAGTCAGTGAGCTGGGATGACTTCAGTTGATTTGCCATGGCAAGTCTTTTTTTTTTTTTTCTGGTAATTGGGATACAGAGGCCTTTCTGGATCTTTTTAGGTATTTGTGTTAAGTTCCCTTACGGTGCTTTGAAAATGCTCAATTTATGGGTCCTGTGGCCCCGAGAAAAAGAACGGACGGCTGTTCAAACTTTTGCCATTTCCGGATTGACCACCTTCCTAAGGGGTTGTAGAAAAAAAACTACAGCAAAAACAAGAAGATCTCAGTAACATTTCCTCAAGTCCCCCAGGATCAGGGGTTTAATGGAATGAGTCTTGTTGTTTTTTTTTAAAACCCCGGAAGCCTTTCCCTTATTCAGAGGGAATCCCCTTCTCCCTGTTAGTAAAAGCCCTTTTTGATTCATCTGGTTACCGGCGGAGAATCCCCAGTTTTTTCCCCGCCATCGTCCTGCCTTCGGAAACACCCATTCGAACTATTTAAACCAAGCCTGTTGGTTTTTCTATGTAAGATTGAGGCTATTCGGAGGGGATAACAAGAATTCCCCTTCCCCTTTCTGTTGCTCTGACCGCCACTCCTTTCCCTGGATTCTCACCCCTTCCTTGAGCCTTGTTTTCTCTTTTCTAAAGTGTTTCACCAATACATCCAGTGAAGAGTGTCAACTTTCTCTCTATTCAGATAAATAACTGTTTTTTGTACGAAACACCGTAGGGAGTTTCTTCCTTGGAACCCTCAGCGGCACCCACCCACCCTATGGGTTGTTTCCCCTTTGGTATTCCCCAGGTCTTTGTTGTGCTGTTGCTTTTTTGTGCTGCCCTCCTTGATATTTCTATTTCATGACTCCTGCTGGGCGCCTTTCTATTAGTACTTACACTGGCCTCCCGATGCCAGCTCCTTTTTCACCGAAACCCTTTGGGTGCTCGACTGTCGTATCGAGCCGGGCATTACGTTCGCCGCGCCCTGCCGGCGAGTCCCCGCCCCCCCCCCTCGCTGACGGGCCGCCTCCCCCTAGGTATATTGTCCCCCTGCGAGATGTCGCCCTTTTAATGTAGAAAAGTCCTTTCGCGATTACCCCCACACATGCACGCCCCCCCCCCCCCCCATGGAATCTCGTACATTTCGTCCTTACCCATCACCCCCCCATCTTATTGTTGAGTTCCGCGTTCTCACCTTGTTCGACTAGACCCCCAAAAAATCTCTATCTAAAGCTGTTATTGTTACTTTTAAAACCCGTTTTTTTTGAACTTTTGATTCTTTCTTTTCTTTTCTTGCAAAAATGCTCTTCCCCGAGCGAGTCTGGTACCCACCAGAGGGTCAGTTCTTCACATTTTTGCCTCAATTTTTTTTTATGGATTCGGGCAACGAACTTTTCACTTGGTGGTATTTGAAAGAATTCTCCCCGGGCTCCTGGGAAGGTCATTTTTCGCTCTTCCGTATCACCCGTTTTCCATTCTTCTTTGATCCGGGCCAACTCCTGAACATACGTAAATTTTTCTTAAATCGTGAGTACCGTCTTTAAATGCCCCCCGGTCGTTCTGGAATCGCACCGCTTATTCCAAGAGCTGCAGGGCCCCCTGCCCCAGCTGGCTATCCCCAGTATCTTAACTTGAGGTACTCCGAAAGGTAAGTTTCGGTTGTCTACTGCCGTTGCGTCTGGAGATTTCCCCAGGACCCGACTTGGCGGCGTGCGCCGCCGCCAATTCCTTTCGGAATCAACCTCTTTTTTGAGGCATGACGTCCCCCCAAATACACCCACCACCGGCCCCTCTGCCAACCTTCTTTCACAGCGGTCCCCCCGGC
>Ga0179593_1707037_pt1 | contig 12573 bp, 13 predicted proteins | sample CZODoug2_1_08_16_FD_185931 | JGI IMG/M metagenome (GOLD analysis project Ga0179593, IMG submission 185931) | Vadose zone soil fungal communities from Angelo Coast Range Reserve, California, USA - CZODoug2_1_08_16fungal (PacBio error correction) | ecosystem: Environmental > Terrestrial > Soil >... | reverse complement strand
GAAGAATTCTTTCGACTTGCACTATCCCGCTTGGCCCCCCGACCTCTCGTACTTTCTTCCTATTTCGTCGAGAACACCTGACAGATCGCTTGTACGAGTTTGTACCTTCGACTATAATGAGGACTCGTTCTTTTGGCCTGATTCTCCCCTCTATCGACAGCTAGCGTCCTCGGGTGTAGAGACTTGCTTTCCTCTCTGTTCTTTTGTGCCTAGTGCCCAAGTTACGGGCTTTCCCTTCCTTCTCTTCTACTCCCCTCTCCGCGGAGTATGTTCCTGGTTGGTCTAGACTGTTCGCCGTACCTGAGCGTCGTACCGGAATAGCTGCCTTTCTTCTCGTCCTGTTGTCTTCCGTATGGTTGCTTCCGACCTTTTCTCCCCCCTTTAGCCACAAAGTCCTATTTATTTATCTCACGGATCCCTAAATTTTGTTTGAGCACATTTGACTTCTTTACCGGCTCCCTTTTCACTTTCGTTCTCTCCCCTCATCTCTTTCTCGATTGTTCCTTTTTTACCCCGAGCTCATGCTCCGTTAGTGATTCCTGGGTAGGTTCGGGCGGTCTTGCTTTCCCCCTGACCCTGTTCCCCCCTGTGTCGCCACATTCTCGAAGACTCGCCTCGAATCAGCTTTTCTCCAATGGAGTTTCCCAACGTTTCCCCCCCCCTCCCTTCTTCCACCTTCCCGGTCTCCTTGATTTAGCGGTCCTCATAGATTCCCCATCCTTTCGCTTATTTTCTCCCCTCTTGTGTTAAAACTTCCTTTGACGCCGGCCCTTCTGGATGAAATGACTCTGATACCTTTTCCAGATGCCCTTCTGCCCGCCCACAGGAGCTGTCGTATCCGTCTTTTTCCCTTCGGCCTGTCCGGATCGTTGCTTTTAGGCTTCTGAATGTTATCAGAAGGACATTTACGGCCGTGAACCCCTTGCGGAATTTTTTAGTTTACTGCCTCTCCCCCCCTTTTTCTTGAGGTGAGTCTCTTCACTCCCCGATGTCAGCCCGCGCACGTCCCCTAAAAAGATCTACCGACGCCGCCCAGTAGACTGGTTTTTCCTAGCCCTCTCGCCTTTCTGTCCTTTCTCCTGAATCTCTATCCTAAGTTTTTTTTTCTCGATATGCCTGATCGTCCGCTCTGGATTGGACGGGCTATATTCCTTTTTTTGACGGGATTAGAGAGTTTTTTTCCTTGCCTTGTTCGGGCTTTACATTTTCCTCTCCCCCCCTCCCTACCTCGCCAAACCTTAGTCGTTCTTGAAGTCTTTCTGAATATCAGGTCCACCCCCCGCATTTCTTTCTGGGTTCGTTTCGCCCTCTATTCCTGACCCTCCCACGCGCCGGATCCCGCCGCACATCCTTTTGACCGGCTCGATTTCATCTAAAGTTTGTCCCCCCTCGCTGGTTATCACCCTAACATCTTCTTCCAGCCTGGTCTCTATCTCGGGTCACTGTCCCAATTTTGCCGTCAGATGGGAGTCCTTTTCCCGAGGGACCCCCTCGTTACGGCGCGTCCCCCAGATTGTTAGGATCGACTGACAGCTTACCACTTTTTTCCACTAAGACCTGAGCTTTCCCTTCCAATTGTCCTACTTCCCTTTGGCACCCCATGGAAGAGCTCCCTTTAGCTCCACTTTGCCGCTTTCCTGCCCCTGACCTTCACTCCCCGGAAACCCCTACCGAGTCCCGAACCCATCCCAGACCCTCTTTCCGTAGCTCCTTACTTCCCCCGGCATCGAGAGATGATGTGGCTGCATACGCTGCCAGAACTCTTTTTTTCAGGGTAGTTGGGCTACCCCCCTCATTTCGATTTCTCCTTTTTAATGACTTTGGTTTAATACGTCTCAAGGACTTAAACCTCCTCCTGGCCTAAATCGGATTCCCCTTTCCCCTCTCAGCCTTTGAGCCGCGCCTTTTGCTAGGATGAGGTCATCTAATACCCAGATTTTTTGCATCTTCAGCTTATGTATGTTCTCTCCCTCTCTTTCGCCGTCAGCCTTTCATGTTTTCTTCACGGCGCGCAAAAAAAACTTCCTTTCGCGAGGAAGCCCAAGTCCTTCTACTCCGACTGTCCCGCGAAGTGCGGAAGATCGGTTCTAACAGTTCTTCTTCCTCTCCCACCCGATTAATGTCTTGTCTGCCTGAAGGTAAAATAGTACCCTGTTCTGGTACTCTTTGTCTGGGCGTCACCTCTACCCTTTCCCGTGATTCCAGAAGCGCTTTCTTTGGCAGCTCGGGGGTTAGAGTCAGCTCGACTCTCCCACCATACTTTCTCCCGGCTTGGCCTTTCTCCTTGTCACGTAAGCTCCCTCTTCGACCCTGGCCGCCCCCAGTAGAACGAAATTACTCGTTTTTGGAGTGCGTTTCTCTCACATCTTTCCCCCCTCTCGCGAGGCGAGCTCGTAGAGGATGACGTCTGCGATCGATCATCCCGTTTCTCTTACGAGCCTCAAATCTTTTCCTCTTTTATGAAGTTCATCTTTTAATCCTACTCCCTTTTTTTTTTTCGATTAGATGGAACTGCCTCGTCACGTTGTAGTGACTTTTCCACATCGTAGTCTGTGGGCCCCTTTTTCTGCGACTCCCTCATCCCCTCGCTCCTTCCCCGCGCCTCGTAGTCACCCCTTTTCTCGGCCGCCCGCACTCCAGCGTCCGTTGCGTCCCCTGCGGTTTCCATTTTCGATTTCGTGCCTCCTTCTGCGGCCGTTCGATCCGCCTTTGTACGGGTTGCAGAGTCGTCCCTGAAACCGAATAGCCTTCGATGTCCCCTGATCTTTTTCCCTTTTGCCAGCTTATTTATCTCTTCGCCACCCTGCCAACCGAAGTCCGATATTGTAAGAGTTTAACTTTCGAGCAGTTCCCCGCCCGAAGGTTCTTTTCGATTCCGCCCGAACTGGAGCCCGATTTCCGACAGCTTTTCTTTTTTCGGTGTCCGGAAGTCCTTTTCATCTTCCTACTTCTTTCCTTTTGTTGTGTCTGCCCGCCCCACCTGAAGTGAGGAATTACGCATCGCCGGCTTGAGTCCCCTTAGGCAAATTTCCGGTTTTTGAGTGCGACTTTTAAGTGCGCCTGCGCGGCGAACCAGGAAGTTTAGCCGAGCCTTTTCTAATAGTGAATGTAGTTTTATAGATCTATCCCCCCTTAGTTCCTACCACTGTCGAGGATTGCGATCCACGGCTATGTTTGGAGTGCCCAAGAGGATCCTTCTGTCGCCTCGAAGTCGGATACCACATACGGGCCTCTGAATTGCGACTGCACCTTCCCCTTCATAATTTCCCTTTTCCTGTGACTCGCTTTCTTTCCATGTGCGTTCCAGGTTTTGCGGTATTCGTTGTTGTAGAAACCTAGGATCGCTTCCTCGATTCGGGCTGCAACTTTCATAGAACCACTTTGCCAAGCTATACTGCGGAGAGTGTTATGTATCTAGAAGCCCCAATGAGGTTAGAGTTAGCTATCTGAACCACTTAGTTGTTTTTTTTGAGAATTCATCACTGCTTAGTTTCCCCCGTCCCGCCTTCCCCGTGAACTCGTAGAGTTGACCCATGCGAAGAAGAACTTTGAAAAGCTCGTGTCAGGGTCTTGAGTTGAAGGATCCCCGTGCCGATGGATCTTTTTTTTTGTCATTTTAGCGTCGAGGTCCTGTGAATGTTTTCCAGAGTGAAATCTGGGAACTGATTCTCGACAACCTCACCTACCTCTTGGTCTCGGTGGTCTTCCCAGGGCTGATGTCAAGCCCGCGCACGGCCACAGGCCAACGCTCGAAAAGGCGCGGCCGTCTCGATAACCGTACGTTAGTAGGATACATTTCTTTTATCTTCTTTTTATTTCCGTGTTTTATTTGAGGAGAGGCGATAGCTAGATGGCAGCTTTTCTGGTTGAAGGGTCTTTTTTCCGAGTCGGTTCGTGAGGATTGACATCTCCGTTTTCCGCTTAACACAAATACCCTCCCGAAGGAGGAGTTTTGCGTTTAGTCCCCGCGGTAGGTCCTTTAACTTTTATCACACCCCCTGACCGCTTATCAAGCACCCTACCTGTTCGAATGTCGGCGGCTCCGAGTCTCCTCGAGGTTGAATTAAAAGAATACAGAGTTCTTTCTCTTCTGTTTGTCCTTAAGTGCCAGTCGTCGGCGACCGCAGTGGGAGAGTTCTCACTTGACGATCTCAGGCTCCCGACTTTCGCGAATCTAACTGACCGCTCATCTTGCTTGCCCCCGGTGCCTAATGCAGCTGGCTCCAATCTCTGACACGTTGCGAACTCCATGAGTCGAGAGCGTAGCCGATATCTTTCCTACTCGCGCCCCCTTCAGCCCCTGTACTCCTACCTTGACAGAACTCATCTTGGATAAAGACGAACTCTGATCGGAGCTCGTTAGTTTCCTCTGCCTTTATTTCCCCTCGTCTGATTGGAATGACCAGACGGAACGACCCGATGGTTATGGCCTAGCCCTTTTCCCCAATCAATCCTTCCTCCTAAGTGCGTCATACTCCCCTTGGTCGAATACTTTCGAACTGATCGGACAAACCCCCCTCTTACGTCGACCACGCTTTTCACCGGAGAGCTTTCAACTTTTCGAATTGCAGTTAACCGTTGACCCCACAGTCTCTAACATAACTAATCCCGAGCCCCCCCGGTCCCACGTTTCAAGCCTCTTTTTGGAGATAATGCCGAAGCACGTTGTTGGTGGGCCAACGGAGCAGCCCCAACCGCTTTCTTCGACTAGGGTCTTAAGTATTATACGACTCCGTTGTTTCCCCTTGGGTGAGAGGTCCTTCATTTTGCTTCTTTTTCCTCCCCTCCCCCCCACCGGCCTGTGCTTTGTTCACTGCCTCGACGTAAACTAGTACACGCTTCTTTGCATTCTGTCCTGGGTTTATTTTTCCCTGGCTACGTTTACCCCACGTCTTCGTTAGTGTGTCCAGCGGGGTCTGTTCAGTTAAGTTCAGTTGAATGTCTTCCCCCGTACCTGTGCCTCTCCTGTTTTTTTCCGGCAAGACTTGGTTCAAGCTTGCCCTCCGCAGCAGCACGCAAACGTGTCAAGACGTTCGGGCGGCTAGATCCACTCAACAGGCGAGGCCTTTTCCTTGAAGTAGATCGAGGTGTCGAGTGGGTTTCTTCTTCCTTTTTTTCTTCCTCTACGATGGTACATTCCCCACTCTTGCGATGGGAACATCCTCTCTTTCTTCATACGTTGTTTTTCTAGCATCTTAAGACTCCACTGTACCTCCCCCATGTCCACCTCTTCTCCGTCCGGAGCGCCTCGCCTCCGAGGTCTAATGAAGCGCTTCGCACGGGTGATCGGACGGGATCTAGCCTACCTAGAACGAACTGTTCCATTCTCAGTTTTCCCGAGCTTTCTTCGACGTCGCGGCATTCAGGAGTGCGCATGCGGGTGCTGGTTAGTCAGGTAGGACCTGCACTGTTAGCCGTCCGCTTCGAACTGCGTTTACGATTCTGACCTACAGTGTTTGCGGTCGAAACACCCCCCCTCAGTCGGAATCGCTCCTCGCTTCAGTCAGGCAGTGATCAAAGACAATCCCGTTATTTCGGTTGACGACATGTATCACCTATCTGAGATTATTTCCACCGGTCGTAGTCAAGCCGTTGATGACTCTGTCGACCTCGCCTTTTGGTTTGCGCCGTTGCCTCCAACCGAAGCGAAAGCTCTTCCCTCAGGCTGTTGTTACCGTTTTTCCCATTGGGCTGTGGCGTTTCGCACTGCTTTCTAACGGCAAGTTTAGAGCTTTTCACAGGTCGTCGTGGTAGTTTGTTATGCCGCTTCTCCATTTTGACCACTGATGTGATATCCGAGTCTCGAATTATGATGTTCTAGAACGGATTCTATCATTTCCCGTTTGGTCTACCCATAAACCCTATATTCTCAGTTTAATTTCTGAGTACCCGCCTGCTCGACTTCTTTTTCGCATGGTTCTTTCTGGAGCGGGTTACGTGCTCCATGGTTCTTCCGTTTTTCTCTGTGCTTTGCCCAGTGACTTCGCGCGTCTTCCCCGCAACGTTACCAGGTAAGCATGCCAGTATAGGATTCTCCCCCCTGGGCGAAGCCGTCCGCCTTTGCTCCTCAAAATCTTCCCGTAGAGCGTACGATGGTATTGCCGTTCTTCCCTGACACCTCGTCCGACGCCTTTACCCGCCCAGTGAGAGAACTTCTGGAAGACCCTTTTACTTGATGCCTCGTAGTAAGCTTCCCTTATCCCTTGGAATTACCGGCGCGCTTGATCTACCTTAGGTTCAGGATTTGCACTTTTACGATGACCCGTGACCCTCCTTTGCGGCCTGATTCGACTGAACTGTTCCCCCTCCTTGTGCGCTTGTGGCAGGTGATTTAGTTCCTAACCTGGAGATAAAGACCGCCGAGTCCAGAGCCACCGCTCCATCCTACGACTTCTCACGTCCGTCTGAGACTCGTTGGGAAGATAACTTTTAATTCCTCTCTTTTTCTAATCCTCCTTTGGTGTTTATTTCTCCTGCCTAGGAAGCGAGTTTTCCCTGTGGTTTCTCTCTGAATTTCCTGCGTCTGCTGATCTTTTCCGGTGACGTGCGCGTGCTTACCACGTTCCTGCTCTAGACACACCCCCTCTCCCGCAGGCAGTCGTTCGAACTGGTAACCAGCCGGTGAAAGTTGTTTATCTCGCGAACTCCTGGCCTCCTCCCCGTTTCCAGTATTAAAGAACGCCAATACCGGTTCGCTTCCGGGTCTGCACTGTCTCGGGCTCCCGTATTTACTTCTTCATCTTCGATTAGGGTCTTAACCGGCAAGGGCTCTCTCTCCGCAAGTGGGTTTTCATCAGCCAAAGAGGTTCAAGAGTACGTCTCCTTTTGCCCGGGCTTGTTATTTAAAAGGACTCTACTTCGGCCCGAGGAAACCGGATGGCAGAAATTGTTTTTACTTTCCCCACCTGTGCCCCCTTTTTTACGAATAGCTCTTTTTCTCGATGATACTCAAACCCCCGAAGGACGCCATGGTCAGCCGACTCCCGACCTAATCCCTGATCCGACTCAAGTTCCAGCTCGGTTAAACCCTTTGCGGGCGATCCCAGAGGATGCTTTTTTGACTCCCTCTTAAGACCCGCACCGAAGGCGCGCCTCGAAACCCTGGTTCCCAAAATCAACCAGCGAGTTCTGCTGATATCGACGTGGTCGCCTCCCCCGGAGAACGGGGCATCAACCCCTTTTCGGAGACCCCGATCACCGTCAGCTCTGGAAACTGTCGCTCCGCCTTTCCACCGGCTGACATTCTCTCCCCCAATTCCCGCATTTTTCCGCCATCCGTTCGCAGCAAGAACCTTGATCGCGACGCTTTTCCCTCCTCCCCCTCAGGTTGGGAATGCGCAAAACACCCCAGATAGTCACCGAGGGTGCCCCCTTATTACGACCCGACGTGCTGAGCTGTTCCTCTTTCTTGTCTGTGCGGCATACTCGTTCCATCCCCCCTAATGTGCGGCACTCTAGGAACTCGTCCCCACCGTTTTTCTGGGACTCGGTCGACGCTATATTATGGAGACCTTTTACTTGAAGCCCGTCTTTCCCTCCCTTTTGCTTGCAGCTTGGTTCAGCCGTGCATTCGCGCAACCGTTGACGCAGGTCTCTGATAAGGCGGATCGACGGCTCAAGCGGAACCCCTTCCCCACCTGGAGCCTAAGAAAAAGTGTCATCCGTTCTTCTTGGCGGCGAGATCCCTTTTCCGCGCACTAGGCGACTATGATTTCTCTCGAGTAGAGTTAGTTCGTAGAGATATTAAGTATAAGAGGTTGTCATTGAACCCTCCCCCCTTTGGATTGGCAAAATCCATTCTCTTTTTAATAATAGTTAGAGGTCACTAACATCTCAAGCTGTATTGAAGGTAACCGCTCCGGGCCGCTTTCTCCTCACGATCCCCTCTCTGAAAGTTCCTCTCCTGTGGTAACCCAAGTGGGATTTACCCCTCTATCCGAAGAAAGAGTTGACCGTTGTTAGTTTCCAGGTCTTTATTGCGGCAGTAGCTGCGCCTTTTTTTTTTTTTTTTTTTTTCAGGATATAAGAATACGGTCAGGGTGGAGAGTTTCATGAAAGGCCTCCCAGCCGAGAAGTTTCCCCACGCGCGTGTAATTTTGACAGCGTTTAGTCCCTTCTGCGCCAGACCTCCCGTCACCCCTCATCCTTTCCCTTGGGACAGTCGAGTAGCCTCACATTCCGCGTTGGTTCTGCCGCCCTGAATGGTTTCCCTCTATCTGGTGTTTCGTCTGAAGCCTTTCCGTCCTCGTAGTCTTGTGAAGTCTTTTTTGATCCCTCCGGTTTCCACCTGCAGGGTTCTTCTCGTCCGATCAGAGATCCCGCCGTCTTTTGACGTGGCACCGGGCACCATATCGTATGTGATTTTTCAGCCCCACAAGGGACCTGTACTAGGTAGCCAGGAAGTTGTTGCTCTAGACTTCCCCTTTTCTATTAGTGCCAGCTACGAGGGTGCATGATAAGTGACGTATGTTCATGACAAAGTAGTCTTCGTCTCCGGAAGCTAATGCCCACTTGGTACTGCCTAGTTCAGGCTTGCCTCGTTAGGTTTTCCATGGATAACACAAGAATCCCATTACCTGTCAGAGACTGTTCACCACCGTCTAACCTGAGACTTCCTTTCGGGACGATCCTAATTTTTGGCTACAGTTCGGCTCCATCCTGTCCCCGTCTCTTTTCCGTAGAACCCTTTTTTGCAGACTAAGAGATAAAGATTTGCTTCCCTTTTCTTTCAACCCCAGTCCCACTCTCTTCTCCCTCGCAAGCCTTTTTTTTCTTCGGTACCCCAACCCTTCCCCCATGTCTTCGACCCAAACATCTGCGTAGGCTTTGTCCGAGTACCCTTGGGTCTCTCATGGTTTCTTCTCCCCTCCTGTCCGTTTCCCCCCTTGCCACCGAATTTCTGCTGGTCAACAGCTGTACTTTTTCTGCCCCGCTCGCCTCTTCCCGCTTTTAGTCCCTCCTTCGCTCTTTCCGCTCTTTTTGGCTCTCGAGCGTCGGGACGGGATCCGTCCCTTTTTGGAACCCGAGTGCCCTTTGTTCAAACTCTTTTGGGAAACTCCATACCTGATTATAGCCACCCTAATGAACGGGTTTTTTCCCCTTTTGTGTTTTTTTTTCCCCCCCCTTGCGATTAGAACTTTTCGCACTTTGCCCCCTAGAAAACTTGCCCCCTCCTGCCCCTCCATCTCCCCCCCGTTCCTCCTTTCTTCTCCCTGCATCTTCATAGTTGTTGTTGTTTTTTTCTCTCGATTTCATGATAGCCGATCTCTGGAGAGAGGTTTTTTTTGCCCCGGACGAGGATTCTCTGACTATTTTTTCCGTTTTTCTTCCTGACCAATAAGTCCTTCCAGTTTACCCCCCCGAAATAAATTCTTCTACCTCAGTATTCGTTGTATTTCTGTTTCTTTTTTTCCGCCCCCCCTCTTTGTTAAGGGTCCCTTCTGACCCAAGTTCCACCCCCAATCCGGGGGTGTTCTCCCATCCTCACCTCTAAGAACTGTTCGTCCCAGTTCCCTGCCCCCAGCTAGACCTTTCTCTAAGAGCGTGTTTATACCTGTACTTCATTGCTTTCCTCTTTTGTAATGACCTTCCTGGCGCCTTTTCGTATTCTCTTTCAGTGGACCGGTATTTCCCCCGAGGGCGCCAGTGCCTTTCATCCCGTTTCTCTGCCTTGAGTGTTCTTTCGTCCCCTCTCTCCCTCTTCTTCGCACTTAGGATCAAGCTTTGTGGCCAGCCACTTCTCGTGACCTGGACAAGTTTCTCAAACTGTTAACGATTGCTCGCTCGTCTTTCCCTTCCTTCGATGGCTAGCGAGACATTCCCCAGCCCGTTGCCTACCCTCTCCCTCCCCTCCTCGTTCTTCTTCCCCCCTAAATTTCAGGAGCCTCTTTTCCCACGTAATATGAGGTCGAACCGCGTTAGATGCTATTACTCCCCCGAACCTAATCTTCCCCCTTTTGAAGAAGGTGACCACCTTTCCCCCCATCAGAGGAGATTCCTTTTTCGAGATAACATAGACCTTGTTCATACGGACGCGGCTTTTAACCTCCTTACTTTCCCCGAGCTCCGACAAAGGCCTTCTCTCCCTCCCCTTTTTTCCTAAGAAGTTCGAACGGCTTTAAATACAAAGAATTTCCTCTGTTTTCGTCCCTCCCTCCCTTCGTCATCTTTCTCTTTCCTTTCCTCATAATTAAAGGGTGTTTCTTTACGCGCCGCACCCCCCATCACTTTTTCCCTCCTTCCCTTCCAAAGAAGTTCCCTCTTCTAAGATGTAGTGATTTCTACGTTTTGGTTGCAATTCCCCCCATCTCTTATAATGTGGCTAACTCCCCTCGACCTTCGCGAAAAGTATGGCTTCTGGTTCGGTTTTCATTTCCCCTGTTTTGGAAACGTAAGTAGCGTTCTTTTTTCCTCTTCGGAGTTAGAGTTCGCTGACCATTCTTTTGAATGTCAACACGTACCTGACAGGTCATGCCTGGTTTCTCCTTCCCGTAAGCTACCCTAGACCTTCACCCACCCCCCCACCCCCCCCCCACACACCCCCCCCACCCCCCACCCCACCCCCCTCAATTGAAAGTCTGCCAGACCGGCTGGCTATTTTGGAGGAGAGCCAATTTCCTCCTCGAGGCCATGCAGTCGCTTCTCTCTTTTCGTGCGTACTTTTTCTTTCGGACGTCTCTACTCATGAATAAAGTCGTGCGGGTAGAGCCCTTGTTACCATCTCTTTCTTTTTGTTGGAAACTGCCCACTCCTCTTTTTCTTAAACATTTCTTAGCAGGGACAGTCTCCCCTCCTACCTCGTCCTCCGCGTTCGATACGATACCCGAGGTTTGCAACGTTGCTACGCCGCCCTGTTTCGTAATGCTTTTCCTCTTTTTTCCCAGTTCTTTAGGCTCGCTTCCCCTCGGGGCCCTTCCCCGCGCCCGTAAGGTAAGGGTTTCAGAGGTGACTGCACCTTTTATCGCCTCGAACAGAACCATGCCCCTATTTCTTACTTTTCTTCCAGGCTTTATTCTCCACTCCGCCAGACCTCCTTCCCAGTGCTTGTACTTTGACCTTCGAGGCCACCACCATTTCCCTGTAGTAGGCGCCCTTGATTTCCCGATCTCCCACTTCTTCATGGACTCGGGGTCTAGTCATGGAAGTTGTATTGTTCCTCTTTCTGTTTGCTCGGTTGGGACCGACACGTGACTTGCCTCGTTAAGCTGGATCCCGTGCTTGTCCGAGGCTCCCCCTCTGCGGTATGTCGTATCTTACTCAGCTGTGCGAACCGCGAGTCGACAAAGAGTTGCCCCCTCTCTCCTTGGTGGTTGGTCGCCGACTCTCTTTTTTTTTATGCCAGATCCTTTACGTTCTCCCCAGAGTATGATATCCCGGCTTCCCTCCCGAATATTTTGTTTTTCCCCCTTTTTAATGCTAATTCGTAGGTTTCCTTTTCTCATCCACCCCTTTTGGGCGCTCTGAGCGAGGAATTTACCGAGCTATTCTCTTCTCTTCGTGCCCCGCGGTTATGGAGCGGTGGTGTTGCTTTTTTTTTTTTTATCCTCCGAAGACTCTCGTCGAAGAGCTCCCCCGGGTAGTTGCGCACCCTTTTTCCCGGTCCCCCCATTTTGATGCCCACGTATCTCCCCCAAATTTATGTCTTTGGCGTCCCTTAACACCCTCCTGCGGTCCTTCCCTCTTGTCAGCCAGTTGGGCGACTCTCCCACTGCGTACCTACGCCTTGCCGTGACCTGAAGCCGAGAATGGTTCCTCCTCTGTATTGTCTGACAATCAAGCGCTTCTTGATCCTTCGAGCCGGTCACGCGGGCTTTATCGAGCTTCTGGTAAGGGATGGAATAGGCCACTCCTCTTCCCCGTTGACCTCTTTATGATTCTTCGACTCCATACCATCCCTTCGGGCGAGTGGGCTGGTCTATCCTTCCACAGTTCTGTACAGCCGCGTTTTTTCCAAGCCACGACTAGGACGCCGCCCGTCCTTTTCGAAAACGTTCGCGTCCTTCAGATCAGGTTCCTTCTTTTCCTCTGTGTTTTTTTCGAGAGAGAATGTATAGTAGTTTTAGGCGCTTTGGAGGTCTAGTGTTTGTTCCGAGTTTGTCCTTTGTGCTCTGGATTGATTCCCCTTTTCCTGCTCTCCTCCCCTTTTCATACTTCGAAGCCGTCTAGTTGGATTCTTTCATCATCAGGTAACACGGTTTCCTTTCGTTGTAAATTTCCTTTTTCTTTCATTTACCGCTGCCCCTTCTCACTCTCCCTTCCCGTTGAACTTTAGCCGCAGATCGAAGAGTTTCCCCCTCCCTCTCTTGTCTCATCTTTTGTCCCTTTTCCCCCGGCACGTACAGTCCCTGTGGTCTAAGCTTCAACGAGGGACCACTCCTTCTCTTTCAGTCTCCCAAAAGTCTTGTTCGTGTCCTTCCTGACCCGTAGGCCCCACCCTCGAATCCGAGCTTGCATGCGAATTTCCCTTTGTCTTTCTAAATACCCCCCCATTTTTCCCACTCCTCTAGTCTCTGCGATTTTACCCCCCGCTCCCCGGCATCCGGACGAAGCCACAGAGCCAATCCCGATAAACGA
>Ga0179593_1433271_pt1 | contig 12573 bp, 29 predicted proteins | sample CZODoug2_1_08_16_FD_185931 | JGI IMG/M metagenome (GOLD analysis project Ga0179593, IMG submission 185931) | Vadose zone soil fungal communities from Angelo Coast Range Reserve, California, USA - CZODoug2_1_08_16fungal (PacBio error correction) | ecosystem: Environmental > Terrestrial > Soil >... | reverse complement strand
TTATATTTGTTGTTTCACCTCCCGTTTGAGTTTCTCTTTCCTCTGTGGTTAGTCTTTGTTTACATAGTTTTTTGCCTTTCTGGTTTCTCTTCCCTCCTCTCGTTCCCACCATTCTTCCTTTTTTCGTGTGTTATCGGATCGGCACTTTTTTCTTTTGGATGGAATCTTCCCTTAAGTGAGGGACACCCCGTCGTTTTACCCCCTTTGTGGTTCACATTTTTGAGTATATGTTCCCCCCGTTTACTTCCCCCCCCTTTGCCCAATATGTGCGATCAGACCTTATTTGTTTTTTCCCTTTTTTGTTGGGATGGGCCGTTTGGCCACATCCCCCCCGTGAGATGAACAACGTTTCGATCTTTGTGGAATTGGGGCAGGTTCTTTTGTATTCCCCTTTTCTTCTGATTTTTTTTTTGAGTTCTTTTCCTTTGCAGGGAATAGCATTACAACTGCAACACATTGACTTGATTTCTACCACCTTGTCTTTTCCCTTAGACCTCGTTATACCTTTCCTTTTCTGGCAGTAATTGATCCCCAAATTCCAATCTTTGTTAATGGTCGTGACCCCTACTAGGGTACCGCCTCTTTGGAATGCCCTTAATTGATGTAGTCCCTCACAGTTTGTGCCCCCCCCCCATTTTTTTTTTTTAGTCCCAATGCGTTACTTCCCCCCCCCAAACCGTTGAGTGTGCTAGTTTTTCGGAGGCGGCCCAAAGCATGGGTTCAACCTTTTAAGTTCTTTTCTCACCCCCCTTTCCCCGATCATGTTTTTTGTTTTCTCCTTTTCGAGAAGACAACCCATAGACGGGTACTTCCCATCAAACGGCATGGGAATGATAGTTTGGGCGACCTCAGCTTGCATCCTCTTTCCGGTTTTTTTTCGTTGTGAATCGTTTCATCTTGTTCGATTGTTCGGTTATTGCTTTGTTCTTTTTCTTTTGTCTTCTCCTTTCTCTTCTTTTAGAGGTTTTGAATGTCTCTTGTCTCAACCTTCTTCCTTTGTATCTTTCCATCGTTGTTTCTCCCGGTACGGTGTTTTTTCTCACTTCCCTCCCCCATCATTTTCCTGTTGGCTTTTTCGTTTTCTTTGCTACACCGCCCCTTTTTTGCTACTGTGGCTTTACCATCCAACGTTGGCGTTTTTCACAATCAACGTTCTTTTTTTTTTGATATGTTCCCCCCCCCCACCCTCCGACTGACCCCAAGGTTTTGCTTTCGACATAATGGAGTTTTTTTCTTGACACGTCATTCCTAGTGTACCCTTCCCACACCTTTGCCCCTGTCTTCTATCTCTGTTCATTATTTGTCCAATAGTTCTTCTGAGCAGAGGCACCTCCCTTTTGTCTACAGAGGAACCCGGCTGAGGTTTTTGGGTGTTTTCCATTGTCAGTTTCTCCCGTTCCGACTCAATTCCCTTGACCGTCCACTCTTTCCCCCCCCAGCTTCTCTAAGTTTTTTGGGTCGTTCATCGGCCTTTTTCTCTTGCACCCTGTTTTTTTTGATAGATTCCCCCCCACACCCTACATATTCTTCCGTGTTTTTTTTTTTGTTTGTTGTTTATCTTCGATGAATACACCCAATGTGCCTCTCCTTCCCCCCAACATTTAATTCACCTTCCGGCTCCAATCGATTTTTATTTCTATCGACCATCCCTTTTCCGAACACCAATCTATACTATTTTTTTGGGTGCTCGTTTTTTTTTTTCCTTGTCTGGAGTCTTTTTGATTTCTACTTGACATGGGAACTTTGGCATCACTTTTGGCTTTTTCCATCAATGAAGCTTCTGCTTCCCGTCAAGACCTTTTACTCATGACACCTGCTCTCCCTGCCCCCTTTCCCCTTGTGACTCCATTACCCAGTTTTTTTTTTTAACCCACCCCCTTTCGGACGTTCACACCTTTCATTTCGTCACTGCTCTTTTACTGTATTTCTTTTTTCCGCCCTTCCGCTTCACTTTTTACCACCCCCCCCCACTGGTTTCTAGTCGTTCAATCACAAAATTGTGGTTTTTCACTTAGATATCCCCTTTCCCCACCTTTCAACCTACCCAAACATGTGTTGTTTTTACTCCCCCCCCACAACTGGTAGTTTCAGTGAGTTTCATCACTCCCTAAGCCGTCTTTCCAGAGTTCCCATCCCCCTTTTTTTTTTTCACTTTCGTGTTTTTTTTTTTGGGGCAGTTGACCGAAAGTCTCCCCCCCCCTGCCGGTAGTTAATCCCCTTCTAAGGTATTGCATTGAACTACCTGCGTGGTACTTGCTCTCTTCCCCCGTCTTTTTTTCCTGTCTTTCCCTTCTCCGGAACAGTGTCAAATTTTTCCCAGATCAATGTCTGCTTTGACCCTCTTTCTACCATGAGGAGGAGGTACATTTCTCCCCCCTCGCCCCCTGGCCGGGGGCTGGGACTTTGTTTCTTTTTGAACACAACACCCCTTCTTTGTCCCCGTCTTGTTCCTTCATTCCCCCTCCGTGATGACTTTTTCGTGAACCCCTCCCTTTCCACACGAGAACACCCACACGATTTTTGTTTTTTTCTACTCACCCTTTTGGCCTCACAATGGGCCCAACCCTTTTTTCCTTTTTTCTCCTGCATGGTCCGGGCATTTCGTTGTATGCTGGTAGCCGTCTTATCACCCAGGGGCACACTGATTTGCCCCCTGGAGTTTTCGAGTCAATTAACTGGTCCTTTATATCCTCCTTCTATTTTTGGTCCTCACCTTCGTTACCGACCTTCTACGTTTTTGCAGGTTCCTGCCCCCTCTTTCCTTGCCCCGGTCCAACTAACAATTCCCAGAAATTTTTTTTCTTGGCTTTACACTCCCTGGGCCCCCCCGTCCCATCCTTTACGGGGCCTTTTTCCTGTGTGCCTTTCCACTTTTTCCACTGAAAAATCCCAAAAAGTACAAAAACTATTTCTCTTTCCCCCCCCAAAAACGTTTTCCCTGTTTTTTTTTTTTTTTTGTTTTTGGTTTTTGTTTTTTGTTTTTTTTTTTTTTTTTTTTTTTTTTTTTTTTTTTTTTTTTTTTGGTGTCTTTTTTTTCTTTTTTTTTTTTTTTTTTTTTTTTTTTTTTTTTTTTTTTATTTTTTTTTTGGTACCTCACAGGACCCTATTCATTCCAGGGGTCTGCTCTTCTTCGGGTAAAGTCCTTTCCTTTTTTTCTTCCACTCTTCCCCTGACCCACCTTCCCTCTTGTTCTCCTTCTGATCCCAGAACATTTCTGGGCGTTAAGTTTCTTCTTAGTTTCACCCCTACTTCCCCCTCCTCTCAACCCTGATTTGTTCCAACGGAACCGTCCTCTTCTTTTTTCCCTCTCCTTTTTTTTTTTCTTCTTCTCTGGGCGTGTGGTGCACCATCCGTTTGAGGATGGCAACAGGTGTAGCCTGTCCGCATTTTGAGGTCAGCTCCTTTTTTTTTCCCCCCCCAGCTTCGCCAGAAAATTTTCGGTTTTCCTCTTTACCCCGGAATGTTAGTAGGGATTGTTTGAGTTTGATACTTTTCCCCTTTTTTCCTGGAGTTTCAGTCCATGATACCCCTTTTTTTTTCTTCTGTCCCTTTTTTCACTCCCCCCCCCTGTCTCATTTATTTCTTTTTGGCGAGACTTTTAAGAAAATTGTTGACCTTTTTCCTTGGGTCTAGGACCCCCCTTTTGCCTTTCCCCCTTCCTATTTTGACTGCCCCCAAGGGATTTCCTGGTGTTCTGTGAGTGGACTCATTTTTTTTTCTTTTCTGATTTGAGTTTCTGCATCAGGGTAACCTAAACAACCCCGCTTCTTTTCTTTTTTCCTTTCCCCCTTGAGGGTTTTTCCCCAGTATTCCAACTTTATACCTAGTCCCACTCTCCCCAATTTGACCACCCAAAGTCCTACTTAGTGTGGGGAATGTTTGTTTACATTAAACTTGGTCCCCCTCCCTTTCTTTTTTCCCCTTTTAATGGCTTTCTTTTCCCTTACAGTCCAAAGGTTTTTTCCCACCTTAGTTTTTGCCCAAATGAGTTCTTGTGCCCACCCCATCGTTTGTTTCTATCGTTTTGGTGCTATGTGCTTTTTCCCCCCGAAGACTTTTCTAATTTACTTTCCAAGACCACAGATTCTGTTTTTGTTTTTGGTGAGCACCTTTAAATTTCTCCTTGTACTCCTCCCCGGATGTCCGGATGGAGGGCCGTCCCTTTGACTCCTCATTATTTTTTTTTTCCCTTTTTTCCCTCCGCTTTTTGGTTTTCATTTTTATTTTGTTAGCATGCCAGTAAGTCTATTCTGGCCTTTTCATCCTTACTTCTACTTTGTCCCTTTTTTCGTGTCTCCTTTCGTGTCTTGCCGATGGAACTTTAAGGGTTTGGTACTCTGGTTGACAACATCTGCTTCGTCCAGTAGTGAGCCCAGTGCCTGTTCTCCCTTTTTTGGTTCCCCCAACTGGATGGTCCACAGTTTTTGAAGTGGTCCTGACCTCACCCACCCACTCTGACCACGGACTAGACACATGTGGTTGCTTCTTCGTCATATTCGAGACCACTCTTATTCTCTGTTCCTCTGAGACTTTTTCTTTTTTTAGTTCTTCCCCCCACCCGAAAGTGTCAACTTTCTTGCCAGTCGCAATGTGTTAATTTTTGTCCCCCCACTTCGTGTTTTTTTTTCGCAGATGATCCTTTTGTAACTCAAGGCCTCCGGATTCCCACTTTTTGCCACCTCTGGCCTGTCCTCCCGGACTCCGACCTACTTTTCCTCCCCGCCCAACTCCACAGATAGTATTCTGATTCCTTGGTTCTTTCCTTTTGCAGTATTTAGGTCATGTTTAATGTTTGTGATAACACCATTCATTCCCCTCTCTCTTCCCTCCTCTCGTTGTTTTGACCGATCTTCTCCTTGCTTGTTTTTTTTTTTTTGATCGATCAACACACCAATTGCTTTCAATTTGAACGTGCTATCTTGTAACCTAAGCCTCCTCTCTCTTCGGTGTCTCGGCCCCCAACTTTTTTAGGCGTTTGGTTTTCGGACCAGGTTCCTTTTGACTTGTGCCATTCATGCCGGCGGTTGGGCCTTATCCAGGTCGTGACCCCGGAAGTCCAAACAACCCCCTTTTTTTTTTCATGTTACATTTGTCTCTGATCGCCTTTTTGTCCGACTGAGTCAGTGTTGAGTTTACTTCCCCACTAGTCAAACAATCCTCTTAGGCCCCTCTGCATTTCTCTTTCCTTTATTTTAGACTCAACCCCCCCACATTTTCTAGGTCTCAAACCGTTTGTTGTGAGTCTATCTCCCCCCCAACCCAACGTTTTGTGCTTTTTTAACCACCCTGGTTAGCCCTTGTGAACCCCTCCGCCCGAGCCCCCCTATTAGGAATCACTGATTTTTCCTTCGTGGTTTCCAGTGCCAAGAGGATTTCGACCCGCCCCTTTTTTGTCTCCCCAGCTTGGAGACCCCACGTGTACTGCCGAACTAAGGCAGCTTCCTGCTCGAATTCTTTGCCTGTGCTCGCCAAGGGAGACTCAGTGTCCCCCCTGGCAAGCTCTTCCCCCTCTTAACTGGGGTATGAAAAGTTGGTCTCCCCCAGGTTTTTTTCTTTCGAGGGACGATTACGAATTCTCCAAATAGTCATCATTCTTGTTCCCTTGCCGGTTCTTTTATTGTCATTAGACATATCTTTGCCTATGTGCGGTCCGACTCTGTTGGGCCTCACAGTCTTCGTGACCCTACCCCACCCCGCCCCACCTCTTTGTTTTTTTTGGACCACTTTCTTTTTCCTAACCTTTCCCCCTTGTTTCCACCCCTTTGTGCTTCCTCGGACCCTGAGGTTTTTCTGGTTTCTGGTCGAAGTAGTTAGCGTGCCCCCCATGCGCCCAACCACCTTGGCCACCCTTTTTTGCTTCTTTTTCTATATACGTCAGGGCCCTCTCTTTTCCTTTTTTTTTTTTATGGGTTCCCATTGCTGTGGTTTTTTGTAAGTTCGTCGATTTCCTTTCCGTTTTTCAAAAGGGATTTCCCAAATCAGTTTTTTCCAATTTTCCCCCCCGGGGCTTCCTACACTCCAGACCCAGTCCCCTCTTCCCATCATTCCCATTCCTTTATTCACCCATGTGCCACACCTGCCCACCCAGTCCCCCCAAGGTTTACCCCCCACACTATTAGTTTATCCTCTCGTGTACTTTCATTCACGTTTAATTTTACATTTGGTACAACCCTCCAGACCTTCCCCCCCAGGGGAGCACCCCATTTGAGTAGTTCCCATTCTCCCGGTTCCTTCGTTTGTTGGTGTCCAGCCCCTCTCTGGCTCAGCTTCATTGTTAAGGGCTTTATTTTTTTTAGGACAACCATGTCAACACAGCATTTCCTCCTCAATGTCTTTTTGCCCAAGGACCCTTTGTTTTCCTCTCTTTTCCTCTCCCTCCGTTTTATTTACCTTTTTTTTTCCCCTTTCCACCCACTACGTTTGAGGATGTCCCCTTGCGGTGGACATTTCATTTTTCTAAATCGTCCCTTGTTTCTTCGCTCCTTTCAGAAGCTAGCCATCCATTTCGTTATCGGACAATGGTCTTTTTTCTTCCTGGGAGGGACTCTTTGGGCTTTTTGAACTCCCTTTTTTTAGCATGAGTCCGGGATTAACTGAGTATCTTTCTATTTACCCCGTTTTTTTACCTTCCCCCCCTTCTGTGTTTTTCCTCTTTTTTTTTGCATAATCACCACCTTTTGCCCTTGTTTACTTGGGCAGCCGTTGGAACCTGTCCTTCTCACTTCCCTGCCCAACGGGTCCTCTTTTTTGTGGCTTTGGTGAGATTTAAGGATCATGGGGCTTTTTATTGTTTGAGTCATTTTGTGACTGTCCATTGCCGCGCTATGTAGGTGAAAAACAGTTTCTATTTCCCCATTGGGCCCCCCCAGTTATCCCCTTTTTTCTTATAACGAGAATCCCTTTGATTTTTTCCCCCCACCCGTGGGCCCCATCGTTTTTTCCTGTGTCGGATAATTTACTTCGATTTTTTTTCCCCTAGAATCTTTTTTTCTTGTTCCCTCTTGGCCCTATCTTTTGCCACCATTTGTTTTCTCATTTCTTTTGTTAGCACACCAACCGTTTTATCTGGGTGGTTTCGGTAATTTTTTCCTGAATGATGTTTTCCCCCTTCACTCTTTCTTCCTTAGCCCCTCCCCCGTGCGTTTTTCCTATGTTTGGTTCGTTCTGACAAAATCTTCTAATCCGTGTCGTTGAAAATGGCCCTTGGATGGTTTTATCGTCAGCTGCTCCTCCGGGTCCCCTTGTCCCGTGAGTACATTTTTTGCTTTCCCCTTTTCTTTCTGCCCATTTTTTTTCTTTTATTATCCCCCTCCCAAGTTCCTTTATGGCTGAGATGAATTAGGTTTTTTTCCTTTAGATTTTTTAAATCGTCTGGGTCTTTAGCTCTGTGTTTTTTTCCGTATTTTTTCGTACCCCCTTTCCCCCCTTTTTTTATTTTTTTCGGGTTTCCATTTTTGCTTCGTCTTATTCTCCAATCAGCTCCCCCCCCGGTTGTTATTACAATCCAACATTGTTTGTTTATGTAACATTCATTTTTAAGTTTCCAGTTGGAGTATATCTCACCCCTTGTCTTTCCCTTCTTTTTGACAAGTTGTTTCTCGTACAATTCTCTTTCTTATCTTGTGAACTTTCTCAATTTTGCTTCTAGTATTTAACTTAATCCTTTCTTTTTTCAGTTTTGGAGACTTTCTTCATTTCTTTAATAGTCTTCTTTTTTTTTTCAAGACTAGGAAATTTTTATTCCCCCTCCTCCGTCCCCTGCATGATCACTGGCCACTTGTTCTTGGTGCAAACGCCCCCCCCTGACTTCGTTTACCCCCCCCATAGTTTTTATTGATTTTCTGGGTCGTCTATTTTTTCTTTCTTTTTTCGGACAGGTTACTGTGATAGATACATCTCTCTCTTCTTTTTCCTCCTTTCCTGTTGTTGGTTTCTCGCTTCTGGCCTTTTTTTTAAATCCCCAACCAAAACACTTCAATCCCCCTCCTTGCTCCCTTATCGATCCTAAGTCTCAGATTGGTTGCTCAACCTTTTCGGCGTTTTCTTTTCCTCCCCCGGTCCAACAGGTCCACAAGATTGGTTTTTTTCCTTCGTCTTCATTTCCCCCCATCCTTTCTCCTGCTGCCCCCCAGGCCTTCCCCATTGGACTCTTTACCTGAGCCTCCTTCCCCCTCCATCCATTTCCAGCACTTTTAAGTTTGGTGATAACTAGGAGTCCATCCTCTATATGAAGATTCATTGATTTTCGAAATTTTTCTGACCCCAAATTGTCTAGTCGTCCCCGACCCCTTCGTGTGGATTATCTCCCACTTTTCAAACCCCATTCCTTTTTTTTTCTTTGTAATACAACCTTTTATGGCATCGGTCTTGTCCACATTTAAGAGCGTCTTTTCCCTCTTGGTTTAAACCCCTTCTGGTGTAACTTCGTGTCCTGTCCAATCCCTTTCCACCCCGGGCCGTCGTAGAGTTAATCCCATGTTAAGGGTATGGCCTTGTTTTTTACAACCCCATTTTCTCTCTGCTTTCGGTGCTACCCCAAAGCGACTTTCTTCTACCTCCCCTCGCTTCCCTCACCCTTACGCTTTCTCCAAGTGAGGGAGCCAGCTGTATTCTCCTCCATCATCCCCGGGGGGCGGACGTTCGACTCTTTTTCTGAAACATAGTGCTTTTTTTCACTTTCTTTTGACTTTTTTTTTGGATCCCCCCCTCCTTTTCGTGAAAACTCCCCCCCCCCCCCAGCTGTCACACCAACGGTGATTTTTTTTTTTCTCAAAGACTGACTACCAGGGACATGGTTCTTTCTCGGCCGGCCTTCCTTGAGTTTTTCTGTCTTCTTTCGTTTTTAAGTCATTACTACCAGGACACCCACCTTTTTCACCTTTGGGTAGATCCAGTACTGTTTCTAACACGAAGATTAATTGGCCTGGGTAACCCTCCATTCTGGTCTGTTTTTGTGTCCCCTCGTCTTCCTTCCCAAGGACTCCCCCATTCGAACACCTTTTTTCCCTCCCTTTTCCCTTCCCCTGATCGATTTGTGAGTCATCTGTGTCTGTTCCCCCCCTCTGCCCACCTTTTTCCAACGTCCACACTTTACTTCCGTTTTTGACGACACCTTCCCGTCGGGTAACCCAGTACACTCATGTTACCAACTTTGTCGCCTGGCCTCCTTCCAGGACCCGTCGGTCCTTTTACCACGGAGTCCCCTGACTTTGTTTTTTCCTCCGCGTCCCCCCTACTTTTATGTGATCGCTTCTGGAAGGAAGGGCACGGGAACCTAGTTCAAAAGCGATTCCTTTCAGGTTCTGATCATCCTCCTTCTTTTTGCATCCCCCACCCTCTCTCTATTTTCTTCCTTTAGGTTTGTGTTTAGTTGTTCTCTTCTATTGCGTTTTTGTGTTACCCCCCCGTTAGGATGTTCCAGGCGGTGGACCTTTTTTTCGGCAGCTTTGTGCCCCAATAGTCGTGTCCCAGTCCCCTTCTCTTTTTCCATCACAATTCGTGTTCGAGTGTCTCTGGACCGTTCTTTATGTCAGGACTGTTTCTCTGGTTTTTTTTTTTTTATTCGACAGCCTCTTCGGACACCTTTGTCGGTCCCCCCTGCTTTTTTTTCTTGTCCAATGTACCATGCACAGGTGGTTCCCGCTCTTTGCCCCTAGTGTGACCTTTGGACTGGTGACCCAGCAACCCCCCCTTTTTCATTCCATTCACCCCGGATTTCTTGCCCCCGTCGGTCACTGGTTCTTTTCGGAGCACTTTGCCATTTTGCTTTTCTTTGTATTTTGACCTGTTCATGAAAGTCCTTTCCCCCTTCCCAACAAAACAGCTCTATGCCCGTTGGTACATTGTTTGAGTGCCAACCCTTTTTTACCCATTTTCTCCCCTCTATCTTCTCAGTTCCATCCCCAACTTTGGCCCCAGTCGTGGTTTTGCGGATCCCCTTTTTCTTGACAGGTTCCTTTTCCCCCTTTTCTTTGCCTTCGAGGCAAGTCCCAAACGTTTTTTTCCCCTTTTTTCGTTTTGTCAAAATTTCCCCTGTCTTTGTTTTCGCCCCTTGGATTTTTGTTCACGAATCTTTTGGGGGCGTTTTCCCCCCCACCTCCACCTGGCTGGGTTTTCCAATGATTTCTTTTTCCCCGCCCCCGACGTTCAACTACTCTGGGTTTTTTTTTTTTTCCCCTGTTGAGCTCTACCCACATAGTTTTTTTTCCGGGTCCCTGTTTCTTGTGGTAGTTGTCGTCAAAACTTCCCTTTCTTTCCTTTTTCCATCTTTTTCCCCCCTTTAATTTGGCTTGTCGTTTTCTCCCCCCCTTTTCTTTCTATTTTGGATCCCCCTCCCCCCAATGACCCTGTCTTAGATTTGCGTTCGGCCTTTCCTTTCTCCGGGGACTTAACCCTTTTTCTTGGTCTTTTTTTCTGCCCTCCCCTATTACCCTTCCAGGGTGTTAGGGTCCCTCTGGCCAATTTGTCTCGTAGTTGAACAAGTTCTGATCCCCCTGTTTTTTTTTTACACATTGGTGGGTCTTGTGGTGTAGTTGGGTCTGATCTTCCTCCCCCCCAAACCTGTTTTTTTCTTTACGGGACTAGACCCCAAGTTTTTTTTTTTTGATTTTCAACCACCAATACCTATCTTATTCTTTGTCCTCCGCTATGAATTTTCGTCCCTTATATTCGTTTTCTTTCTCCCCTTCCTCAGTTCTTTTTTCCCCCCATGTCCTTGTCTTCGTCTTTCCTTTACTGTTCCAGGCACAATTTCTGGGTCACGCGAATTCTTTTTCTTCCTGACCCCTTGCCGCCGTGACTTTTTTCTCTTTTGGGGGCCCTTGCCGTCGACCAGCACCCCTCCCCCCCTCCTTGGCGCGTCAATATCACCACAGCTTTTTTGATTGTCTTTATATGTTTTCTCTTTTGGGCTTTTTTGCTTTTTCCTTTTTGTATAGATTTCCCCAATTACTTCATCATCTCTTCCTCCTCCTTTCATTTTTTTTTTTTTTTATCGCTTGTATGATAAATTTGAAATCCTTCTTCCCCCCTTTAACCCTGTGTTCCCTTACCCAATACTGACCGGCTCCCCCTTAAGATAGCTCCTTTTTTATCTGGGGGATTTCCTTTTTTACTGCTCAAAGTCTGTTCGGGTTTCCTGTTTTGTTACCTTCCCAGGGCCTTCTCTTGGCCATCCTTTTCCCGTTCCGTTTGCCCCCCAAGCGTTCTTCGCACAACCTTCCTCATTTTTTTCTCTGAACATGAGTCCTGTATCCCTCCCTTTTCCCTTTGAGCACTTTCCTTTTAAGGGCCCTCTTACCCCTCCTTAAGTCACGCCATTATCCTGTAGTCCCCCCCCTACTTGTTTCTCGCTATTTCCCCTCGACTTCCCCCCCTGTTTTTTTCCCTCGTTTCTCGGAACAAGGTGGTGGTTTGCTTTTTCGTATATTTCCCTCCCCCTTCAAACTTTCCCCCCCCCCCCTGTTCTCATACCACAAACCCGTTTTATTCTTTCCTGTTTCACTATAAGAAGGCCTTTGGTCCATTTTGAGGGAACATTCACCCTGATATTGACCTTCTTTTGAGGATTGACTGTCCAAGCCTCACCCCCCCGACGTTTTTTCTTTATAACCCTGTATTCCGAATCACGGCATCCCCCCCGACGTATTGCCCCGTGTCTTTTTTGCCCTTTTAGTCCCTGCCCCCCCTTGATAAACGACAGTTTCCTTTCAACCTCGACTCTTTTACCTTGTTTGTCTCCACAGGTAGGGTCCAGTCTGTTACGAATTCTTCCCCCCCCCCTCTCCCCTAAAGCCGGGAGGCCTGGTTTTTTTCTCGTTGGCTTCAGTTCCTCCCACCCCCCGGCTCTGCACGTTTGTGCGGTTTTTCCCTACTATGACGACACCTGTTCCTGTTCTTTCCCCCTTCCTTTTTCACACCCCCCAGATGACCACCCCCACGCTTTTGGTGGATCAACTCTCCTTTGTCCTTTTCAACACACCCCTTTTTTCCACCTTGTCTTGTTCCCCTTTTAGGAATTCTTTTCTTTGAGGAGGGGTGAAGGTAACTTTTTATCGTGGGCAACCAACACTACTCTTTTTTTGGCCACCTTTGGGTTACTCCGTCTTATCTACTAAGGTCTTTCTTTGTGTCCCTTCATACCGTGCCATATTTTTTGTGCCAGTTTTCCTCGGGGCTTCATTCCTTCCACCCTCCTTTCCACAATCAAAGCCCGTTTGTGCTGACCCCCCCTCCCTTCTCCCCAAAGATCGACCTTTTTGGCCCTTTCAATTTGGCACATGGCCCCCCTTCCCCCTCCCCCCCTTTCACACCATTCCGTTTTCTTCAGTTCGTGATTCTACAAAAACGGTTCATTTCCACTTTTTTACTCGACCTTCCTTTTTCACCCCCTGGGGTCGCCTTTTCCTTAAGTTTTAAGTAGTCCCCCGCAACCTTCTTCCCTGCCTTTAAATAGTGTCAGCCTCGAGAACTGTCCTTTTATTGTTCGTCTGTGAAGGAGCTTCCGATTGAAAACCCACACCTGCTCCCACATGCACCGGCATTTCCCTTCCCCCCCCTTCTTTTTCCCCCGGA
>Ga0179593_1405739_pt1 | contig 12573 bp, 15 predicted proteins | sample CZODoug2_1_08_16_FD_185931 | JGI IMG/M metagenome (GOLD analysis project Ga0179593, IMG submission 185931) | Vadose zone soil fungal communities from Angelo Coast Range Reserve, California, USA - CZODoug2_1_08_16fungal (PacBio error correction) | ecosystem: Environmental > Terrestrial > Soil >... | reverse complement strand
ACTTGGGGTGTCAGATGAGGTCCGGTGTTCTTACCCTCTCGTGTTGGTATCTCTTTATCTCTCGCGCCTGATTTCCGCCACAAGGGAGGACATCCTCGGACCATCGGCAATCCTCCCTCTAAGTATGCTGACTTTTTTTTTCCGGCTCGCTGTTAGGCCTGCTTTCTTCCGGTGAACTCCCTTCTTCTGCTTGGTCTGAGTCCCACTTTTTGCCACTTTGATTTGCTGTGTCCTGAGAGCTGTCGAATCGTTCGTGCCCTCCTGTGCCGGCCTCATCCGATTCCAAAGATTTTTTTTTTTAAGAACACTTGTTGTTGTCAGCGACCCTCTTTTATTCCCCTTTTCCTTGTCCCTCGCACCCATAAATGCAGACTTCCCAGGTGACCAACACACCCAACATCCTCTTCTTACGGCTCCTTGTTTTGTGGAGTGTTGTTTTGGCTCCGGGATCTAGTAAGCCTCTCGTCGCCTTAAACGCTCTCGAGTCTTTACACCAACCATTCTTAAATTAGGTGCTCCTGCCCCTTGCCTTCCGTCCTGGAGGCGCGGCGGTCACGGACAGATTGGTTTGCTGTTTTTTATTCTCCCATTTTTTGCTTTGTGCTGTTGGTCTGTTTTTTCCCGCTGTAGTCTACTTCCTCTCTTTGCGCGGCCTCTGTCCACCCACGCACTTATTAACGTCATGACGAGAGTTTTCCTGCCGCTGCAGCGTCTTTTCTCTCTTATGCACTTCCTTTTCTCTCTCGCGCCGGTTCCGGCCCCTAGTTGAACTTCCCTGCCCCTCTCTCTCGCAAAAGCGTCCTTTTTGCATTCCATACAAGAAAAATTTGTTTATAGGGTGCCACTTGTTCCTTGTTCGTCTCTTTACTGTTTCCGTTCCACGGAGACACGGCCTTCACTGACTGATTTTCGCCTCGCCCAGTCACGGCCGTACCGCCGCGTTCCTTCTTTCTTTACAGTCCGGTTGTTTCTATCACGTGTACAAACAACCTTCTGATCCCCCTCTTGGCACTTACGCTCCTCCTTTTCTCATGGCAAACCTTTCTTGACCCCCCTCGTTTACAATCCTCGACCATCTCCTCTTTGATAGCACTTTGGCGGCACTGATTTTCTTTCCTACATATATTATTCGGGGATCAAATCCTATCATTCTCTGGTAGTTCCCCCTCTCCCTTTCCTACTGTCCCCCCCCACCCGCGCCCCCCCTCTGCTAGCCCTTCTTCCCCCGAAGAGCAGCTTTTTAAAACTCCATCTTTCACGCCACCCCTTACCACGCTATTGTCCTCTTCTTAAGCAGATGTTTTTGTCCTTCCACTGCGCGACCCGCAATTTTTTCCCCAACCCTAAATTTATTTTCTCTCGGCTGTGAAGGCTTCTCCTTCCTGTTCCTGCTTCCACCTTGCACGACATTAACCGTGTAGCCCTTTCTGCTCTTCAGTAGTCCCCTTTTTTGACCCATCAACAAGGGTCCCTCCCTCGACTGAAATTGTGACCAACCTTTCCGTACGTGTGATGTCGGAAGGTGGGCTGTTCTCCACTTTTTCCCTTTTTTTGACTCATCTTCTTTATGATTTTTTACCCCCTTGGTGTTACTACCTAGCGTCGACGTAAACCTCTCTTCTGGCCTTCCGGCGCCGCTTATAAATAATTTAAGACATAGACACCGCATTCGTTCTTGTGATTGGCTCAGAGATAGTGACCACCGCAGTCCTTCCGTCCTCGCCTTGACCTCTCCCCTACCTAAATCTTCTAGGTAAAATCACCACGTCGTTCCCCCCACATCTATGGCCTTGCCCGTGCATCGCTGCAACAAACCCAACCACGCCTCTTCTACTTTGCTGTCCTTTTTTTAACGCCTGTGTCTTCCTCTTTCTGCGGGTTCCACCGTTTTTCTGCATTACAACTGGCAACCGAGTTGTGTTTCCTATAACTTTAGGTTTTTTTCCATTCGTTCCCTCCCCCCTCCCATGTCAACGCAGACCTTCCTCACACACTGACTTCTTTTCCTGCGTCGGGCCTAATTTAAACCTTCATAAGTTCTGGGCTCCATTTCGCTTGAAAATCTCCCCTTGTTCTTTTTTCCGCTTGAGCTGCCCTTTACCATCCTCCTATTGTTTAACCCCTAGCGTCCCTTTTTTCGGTTTGTGTCAGCTTAACCGCTTGACCCTCACCCATGTCGACCACGCAAATTTCATGCAGTCTTTTTCAAAGGTGTAAAATATTTTTTGTTCAAGTTGTTCCTCCCGTCGGTGTCATCAGGTTGTATTTCCGACGAGTCCTTCCCCGAGCTCTCCCACAACTCCCTGCTTACATGACCGCAGACCCTTCAGAACGCCCGGGCCAACGTCCCCCCCCCCTGGAATGCCCAATGACACTGTCAATTTTTTTTAGCCTTTCAGTCGCTTGTCAGAAATTGTGTCTGCGTGGTTTTACAAACTGTTTATGACTTAGAGAGTCGCTCCTGGTGAACGTAACCTTACTGTAGCGCAGGCGTCGGCAGCTGAGAACCATTTGTGAATGGCGATGCGGACCCAGATATTGCAAACATTTCCCCCTTTTATCCCCTCTTACGGTGTACAGTGATTTTGCACCCTATTTCTTCCCTTCCTCTTTCACTTTTTCCCTCTTTTGGTCCCAAAAATATAGTGGTCAGTCCCACATTTTTTTTTCCCTCGTCAGATGTCTGACAAACTATTTCAACAACCGTTCGCAATTCTTTGAACCCCATGTATCCCAACCGCATGCTTCTTCAGCATCGCGACCTAACATTCAATGTGTCTTTGGACCCCCGCAACACCAGTACTCACCATCGTATTGGTTTCCTGTTTCGGTTCTGCAGTCTCGTGGCACCTTGTCTTAGTCTCTGCAGGTAGGCTGCGACATTAGCAGTCCTCTTCAGTAATTCGTTAGGGTCGTTTTCACCCTGAGCAAGTTGCTACCGTTCCTCCGCTCACTTCTTCCCTTGCTTGGTTTCTTCTCGGCCGTCTCGTCACGCCCCCCTACTCTTTTTTGCCCGACGAACACTTTATTTGACCCCTGGCCCCGCCCCCCATTTTTCCTCTTTCTTCTGTTGACAGGCATAGACGCAGTCATACGAGTTAACAAACTGGCCTTACTTTTGCGTTCGCAAATTTTCTCACAATAACGGTTCCCCTGTTTGTACTTTTTGAGACCACTTTTTTTGATCCTGCGCCCAAACAAGGTCCTCCATATGGTCTACCAGACGATGCCTATTCGATTGGAATTAAATCCAATTTGCCCTCTCTATCACTCATAGCTTTCTTGCACATGTTATTTTTTGTTTCTCTTTTCCAAGGCCCACTGCCGCACCTCCCTTTGTCTTTACCTCCCCTAACCAAAAGACTACAACTGCCTCTTAGCCTAGCGTTGCCCCTTCTTTATTCCCCCCACCGTTTTTGCACTCTAAGTCGTATTTGAGACCATTACAGAGGTCCCTCTCTCTTTGCTATTAAGCCTCGACCGGTACCCTACTTCCTTCAAACAACCTTGCACACATTTGACTCTTCGCCTTGACCCCTCCAGTATCCTGTATCCCACGTTCCCAACTCTTACCTGTAATCTGTATTCTCCACCCTCGACCTGTCCGGTTGACCTCGCGCATTTGATACGTCCTGTCTTACCACTTCTATTTTTCTTTGTCAACCTTGTTCCCGTTGCTAACCTGCGGCTATGTGTAAACCCGCATCTAACCTTTTTACTTGTCAATAAACACTAACCTTTTCCCCCACCGTGACCAGTACACGCGACCGGCCAACACCACAGGAATCCCACCATCAAAATTCACAGTCTCCCAGTTCAACTCTTCCCGCTGGGTTAATGTGAGTTTCGCTCCCCGACGTTAGAGTCTTCGCCCTCGGCCCCCTTGATTAATCGTTTTTTTTCACACTGACGGCGCCATTGGATCCGCTTAGCCGCTTCGTTTATGGCCGTGTCCCCAGGCCTTATTTTCGGTCACCTTCAGGGAATTTTTGTGTGGTGTGTCATTCTCTTTTCCAGCTTTTCTCTGTCTTGGGCTCTCACCTGACCGTAGAAACACTTCGCCGTTCGGTTTCAGCCTCCCAGACCGACGTCCTCAGTTTCCTAACATTTCGGACCCCGTTCGCCAAGAAGTCGTTCCCACCTCACTGTGTGCACCTCCCGCTTGCTATGGACTTATCGTCCATCTGGTCTAAACGTATGACAGACGGTTCTCTTATCCTCCCCTCTTCTTTTTCTTTTTTTCTGTGTTTTAGACTCCAGACTAAGGCCTCCACTCGCACCTTACCCTTCTTACAGAACGTTCTTCACCCCAGTACGTCCCAACAAGTTCACCGCATTGGAGCGAGACTTGTCCTTACCCTTTCCTTCAATTGATTCAGTGCTTACTTGGTCTGGAAACGTCCTCGGCCGCTGTCTCTCCTTCCGGAACGCTCAATCAACCCTCTTACCCCGGGGCATTACCCGCCAAAGTTTGCCGTTTTGCGGCAACAACCCCCCCTTTCCTCCTACCCGACCACTTCCCCTCTTTGATGTTTCTTGTCCACCTTTGCTTGCTGATGTAGACCGCATGACTTCACCCGGCGTTGGCTCGACCCCCCCTTGCTTTTCAACCTCGAGTTTTCTTACTATTTTTGGATTGCTGCCCCGTTTCCTTCGCGCACTTTTGTCCGTCTTCTTGAGCGGCTATGTTAAGGTTGTTCTCCTTTCAGGTCCTAATTATATTCTCCCCCTGTCCGTCTTGGCTCCTGTAATATACGAAGGCGCCCTTCCAGAACCTACAGGTTTCATCAAGTTCGTTCCTCCGCCTTACTCTGTGCACTCTTCCTCGCTAGCGATGCTGGTTCACCTTTCAGGCTCGTCTGTGTTGGGCCAGAACTTCCGTTCCTGAGTCCTTTTAGACCTTTTTCCCCGCATTATTTGGCCCATGCGGCCACCTTTTTTTTGTTTTGCCAATAAATTTGCCCCAAAACCCTCTTGACAGCTGCTGGATTCGCGCCCTGCCCCCCTCTTCGTTCATTTTTCCCATGTCCTCTTGCATCTTTCTTATGAACTTCTGTTCCGGGTGTTGAATCTTCCTTCTTGCACAGCTGTCTCCCTTTCTCCCTTTGTGCCTGCTGTTTTTTTGTTGTTTTTAGGTGCGTCAGACCGCCTTTTCTTTCGCACTGTCCCTGAACCCCATAACGCCCGATTTTACCACATAACCACCCAAGAAACTGCTGATTCATCTTCTGACGTGCCTTGCCACCCCTTTGTTTGTACCCGTACCCACGGTCCGCCCCGGACTCTTCTTTCCTACTTCTGGATTCTGTGCCGTTTATTGGATATCACCCTCTGCCTGGATACCCTTTTTTATGGGTCAATTCTTTCTTTCTTCCGTCCCTGCCTTTGCCCCCTTCCTTTGTATTCGATTCCTCTTCTCTCCCACTTACCACGAATCTAGATTGGTCCCCCCGGTGGTCCCGCTTCCTCCGCCCCATTGATTCTTCTTGTTCACAGGCAAGCAACCCCTCTCGTCGCTAAGGACGACCTCCCCAGCCACCACCCCACTGCATTAAGATTGCCTCTTTTGATGACCCTTTCTCAACTTTTTTTTTACTCGCCCCCCTGTCGTTCTGCCTTTGGCCTTGGCTGCCCTACCTTCCCCTTCTTGCCATGATCCCGACTGCGTTGCAGCCGCACTGCCAACCACACTCTTGTTTTTTTGCTGCCTTCTCATGAGCACCTGCCGCTTGTGGAACCTTTTTCTCGCTGGGACAATCCCCCCGCTTGACACTGTCCCCCGCTTGCTGGACGCTGCCCTTCTCCAACATGTCTTGATCTATAGATGGCACTGTTTTTCCTCCACGATTTTGTTGACTCGCCGCATTTGACCTTTTTCTCACTGATAGGGTGAAGGCTTTATGACAGTTTCCTCCCTCCCTAACTTCTGACGCTCTGTTTTTGTTGCCCGTTGTCGAACCCGCTTACAGTAATGTGCAGTTCCCATGTCTGTTCTATCTTCAATTTTACCAACCCCTCCTCCCCCGGGTCGTCAATTTCCGGCTGGCTGTCCCGATGGTCATTCGTGTGTGTTCTTGAGATTGGACCAGCGCACTACTTTAGTTCACATAGGATTCAGATCCTCCTTCCCGCCCGTTGATTCCCATGTGACCTGACTACCGAGATGTTTAGTTACAAACTTAATTCCCCTTTGAATGATTTGCCAACAACGCTGACTGAATCTTGTTTTCCTCTTGTTCTCCGTTTAAGCCTGCTTTTTCGTCCACAAACCACCACGTGGACTTTCTTTTCTCATTTCGCTTTCTACTCAGTTCAACGCGCCTTCACATTGAACGGCCTCGCCGTTGGCCCCACTGATGTTTCCCCCCTTTATCCAGCCTGTTTTCTGTCTTTTCTTTCCCTGTCCCTCGCATTACTTTGAGTATGTATGACTCTAGGCCGTTCCCCCCCCGTCCCCCCAGTTCCCCATGGTCCCTGCCTTTTTCTCCACATCATCGACCCTGACTAACCGCCTGATTACGGCTCACATTCCTTTTTGCCCACGCGGTCTTCACTTCCCCTCCCCCACTTTGACCCTCTTCAGATTCATCCTTTTTAATAACCCTACTTCCTTCCATTTTAAGGCGCGAATTGCATACTGATTTTTCTTACGTCTTTGCTCTCGCCTTACTATGCCCTACTTTCGCCGACCCACCGCTTCTTGTTACCACGTTGACTATAACCGTCTTTTGCCTAAGCCTTTTCAGGAGTCGGCACTTCTTCTGGCGTGGCTCGACGTCATCTCGGCATAAAGCCCCTCACGAATGTTTAGATGGCATTGACATTGTTACTCTGATTTCTACCGCGGGATGACTGACTCTCGTTTGACGTTCGGCTTCCTCCCCCTTTGGCTTGCCGATGGACCCAAACTGGAAGACCGCCCACCACTGCAAATGGCGTCAACCCCTTGTCTAAGGTGCGCCACTCCCACTCCCCCCCGGACATCTGCGAGAAAGCACAATCGGTGTCCCCCCTGTTTCCCTTTTCTTGTCCGTTGCCACACCTTTCGCTTTCCTGCCCCCGACCGCCAACCATTGGTTCACAATTTTACTGTACTTCTAGATCCCATTCCGTACACTTGGTTACTTTTCGTTTTTGAGCCCATGGTAAGACGGAAGGAGGCGGCCGTATTCAGGCCGTGTAGCCCAGCCCCTCCATTTTGTTTCACTAAGTATGGCCGCTCTTCCATCTCTTGTCTGTCGCGAATCGATTCCCCTGGTTGTCTTCGGACGGATGCTGTTTTTGTACTTTGTTCTTTCTCTGCGGCCGGTTTTCCCGACATGTGTCTTTTCTGCTTCCGTACGTTCAACGTGCTTCCCCCTATATCTTGTGGCATCAGCTATTGTTTATATCAACGCCACAGATCTAGTCTCTGGGCTTTGCCTAACCCTCCATTTGCACTCACTCGCCTGTTCCCACCACATCTTCCCCGACAGAATGGCGCGAAGCCTGAGGGTTTTCCCCGCTCCAGGTTTCCCCACGCTCCTTATTGCCCCCATTTTCCTTTTTTTAATCACAACCTTTTTTCTTTGAACTTGAGCCACTCCTTCCCCCGACAATTATGTCTGCGTTGACGTTGGTCGCTCTTGGAGCACCCATCCTAATTGCCCATCGGTGCTAGGTGTTGTTGTTTCCATACAGTTTCAAAGCTACACCACGTTCTCGCTCGTTTTCCACATGTTACAGTGTATTTATATTTTGTACCCGTCATGTCGCTTTCGCGCTTTCTCGTCTTGGTTTATTTCATCCCTTAAGTAGTAACGTACCCCCCCTTGTTCGGTCTCACTTTCGGCGGTTGCCACTCGTTTTGTCGTAAGCCCTTTGTCTTCTTCACCCCCCCCTCCCTCGATTTCCCGTAATTTCCTTTACCTTTTCTTTCCAGCTACTATTTCCGCCGAGAATTTCCTGAGGAAATATTCTTTCGCTGTGGCTCGTGCTATAATTTACTTTGACACGACCGCCCGCCTTGCGGTCCCCCCCCTCAACCCCAAGCTTCTGTTTTTTTTCGCCCATGTCGTAACTTTGCCCTCCCCCTTTTCTCCCTATTTCCGCCACACAAAGCCGTTGTAATTTGGCGCTCTTAGCGTTGCCCCGCTGCTCCTGCTTTCACAGGCGACATCTCTCCCTCTTTCATTTGTGTCCCCCAACGCCCCCCCACCTCTCCGACTAATCCTGCTTTTTTGTGGGTTTCCCTGTTCCCCACACTCCTCAGTATTGTGCAGTCTTAATGATTTACACACTGCCCCTCCTACTTCCTTTCTTGGGGGGACTTTCCACCCCAAGTGTTACGTTCGTCCTTCGGGATTATGTAGCCTGGGATGGCCTATGCCTCTCTTGACCCTCGCTATTCCTCTGATGTCTGACTCCCCTTCGGCTGGCCTCCTTATGTAACTCTCGTCTCACCCAGGCGAGTTCACATCTTTTCCGAATCGTCTTCCTTTTCGTTAGTCCAAGCGGAGTCGCTCCCCGTAATGAACCAGATTTTCGCTTTAGCCATTTTCCCAGTCCTCGAGATCTCGCCACTTCTTGTAGTTCCTCCTACTTTTTTGAAGTGCACAGTTGTTTCATCTCGTCCCCCATACTCTTTTTCCTCGCTTTCCCCGCACTCTCCCCTCTCTTCCTAAATCCGTTTTTTTTTTTGACGAGTTAGACAGCTTTTTTCCGCCTTCGTCGGAGGAACTAGGTTCTTTGGAGAGCTGCAATAACGCCTGCATGTGCCTTGACCCGCGTGCCCCCCCACGTGTGTCCCCTCCTTATTGAGCGTAAAGATCCCGTATTTTTACCGGGTTTCGGAGCCTCGCCCCTGTGACTAGACATGCCCCGCTTCTTGTCAGTTTCCCCTGGCCTTCAGTTGGAGAGTTGGCTACTGTTCCTGTTATGATTCGCCATTTTTTTCGCGGATTCTGAGCTGCTGTCCGAATTTTGGCCCCATATCCGGGCACACGCATTTCCCTCGATTTAGACTCCCTTTTTTCTTCCTTCTTAATTACCGTTTTGTGGAAGTGTCCTTAGTTCTATTCCTTTCTGCTGGGACACCTTCGCAATCCCTTCATGATCTCGTTGTGGGGTCTACCACCATTTTAGACCGTTTCGCCCTCTTTTCCTTCGTTTGGTTCTTTTTGTGCGCCCATTTTTGCCTGCCTGACACCGATATTTCGTGCCGTAATGAGCACATCGATGCCCACTCACCCCCGCGTTTTCAAGGCTGTGGTTAGGTTGATTGCATTAGTGAGCAGCGGGGCCGGAGTCCGGTGGGTTTGGTTTTTGACGCTTCTTTTTGCGGTCTGGAACAGATGCTCCTGCCAATCCTTTCCTCCTGTTCCCGCGCGGCCTTTGCACACGCTTACGTCTTTATTTCTTTTGAACATTCCTGAGTTCTGTCGCTTTTCCTTTTTTTTCTTTTTCGTAGTCCAGCCTCCTAACGCGCTTCTCAGTTTTTGCGAGGCTCATCAATTGTTTGAAACGCACTTCACCACTTATCTTCTGTCACACCCGCGATATTGCTTGTCACACCCCCTCCTAATCAAATTCTTTTCTTGTTTTCCCCGCATGTTGTTCCTTGTTACTTCTCCCCCCGTTTTATATTTTCACTGGTCACGACAGATGTCACACGTTATAGTCTCTTTTCTCCCTCCCGCCCACTACCGTCACGTTTGTGCTGGACCCTTTGCGTGTGCCATTTCAGTTTTTCCCATCCCTCCTGTTAACTCCCCCTTTTTCATTTGTGTTAGAATTGAGCGCCCCCCCCCTCGTGTCCCCTCTTTGTATGCCGTTTTCATTCGCCTTGAGGATCTTTTCAAGCTAGGTATCCCCCTCACTTTGCCCTTCTTCCCACACTCTAGCACCCTGCTGTGATTAGCATGTTTCTGAACCCATTTCCCTTCTACATTGCTGTTCTGCCGCAAGTAGTACTCCTTTCCCCTTTCCCGACTTAACCTGTGCCAACGCCACATCCACCCTATGCTTCTTCTTCTAATCAGTGAGGTGTTTCTTCGTCGCCCCGCTCTGCCCATCTTCCGAGTGTACACCCCATTGCTGAGGATGCTCAAAATTTCTCTGGTCGCTTTCTGTTCCTAGGTCCCGCTTCATGCACCTTTTTTTTACGGCCATAAGATATCTCCGACCGTCCTAACGGCCCACACGCTTTGGCTCTGGATATTATTTTGACACAACCGACCTGCTTCCGTTGCATGCGTCTTGGTCCCGGTGCTGGTGTCTTCACTGATCATGCGTTTCGCACCCTTCTCTTTTCTTCGATTTCCCCTTTTTTTCCTGCGCCTCACATTTCCATCCTTTTCTCTCTTTTCCGTTTTCCTCTTCAATAAGCTTCCTCCCTCCTTTCCACCTTGACAATCCCTTGTGTGATTGATGATGCCGCCGGACAATTTTACGTTCCCCAACGCCCCGTTGGCGACTCCTGTCTTTACTCTGTCCCGCGCATACAAACTTTTATGTAACCCCGGCTCCCCCAAACTCCGGTCAAGTACCCATGGCCCCTCCCCTCTTCCCCTAGCGCAGCTTTCTCTATTTGGACCATCTGTTTCTGATTTTTTTGCCGGTTCACGATGATTAATTTGTACGCTTGCTTCCATACCCTCTCTCCGTTGGTCTTGCCTCCCCCATGGTCAAAGTTTTGTGGAATCATCTATTCACACGTCTTTTTTCTCTGCGCCTTCTGTTTTCTTTCTCAAGCCCGACTTTTTCCCCCCACCGCCCCGCCCACCATCATCACTTGTTCAGTTTTGTTTTCTTCGCAACCCAGCTTGTTGCTATTTCACTTCGTCTCATCTGCCATTTGAGGCTTTTTCCCGCCTTGCTTGTTATCCCGCTCAGCTCAACCCTAGGTTTCCGTTTTCGTGCGTTACCCGACACCCTCTACCGCTTGAATGACATCCCGTCTTCCTTTACTCCCACAATCCTCAAGAGCTTGAGCCATCTCAACGGTTTGTGCCCTATTTCTTGCCTACTCCATTTTTAATCTGCGTTCCTCATGTCACCGCCCTCATGGCGTCTACATTTCTTCACGTTTTCCCTTTTGGACCGACCCCTGCTTTTCCCCCCCTTGTCTCCCCTTCCACCCGGTTTCACTTTCCCCTCGCCCCAGCCTCTAAGATTGACACTTGTCATTTTTTGTGTGTTTGGCCACCCCCGCTTTTATTCCCTGATCTACCTGCTTGTTTTCCCAGGCCCCCCTTTGCTGCCACCACTGTTCGTCCTCTGCCCGTTTTCTAGCCCCCACCTAGTTATCTTGATGATCGTGTTTCCGTATCACGTCCTGCTTTTACTCAACCTCTGCTTCAATCTTTTTCGTTTACATAGTTCCCCCACTCCTGTTACCTCTTTTGCGCAGACACTTTCTTTATCCAACGTTCGTACAATAACGACTTTGACCCTTTCTCCCAAACCCATTTTTTGGTGACTTCCATTCCCTTTTCCCTCCCGCAGCAGTCCCTGTTTTGCGACCTTGCACCACATACTCCCTTCGTCAGTTTTTCCTGTGCGTGTTCCCTTAAAGCTTTTAGGGCGATCCCACCAGCACTTATTTCCCCGTACTGACGCTGCCGGTTCACCCAGCTCAGGCACTCTGCCTCCTTCTTTTCCCTATGACAAATTGTCTCCCATTGCACTCCCCAAGTTTGCAATCTGGACTTTCCTGCCTGGTCATGTTTTTCTTCTTTTTCCTTTTTTCTGTGTAGTGCCCATTTACCCACTCCCCTCCATGCATACCATTATCGGTACCTGTTTCGCCCATTTACGCGTTAGTTTTTGCTTTCTTACTCCTCGTTTTCCTTCCAGAGTGCCAACATGTCAATCGCCGGTTCACACGTCTGCCTTTTTTCCCAGAACCCGCGCAGTGACCTGGACGTTTGATCTGCTAGCGCCCTCTCAAGTTTTCCGCAATCTCCCATTTTTTCTCCACCGTTTTGGACTCCTCAACCTTTTCTTGTCCTTCCTGTTTTTTTAGGCATTTTAACTTTTGGTCTGGTTCGTTTCTTTTTCCCGTTGCCCTTTTTCTTCCTCCTCTTCGTGTTTTTCCCACACTCACCAACTCAGCACACTGTCCCGCTTCTCATGTTTCCCTCTCTTCCACACCGTCCCTTGACTCAATTTTTTGCATGCAGCATACTTCTCTTTTTCTTCTCGCGTTTCTCTTTCTAGCGCGGACTACCCTTTCAGTTTTACAATTGTCCTTGACATGTACAACCCCTCCTTTCTTTTCGCCTCTTTTTTGCACCAGTTAAGGATATCCCTGTTCTTTCCCCACAGCCTACAGTTTCTCTCTTTTCAAACACACTCGAACCTGTTCTCGACCGCTACTTTCTCCCTTAGTTCTATAAAGGCGTTTGTCCGCTCAACCCTTCACTTTTAAGGGTTCCGTGTATCTGTTCACTCCCGATCGCGTTCCTAAATTAATATAGTCCTTTCCCCCTAACCTCCCTTTCCCTGAGTACCGCGCAGGGACATACCGTCCCTTGCCCTCTCCAGACAAACAGTATCTTTCAGCGGTTCCACCTTCCTGAGTACGAGCCAAGT
>Ga0179593_1284144_pt1 | contig 12573 bp, 7 predicted proteins | sample CZODoug2_1_08_16_FD_185931 | JGI IMG/M metagenome (GOLD analysis project Ga0179593, IMG submission 185931) | Vadose zone soil fungal communities from Angelo Coast Range Reserve, California, USA - CZODoug2_1_08_16fungal (PacBio error correction) | ecosystem: Environmental > Terrestrial > Soil >... | reverse complement strand
CTGCTCCGTGTACAACAGTCATTCTGAAATAATTTTGGCCTCATGATCCTCCAAGGCGGGGGTTTAATGATGGATGGTGGGCCTCATGCATCACAATAATGCCTTTTGAAAAGCAAATACAAAGACGGCGCACAATTCTGAATACAGTCTTTTTCGAACGACCCCGGGCAGTGCTTGAAAAGCGATAGCATTTGAACGCTGTATTCCAACGTGCCAAAGTGCAAAACGCACTGTTCTTTGCCGAATCATTTACGCCCATTCGTAGGATGTTGGGGGGAAGAAATATAACATCCTCTGTTCATAGAGAGCAATCCGTGCCGTAAGGCGGGAAGCGCGGCCGGGCTACCTTTCCCTTCTGTCTGCTCTCTCCGCAGCAAATCACCTATTGGAAGACCAACCTTTTCTCTTTGACTGCACATGCAGACTGTTCCCTAACTTTCCTCAAGGATACAGATGCCCCGAAGCCTCCCTTTCATACGTTACCTGTATAATTAGCTCTATTTATCGTTCATTGTCCGCCCCGTGGGCGTGGGGGTGCTCGGGAGCGGAGTGTCCCCCGCACGACTTTAGGACAAGGCACGAGCCTCTTTTAAGGGTAATTCCGCCCCCGAAGAGGACGAGATGTGCTCCTGCAGATCGAGAAGATAAAGGCGGGATTTTGTGAATCTTTTTCCCCTGGTCTAGTTTCAATCCAATTTTGGATTCGGTTTGTGTACCTAACAGAGGTTTCACGTCGGCAGCACTGCCCACTAGCGAGGGCGACCCGATTGAACAGGTGTTTTTTCCCCCCCATGGCCAAAGCGTACCCCCTATATTGGGCCACAGTTCACAAAAGCAGGTGCTAACGCCACTGCGCTTTGGCGAGGCCAACGAAGACTACGTCCTATAATCTCTTCGTTGCGGAAGCCTTCTGTAGCAGAGGTCATTACAAACCTCGGCCACACGCTCTTTAAAGGAGATCTTCCAAGCTGCGCCTTATTAGTTCAGGGTTTTGGAGATAACTCCTAATCAGTGAGGGGTTCCTGTTTCGAACTTCAATCAATGCTCGATCTGCTTGACGCGTCGACAAGTCCATGTCCTAAACATGCCCATTGTCGGTTCTTCCCCTTCATCCGTATTCTTGACGCGGAATTCGTCAGCTGCTGTGCGCCGGCTTCACCGATGTATTCCAAGTACGCCGGTTTTTGCCCCCGCTGGTTGGACATGGGGGGCAGAATCTGCTTCTTCCGCTAGCGATACCCCCCATCTGAGTGTAGCTCTAAAATTCTTGAGGGCATGCCGTCGGATTGGTAGTGGTTGTTATTCCCGTGGCCCCACTCATTTTGAACTGGGTAGCGCGTGATAAGGACCCATAAAATCTGTCGCCATAAAGGTCTCGCCGCCCGTTATGCGAAGGCGCACGCCCGACCTCGGAACCCAGTATGGGACATCAAATGGACGGGCTGCGCAGGGCAAGAGTCACTCCCACCTTGCGTATCCTTGGTTATGACTCCTTGAAGGGAGGATCGGATCCGAGTTGGGCGTTTGATTTTAGATCGACCGTCCGAGAAATCGTAATGGCTTGCCTTTGATGGGGAGAGAGAAGCATGCTTGCCATGCGATAGCGCGCCAACTAAACCAGGATCGGTTTTTTTTTCGCTCACACACGCGTACTCTGTCCGGTTCCACTGCAAACTGTACGCCGCCGCGTCCGTTGACTGTTCGCCTCTCCCTTTCCTCGGGCGACTTGTCGGGTTCCCCGGAACCGCCTTGCATCGGGAAAAGGGTTTTCCTCGCCCCGTTCCCCGGGTCGTTCCACGTATCGTATACGGTTAAGACGGCGCGTTCGGTGGCCTCGCAATTTGTTAGTAAAATAGACCATTGCTTTCTATTTTAGACTTAGTACGCCCGGACCAGTAGACGTCCAAGGCTAGGAGGGAGGAGAGCCGAGAAGGCGAAATCCAATCCAGATTCACACCTGACGTTGGTTTGATGTAACTGCTGAGAACATGCACCGTCTGTCTTCAGGCTCTCGGTTTTACCACCCCCCCCCCTCATGATGCCGTCACCCCCGATCACGGCAGTATTTTTTTGCCGGCTGCAGGCAGGAAAAGGGACCTGATGATTTTTGGTTCTTAAACAGCTTGCAGAAGTGGACGGTCACCATTCCTCTCCCGCGGAGTTCGTGCGCCGTTCCACGGGGGCCCGCTCCTTGCGGCGCTCCCCCGAGAGGGCGTGTGCGCGGGAGTTTCCACACGGCCGTTTCTTTGCACGTCTTTTTTTTAATCGCCCCGCGCGGACATTTTCCTGCTCGTTGAAGAGATTTCCCACCCCGGTGTTCGCAACCGAGGTTTTCGAGGGATGGAGGGGTCCCCCCCCCCCCGATGATTTTACTTAAGTACTCCCCGAAATGATGCAAGGCCCCGTCCCAGAAATAAGCTGCCAACAGTGGCCTACAGAAGGAAATGTATTTCTACAGCCCCAATACGTGGTTTCCCCCAGACTTACCTACGACGAACCCAAACACGCATGCTCATATGGCACCAAGATCTTTAAAGGGTATCCCGCTGAATGCTTACTCAGACGACTGGGGATTTCCTTGTTTCTGCTGAAGGAGAAAACAAACTCCCTCAGGTTATCATATAAGTTCAGGGGCGTTACGTGTTTGCGTCAATCAGAGAGGAGGGGCAGAGCCGACAGCATGTTCGCCGTCCCCCTCTTGAGATCGAACCCCCCCCCCCCTAGTGTTAAAACCGGGTCCTCTGGGCTGACCCCGCGAATCTTGTCACCTTTTTTGATTCCGTTCCTCTGTAAGTCTGTTTCTAAAGGTAACGCTCCCCCCCTGCCAATACGGCCGGTTTCTTAAGGGTATCCTCGACTCTTCTGACCCCACGTAATGTATTCCGGACTCAGTCCCTGGAATCAAATTCGTTTCGCACATTCAAATTTCCGCCCTTTCTCATCCCATTTACCTGAAAGACCTCCACAGACGCATGTTGAAAAATTCAATTTGAAACGTTCCTCCCTCCTCCCGTACGACCGGAAGCCTCCGTATGGTTCCCCTTTTTGACACGTTGGACGGGTTTTAACGGGCAGTTGGTCCCCATATGGCCTTGAAATCCGTCATCACCAGAATATTTTCCCACTAATTAGTCCCATCAATCTTGATGGGGGCCATTTCCTTGCATATTCGCTTCCTTTTCCACGTTGCAGCCCTTCTACTCCGGGTCGAGATCCCGGTATCCCAAATCTCCCGGCAGCCCCTTGTCGCTATCGACTGAGTTCACTCTTGGAAAAGGTTTTTTTCCTACTTTTTAGTCGTACACCTTGCTCTTTTGGCATGCACCTTTATACTTCGACCCCCCCAACGTCCGGGCGGTCTTTCCAAACCTTTAGGGATCCGTTGCATACTCGTTTTATCGGTGTCTCTCGCCGTCAGCCATTTTCCTCTCATGGTGAAAAATAAGTTGAAACCCGAACGTCCCCCCCCAACGTCATGGCCGACCTTTCCGCCGATTTTTGCTGCCCAAGAGAATGATAGTCGTTCCAAGTCCCATGACCCCCCCCCGTCGTATCTCCCCCTTTTTTGCGGAAGATTAGGCGAGTCGGAGGAGTTAATCGCGGTTCCGAGGCCGTCGTATCCCTTTTTGGATGAGCGCTTTTTAGTGGAATGACTTAGTGACCCTTTTAAGAGCTTCAAGCATCACCCCCCCCCCTGAGTCACCTATTTGTTTTCTCCCTCGTAGGTCGGAGCCCTTACAGGTCCCTTCCATCCCTTTCTCCCATGGATTGAGTTGGCGCACAAAACTTCATTTCGTCCCCTCATTGACCCATAGAGAGCTGAGGTCTTTTGTCGTGCTTTTGCGTGTAAGCGTGCAGTTTGTACGGCTACATGACGGTAAATATTGTTTTTTCCTTCGTCTGACGGTCTTTTTTTTGCAGCTTCCTTTTTTTAAGAATTCCCCCCGGCGTGGGACACCCCCGGGCGTCCCCGGAGAAGGGTGAGAGTGGGAGATTCTTCCATCAATTTTGCGGTAGCGGTTGTGCCTGCACAAAGCTTCTTTGCAATTGCTTCTTTTCTTTCTTTTATGTATCCCCGTATCGTTGGTGTTTCGTTTTAGCTCTGTTTTTTTTGGGTCACAAGGACGCACCTTCCCATAGTCAAAGCTTCCTCTTTTATCCCCTTTTTCTCTATGACGACTTTCGCGAGCCCCCGAAATTTCCCCCCCCCCCACAAAAACCCCCTGATATTTTTCTTTCTTACAAGCGTTCTGAGCAAGTTCCTTTCGGAGCGAAACTGTCAGCGTTTCTCCCCGCCGAGGACACTTTTTGAGAATTGTAGCCTGCCTCCCATTCAATGATGGTTCCCTGTGAACATGATGATCCCGTGATTGCATTATTGTCCTCCGGGTTTTTTTTGCAGAAGGCCCATCTGGCTCATGCTTTTCGATTTTTATCTTTGTCTGATCTGTGAATTCCTCGGAGAGTAATCTTGCCGTCCCCCTAACCAGTTTTTTGCACTCTTTCAGACGTCCTGCCCCAATGGTCCGTCGTCCTTGGCACCCCCTTACCCGCCTTGTTGTTTTCTCATTGAACCCTCGGTACAGTCTTCTAACCCATTAGGCAGCACACGCTGTTTTTGACTAGGCGGACCTTTTTGTTGGATCCTTTTCCAGAATGGACGTGTTTTAGTCCCCTCCAGGTTACACGCCCCTCCCGAACCGTCCCGTGGTTGTTTTGAGAGGGGAGACGTCATGCTGCCGATCTTGAAGGACTGCCCGTCGTTCAACGCAGGTTACCCCCCGAACTATAAGCATTTTCGGAAACCACCGGACTCGCTTTTTTTCAGTTCACTCCCCTTCGAGAACTGCAAGGGTGCTTCTTCAGATAGAGTCCCATTTCTTTTTCTGGTATAGCCCATCACCCCTTCTTTTCCCGGACCCATCCAAGCTGCATTGGCTCGGTCTTTCTCTACCTAGGGACCTTGTACACCCCACACCCCCCGCATCCCTAGGATTTTTAGTTTTTTCCTGAGGAATTTGCCGTTCCCTAGGGGACGCCAACCCCCCTCCGGTATAGGCGTTTCCGTTTCTTTTTGTTTCACCGTCACCGGCTTGCGTTTACACCTCCGCAAAGGCCAGGGGGTTTTGTGGTCCCGCTCCTCCTGTTACATTGAGGTACTTTTCTTTTTTGCAATTATCCTGCTTTTTTTGGATTCATGGGTTTGAAGCCCCACCCTTCCCTCTTTCTTCGGTCGATTTGGATTTTTCCAGTGCCGACCCCGGAGAAAGTCAGTACTGATAACTGTTTTTTGAACCGCTCGTGCGGAGAACCTTTCAACCCCCTCAACATAAATTGTAACCTTCACAGCTTGTACCTCAGCCGATCCAAGACGTTTTTCTCCTTCTGCACAAACTTACTTTTTCTGTAGGCGACCAGGGTTTTCATTTGCGGACTTTTCTTCCCCCGCTGCCATGACCTGGTCGCGCATTGCGCGCACTCGTCCTTTCCCAGTCTACAAGGAGTCCCGGTAGCGCCGGTGGTCCTTTCTCGTAGTAGCTTTCGCTCTCCCCTCACGCTTTTTTATCTAGTGCGCTTTCGGTTTTTCCCCAACGCAACGTTTGTACAATTTTTTTTTTTTTTCCTTCGCGCGCATTGCTGGGCCCTGGCTCAGATAACCTCCCGTGAGATTCGCTTGCGGTCTTGTGACCTGCCAGGATTGGACCTTTTCTACCTGTTTATCTCTTCCCCCTGTACACGTATACCCCGACGCTTAAGGCTCGAGTAATCCCCTTTGTCTTTTCGCCTGGTAATCGAGGGCGGGTTTACGCACAATTCCCAGACTGCTCTCTTTATTGTTTTTCCCTTCGATTCCTGTCGGGCAAAAGTTTATTTTCCGCTCTTAATTTTACCTCCTCACGTGTTGATAGATGATTTCGGGAAAGTGTCATCACAAGTGGTTGACGCAGACCTCCCTACCTCTTCCCTCTGCAGTACAAGGCTGTTATCGGTTTATCCCCCCTCCCTTCGTTAGCTGAGCATCGCCCGCCTTTTGATTAGCAGTTGAGTGGAATCACTTCGAGACTTGTTACGAGTATGCGCCTTTTCCCCCCTCCACCTCTATGGTCGCCCCACGATCTCGATTTTCTGACCGGTACCCCTCATTCTCCCCTTTCCCGGATCAACTTCGCCCAATGGTCGTGTCATACCTCCCTCTCCTAGCCCCCCCTCTTTCCTCCTCTAAGACTGCGCCGGCAGGCCCTTCCCGGCTGGCCGGCAAGTCCTTCGTTTTGCTCGCTCTGCGTTGCATCTCTCCCAGTCATTGTACTCTCCACATTACCCCCCCTGTTTTACTCCGCACGAAGGGTTTCGCCTTCTCACCGTATCAATGATCCCATCTTGTAGCCTTTTCTCTTCAGATCTTTTTTGATGCTCTCCTTCTGCGTCTTTATGCTTTCGATCTTTCTGCTTACTTACTATGCTCCGAATAAGCGCCTGTTTGTCTTTACCATGCATTAGAAACCCTCCAGTTCTAAATTAAGGCCCAACTTCAAGTTCATTTTACGTTCCCCCATCTTACTCCCACACCCCAAGTCCCTTCCTTCCTGAATCCCTTCGTTTAATCCACTGCTTTCCTATGGCACAGGCTGGCCCCACCCTCGCTGTCACCTTCGGATCGACCCCATTTTCTTTTTTTTGCCGTTTTCAGACATTGGTCCTGTCCTTCTACCATACCGGCCCCCCCGCCGCGTTCCTTTGTCCTCCTCTTTTTGGTTAGGATCTTCTGCGATTCGCCCTTGGAAATCTGTCTTGTCCTGAGTATCCCGTTGTCAGTGGCAGGTGACCCGAGCTGAGATCTGGTTTGCCTCCGTCGGCTCGTCCAGATGTCCTTTTTTTGAGGGTCCATTCCCGCTTTTTATCATGATTTACAGACGTGCGAACCGCGTTTTCCCCCCCCGCCCAAAAACCCTTTTCTCCCCTCCAATGCTGCGAGTGTCGGAAAGATGGGAAGGGAGCCGCTCCGACGACGCGAGGTCGCACAGGAGAAGTCTCACTAACACATTAATTGATAAAACCCACTTAACCCCCCCCTCACGGCACGATACCCTACGAAAAAGAATCCCCCCAACAAACAAACCCCAGGATTTATTTCCGACCCCCACTCGGGTAGAGGTTTGGATCGTTTCAATTTCCTTCCTGAGACAGCTGGCTCTTTTTTTTTTCTGGCCGATCCAAGTCCTATTCCGTCTGCGAAACGGTTAGGAATTGTTCTAATATGCGACGCCCTTTCATTTTAATTGAAGAGCCAATCCCCCCGCTTACTTGCAGAGTACCTCGTGCGTCCATCCCTCGTTCGCGCAGATTTACTGAGGATCCCCTTTAAATTTTTCCCCCCCCCGTGTTCCGGCCTCCAAGCGACTTGATGTCTCGAACCTGTGTAGCCTCGAAGACCCGGTTTTTAATCCTGTCCCTTTTTCCTCCTCTTTGGCTTTTCGTCTAAACCCGTCCGTCCGTTACCAACTTTCTATACGATCCACCTGATGGCTTTGACGCCGTTTCCATGCCGCCCTTCCACCCCGGAATCCATTGCGAGCACCGAGACCAGAAGAAGTAACTTCCTCCCCCCTGGATACCGGTTTCCCCTACTGCCCGCTACCCTTTTTGATCCCTTTTTGGCACCTCTGGTTCTAAGAGTCCCTTTGACTTTCCTGCGGTTCAGCGCACGACTTGGACCCCTTCTTCAATGGCCGTCTTTCCTCCAGAGCGGACTATCTCGCCGAGGCCCGGCGTTTACGAACCCTTTCTGTTCCACTTTTTTTCTGTAGGCGAGGGCGGCGCCGAACCCTCAGGCAGACGTTCTTCGGTTCGGTTGTGGATTGCTCTTGATCCCGTACCCGTTTTTGATGCCCATTCCACAACTCGACCCCCGTGGGTCCCCGTGGCGCTTACCGAGGTCCGCTCCCCTTTTTCCCTGCATTGGTGGTCCGTGCCCGTTGACACGCCCCACCTTCGGTTCCCTATTTTTTTTTGCTGGTGTTCTGTTTTTGTTTCTGCCGTTTACCGAGTTCTCATTTCCCTCAACTTACCTTTTTTTTTAGCCGAGCGATCCCTATTTCCCATGCTTGCGGAAAGACCTTTTGGGGAACGGTCTCCCCTAGGTCCGGATTTAGACTGACTTCTTTCCCTTCTGTGAACGCCTACCCTGATTCGCGCCCTGCTTCTTCCCTACTCGAGACGCAGTTGCCTTTGCTCGCCTTAAGTCCACCTCTCTGCCTCGGGAAATCTGCAGTTGTTGCTGATCTTCTTAGTCCCGGCCGCGAACGCGTCAGGTCCCATGCCCTATATTGAAGTTCGCTGCGGAGATTTTTCGTTTTTTTTCCTCCCTGTCCGGTGAAAACGGAAGGAGTGCCGGGAGTCTGGGCGGTCCATGCCCCGTGGAGAATTGGGTTAAGGGGCTGTTTTTCCCCCACCTAATGGCGGCCGACTTCCACGGCAAGGACCCCTTGCCTTTTCTCCCTTTTTTTTTCGTTATTGCCTCGTCCCCTCGATGTCGGGCGCCGGACCAGCCTACCCAGCCGTCACGAATCACCCGTTGACTCGATTGGGCTCTCGGAGTTTTGAATGATTGGTGCCTGGCATTCGTCTTTAACCACGGTTTTTGATCTCCATGAGCCCCCACGCCTTTCCCCTAAATTATAGGCGGGTTCCCCCTTCAGGAATCTTCCCGTTCGTCTGCTTCTCCCTCCCCTTCCCCTTGCGACTTTTTTAGGAGCATGTTGTGGTTTGCGTCGGCACCCACGTCTCCAGCGAGACACGTTTGTCAGCTGCGGCTGCTCATCGTCTCACGTTCCCTTTCCCTAAGGCCTCCTACCGCGTTTGCGAACATTGTTTTCTCGTTTCCGAGATTGCTTGTGGCTTATTCTTTTACGCTTTTTTGAAATTCCTGTGACTCCCGAGCACGCCTAGGTTCCCCTAAGCAGGTCTCGGTTATGACTTGAAACTTATTTGTTAGTATCCTTGCCCCCGAATTCGTTTTTTGGGAGGTCCCAAACTCGACCCTTACGTTCCTCCACCCGCCCTGGTGTCAGTGCCCCATCATTTGAACCTTCCGAGGGGAGAAACCGGCATGTTCTCGGCCCGTCAAAACCTGCTGGATTTTTGCGCCTGGTTTTTGAGTCCCATTGGGTCGCATTTTTGTCTTTTTCTCTTTGCTTCGAGTTTTGTTTCGTAGTTTCCCCCCGCTCGGCTTTTCCCCCCCGTAATCCTTGAGTCATCTATACGTGTCGCCATCCGTCTGGCGTCTATGGCGCTTCTTTGAGTTCCCCTACATTCGACATTCCTTTCGGATTATTAATTTCCTAGTTTTCTGGCGGAAGTCCGGACTGCCTACTAGGACTGAAGATATGCTCTCAATAGAATTACTTCTGTTCTTGATAGCCCAGCCCCGCTTCCCCATAAGTCACCCCCTCTTTGAGTAGATGGTCGTGCGCGTTACTCGTCTCAGATCTCATGACTTGAGTGGCGCCCCAGTGATATCCCCCTCGGACTTGGGCGAAGGTAATTTTCACGGTTGATTTTTCTTGTCGCTGTCCTCGCCGGGGCGCATGGGAATAGCGTTTTCGATGGCCGTTGTTTACTTCATCTCGAGGTTGCCGGTCCACGGTGGCCTTGCCAACCCACCCCTGAATGAACTAGAGAACCCACGTAAGTGTTTAGAGCTGAAACTCAGATGCTTCCACTTTCAGAGATCGCGGAGGAAACAAGTAGAGGACTTTATACACTACGTGTCCGCCGTTGGATTACAGTCTTTGGGAATTAGCCTGCCGACTATTAGAGACCTTGTCAAGCTGGCCAATGCAATCCCCTTCCCTCGCTACAGACCCCATTTTTTGATTTTCTACTTTTTTTTTTTTTATATAGCAGTATGCGCCCCGATCAACACCCAAGTACCACCTTCCCCTAACCTGACACCCTGCAATAATTTCTGCAGTCCTTTTTTTCCCTGATATGAGCGGTGTGGAATAGTCTTTGATGTTTTAAACGTTCGCCCTCGGTGCGACTCCACGCTGCTCGCTTGAGATGTAATAGTGGGAGTGCACCTCGACAGCTTTCCAGTTTTACTCCCCTGTTTCGTCGTAGTTTTTGGAGGCTTTTGCGGCTTTTTCCCACCCCTTTCATTTTGTTTGAGCGAGGGTTACCATTTTCTTTGACGACGGCAGCGCTGGTGTAAAACGATCCCACATATCTGGGTTCAACTCCGACAGCGCCCCCCCCGGGATCCCCCCAGCAATCCCTAGCTCGATATATTGCTTACACCGGAAGAACGTCATTTTCTGTGCGATTAGCAGGTAACTTCTCCCCTAGGGTGCCAGCCCCTTCCACGCCGTTTTTTTCCCAGCCAAGAGATACCCTTAAGCTACTATTCCGCAATCAATAATGCCTTCTGTCACGGTCGCGTTTCCGCATCTTCTACCTTTTTTACTTCTTTTTTCCTGTAGCATCCCATGGCATTGGCGTTTTTGGGCTTATGATTTAGATTTCTCAGGATCCCTCCTATCATCCCCCCGGTCAGTTCTCCCACGGAATTTTTCTTTCTGAGGATTGCTCGAATGCTAAGTTTGTTTTACATTAAACCACTTTCCTACTAAGTGAGTTCCCCTATGGACCTTACAGACCTGTTCGTTTTTTTTTGACTCTGGTAATTTTACGTAATATGGCCAATCCGTTTTTTCCCCGTTTCTTTGCCTGTCGTTGGGATCCGTATTTTTGCGTCCCCCCCCTTTCTTTTGTTCACCTTAACATCTTCCAGCCGGTATTACACGTTTCGATGTTTGTACCCTACTTTTGCCGAAGGATTGGGGCTTCGCCCCACAAGCCCCCTTCCCTTCAACTACGTGGAGGCGCATATGAAGTAACACCTTTTTCCAGAAGAGACTGGGGTGAAGTAGAATTTCTGAGAGTGCGCTCCATTTCGAAGGTCGTTGGGCGGGGGAGATAGAGCCATGAGACGGCTGAGTTGTTTTACCCCCCCCCAACCTTCGATCTTTCACCTGAATTTCTGATTCCTTTTCTCACAACTGTGCATGACTGGTCTGGGGTGGTTCTCCTCATTCACCCCTAATGAGTTGGCCCATTTACCTCTCCCCCGACGGCTACACATTTTCCTACGGCTGATGTATTTGACCGATTTTTCTCACACGGCAGGCCTTTTGCCGTGATTCTTTTTTTCTCCCTTTTCCGATTATTTACTTCCCCATGTTCCCCCCCCCTCGTGCAAAACGCACCCCCCGGTCGGTCCAGGTATTTCCCGGTGACCCCCCCTGAGAGTCTTTTTTGAAGTACCCGGAACTGCCGCCTGTCTTGAGGCGCTCCCTCCGTCGCGACGTCGTCCCAGAAGATGCCGGCGATCGGCCCTTCGTTCCGGAGGGATCGCCCGCCGACTTTCAGATATGCCCGCAAGCCACAAATTCTCCCGGCGGCTTCCGGCTACACTGTACGAAGTGGAGCGAACACCTGAACCAGGGAATCCCGGATCAGCTGCCTACGACGACTTTACCCTGCCTACCTTAGTCATTCTGGGTCTTTCTTACGCATGGATATCGATATTTTTGGGCTCCTGTTTTTCTCTGTTCTGGAGAGCGCGATCCAACCGCCTTTAGGAAATGTACCCCGGAGCCTAGCAAGTTAAGTAAGCCTCTGTCTGAAACTCTGGTGGGTTAATGTCCCCATCTCTCTTCATCTCAAATTTCTCTTTGTATCCCTTAGAGGGTAGTTTTGTGTCCTGATAGTTTTTGAGGCGTTTACCCTAAAAGATCTGGCCATTTAGGTCTTTTCAAAAATCGAGAAGGTCGACGTTTTTGAATCTTTGAATTGAAAGGGTTTTCCACCAAGCAGCCCCAACAGGACTGCCCATATCAGGCCCTCACCCCCCACGGTCCAGGTTCGTCCCGCAAATGCCGCGGTAGTGGCACAGACTCCTCAGTTCAAGTCCGCGCCGTTAGTGCTTGCATTAATATTTAAGAAGGTTCATTCAACCTCGGAAACAAACAGGGATTTAAAGGAGTCAGTAAATTGGGCGGGAAAGGGGGTCTGAAGGGTGGAGATCGATACCCTCTATCTTTGTCCGTAATTCTTCCAATTACCCATTTTGCCTCAGGCGGGCTCGGACGGGGCAGCCCCCCCTTCAAGTTAGTCGGGTGCGGCGGGCGTTGCCTTAGTTTGCCCGCTGAATTTTAGTGATGGTAGGAACGGTCTCCTTCACCTGGCTGTACACGTAGTGCAAAGCTTAATTTTTTCTGCATTGGCATGATCTATGATAATTCCTTCCCAGCGAATTACGTTTCTGAGATAGCCGTAGGAGGATTCGTCCCGAGTGTGCTTGTTGAGTCCGGGCCCCACTATGCACCTGGCGAGCCAGAAAGTGACCTAGAACTCCCTTCCTATAATGCGCTTCCCAGGCGTCTGTGGGTCCCCCCCCCCTGCATCTGAACCCCCCCTCACTGGGCCTAACCATTACATGGCCTTGGGGTTACGTTGCAAAGTTTTCCTTCGTCTCTTTCCTATGCTTTGACCTCTTGGTCTGCGAATGCCAGT
>Ga0179593_1735288_pt1 | contig 12574 bp, 16 predicted proteins | sample CZODoug2_1_08_16_FD_185931 | JGI IMG/M metagenome (GOLD analysis project Ga0179593, IMG submission 185931) | Vadose zone soil fungal communities from Angelo Coast Range Reserve, California, USA - CZODoug2_1_08_16fungal (PacBio error correction) | ecosystem: Environmental > Terrestrial > Soil >... | reverse complement strand
TTTTCATCCCACACTGGTTTCGTCCCTGAGTCCTCCCCTCCCTTTCTCTTATAGGTTTTTTTCTTTTGGTTCCTCTCTCTCATGGCCTCCTGCAGATCGTTAGACGAGCTTCTTTTGACTCTTCTTTGTACGTTCGGACCATGTAATCGCGTCGGACGGAGGTTTCGTGAAGAGCCCTTTCTCCCGAGGTATAACTTACTACTCCCTTTCTCCAACTTCTTCCCCTTGTTTGCCCCCCCACCCAACTCTTTTGCAACCGTCACAAAGAAATTTCCCCTCAAAATGTTGCGGCAGCGGTGTGCCTGTTCAAACAGCACCCGATTTTTCGGTTTGTCCTCCCTATTCTTGTCCTTTCTCATTTCCGCTGAGACTTTTTTTAGGCGGACTTTTTTTCCACGTCGTTTTTTTTCCCCATACCTTTCCCCTTCCGCAGGAGGCCCCTGTTACAGATGGATCAACATACCCCACCTACTATCTCTGGATTTCCTTTTCTTTTTTTTTCTCTGATTATTTTTCTTTTCCGACCCTTTGCCACCTTTGTAACTAACAAGTTCATCTTTTCCATTTTGTTTGTTAGGGATCAAGCACAACCTTTGTGGTTTCCCAACCGTACTTCTTCCCCCTACCAACCTTTTTTTCCAAGTTCCTCCGTGACTTTCCCCCCCCTTGTCTTTTCGCCATGCCCTAGGAACCTATCGGATATCGGGGGGCACCCGAGAACCTTACTTCCTGTAGATTTTTTTTTTGAGGTCCGTTTCTTTTCCCGCAGTTTTCCCCACCCCTTTCAACGTATCATTTGGATGGCGGCCCTGAGAAAGATGTTCTCCTCCACAGAATGTCCTGGTCTCGGTATTGCGCAAATTTGTTTCCCGTTGGCTTCTTTTTTTCCCTTTCTTCAGCGCTTTTTTTGCCTGGACCTTTCAACGCGTTTATTCCTGGAAGATAAAACACCACGTCAATCACCTGTGTTTTCCTTCCCCCTCATGTTACACTTTTGCAACTTTTTTCTTTTTGCCTGGGTTCGTCGATTGCCTGTCACTTTCCCCCCACAACCGTGTGCAAGCGGCAGCTTGTCAGTTTTGAAACTGGACATGGCCCACATTTTTCCTTACCAGTTCCCTTCCCCATGGCTTGCAGCCTTGCCACCTGTTTTAATGCCCAGCCTTCGAGCATAACTTTCTCAAGGTAGATAGAGTTTTACCCGTCCACTTCTGTCATACCGGCGACTTTTTTCGGGCTCTTTCGCGGCTTATCGCCGACTCTGGCAAGCAGCGGTGCCTCCACGTTTCCCGTTCTTTTTGCACAGAGATCGGGTGTCCCTTTCGCCGTGTCCCTGGCGTTCCCTTTCTTGGAACCCCTTTGAACTCCCGTCCCCACGGGATCTTTTTCTTCGGGGAATTTGTCGTGACCCCTGTAATCCAGTTATCCCTCCTCCCCCCTTAGCTTCCCTCCTCCTTCTCTCGATTCGTGCTCGCTATGATTCCTGTCTTCACTATGGCTTTCGACGACAACCCCACGAAGCCTCCCGTCCCTTCCTTGTTTCCCCCCCATTGTCCTCTGTGAACCTGGAAGCATTCCTAATTTAAAGTCCCATCAATGTCCCAACCCGTTCTTGGGTCAAAATAGCGGCGTGAGCTTTGAACTTTAGATTGCATTCCTTTCCTTTTGATTCACCGTTCCGAATAGCTTGTCCACTTAAAAGCCAGAGTGGTTATTTTAATATATCTCTGCATGCTTGCTACTCGATACTTCTTTCCCAAATTTCTCGTTGCTTTGCCCCCCCTTTTTCTTTTCGGAGATTGGCCGTACCCCGTTAAAGAACTCGTAGTTTCCCCCGTTTAAAACGCTTTTTGTTTTTCCATGTTTTCAATTCAGACCCCCCGCACCCTTTGCCCGGTTCCGCTTTTCGCGACGGTAATCCTGGCAAAGTTTCCCGTGTAACTGAATGTGATTCCCTTCTTTTCTTGCGTGATGGTGATTTTTTTTTTCGCACCTCTTTTTTTTTTTGCTTCCCTGCTGCCGTTCCTTTCCCATTGAAAGTTTCCCCGGCGAACCTCTTTCATCCACTGCGCCCTAACACCCAAACCCTGAGAAATACCGCTCTGGGGACCTTCACGCCCAAAACCTCTCTCCTTCTTTGTGTTGCTCGCTTTTTTTATGGGGCCTGCCTGAGGTCCGGACCTGCGAATGGCTTGCGGATTCAAACTCCTACCCCCCAGTCCCCTTTGCCCCCCGGATTTCTTTCAGGGCCCTTTGCTCCGTCATCGTCCCAGAATGACCGATTGTGTGTTAATCGGTTTGGTGCTGCTCACAAGACGTTGGTTTGCCCCCCTAAATCTTTTTAGTTTTTTTTCTCTTTCTCTCACATTCCCCTCCCCCGACTTCCTTCGTTAGTACCGCTAATCTGTTGCCACTGGGTCTGAAGAGTAGACCTACTTCTCTAAAACCTTCAACCTCCTATCGTCCTCGTCCTCCTTTTTTCGTGTTTTTTTTTCTTTTCCCCCCATCTTCAACATTGCAGGTGCCTCTGCGGAAGGAAAACAAAGTCTCTGAAAACGACCGACTTTCCCAACTTTTTTCTCTCTCGCTCTCCCTCTCCGGGCGACCCTTTTCCTTTTTTTCCCCTCGTCATCAAATAAAATAAGCATCGGTGTTTTGTTGGAAAACTTTCCCCCGATTCAGCAACCTTTTTTTTGTGTTCGGTGCCCCCTGTATTTTCTGGTTTTTTTCTTTTCGATTTCGCCACCTTCCCTTTTCCTTGTTTGTCCTTCCCCTGGTATTACATGTCCGCTATCCCTTATGAGGTGTTTTTTTTTTTTCTCCCCCGGACCCTTCGCGCTTTCCTTCAAGGGTTTCTTTCCCGACGGCGACTTTTCCTTCTAACTCCAAATCATATTCCGACCTTTTCCTCCCAGTTGAAGGTAGGTCTTTAATGATACGGCGGTTACCTTTTCCCCCCCCTCCTTCTTACTTTCATACCTTCCGCTCCCCCCCTTTGCGATTTCCCCGGTTGATTGCTTCCTCAATCCATTTTCTAGAGGATCATCTCCCTCCCCCAACCCCTGGTTAAGTTCTGTCGCCAGCTTGGCTTCCATTCTCGTCCTTTCAGGTATCTTACCGTAAGGCAAGCTGCTTTTTTTTCTGAACAGGATCAGGCTTCACCTACCTCCGATCGTAGCGAGCTTTTCTATGATTGGTACGTTCGGACATTCCCCTCGGTCTTGTTTTGGGACCCCTGCTTTTCTTTCCTTTTTTATCTCTTTTTCGGACGTGCTTCCCCCTTCTTATTCCACCCCTGCTATGATCGGTTCGGCTAGACCTAACCCACATAGCCCTTTGATATGAACAGAACCCACACCCTCCCTTTCCCCCCCACACCCTCACACCCGTTCGGGAATTTCCTTTCACAGAACTTTCGTATTGTTCCTCCTGCAAGGTCTTGTCGCCGAAGGACCTTCCCGTGAGGGCTAGTACGGAGCACCGGCTTGGAGCAAAAGCTTTCCTTTTCTTTGTTTCCTTTTCCCTTCACTTTCCCGCTGTTCTCAAACACATTACCACCACCTCAATAAGGGGCACTTCTGCTCTTTTCATCTTTTGGCATTGTTTCCTTTTTTTTCTTACCTTTATCGGGATCTCTCTTTTGGCCATCTTTTGTCTTCCTCAAGTTCCCTGGCTTTGTCTGCGGCATCTTGCGATCAAGCCCCCCACTGGCGCAGACCCCTCTTTCACCCCCGTCTTCTTCCCCCCAAACCGTCTTCACCCCCCACTTTTTCTCGTGACGCTTCGTGCCGATGCCCTTCCGGAACTGATCGGCTCTCGTTGGGCATTAGAAACAGGAGGAACCCTTGGCGTTTTGAAGTTGATAAGCCCTCCTCGAGTCTTCCGCCCATGTTGGTAACCCTTCCCCTGCGTTTTTTTTTCTATTGCTTTCTACGATGTCTCTGTTTGCCAAATACTGTTCCTGGTCCAAGCGTTATTTTGCTAAAGGGGTGTTTTTTGGTTGGTGTACGCTCGTTTGAAATTTATTTCCCCCGAAGATTGTTGGTCTTTCAATTTCCACCCCTTTTCGCATCCTGGTTCCCCTCCCTAAGAATCCCCTGTGTAAGGACTACATTAGTTTTGGACCGAACGTGCAGTTGACCTCGCGTGAACTCGCCTCTTGACTGTCACCACCCTCCTTTTTTTTTCCTTTGTGGTTAAGTGTCCATGGTAAAACCCCCCTACAACCAGCGTTAACGCTCTACGAGTTCTTTAACGGGCACAGGGAAGGACCCCCCACTTAACGCGCTTCACCTGGTTTCCTACTAATTTTCGAGTTCCCCCTCTGTAGTTTTTGCTTCCAACAAACCCTGTTCAAGTGTGACATCGGCGACGTTCCGGAACATTGTTCATGCCTAGCCCATGTCGACAGGGCCGACGCCCCCCTCCATTCTCCCCGTATCCCCGTCTTTTTGTTTACCGTCTTGAGCGTCTTTACATTAGTCCAATGCTCCACTGAGAGTCAGAGGATCGACTCCCCCCTTAACCCCGGGGCCGTTCTCCCCTGGTTTTGGGCCATTTTTACTTCCGGAACAGCCAGAGCAGGAAAACTCAGCCGGCTAGAGCCGTTTCCCCCACCATCTTAATTTTCCCATGCCGATTTTTTTTCCGCGCTTTTTTTTTCTGGCTTTCCTGCCTCAACACCCTTTTTCCGACGCCTAACAGAGTTGGTTTACGGGTAGTTCACTGGCCTTTTTGTTAAGTATCTCAGCGCTTCTCCTTTTCCCTCGTAAGCGCTCTCTTCACCAACAGAGCTCGGTGCACACATGACGGGGATTCGGCTTTGCCATGCGGCCAGTTGAGAAGGAAGTTTTGTCCTCCCTCACCATTCGTCCCTCGGCCTTGTCACCCCCCTCCCCGAAGTTTCCAATTGTCCTTTTAATGCCTTAATTTCTTTTATCGATGCTTGCGGCTAGAAACCTTGGCGCAGGCTGTCCTTGAGTTTCCCCTTTCCTTCTGAAATTTCCCCGTTTCTTTTCCCTTTTCCAAAGAAGTTACAACTGACAGCTGCCGTCCACTCCAAACGGTTGTGTTTTTTCCCGGTGAAAGGCAAGCGTCGCTCCTACGGTTGTTTCGTTTCATTTCCTTTTTTGATTTCTTTTTTCTGGCCAGTCGCCGGTGGAAATTTTTTTGCTGCCCACCCGGACTTTGCAAGAAATGAGGCTGGTCCTCCTGCCAGTCACGATCGCTGTTCCTGCTCTTCCAATTTCTCACCTTTTTTGGGACCCCTTCAAAACCCCTCTGTGGCCCACCGCGACATCTTCCCCTTGTGCAGCCTCTACTTCCTGCTTCGGGTAGGGCACCCTTTTTCCCGCTTTTTCAAACTTTCTTCCATTTCTTCTGTTCTCTTTGTTTTTTTGTTTTCCCCCTCGATCCGATAGGTTTTTGCCGGAAGGGCATGCTTTTCCAGTGGTCCCTTCTCCCGAATTTTTTTATCGGTCTCTGGGGTCCAAAGGACGGTGGTTGTTCTCACGAAAGACGCGTCTTCTTTGAGACAGTTTGCTCTGCCCAATGAGTGCGCAGCCCTTCCCCTCTAGTACCGTTTTCCTTTTTCCCCCAAGACTTCTCTTCGCTCCCCGTTTAAATCATTCCACTTCTCGCAAACCGAGAACCCATCCCTTTACCTCCTGTTCCTTCCCTTGGGTGTCCTCTTTTTCCCTTCAGCCTGCCAGGAAGACCCAGTTGGGCAACAGACGACTTCCCAGCGTTCCCCCCTCTTCCCCCCGTCTTTTTTCCGCTATCTCCTCGGTTTTCCCCTGTATTCACTCCGTCAATAAATAAGCATCTCCGGGTGATTTTTTATGCCCTTTCGCAACCTTTGATTTTGTGACGTCCCCCGAATTTTTTTTCCCAAGATTTCGGTTTCTTCGCCGGTTCGCTTGGACGTGTCGAGCCTTCCGGATAAGGGTTTTCCTTCGTTAATGTCCACCAGTCCCGATTTGATGACTTTCTCTTCCCCTTTTTTCCGATCTTCACTGGCTCTTTCGACCCGTACCGCCTTCGATTACTGGAATGTTGTTTTAACCTTTTCTCTTCCGATCTCGGCTAGCTTCCGGTATTTTCTTCTCTCCCTCAGCGGGTCCCCCTTTCCTCGCCATTCCTTCCCCCCCTCAAAAAATAATGGAATCAGCTGGCTCTGAACGGAAATCCGGGTTTCAGTTTTTACCCTCCTCCCTTGTTGTTGTGGATCTTCTTCCTTCAATCACTTGTCTCCTGATTTCTTAGTATGTCCCTTCCCCCTTGAGGGGTGCTCCCCGACAGGACAGGCTCCCTTCCTATCGTAGCTCTTAGGAAGATGATGTGTTCGTTTTACTAATTCGTGTCTGAGGGAGGGGGATTGATTCTTTCCTTCCCCCTTTGGGAGACTCAGAAGTGCTCTCTTTCAACCCGCTCCTGATCGGTGCGGCTCGACCCGTACACATCTCCTTTACGATCGAACAGAACCCCCCATGTCCCCTCACCCGAAATCTTTGTCGGCCTTTCTGCCTGTTTTCTTTTTTTTTGCTTATGCTTTTCCCCTGCGTTCCATCCCCGGACGGTCGGTTCGCTTCTTCAAACTTCCCCCTTCAAGTGGACCCGTATCCGGTGGAAACTCTTTCCCTTTTTTTCCCCGGTGTTTTCCCATCCCCTCGAGGCCCTGAATTGACAGATGTTTCAATTCCCACCACAGCACCTGGCACGTTTTAGGACGATCCTTTGGTTTTCTAGTTTCGATTCGTTGATGCTTTCTCTACTTTCCTTCACCCTTCTTTCGGTACTCCCAAGTCGGGGGCCTTGTATGATTTCCTATTGCCGATCAATAACTGGGAGCCGACACCCATTTCCCCCAACCCACCCCCTTCTTCCTGATCCCCCCCATTTCAACCCTTCCGGTAGTGCTGACGCGTTGCGGATGTACCACGTGTAGTGCCGCATGCACCTGGAAACCTCGTTCCCGCCAAGTCCCGAGGAAAGCCCCTCTTTTTTGAGTTTTTTTCCCCCGCGAGCCTTGCCGTCCCCCTTCCCCCGCACATGCTTTTGCACGAGCATGGGTCTGCAAAATGAGAATGTTTTTCCCCTCAATGTTTCTTCTCTCCCCCTTCTCACCCCTTTTGGTTTTCCGTCTCGAAGTTTGTCCTTTTTTCTCTTCCTTCAATTTCAGGGCTTACAAGCATTCAAAGAAGAGGAAGGGTGTTCAATCCTTCACCCGTTTTCCCTACACAATCACTCCGTTCTTCTTCCCCATTTCCTGTTCCCGAACCTCCCGATTTTCCCTCTTTCTGGGCAAAGCGTCCTGCCCGGTAAACCCTTGACACCACGTGGTTCTGTTTATTCTTGTCCTTTTTCACCCACTTTTCCTGGCCCCGCAACAAACCTTTTTAAAGCTACTATTTAAGGGACCCGTTCCAAATTCTGTTCAGCCTGGCGCCCTGGTTCTCAGCTCCTTCCCCGGTCCCCGACTTTCCCGACAGATGCTTACCCCCCGGCACCAACTTTTCCCCCTTTTTCAAGTGTTTACAACCCCCTCCGGTAGTCCTTTTCCTCCTAGCTTTTCTTTGACTCTGTGCTTTTTTCAAAGCCTCCCTTATTTGCCCTCGGGTGGGCAGTGAGTGGATCAAATTATGGTCCAATTTTCTCTTCATCTAGCTTCCGTGCACACGAGCCTTTTTTCCTTTTGTCTTTTTTTGTTATTCCTTGGAATGTTGTGTCGGCCAGCCAGATCGAAAGGAACACTCAGCGCCCTATCTTCCACCTCTCTTTTCCTTCCCCTTTGTTGTTTTTTTCTTAGATTTTCTCTTCCGCGATCTTCCTTCTGACTCTTGGTTCCGCGACAACCCCCGAAGCTAACATTGAGAAGGTTTACCCATTCATTTTTTTGGCCTGATTTTTTCTGATTCGGCATTGCCTAAGTCAAGGCTACAACTGTCCCACCCGATTTCTTTTCAAAATCTCAGGGGGGGAGGATTTGCCTTCTGTTTTCCGTATGCATTGACTCGTCTCATTGTTTCTTCTATTGTCAACAGCTTTTTTTACATTTTTAACCTCTGCATTGGTGCCTTCCCTGGATACTGCCGACTATGCTCGAAGGGCGTGCAAAGGTGGCGCCTTTATTGTCTCCGGTCCCTTTGTAGTATTTTTTGGTCCACATTTACGGCTTCCCGCTTGCACCGCCCGGATTGTGGTGTACCGGTGACAGGCAAAAGTTACGAGCGACGTGTCTGCCATTCTGGCCCTTTTATCCACTTGGATTTTTCGTGCTTGTTTGTTGGATCGGCGTATTGTAACCGCTTTTTAAATGTGCTGCTGTTCCGTCTATGCCCTGGCGTGGAACCCCCTTTTCTAGAATTCCCTGCGAGCCCCCCAACCCACTTTGAGCAATAACGCTGACCACAAGGAAATTCCCCCAGCCTTTCTTTTGCATCTATGCTCGTGCTCTGGTGTGGGTTATGGCGACTTGTGCGGCCGGACGCCCGCTGGATGGAGGAATCCATGTTCCTCTTTTTGCCCCTGCGATCTCCTCTTCTTTGATGCTGGTCGTCCACTCGTCCCCTCCTGAATTGTGTGTTACTCGGGGGTGACTAATGGGTTAAAGTACGGTGGTTGGGTTCGCCAGTGGCCCCTTCTTGTGACCCTTTCCTCCCAGCTTTTTTCCTTAGTCTGCGAATCTGTTGACACGATGGTCTTCCTGAGTAGAATACCCCGTTAATAAGGAACTATATCCCAGCCCACCCGTTTTTCCAGCTAGTCCTTTTCCTTCTTTTTTTTTTTTTTTGCATCTTTCCCAGCAGGTGCTCTTTTCCTTCAAAGGTAGGTTTGAAAACGCCGAAGTGGCCCCCACCCAGCGTTTCAGCCTAACGGGCCCGTAGTGTATCCCCTTAACGTCCGGGGAATTTCCTCCTTTTACTCTTTTTTTTCCACGCTTCCTCCCTCCCCCCCCAGGAATCGTCGTTGTCGTTTTGTTGGAAACCGCAAAAGCTTACAGTTTTGTTTCTTTCCCTGACACCTTTTTTCTTTTTTCGTCGGCTAGGGAGATGTTTACTTTTTCCCCTCGCGCGATCAGGATCAGGGTTGCTATCGGTAAGGGTACTTCCATGGATCTAGCCCTGCCTCGCTCTCTTCAAATTTTTTTTGCGATTTTCCCTGTCCGCCTTTCCCTCTTCCGCGCTCGGTACGGATATGCAGGTTATCAGCATATGACCTGTTTTCATTCATAAACTCCTGTTTCTTCTCTATACTCCGTCACTCTCCCATCTTCTGTCCCTCCTCTCTTTTCTTTTTTGAGCTCCACTCCCCCCTTAGTGCAGTTTTCGAGTTCGCAGCTGGGATTCCAATTCCTTCTTTTCCTACCGCAGGCCCGCGAGGGTTAATGACAGGACAGGATCCAGGCGATCTTCTCCGATTAGATTATTTGGTACTAATCGTAGGATTGGGTTTCATATCCTTTTCTTTTTTAACTCGCGGCGGGCCGTAGATAATCCTCAGTTGCGTCTTTCAGTGATCACATTACCGCGATAGTCCACCATTTAGGTTTCGCCTCCACATTCTCCTTTCCCCTCCGATCTGTGCCCTTTGGAACTCCCCTACAATCCCCTTTTGTCGTATCTTTTGCCTTTCACAGCACACCTCTCCTATGGTATTGATGCGGTTTCCCAAGGTTTTCGTTTTCGCCCGAAGCAACTACGTGGAAGCGGATTTTCCCTCAATCCTGATTTAACTGCTGGGGGCCGTCTTTCGGTGTCACCCCCTTTTGTTACTTACGGCACCTTGCAGTTGCCCTGGAGAAAAAGGCCCCAACCCCCTCCTCTGGCTATTGACGATTTGTTTTTCTATTTTTTTTTCCACACCCCGCTTCAAGAGCAGACCCGTCGTGGCACAATTATGTTGTTTTTTTTTTTTTTGTGCTTTTTTTTTTTTTTTTTTTTTTTTTTTTGGCGGTACTAACTGACTCCTGTTCCCGGCATATTTCTTTTTCAGCCACCAGCTTTTTCCAACCTTTCTTCCCCTCCCCCCCCCCGGTACAAAGTTCGGGATTATGGGACGGTGGACGTATGTACCCCGTTTTTCCAGCCTGACTTGGGAACCTTTTTGGGCCCATCTCCCCTTTACTGTATCTTTTCCCCCAAGCTTTTTCCCGAGTTTTCGCCCATAACCACGCCGTGTTTCCTGCACGGCATGAGATTTGCCCAAATGAGAAGATTTCTCCTGTTCCCCCCCCTGGTGTTTCTTGGCCCCTCGTTTTTTTTTTGTTTTCGATCTCTTTGCTACCTCTTTTGGTTCTCCTGTTTAGGCTTCCAGCCTCCTTCGCAAGCGGTCCGTTGGAGAGCATATGAGGTTCCCTTTTCCAACCCCTCCCACTGTCCTTCCCCACTTCCAGTTTTTCCGAACTTGCCTGACCGTGCGCCCAAAAGAGTACGCTTGCCTGTCCTGCAAATCCTTGGTGCAAGCGTTTCTTTCCCTCCCTCCTTCCTTCACCCCCCAACCCTTTTTTTTCCCTGATATCAGAGTTCCTAACGGGGCAACGGTAACGGCCCCAATCTCCGTTTCAGAATGTACTTTTACTCGCCCAGCAAGCCCTTCTCCCTGCGTATCCATTTCTTCTTCCTTATGCCCAAACTTTTTTTCCGTTTGGACAATTCGGCGACGGGGAGCAAGGTTAGCCCCCTTAGCGGCCGGTCACTTCCTCTCTTTTTACCTTTCTTTCCCCGTCTTTCTCTGCTCGGTTCTGCTGGGAGCTCGACATATTTCCAATCCAAATACAGAGCGTCGCGTATCCGCCGGACCCCGTGGAACTTCCCCGTATTTCTAGCTTCGTTTCTTTTTTCCTTTGTCGTTTCACCCGCCCAGAGAGCAGGAACCAGAGCGAGCGGCTCTAGTCCCACATATTCTCTTTTTCTTTTTGCAGAGAGATTTCGCCGATTCGTTGACTTTTTCCTGTCTGTCCTCTGAAACCACATTTCCCGAAGCAACCCCGGTGAGACGGTCAGTTTAGGATAGGCAGGTTTCCTTATGCTGCAGTTCTTTCCCCCCCTACCCCCCCCCCACCCCCCCCCCCCCCCCCACCCCCCCCCCCCCCCCCCCCCCTTCTCTCCCCCCCCCCCCCCCAGCCCGCCCTCCCCCCCCCCCTCCGTCCCCTTCTCCACTCATTCCACCCTTTTACCCACTTGACGTTAATTTTTTCTTTTTGCGCGATTTTGCTAGGCCAGTGCCTCGCTAAGGTCACCCTGTGCCGCGTCGACGAGAGATTGTCACCTTCACTTTGGTTACAGTTTTTTTATACCATTTTTCCTCTACTCTCTAGGGCTTCTGTTTCAACACCGGTGTTCTCCCAGGTTTCGGAGATTGTTTGCCGTACAGGGCCGCTCCGCCCTTTTCAAACGCTTTTTTTTACCTTCGAAGTCCCTTTCTTCCGCTTGCTCCCTTCTTTTGGGTGTTTTCCCCCAGGTGCACAGGCATTACGCTTTGCCAGGTCCGAGTCATCGGCAAATTCTTGTTGAAGGTTCTTGACACAGTTGCCGTTCTGTTTATTTTGGATTTTTTTAACAGTCCTTTTTTTTCCTGTCGCACACCCGTTGCGCTGCCGACCCCCTGGCGGCTTGGCAAGCCTGGTTCAAGAAAATGTAGAACGCTGAATTCGTCGAACACCACCCACCCCTTTTTTTCACCAAGGAACTACTCTGTTACCCCTTCTTCTCATTGTTGCGCAGATCTTTGTTTATCTCGGCGGGTTCTTTTCGACTTTCCTTTCCGCGAATGTAAACTTCTCTCCCCCCTTTACTCAATGTTTTTTGCCAACAGAGATCTTCCTTTTCCGGAAGGCTTGACTTAACGTATACCTTCACCTCGTCACTTCCCTTTTTCTTTTCTGTGATCTCTTTCCTTTTCCTGAAATTCTTTTTTTGGGGTCCCGAAACGACGCCCTGGTTCGGCTCTTTTCCCCTGCAATAGATTCGACAAATGCCACGTTCATTTTCAGCCGACGTTCCACGAACTTGGTTTTTCTGCCCCTCTTACATCCTTCCCCCCCCCAACCCATCTTTCTTTCGCAGACCCTGCCCCTTGTGCTTTGGAATGTTTGTGAGCCTTAACAATGGTGCCTCTGCTCCTCCAAATTTTTCTTTTTTCCGACCAGTTCTCCTCTTTTCATCCTCCCCTTTTCCGGTGCACCCCGTCGTTTCTCCGTACGAATCACTTCAACGGTATTCTAAATTAGGAGAAGCCCCCTTTTTGTGTCTTCTAACATAAGCTCGTCGGACCTCTTTTTCTTTCCAAACTTTGTGAGTTTCGTGTTCCCTTTTTCCCCCAAGACTAGTTGTGGGTTCTGTTTTTCTCGTTGCTGATGTGGTGCGTGGAGCAGTTTGGGTTTGCTATCTCTAGGTGCAACGTTCTTAGGTTCTTTCCTTTCGAAGATTTAGGAAAATTGCTCGCTTCCCCCCCTGCGTCCGACGGCCGATGGAATGGTACGACGTACCATTTCCGAGAGGATACGTGGTCTTCTGTCGTGTCTTCCCTCTTTCGGTACTTCTCCCCCTGAGAATGGAACGTCAACGGAACCGTT
>Ga0179593_1654675_pt1 | contig 12574 bp, 19 predicted proteins | sample CZODoug2_1_08_16_FD_185931 | JGI IMG/M metagenome (GOLD analysis project Ga0179593, IMG submission 185931) | Vadose zone soil fungal communities from Angelo Coast Range Reserve, California, USA - CZODoug2_1_08_16fungal (PacBio error correction) | ecosystem: Environmental > Terrestrial > Soil >... | reverse complement strand
GTTTTTTGAGGGGTAGTGCGCTTGCTTCTCTAAATCTTGTCCTTCCATCTGCTTTTCCCCCCCTAGATCGACTGTAAGTTTTCCATTTCATCCTATCGCTTGAGTACGTCCCCGGTCTGTCAGGTCCTTTTTAGCCGAGGAGTTGTGACTGTGTTTTTTTCTTTCCCATGCCAAAAGCCACTTCCCGTCACACGCAAATGCTTTTCCCCCTTCCTTTAGATCAGTCCTTTTTTTCCCCGCACATGACACCCAGGGTAAGCTCCTCTAGGGCTCTTCTTTCTTTCCGTTTTCGGCGTCGAGGGATATGTCTCGGTGTAACTATCCACTACCCCCTGTTTCGCCTAGCGCGATACTTAGTTTCTTTCCAGCCCACCTCCCAAAGTTGTCTTTTTAATTTCACTCCTTGGTTCTAGTAGGCTTGGGTTGGCCTTTCCCCCCGCGGCAGCCTTAATGCTCCTTTATGTTGCTCTTCCCCTCCCCCGACCGGGGATAGGAAGGGCCTGTTGTATACCCCCCCTGTACGGTACCCCGTCTTCTGTGCAAATATTTTTCTTCCCCCACGTGACCCCCCGAGTCTTGCAAGACCCGCTTCGATATCGGCTGGATCGTTTTTTTCTATGTTTGCGCTAAATGTTGGCCAGGTTTTCAAGACCCTCGACGCGTCGACGCGCAACTGCTTTTCCAGTCTCTTTTCTTCTTTATCGCAGCACAGGTAGTTTTCACCTTTCTTTCCCTCTGCCCTTCCCTGAGGCGTATATTTCTTTCGCATTTTCCCAGTTTAATTATTCCTCGCGCCCTTGCTTTCCCCGGTTTGATCCTTTTTTTCCGATGTTCCGCGCCCCCTTTCCCATCAATCACTTCCTTCTTCCCCTCTGAGTTCCCCCTAACCGCCCATTGTCTCTTTTCTCAAATCTTGGTTCTACCGTGCGCCTAAAGGTCTACGTCTAGGTTTTCCTTCTCCTGTTTTTACATCGATTCCAGCCGCGTGCCTTTTTCATTTGCCTGATTTTTCTTTGAGTGCATCCCCCGGCATTTTCCATCCAGCAAGTTTTCCATCTCTCGTCGACACCAATGAACCGCCCCTTCCCGTTAGTTCGAGCCTTTCTCTTTCTTGCGTAGAAACCTCCCCCCCTAATTTAGCCCTGCTTGAGCCGGTGTCTATCTTTTTTTTGGTCTGTCCCTTGTTTCTCCTTTCCCCTACCTGGTTAGCCCTCCCAAACCCCTCTCGCGAACGGCCAAGGGGAAGACCCACCGTCTAGGGCTTAGTTTGGTGGGATCGTGACGTGCCTTTCATTTTCCGTTCTCCCCTTGTCCGATGCGAATGAACCAGAATTCCCCCTGGCCCGCTTATGTCTTCTTCACCTTCCTTCCCAAACGAGATGCGTCGGATCTACTGTCCCCCTGGGACCCCTAAATGTTAGTCAGCGCGAATGAGGAAATGGTGAATTACCGAGCAGGGTGCCGTTCTGGTCGTTCTTCAGCTTAGCAGGAGTTGTTCACCAAAAGCGATGTTGGAAAATGACTCCAGTCTGCCTTGGCGTTGTCTTTTAGATAAAAAGGCCCTCTCTGACCCCCCGATCTTTCTCATTGTCATCAGTTTTTTCTGCTATGTGTGATCACACCCACCTTCTGGGAGCCAAGAGTACAGCCACAATCTGCCCCCCCCCCCCCCCCCTTTTCTTAACGTCCCCCCAGATTTTGACCTACTTTCTCAATTCTGATGAGACACCCGATTCCCTGCCCCCACACCATGATTACCTTAACACTTCGAGCGCTCCCCTCCATGTTATTTTACGGTAAGCGTTCACGATCCCCTCCTCCCTAGTTGGTCTTCCGACCAGCCCTTTTTTAACCTTTTCAAACTTCCTGCGGTAATCGAGCCGATTCCCTTACCCGACTTCCCGCTTACTCAAAAACCGTACCCCTCTCTTCTCCCCCCTTCCCTTTGTTTCCTTCCCTTTTTCCTCCCCGGTGCGTCCTGCAGGGGAACAGCCCCCCCATCCCGTTCAAACCTTCCGCCTTCCATAAGTCTCCCCTTAACTCCCTTTTCTTCTTTGTTCTCAGCGAGCTGCGTTAATGCCTGGAACCCCTCCCTTTTCTGCGTAATTTTAATGTCCCCTGACCTTTTTTTTGGCACCCAATTATTGCAGTTTTCACAAAATCCCATCGGCTTGCCTCTTTCATACGCTCCAACCAGGCAATATCCCTCGTTCTTCCCCTTTTTCGCCACGACCCCTAGTCATAGAGATGGTTCACTTCGGATATAGTGAACCTCAACACCCCCTTCGGTGGGACCTTAACAACCAGAAGCTCGTTCTTTTTTGGAAACTGCCCCCCCGCCACTTCAAACTCGCAGAACCAGTTGCGTCCCTTCTCTTTTTTGGAACCATCGAACATTACTACTCCCCTTTACAGACCTGACTTTTCGCCGACGTGCCCCCGGATAAAAACTCTGACTATGGCGGTTCTCCTCCTTTCTTTTTTTGCCCACCCTTTCCCACCTGAATTGCAACTATATATTCCCCCTCGGTGGTTTTGAGAATATATTGCATAAAAGCCAACCTTTCACGCAGCTCAGACGTATAAGGCTTACCCTTTCTGTTTTTAGGACCCACGACTCCTTTTCCTATCGGTCATTGGTCCACTAGCGTCTCTGAGATTAATTTCTCCAAGGCCCGACCCCCCTGAAGATAACAATTTTCTCGACTACTCCACGCCTGTTTGCTTCTGGACTAGAGTTCCCAACAAATAAAGTCTCTCTTCCGCAAATGTGTGTCTTTCTAGCCCCCTGGCTCTTTCCCCCTACCCTTCTCCCTCCCCTCATCTCCCCCCCTTCCAAGAAGACAAGCTCCTTCCCAAATTTTTTTTTGGAAATTGGATCTCTCTTTTCCTCCGATTCATTCTCTATAGGCTTCTTAGAAGTGGTTTTGATTCCCTACCCCATTACACTCCCCGCTCTATGCTTGCCAGTATCTTCCCTTTTTTAAGACTTTCTTCCATTTTCCTTAAATCAGTCCCATGTCCTGCTACTGCCGGCGCCGATGTAACTCCCGTTCCCCCCCCCATAACGAGACCACCCAGCACACACCCTCCATCACTCTATTAGAGTTCAGACTAACACAGTTTTGAGATTCTTTTTCGTTCTTGCTTGCTGTGCGCGGGATGTTTGTAGACCCCTCTCCGTATTTCTTTATCCAAGGACCCTAAGTCTTTTCCCTTTACCTTTACTTTTGACGCCTTCCTGGTTATTCCATGATTGTGAATGGTTAGTCCAAGAATCAGTTTCCCTCCCCCAATACATATAATCAATAAGAATGCTGGCCCTGCAGTCTCTCAATTCGCGCCACTTCCCAACACGATGCAGATAGACTTTCTTCCCGCCAGATGGCGGCGGTGAGGTGACTAGTTGGAATTCGCAATTGTCCCTTATAAACCATCCATTGTTGCTGATTATTCTTGCGCCCCCCCCTCTATTTTTCCGAGTCCAGACTCCCCCCCCGTGGGCGGGATTAAGGCCAACGACCTTTTTCCCTCGGTTGTTGGATGATTCCCTAGAGAGCCTCTCTCAATCAAGATATGGTAGAGTATCCCCCATTTCCCCCCTGGCTAGGAAGGTCCGGTCAACCCCCCCTTGCCTTTGTCCCAGGACCTCTTTATTCCTCCTGGATACCCCCAAACCCTTTCCCTTAGGTAACCCGTTGTTGTGTCTCCCAACGTATATTTATCGTTCGATAGTAGGATAGATAGTTGTCCTCTCATGTTGCCGATGTGGTTCACCTTAGCTTTTCTCTCTGAAAAGATGAACTCTCTCGATTGGTATAGAGACCCGCGCTCTGCCGGTAGCGTCCCCTCCCCCCAAATTTTGCTTTTTTTCTGGTTTTGAGTTCCCTTACCTTCTTGCTCTCTTTTTTCTCTTGTTGAGCTTTGTGTCTCTGAAGGGAATGAACTGACTCACTCACGCTGATGAACGTTGGCCGAAATTGTCTTTTACGCCTTCTCTCTCGATAAAACCAAGTTGTTGCTCTAGTCCCTTAGTTCTCACAGCGTGAGGAGCCCCGGAAGGGATCTTTTTCCCTTCTAAGACCCTTTGCGGACGGGCTGATGGTATGTTGTTCCCCCACGTCCCCTCCTGAAATAAGAAAACTTTTCGCTCGGCCGACCAATCCCATCCGTCAATTCCCCTTTTGTTAAAGTCTAGACTCCTCTCCCAATAACATCTTTCCCCGCAGCTCCCTGACCTGAGCTTTTTTTGTCCTTTTTTGATTTGTTTTATTGTAATGGTCCCCTCTTTCGATGTCAGCATCCCAAAACCCCCCATGGGAAGACCGAGTTTGATCTTTTTGGTGGGATTTTCTTTCTTCCCATGGACAAGCCATCTGTCTCCCTCCCCACCTTCCTTTTTCCAGGTTTCCTTTCTGCCTTTACACTCCTTAGAATTCAAAAATCTCGTGGACGGCTGCGTCCCCCCTTTTTTTGACCTAAAATCAATGGGCCAATTCATTTTCTTGAGTTCCGTTGCTTTTCAAGTGGTGGAATTAAAGTCCCTGCGTCTTTTTCTTGCGCGTAAGGAGTTAATCTTTTCTCGTGTGCCAAGCGATTTTTTTTTCGATCGGTCCACGTTCAGGAGTGGCGTTCTCCTCGTGCATCGCTCCATTCCCCTCCTTGTGGTGTTTACCCACCCTTCCTCCGTTTTGGTTTTCAGTTGATAACCCAACGTTTTTCCTTATTTCACGCAAACCCGCCAAATCCCTCCCTTTTCTGACACTTCAAAACATAGGCCTTCAAAAAGTCTTCTGCCATTCTCTAACTCTCCCCTTTAACCACTGTCATCTTTCCAGTCTCCCACTTATGACCCTCCCAATGATTTCCCCGGTTCCCTTTTCCGCGAGCATTTCCCACTCGCCCTTCTGTGCGACAGACCCTCCCCCCCTGCTTCTACAAAACCAATTACTGAGTTCATTCTTTCTGGGCTTTTTATAAAATGGAAAGTCCTTCCATGCCCCCATTTTTTTTTTTTTGTATCCCCAAAACCCGTACTCACTATTTTTTCGTTTTTCCCGTTACGAGTTGTTTGGATGTCGCCCTCCCTCGAAGGATTGGGAAAATTCCTACCCCTCTAAAAGGCCGCCCACCCCCTTTCACTTAACTGCCACCTCTTTACTCCTTTAGATTTTCTGACCTGATTCGAGCTCTGGACTTCACCAGCTAATTGGGCCTTTGTCGCGAGCGCTTTCCCTTTTCTGCTGGTCCACCCATCTAGGTGGATGCTCCCCCCCCCACGGCCCTCGGCAACGCTTGATGTGTTAACCGATATATTCTTCCTCAGTGTTTCTTAACGATAGACGAATGCTTTCTCTCTCTGTTTTGAGATGAGAAGTTTTTTAAACCTAACAATTGTGCTCCCCCCAACAGTAATACGAGTCCTGGCCCCAATTGCCCCCCATCGCCCCCCTCCCACAACGCCGAGTCGGTCGCGGATCCTTATGACACACTCTCCTTTCTAATATATCCGCCTTCTGTGTTCCCACTTGAAGAGCAGCTTTGTTCTCGTTCCCTGAGGGACAGTTCAATCTTTTTTGCGTCTCCGCATGCGTTTTTTTTGAGTTCTAACCTTCCCCCTTTCTCGCGTCCCCACTCCCCTTCTCCTCTTCCTCGGGAGAGAAAGTGTCATACAAAGCCCCTGTGCCGCCTCTTCTTCCTCTAGGATAAGGGGTTCCAGGTTTATTTTTCCCAAAGCCCCCCTGCAACCGCTTTGTTTCCCTCGAAAAATAGAGGTGCTTGACTCCCAAGATTGCGGGGCACTGCATCCTCCAGATCCCTTTTTTCTCCTTAGCAAAATTGTTGGTTTTTCCCCCCTTCCCAAAAAGATCGCTTCTAGCAGTTTCTTATTTTTTTTCTTAACATTGGAGCATTTCCCCCCCCCCCCTACCTTCGCCGCCTTCCACGCGGCCTCAGCCCTATCGTGACCACTTTTAATTGTGTTTTCTCTTTACGAATATTCGACGGTTTCCCCCTTTTCCTTTCTTTTTTTGCAAAAAGGATACCCTGCCGAACATTCAAAGCAGACGGTTCAGGACGGTCTCCCCCGATAATCGGTCAATGGGTTCCCCCATCCCCCGCGCTGCCCCCTCCTTCATGAGACGTCTACATAGTAAGCGTCCACCCTCCCCTCCTCAACCCACCCCCCCAAACAAACTTTTCAATTTTTATATCTCCCCCTTCCTCCCCCATTTGTTGCTCTCTTGATGTCCTTGGTTTTCCCTTTGGTTTCGCGGTCTGTTGCTGTCCCTTGTATCGGTAACATTTGAGCAGGGCATTTCACTTCCTCCCTTAATGGTATGTTTTCCCCTTCCCCTTCATATTGAGTAAGACTCTTATATGAGTCCCTGAGGATTGCCTGAGGTCCTTTCAATACTTGCATGCCGCAACGATACCGCCCCGGCTTGAAACCGTTGAGTTCCTTTCCATCTTTTTGCGCAATTGACCATTCCCCCTTTCTTGCATCCTTTGGTCTTTTTTGTTCCCCTCCCTCTTTATGCCTTTCCTGTTGAACCCACATTTGTAATCTAAACCCCCATGAACCGCTTTATCCTCATATTATTTTTGTTTGGCCCCTCTTTTGGCCTCCACATTTTTTTCTGCTATTAGACAGTTGTGATCTTCGGATTTTTCCCTGGCTCCCCTTGCCAGATCCTCCTCATTGAAGACGAACCTCTTTTTGGATCCGTAGCCAGTGCAATTTGTTTTTTGACCGGGTAGGCTGACTTTTAATCCCCTTCCCTTTCCCAGGATAATTCGAGGAACCCCCCCCCTTTTTCCCTTCTTTTCCAACCCCCTTTCACCTTAATTTTTTTTTTATGACCCAACCACGGATATTCTAGCCGGCGATTAGTCTGACTCTCTGTTGAACTCCCCCCGACAGGGGGAACACGTTCCTTTCTTCTCCCTTTTCCATCTTGGACCTTTTCCCTCTTTACCTGAGCACCAGAGTTTGCCCGAGGTCCCCCCTCTGACAATGGGGGGAGGTTCGGGTTCTTTTTTATTCCTGTCTGGTATCGCTCCCCCCCCCACCCTTTTTGGAGATGGCGATGTTGGCATTTCCCCATGCCAGGAATGAACTCTTTTACTTTGGGTTTTCCCCCCGAAATTCTTTTCTTCCCCTTCTGTATAAACCATTTCCTCTGGCCGGCGTCGATCTGTGAGGTCGTTTTATTGAGATTCAACATAGCTGCAGGCCGTTGCCAGGAACTTCCTATGGTTCGCATCCCCCTTCGGTCTAAGGGGTCCAGACTCCCGTAATAGATAGTTAGACCCCCCACCATGACCTTACTTCGAACCACCTGAGTTCAAGCTTTCTCCATGCTCTAATGAGTAGACAATCCCGATGTCTTTCTCTCCGGGACAGGAATTTATCGTTTGTCAGTTCCTTTAATGGATTTCTGTAATTTTTTCCCACCCTTCGGCATCGATGCCCCCAACACAATCTGCCAGGGGACGAAAGAGACATCCTTCGTTCTTGTGTTTGGTTCTTGCTTTTTTGAGGAAAGTCCTAATCATCTTCTGATTCGAAAAGGTCCTTTTTTCAGTACCCGAGTTCTGACTTAACTTTCTTAGCACGACACTTTCCTAGGATGGCGTAGATGTTCGTTTGACTTCCCCCCTGACTAATTTCGCGTTCGTTTTTTGGGCCGGAACTCGGGGCCTACTCTGTGCCGTTGTTTGCGTGCAAGGTCAGGACGGGGTTTTACCAAGCGAGTTGCAAGGGATCCCTTTTTCCCCCCGGTGTGGTTTTTTCTATACACAGGAAACGTGCACTGGTGTTATCCCCCTTCTCCTTTCATGTTCTTCATACTCAGTTTTTTTTGAGAGATTGTTTTTTATACCCACCATCGCGTTTTTTTGTTGTCGATCGCGACCTCCCCCTGACCGGCTCATTGAAAACATCTTTTTTCCCTCTCTGTGACTTGCCGCACCCTACCCCCCCTTACAAGGACTCCCTCCCCAAATCTCGAACCAATTCTGTTTGACCCTTTTTCACGGTCCCCCTCCTTACCATCCTCTCTTTTGTCTTCGAACTATAAGAAGAGGTAAACAGTGCCCCCCAAATCCTTTCCGCAGCCCCTCGGGCTTAGTCACAGGCCTCCGATCTTTGAACATACAACCACCCCGTACTCCCAGATGGTCTAGGTAGGAACTGTGCCGGTATTTGGCCTCTCTCCTCCTTTCCGAAGGATTGGTCCCCCCCCTCCTCAGATCCATGAAAAAAACCCTGATAGTCTTTCCCCGTACGCCCTCCCAGCTTGAGAGCCGCGGTAATGCTATGGTCACTAACATTTGAGTTTCCTTTGGACTGTCTCCTATCCCTCTTTTGTGCTGCTGTCACCCAATTATCTCTTTTGTTCCTTCAACCACGGTTCCGAAACTCGTCCCTCTGCGAACCGGTCCCCCAACTTACTGCTTTTTTCCGGTCAGGCTACTTCATTAGCGAATGGTATCGCCCCTTCCCCCCGAGTAGCAAAGAACCCCCATTTCGGTTTTTCCCCCCCCTGAGTTCTCCTCTTCCGTGTTCCTTCCCCCTTGCTGACATTCCAGCGGCCCCGCAGCGAAACCGCGGAGCGATCCTTCTTTGCCCCCCTTAAATACTCCCGATTTTTTTTTTCCCTCTTCCTGAAAAGGGACGAGCCCCCTGGTTTTGCTCGATAACCCTCTTAAAGGAGTTCCTCCCTGTATTCCACGCCCGGGCGTGCTGCAAACTTCCAACCCTCTGCGCCAAATTTCACCCATCAAACTATCCCTGGTTTTCTTCTTAGTTCATAAAATCCCCCCGGGTCCCTTTTTGGAGACGCCCATTATGTGGTCCCCCGCCGGTTTAGGCCACCCATCCTTGAATATAAACTCCAATTGTTATCTCTACTCCCTAGTGTTATTGAGATACCAGTGTTTATTTTCCAGTCCCCTAAACTAGTCCTTTGCCAAAGCTTGGTTCCTGAGACTTTAAGATATCCTGTGCGCAGACCCCCCCCCAAACTCTCTCGCTGCTAAGCACATTTTTTTGATTTGGGTAGAGGTACCCCGCATATCCCACAGATCCATTATTCCCCCTCTCGCGCGCCTTCCCCCTTAGCTATAAGGTGGCAATTGGCTCTCTTCCCTCAAGCTCCCCCCCCCCCTTCTGTCCCTTTTCATTCTTTTTTTTTTTCGAGAATTCCATAAATTCCCCTTGCGAACCCCCAAGCCGCTGACATTCCCTCACCCCTGGGTTTTCCTTTTTCCATGCTCTTTTCCCTGAACCATTAAAGTTGAGTACCCTTCACTTGTTCATAGGTTCGCCCTGCGGTCCTACCCTTCGCGCACACAACCCGTCCCCCCCCCCCCCCGCACAAACTTCAAATCTTTCTTTTGTTTTTTCTCTGAGTCTTGGGTCAGGTTGTTTTGGCCTTTGTGAGCCTTTATTTGTCGACCGCTGAATGTGCCCTTTCTGCCGGGTCGTTCAACGTGATGCATCTTTCCATTTACAAGTCATGAGTCAGAAGTCATGGCAGGTCCCCTCGGGTGTGAATTTGTTCGGCTTGAATTCTTCATACAAATCCTTCTCTCTCCTATGCCCCCCTCCCCCGTTGCTCGTCCCCTGTTTCCAATTGCCCATTTTGAAGATATATTTTCCTTATTGTCGGCCGCTCTTTTTCCTGCGCTGAAGGGATAGTGTAATTTTTTCCCTTTTTCCATCCCCTTGTGTTTGGTTAGCGCGATAGTATTTTGGTAGCCCGAGGCAAGAATCCCCCCTTTTTTTTTTTCCCCATACTTTACAAGCGTGCTTGCTTTTTTTTGGCTGAATGCCAAGAGTCCTCTTTAACCCCCCATCATAATTTGCCCCCCCCATTTTTTCCCTTTCACTTCCTTCGTCGGGGGCCTCCCCCCAACATCTTTTACCCCTTTTTTCCTTTAGAGAACTTTCGGCACCCTGGAAATTCTTGGTCTTTTGACCACCTGATCTTTTCTCGTGGCTTTGATAGTCTCGTTTTCTTCAAATGTTGGACTGTGGCCTCCCAAGACTTCCCCCAGTCGATTCCCTTTTCACTTCAGTCTTTATAGCCATGCGGTCTCTTCAGGTTGTCACCTTTTCTCCCCTTTGCGGATCTTAGGCCTGGCGGGGTCCACTAGACTTTTTCTTTTCCCCCCCTTTGGGGCGTTTTCTTTTTTGGAGCTTTCAGCATCATGTTTTTAAACGCACGCGTTCCTTTTCTTTACTGGAAACCCCTTTTTTCGTTTTGCCTCTCCTTTCGCTGTGCAGATCCAATTCCAGCTTTCGTTTCCAGGATCCCTTTTTTCTTGTCCCAGGAGGACTTTTTTGTTTTTTTTCCTTTTCAAAAGCTTTTCCGCCATGCCGGTGCGGGAAATTCCGCGTAGAACTGTCAGCAATTTTCAGCACGTGTTTGCAGTTAGCTCTTCGACCCTTCTGACGTTTTTCCCCCTACCCCCCTTGATTCCCCCCAAGTTCGTAGAGAGCTCTACTTCGCAACCTCAACGATGGCGTTAGTTACGTTTCTCTTAGCTTTTGGTTCAGTTCCTCTTCTTCTGTTATTTATGGTAAGTTCCCCATCTTTCCTTTCGGCCCGCCCTTTCCCCCCCACCCTACCTTCCCCCCCCCTTTTTTTTGACCGAGCCATCTTTCTTATTTTCCGGGTGCTTCCTCTCTTCCGGGCCTCCAGCCACATCTTGGCCTTTCTCCTAATGAACTTTAATCACTTTCCTAGTCGTTCTCCCCTCGTTCCGCCCCCATCGAGAGGTGCTTATTCTGAATACAATCCATTTGCCTCCTTGTCCGCGAAGTTGGACCTTCGGTCCCTTTTTTATTACCAGATCAGTTTTCCGTCGGGATTCGCGACCGAGTCCCTTTTCCTTTCTCCCGGTCAAAAAGCCTGCAAGGATAAGGTTCCACGGTCATGTCTTTTTTCTTTTCTCCCTTTCATAGCCACAGGAACGTCCTCCTTTTTCAAAACAGGATCTCGATTTTTCTTTCCCCCCCAAGTGACTAGAGATCGTTTTGAAACCCTTCGCTTTCCTGGTTTTTCTTTCTCTCCCCCCAAGAAACCCATGAAGTGGACCTGAGAATCCCACCTTTCTCCTTTCCCCCGTATGACTTCTTATCCTTCTAGCCTCCACGGCCACAAATGATAGTTTCTGAACCACCTTCGCCTCCCCCCCCCAATTCGGCTCCAGACCCAATGGGCCCATGGATGTCGCTCCTCCCTCCTCCCCATTTTCGTGGCGGGTAATCTGGGAGAATCGACTTTAACCAATCCTGGTTTCATTCTCCCATGGGCTTAGGCCCCCTTTCCATTTTACGAGACAATTTCTCCCCCCCCCCCCCTTACCCAGTTTTTTTCTCCGGGGCCCCGGTTGTCTACCTCATTTTATTCTCTCCGTGAAGCCTTCTTTTGTGACATCCATAAATACATGCTCCACCTGGCCTCCCCCCCAACCGAGTCCGGTTTCTACCCATCCGTTTTTTCTCGCTTCTTCGCGATGTCTTTGACCCTTTGCGTTGCGACGTCTTTGGTTAAGGTCTGACACTTTTTGGCCCATTCATTGCCGTTTTTATTTCCCAAAACCCCCCCTTTCCGGCCCACGGGCTGTTTGAAATTTTTGTCCCGGCCAAATCTCCCTGCTTCTCCCTCACGTAGCTCTTAGACCCTTTTACTCTCCCGAAATGAGCTCGAAGTAAACGCCCAACCCCCTTTCGTTGGTCAACCCCCCAGTTCATCATTTATTCTTGTGCCCTTGCTGCCATTTCCCCAGCCTCTCCCCGCGGGATTCAGTCTGTTGAAACCGATTCGAACTTCTTCTCCCGTTTGCTGTTTTGATTTCACTTCGCCCGCTGGTGCTCGACCCCCCCCTTCTGACCCGTTCCCCCCGTTTTTGCGGAGACCTCCTGCGGCGTCTTCCCACTTTCACCACCGGTTCCCCCCTCTATACAGACTCCTATCTTCTCTAGGTCAATATCCGTTGTCATACATCCAACTTCCTAGTCCCCTTGGAGCAGAATAGTTCAGCCTCGCCTTGATTTCCCCCCGTCTGGGTTTTTCCCCAAGGACGTCCCCCGTACTTCCCCCAAGTGGAGCCTTTTCGCCATCGTCCCGTGCTGAGAGCGTTTCCCCATCCTCAAAGACGAAGCGCTTTCAATAAGTTCTTGTGGAGTCTTTCTGCGACAAAACATCCTAGAGGAAGGATTCCCACCAAGTTATTTTTTATAGTCCTTGGCCCCAAATCCCTTCTCTCCTCTGCCTCTCGGTCAGACCACCCTTTTAACCCTCCCCCTGTTTTTCTGGCTTGGTTGCCCATTGGTCTTGGTCCTCTATAAAGGCGTGCACCGGAGTGGGATTGCTTGCTGGCTTTACAAGCTTCAATTTCCTCCCCCCCACACAGCCGCTTATCAATTACACTTTTCCTGATCAGTTCTTCTTCCTCCGGTAAACTTTTAAATACAGTCGACCCCCTTGTCCCTCCTAGATCTGTTTCATTCCAGCGTTCGAACAAAAACCCCTGCCCCCAACCAGACCCCCATAAAAACCTC
>Ga0179593_1626565_pt1 | contig 12574 bp, 13 predicted proteins | sample CZODoug2_1_08_16_FD_185931 | JGI IMG/M metagenome (GOLD analysis project Ga0179593, IMG submission 185931) | Vadose zone soil fungal communities from Angelo Coast Range Reserve, California, USA - CZODoug2_1_08_16fungal (PacBio error correction) | ecosystem: Environmental > Terrestrial > Soil >... | reverse complement strand
GTAATGGTCCTTTTTTCAGAGCTTCATTTCGCGAGAATCTGGGACTCCCCTGCCTAGACTGTTTCGTACCTTTTTCCTGATTTTTGATGGGCAGGCCCCGGGCATTGAGGGAAGACTCTCCCCCCAGAAATTGCTATTTCTCGCGTGTTACTGTCTTTCCCTCTTTCGGATGGAATCAATGGGTCGTCTCTTCCCCCAAAACTCCCGATCCCTGTAAATCTTTGCCTTGCTCTGTCTTCTTCCTTTTTGGCCTGCAAGCCCTTCCCCCTTCTGTCGCTGTTCCCCGATTGTATGTGCCTCCCCTGCAGGTCTCAATTCTCTATCACTATTGCTTTTGGCACCGTCTATGATCTTTCCTTGTGGGATGACTCTCTTCCATTGCTTTCCCCCTACCTATTGACGATGGATTTTTAATGCGACCCTTCCGCGCTCCAACCTCTGTCGATTTGGCTAGGTTTTCTTTGCTGATCCTACTTAGTCTATCGGATTTCATTCCTTTCTACTGAGCGGGCAGCTCGCCCGTTGATGTCCTGAGTTATGCACCACTTCTACTCCTTTCGCGTTTCCCACAGTTCATGACTATGTAACTGATCTCATCCTTTTTTCTTCTTTGTGTCTAGACCGCGACAGACATTCACCCCGATCTATTCTTTTTAAGACCCCCCTTTTGAAGGCATGTTTACGATCCCCAGAGCCTGTGTTTGGGTGAGATTTCGTTCAGGCTGATTTGTCTAGCCCCATCTCCGACAGCTTTCCTTTATCGATCTTTTTTTCTCCGCACTTTCTTTCTTTTCGTCTCTTAGGCCTGTTTTTTTTATAATTTTTGCTCTTTCGGCCTCCGAGGGTTTTTAATGTGATTCCTAATATTTGCTTCCTCCCTAGATCTCCCCCTTTTTTTTTATCGCGCAGTGTCCCCTTTTCCTGTTTAAAGTCTTTCTTGTTCTTCCCTGCGTCTGTGCTCGCTTCGAGTCTCAAGTACTGCGTTTTTTCGAATCCCTTTCGTTAGGTATGTCCCCCAAGGTTACCTAGTTTTCGCCTCTCCCGTCTCTCTTTGGGTGTCCCCGGGCATCTTTCAAATGGTTTCCCCCTCCTTGTGGGACCCGGTTGAACCTTTTTTTTTTCCCGAGTCCTCTCTTCTTTCCCTCACTGTCTTCTCTTAGTTCTTTTTATTTGCCCAGTCTTTACCCTTTTTCCTCCTTTGATCCTGTCTTTCTCCCTTTCTGCCCTGGCATTGACGATAACCTTTTTTTATTCGATATACACTTTACGTCCTAATCGGCGTTTTTTTTTCTTTTCCTGCTATTAGCCCCTCCTATTTTCGCTACTGGCCCAAAGGATCCTTGCCTTCATATTGATACTCTGTGCCCGTGCTGATATTTTTTTGATTTTTTGACTTCCTTACCCAGAAACTTCCAGTTGACAAATAGTCTTTCCCTTTCGTGAATTTCCCCTCCGTTATAACCTCCCCTTTTGAGGCACTCTCCTTTTCCACCTGATTTCTTTCCATCCAGTTTGCGATGGGTGTCTTTTTGTCCTTTTTTTTTTTTTCATAAACGTTTTTCTCTCCTACTGTCCCCTTCGACAGTCAGATCCCCGACTTGGTTACTCGGTTTCTGAGGTCCACCCCCTTTACCTCCCCTGTACACTTTTGGCCACACAGTTCCTCAGCCGTTCCCCACTATGGGAATCCCTCTTTCCAGAGGTCCTCCAGCACTTCAATACGAATGAACAGTCCATTTCCCCTGATTCCTACTACTTATTTGTTTCTTTTTGATACCTCTTTCCCTGTCTCGCCCCTGCTTTTCCTTTTTACTGTTGATGCTTGTCGTTTTACTTCTTTTTGCGGCGGCGTCCCTTTTTTTTTTTTCGGCAAACCTGGGACCTCTTTTTTCTGCGAGGTTGTGTTCCAAATTCTTTCCTGGCGTCACCCGTTGTATTTAGCCTTTTTCTCGTCGCGTTCCTTTTTTTTTTTACCCGAAAAATTTTTCTTGATGCACCTCCCCTGCGCGACCCACACACCCCCCATTTTTATCTTTTTCTGTCAAAATTTGATTCCCTGTTTTTACGTGTGGAGCGGACTTGGGAATCAGCGCACTGGTTTGCGACTTCTTGCCTCTGTTAGGTTGTGACTCCGATTCAGACCTATTCCGGGTCATTTCTCCCCCCCTATAACTAGTTTTTCTAGACCAGTCTTTTGTCAACATTCCTCTTCGCTGCGAACCTTTTTGACTCTATCGCTACGCTTTTGTTCCTTCTTTCAGCTCCTACGGAACCTAGTTCGAGTCTTCTTTTTTCTGTCGAGAGACTGCGTCCTTTCTGAGGTCTTCCCTTCTCCCTTCATGAAAAGCTGCCTTCTCTTTACGATCTCTTTTTTCCCACGAGTTCCTCCCCATTTGTGTTAAAGCCCCAATTTTTTAGTGACTTCCTTGGGAAAAAGCATGTTTGGTCGGACCGGGTGAACGATTTGCCCCGCTTTGAGATTTTTGCGAAATGTTCCTAGTGCCCCACCTAATTCTTAGTTCCTGCAGTCTCAATTTCTCTCGACCTCCACACGTACCCCCCTTTTTGAGCGACTACCCCTTCTGATCTAGGAGGCGTAACGAGCCAGGCGTTCCTAATGACACTTTTGCCGGTCGATTTCCCTCCCCCCCTTGGCCCCCAGGATTACCTTCATGGCAGCGCCGTCCCTCCTGTAGTATTCTCACGCTTTTCCCAGGAACCCTGTTTGTGTTATTTCAAACACATTGCCATTTCGTTGAGAGTGTTTTTCCCCCACTAATCGTCAAGCTCCCTGCCCTCAGTTACGCCCTAAACGGCCTTCATTTTTTTCTTTTAATGTGGCCTCCTGCAGGCCCTTTGGGTCCTGGATTCCCTTTTCTCTCCGTGAACTCTACTCCTTCTTCCAATAGTCCTTATGTGCCCTTCTTCAAGGCTTTTCTTCTTTTGTGTATACTGAACCCCCACGTAGGTTCCTCGATTTGCGACGTAGAGTCCCGCCCTCCCCCGCTCTCGCTGTGTTCGATATCCGACCGTTTACCTCTCCCCGCCTCACTCCCGCGTTTCGGAGAGGCCTGGAGAGGTTTCGCTTCAACCAATCCCCCCGCGGCCCCTTTTCGTGGTTTGGAGAAGTTATTCTTGATCCTTGTCCTCTCCCCAGGAAGTACCTCTGTTTTTGCCATTATAGTGTATCCAGTTCTCTTTCAGACCTTGCTTCCCGGCCCTCCCCCGGCTTCCCTGGGAAGCGATCTAACCTCTCGTGCTTCCTTTCTTCCTTACTCAACTGTAATGAAGACGGCTCCTCCCTCCTTAACCTTCTGACGAGGCTTGTTGTCTAGACAAGGGAAGACACTCTGACCTCTTTCGCTTTGTGATTGGTATCCCGAGTGTCGCTGCGGCTCCGATGCTTGAATTTAGTTTTCTCTCTACTCCCCTTCCCTTCCCCCCCCCCCTCCTTATCTGGCAACCGTCGAAAGTCTTTCCCCGACATTTTTCAGTTTCTTTTACGCCCACTCTCCTCGCATGAGCTTTCCCGTTCTTCATGGACATCAGTCCTTTTTTCCTCCCCGTTTTTTGAGCTATCTGTACTGCCCTAGGGCCCCTTTCTTTTCATTGCCGAATCTGTTGAGACAACGTCCCCTGGACTACTGGTCGCATACATGTGCCGACTTTTAGTTTCGGGAAGGCCGGGAATTTGGTTACGAACCCCTTCTCCCCTTGCTGCGTATCTGTTCGGATCCCCACTTCCCATTCTCCTGCCGTGCACCCTTTTCGTCACTGTTATCTCCCAAACTCACCCACGGCCATCCCTATGTACTAGGGCTTGGCTAATTCATTGTCTGCTGCCCTTCCTTGAGTCTCATTCATTCTCTTTTCCCCTGACTTCCCCTGTTTCCTCCGACTGTTTCCCTCCCCTCCACGATGAATTTGCCCCTCCCCCTGATGAAAGGAGTTGTTTAAGATTGACTGTCCTTTTCCCCCACCTCGGTTTCTGTTTTGGTTTCTTCGGACCTAGCCCTGCGACCCAACTGTTTCTTGCCTTCTGGGTCTTTCGGCGCTCGAATTCTGAAAGTCGTTCCTTTGCCTACTGCCTCTCTACGAGTCCCTGTCCAGCTCTCCGACCGTTTTTATTGTTCGCTTTTTCCCTAAAGAACCTCTTCTCTCGTTTCAACCTCCTTTAATATGTCGATTTCTCTATTAGTGTCCTTCTCCCTCCCTGCCCCGGATCCATCAATACCTTCCTTTCTGTCTAATCCGCTACTATTTGACCGTTCCCCCCACCTATGAGGTGATGTTTGGCTTGCTCTTTCCGTTTTCCTTCCTTATGCTTATTCCTACCTTTCTTAGCCCGTCTCCGGCCATTTCCCCTCTTTCTTTTGGCTGAGACCCCTCCCTTCCCCTCTCTCCGGGGGGGCTCTGCTTTTGAATCAGCATTTTTTCTTCCTTTCTTTTTCTTCCATTCCCGAAGTTACTACTTTATTCCCGTCATTCGACCTGTTCGTCTCCGAGATAATGTCACTTTTTATCGGCCCCGTTTCTTTTTCCGTTACATCGGGATGGTCGCGTCTGTGTAGTTTATCTTTCGCGTACCTCCTCTTTGTTTTCGAATCACCCTTTTCCGCAGTCTTTTCCTCGGGACCACAATTTCTTTCGTCTCCCACTATGCTGTCGTTTCCCGACCGGACCTACCCTCCCAACGGTGTTGGCCCCAATCGGTTTCGGTTTGCAAATTTCTTTTCGCTCCCCTTTAGCATCTCGTTTTCCCCTTTTAGTTTCGGGTTTTGTCCTTGACCTTAATCTTCCCCCGTTGTCGCGTTTTCCTTTGGTCACATTCCCCGATACCTCGGTTTTTCGGGATCATTTACCGACTAATCGTACTCCTGCGAGTGTCATTATATTCTCCCTTCCTTTTTCTCCTTGTTAACAACCCTGGTCGAAGAGCAGTTTGTCGTCCCCTGCTTGAAGTGGCCAATTTTTTCTATTGATTCTTCTTCACCCTAACCTTGACCTGTTGCTTCAAGGCTTAGACTTGACTTTCCCCGTCCCCTCCTTCCCTATAACCCTTGCGGCCTCGATACCTTCCCTCCTTCATCGGTTCTGTGTCCCTTGTGAATCTCTTGTACCCTTGAATTTCAGTAATCCACGTCTCCCGCCCCCCTTCCGCTGCGGCTCGACGCAGCATCACGACACCGTTTTGGACTTCCGCGAGTTCCCCCCCTTTCCCTCCCCCACCCGCGTTACAAATTCCCACAGTTTGTCTCAGACGCTCCCATCTTTGGACCCAAGTGCTCCCTCTTCTCGGCCTTTGAAGAATGACGCCGTACCCCCTATTATTTGCCTCCCCCCGTTTGTTTTGCTGTCGTCTTTTTTCCGGCTCCTTCTTGTCCCTTCTTTATCCTACTTTTTTTAAAATCGTGTGTTTTTTCGGACCATGGTGGTCGGCAAAACCTTTCGTGGTGCATCGATTTGTTGCCATCCCCGATCCATCTGTCCCTTTTCGGGGGCCTTTTCTTTCGCGAGCGGATCCCCCCCCTCTTTCTTAATTTTCCGGACCCGACACTTAGCCGCGGTAATGCCCTTCAAATCCCGCCGTGACTCCGATCTTCACTTCTCGAGGCCTCTTGTCCTGGGTTTGCGAGGTTGCGATGGATTCGGGGGCATTCCTAGCCTTCCCCCTGTCTCCATTTCCCAACGTTGCATTTTCGGTAATCCCGCTTTTCTCCTTCGTCCGACAGTGTCCCCCTTTGAACTCTTCTCTTCTCGCCCCCAGTTGGGTCCCCCCATTCATATGATCGCGGCTTCAGCTCTCTTTTTCGACAGGCGTCTTTCTTTTTCCCTTTAATTTTCTTTCCTCTCCCCGTCTCGTCCTTTGCCTTTCATTTGGTCCTACAGTTGCAATCTTTCCTTGGACGGCATGTCTACAGGTCCCTTCCCGGAGAAAGCGATTTTAATCGCCATTTGGACTTGAAGGAAACGTCCTTTTAGTGTGAAGTTTGGTGATGCCCCCCCCCCTCTTTTGTGCCCCGCCTTGATTTTGATTGCCTTTTCTGGACCCCACCCGCCTTTAGTGTAGCGAACCCCTCTTTTTCATGGGCGTCTGCTGGCCGCTGAAAATGTGAGAGCCAACACTCCTTGCTTAGCACTCTCTATCGCCACGACGTCCCCGAGGCCCATTCCTCTTTAAAAGACCGACCCCTTTTGTCCGCGATACCCCCCCTTGCTTTTCGATAGTTAGTCTGCACCTCTCATGAGGGCAACGTATTAAAATTCTTGATTTGTCGTCAGACTTCAAGAACCTTTCCCAGGCCGGCAGTCGGCCGCCTTTTCCCTCCTTAGGGACGCGCTTCTGATCTGCGTACCCCCCCTCTTGCCTGGTTGCTCTGGGCCTCTGTCTTCCATCCTTTTTCCCCCTTTTTTCCTTCGACTGCCCTTATCTCCACTACACCCGCCCCCCGGCATTTTTTTTTTTCGCGATCTCGCCTGCCCCTGCCCTCCCGTTTATTTATTTGATTTTTTGTTTCGAGCCGACCCTGCAAGTCTTATTACCCCTTCAGACTCCAATAGTTCCTTCTGTGCCCCTCCCTGAGAACTTGTTTCTTTCGTTTTTGGAAACACCCCCCACTTAGGGTCCCGTTCCTTCCTTAGAGTCCTTTGCCTTATATAGCTGGACTTCCTTATGGATCCCGCGCCCCATCCTCCAATCGCCATTCTCCCCTTCCACGCTTTTTTTGGTGCGCGTTGGTAATGAGGTCTTGCTCACACAATTGCCCCCCTCAGGCACTACTGTAGTTGATCGCTTTCAGGATCGGATCCGTACCCTTCCTATTTCTTGGTGCATGCATCCTTCCTCTGCAGCGGTTAGGATGCGGGCGGCACATCCCTTCTTTTCACAGCGCGTTGTTCTTCCAGTTTAGAATCGTTGCTTTTTCAGTCTTCTCCCCCTGTCATCCTTTGAGCCAGGCCCCCTCTGACATGTCCGTTTGCGTTTGTGTTTCCTTTACAACTGACCTTTGCGAGTGCTCTTTGGGGGGAATCTATGAGTTTTCCGACGTTTCTCCGTAGGATTCGTGCGATGCTGACAGACCCTCCAGGTCATTCCTTTTCCGTCCCCCGCACCTTGTCAATATTAAAAGTTTACACTTTCCTTTTCCTCCGGATTACCCGGGCTCCATGAGTCTCTCCCTGCCTTTTCATGTCCCCTTTTTTTTTTCTTATCTCTTTTTCCCGTTTTTCTTTAGACGTGTCTGACCTTCTCGATCCTTTCCCGTTCTTGCAACACTTCCCCTTGAAGACATTTCGCAAACTTTCTCCTTTGATTCTTTTCGGCCGGTATGCTTGCATCCCCTCGACAACGTGACGGCGCAGCCTTTCCTTCCCCGACTTCTTCCCATCATCACGTCATTAAATACGTTTTACCGTCAACCACCCCTCCTCGTACTAGGACACTTTTTTTTGGTTTTCTTTTTCTAATGTTTAGAATTCCCCTTCAGCTACCCCCCTCGACTTTCATCCTCGCGGCTCCTTTCAGCGGTATTGCCCTTAGTTGTACTTCCTCGCCTTCCTCTGACCCTTTTTTTTCGATACACTCTTTCCTGGTCGCGGATGCCGATCCCGATGGAACCCCCTCTACCCTTTTCTTCGGCTTCTTTTTCTGCGTCCCCCGCACCATTCTACCTCGTTAGGCCCCTTGATATTGTTTTCTGGACCCTTCTCCCTGTCTTTTCAGTTCGATATCGCGGTCATTTCCCGGCGGAAGCCGCCTCCTATTAGGGGTTTTCGCTTCTTCCCCCTGACCTCACCGCTTTTTGCGTTTTAACCCTTTCCTTACTCTTTGGATACTGAGTATTTCCTAGACGAGTGGCGTCCCGCTCTCCATCAACCCCCTCGTCCTCTCAGGCGATTGCCCGGAAGGACCTTTTCAACAAGCCTTGTTTTGTGGTTGCCGTACTCGCTGCTCCCCCTCTTTGCTCGCATTGCCCCCCACCCTCTCCTCATTCTTTGCCAATTTTGTTTTCTCGATCTTTTTTGCGCAACTTTTCCCCCGATACCATGGGGCTTTTTCCTTCTGTTTGCCTCCCTTTTTCTTTTCCCCTTAAAGCGTTTCTTCTGGTTATTCCCGCACTCTGTTCTACTCTATCTACTCAAGGTCTTCTAAGCAGTTGTATTTTTCTTTTAAAGAGTGCTTGGTCTCCCCCCGTTGTTTACGCCTCTTTTCCGCGCTCTTTTCATGAGTGTGGTTTAGCTTCCATGTCGTTTCGGGCTTCGCAAGAGGGTCCCCTCTTTTCCTTAGCCGCTCCCCACTCTGCTTTGCGGGTTTCTCCCGTCCCGTCCAATCAAAAACCTCTTCCAAGGTTTTTTTTACCCTCTTTTGCGGAAAAACGTTCCTTCGTCCCGATGCCCCTATCTTTTTTTCATGGATTGTTCGTGCCGTGTCCCTGCCCCGGTGAATTCCGTCGCTGTCCCTACTTGACTTTCGACTGCACAGCCCGATACCTTTTTTTTCTTTCGTTTAGCTTCCTTTCCTCCGTCTAATATTTTTATGTCGTCATTGTCGACGTCTATTCTTGGTTTTTAAGGTAAGGTCTGGTCATGCTGCCCCATTGTTCTCCCTTTGCCCAAGTGGCCACTTTTTGCTTATTTCTTGATCGTTCTTCCCCCAACTAACCCTTCGCCCCCTGTTTGCCCCCCTCTTCCGGCTGGAGTTGAATGCCCCTCCGAATTTTTACACCTACCACCGTTAGATGAACCTTTTCCACCCTTCTCTTCTAGGTGCTGTTGCCTGTGCATTCGGTACCCTTCCATTCCAAGGCTTTTCCGATCGATCCGGCCGCAACCGCTCACCCCCCCCTGTTTTTTTCCGCCGGCTCTAGAGTGGTTCACACACTTCCGAGCCTCTGTCCATGAACGCACCAACATTTCTTCCGCAGCCCCTCCTCTGGGGACCTCAATGCATCCGGAGGTGACTCGACTACTCCTGTCACGCCCTGTCAAATATTTCTCCTAAGTTGTGGGTTCTTCGAGATGCCCCCCTGGTCTTTCTTTTCTTTCCAGTCTGGCTTCTTGGGTAGTCTTTTTTCTTTCCCCTATTGGGCGGCCCTTTGTAAAACTTGTTGTTTCTGCAAAATGTAAGGGTATTCCCTGGTTTTGCCACTCGAGCCTTATTTCGTACCCCCTGGTCGTTGCATGCTTTTGAACTGATCGGCTCCGAGCGAGACGTTTCTGACAGACCCCTTAGTCTCCCCTCCTTTTCCCTGCCCCCTGCCTCGATGCTCTCTCATTTTCCCCCTTGAGAGTGCCGATTTTTTTGAGCAGTGTCTCTCGGCGTGGCCCTACCTCGCCGTTCCTTGAGACGTCCCGGTGTCGAATTTCTTCCGACCGCTCCCAAGTTTCTCCCAGAAGTCACATTTTCCCATTCTCACTGGCCTTTCGACCCCCGTCAGCGTTGTTCCCAGTAATAGTTGAGTCGAGCCTATCCCTGCATACTCTAGGTTAGGACCTTTGATTTTCCTGAGCCTACTACCTTCAGTTTCTCCCTTTTCCCGATTGCAGTTGCGCGCGCGATCTTCTTCCCTGTTCCTGCGAGGCTCCCCTTTCCTGTTTAAATTTAGTCCAGTGAGTGTTGTCTCGCCTTCGGACCCACTCGTTGATTAACCCCTCTTTTTTCCATGCGTTTTCTTTTGAGCGGTCTTTAAAACTACATCATTGGCGGAGGCAGCTTATTTTTCCCGCTTCTTTTCATTTGAAGGCTTTTGCAAAAAACTCGGATGCACCTCCTATTCGTCACTCCGTACCCCTATTCTCGCCCTTCCCCTGCAAATAACTAGAGAAAACTTGGACTCTCTTCCGTCCTAGCTTTTGCGGTATCACCCTTCTTATAAAATTCTGTGGTGGCCGAAGACTCCCCCCCCCCTTGATCCCCTGGCGTGCCGCAGCCCTCCCCGCGGAGTATTCCTCCCTTTGTTGAATGAACCTCCTTTTCTCCACAACTTGCATTGATTGTTGTAGGTGTTTCCTTCCGTCATCAGATTTTCTGGACACCCCTTCTATGGGCACGCCCCTTCAAACGTCCTTTGGTTATCGTTTTAGGCGAATTCCTCCAGAGTGCGTCTTTCTTTATGTCCGTGTCGCGGTCGTCCCGTTTTTCCCCTAGTCCCCGTCTTCTCCTTTTCCCCGTATCATAGTCATTACTCTCTCGATCGCTTCTTTTTAGTGTGAATACTCACCTCTGTGCTCTCTCCTTCCTCTTTAGTCTTTCGACCTCATCAGCTGAAGTACATTTTCTAGTCAGACAGACCATCGCCCGAGAACGCCTCTTTTTCTGAGCTGGTCTCGGTAGAGCGCAACCCCCCTAGTCCCTCGTTTTGAACGCCCCCGTAAGGCCTTTCTCACTACCGGAGGCCCTCGCCCTTGCGATTTCGTTCCTCCTCTTTCCGCCTTTTGTCGGCACGATAAAGTCTCCTTTGCACCGCTGATTCCAGTCCCCTCATAGTGTCTCGGCTTTTCCTTACTTCGCCCATTCCCGAAGCCTCTTTGAACTTCCCCCTTTGTACTTTTTTTTGCGTGTTGTCTTTCTGTGACGACCTTTGCACTTTTTTCTTTCGAGTCTGTTCCCTCTTCCCGTCTTCGCGGTCCTTCGCCGCCTTCTGAAATTTCGTGGTCGATGCTTCCCAGGCCTTTGCCTTTCCCTCTCGCTACCTGTATTTGCCCTGTCTTGTCCTGTCTTTCCCCGGGCCTTTTGTCGCCCGATTCATCTCTTCCTTCGCTCTCCCGGCTTCATTCCCCTTCTTCTTCTTCTTTTTCCCTTTTATCCACGTTGTCTGAGAGTCTTTCCCCCTTCCGATGTGGTTCTCTCATTGCCGCGAGGAATTTTTCCGACCGTCTTTACCCCTCAGGTCTAATGGCATCCTTGCCAGCTTACTCCCGTTTTTTTCGGCACTTGTAATTTCGTTTCAGTTTTGCATCTCTAAATTTTTCGATTTTCGACGCCGCGTCGTTCTCTTTTTCCCATTCAGGTCCTTCTTGGTCGTCTTTGTCTCTCCCCCCCAATTCATACTCCGTCTTTTTCCTTTCTTTTTCTTTTTACGGAAGTTCCTCGCCCTGATTCTTCCTTCCGAGGTTCCGTTTCGTCGTTATTGCCACGCCGCCGTTGTTTTCCCCATACGCTTTTCCTTGCATGGCACCCTTCTTCTCCCTTTGGAGTTTGATGACGATTGGATTCACCCTCCCCTTTTTTCCGCTCTTTTTTATTGTTTCTGAGAGCTCGCCCTTCCCCCTGCCTCCTCTTCGGTTATGTCCTGTTGATTCTGTTTTTGGTTTCCTTTTCTCCGTTCATTTTTTTACGGCCCCTAACGGAGCCGTGCCTTCGCCCTCCGTCTTCCTTGTTCTGTACTGCACACTGCCCGCCCACCTTGTGGCTTTTCTCTTGGCCCTTTTCCCTGCCTTTTTAAGTCTATTTTTAGTTCTTTTCTACACTGACCTCCTTCCCCATTTTCGTACTGTTTTTTTTGGATGCGAGCGATTCCTTTTGCTTTCCCCCCCCGATTCATGTGCTGTGTTTGCTGGGACTTCGCGTTTCTTTTCCCTTTCATGATTGACTCCCTTGCCACCTTCCGCCGAGCCTTCCCCCATGGTGTTGATCTAGAGGCTGTTCCGTGAACTTCTTCTATCAGTTAGTTTTAGTTACTTCGTTTTTCATCCCGGGTTTGTCTTCCTCGGCCACGAAGTTCTATCCTTGGTTCTTTTTCCCCGCATTCGGTGTCGTTCTCTTATTCAGCCCCTTTTTTAGCCAGGTTCTTCTTTTAACTCTTTTCTTTCCCCCTCGGTTTCGTTTGGCTCGCTTTTCTTCTTCTCCTCCTGTCGTGTTTGTTTCTCACTCCACATGTTTTCTTTTTATTAGCCCCTCTTTGCACTCGTTCGCCTTACTCCTTTGTCGTTCCCCCTCCAGGCATCAATATTACTGATTGTGCCCCCCCTTTTTTGCTTCACTGCGTTTAGTCTTTCCCCCTCTGCGTCTAGGATTTTCCCTTCTTTTTTTAGTTTTCCCCTGTTTCTGCAGCCTCATTCCTTTTTGTCTCGCTGTCGAGCCCCCCTTTTTACGTGGCCTGAACCGATATTAGTAGGACCCCACGAATTGATCCCCTGTTTCTTTCCTGATTTCTTTTTTCGTCCTCCTCTATTCCGGTTACCAAAGGCTTATTTTTGGAATTGTGATAAGGTCTCTGGAATGTTCTTCCCTTTATCTTTGGCTAAAAATTAGAACTTTTTCCCCCCTCGCTTCCCTTATTTCCTGCCCCCGAAATCTCCCTAAACATTTTCGTGCCTCGCTCCCTTTTTTCCCTTATCGACTTTTTTTCACGATGGGAGTAAGAGACGGTCCTCATGTTTCGTCCCGTCCATTCTTTTCGCTCCCTCTCCTTAAGTTTTCACGCCTTTGGACTCCTGGACGCTCTAGTTTTTCCACAAAGCCCCCCCCCCCCCCCTAGGACAATTTAAGCAACCCCTTGGTCAGGCCCGGAAGACAGCTGGGTCCTTCTTGCCCCCCGAGGTTAGTCTTGGACCTATGAATTGGACGCTTCCC
>Ga0179593_1555064_pt1 | contig 12574 bp, 17 predicted proteins | sample CZODoug2_1_08_16_FD_185931 | JGI IMG/M metagenome (GOLD analysis project Ga0179593, IMG submission 185931) | Vadose zone soil fungal communities from Angelo Coast Range Reserve, California, USA - CZODoug2_1_08_16fungal (PacBio error correction) | ecosystem: Environmental > Terrestrial > Soil >... | reverse complement strand
TCTATACCCTTCCTCCTTTGTTGTTTAGGAGAATCTCTCCTCTTCTGCCTTTTTTTTCTGTTCTTTTCCCCAACTGAAAGCAATTGCACAGTTTGGCGGTAATTTTGTTAATCGTCCTCCTAAGGGTGTCCAAGTCCCCCCTAGAGCCGGTTCCGCTGGCCCCCCGTCCTGTATCGCGCTGCTTCTGATGTTACTTGCCGCAACTCGTTGTTCCATGTTTGTTTTTGTTCACAGTTTCCTATACATCTCACATTTCCCGCTTCTTTCTCTACCCCCCAGGTTCCTATGCTTTTGCATTTTTGGTTGATCTTTTGTTCTTCCTTTTTCATAATCGAATGTCTACCGGTCCTGTAAAACTTTCCGCCTGTGGTCCTTTGCTTTATGCGCCCTTATCCTCAGTCTGTAGATCGTTCTTTTTTTTTTCTTTATAGAGGTTAGGACGAGCACAGAACGCCCTCCTAGGTTTTCCGCCCCATTCGTCCATCGGTTCACGTAGGCCTCCGCTCCTTTCTTCACCCCCTTCTTTTTTTCATTGCCTGGAGTTGTTCCACTGGCTTATCCTGACTGCCAAGCGTTTGCATTTAGCGTCGCTCTTGTTTTTATCGCTCCCCCCTCCCATGATGTTCTGGCTTCAGGGTATCCCTCCCCTAATTGCTACCTAGACCTCAACGACATCGTTACATGGCTCGCTTCCGTGCATTCGCCTCTGATCAGCTCTTTCTAATTGCACCTCCACCCGCCAACTTCTTCCTCATAAACAGCGCGTAATGCGTTCACGGGGAGAATTGCAATCCTTGCTGAATGCCGGATTTTTCTTTTCTGGCTGCCTCACGCGTACGAAAGTGTTCAGGTCTGCTGCCACCATGCTCCCATGAGACGTCATCGTTGACCCAAGGCACATCCTGGATGGTCCACTCTATATCTCTCTCTTTGCCTGCGTACTCACTGCTTCTCCAGTTCTGCAAACACCTTAGACTTATTCTTGCAGGACGTTGCCGTTTTTTCCAAATGATAGAAGCCTACCCGAGCGCCCAGGGTTCATGAGATGTTCATGAGATTTTTCACCCCCCCTTTTATTTGCTTTCTGTCCACTTCATTCGAGGTACTTTACGCCGGGCTGATTAGTATTGCACGAGGGGAAGTCCCAGTTGTTCCTTTTGGAAATTGTGGGTTCATTGGGTTTTTTGCGATGGCCCCCCCCAAGTCCAAGGGAACCCCCCCTCCGGAATCCAAATAGGCTCTACCCCATCCCCGCCGACCCATGCTGAACCCCCGCTACCCTGGGTGGCCTGATCAAGATTTGGCCAAGCGAATTGGTTTGCCATCTATCCTCTCCTTTTTTGTGGCAATGGAACGCCACCTCTATCACGATGGTTCATTCTGCCGAACACGAGACTCCGAGCCAACTTCTTCCCTTGGAATTGATTTTTGTTGCCTTGCGATGTCCTTTCAGTCTTTTTCGGCGGCCTTCTAGATCTGCGTTAATCTTTCAATACAAACTTCACTTAATTAGTACGAGAAAAGTTTGAGAGAGATCCGTCTCCCTGAGAATGGTTCGGTTAGAAATTTCTCCTCCAAGGATCTCTGCAAAGCGTCCTTCGATCCTTCAATTATTGCCCCCTGTGGATTCTTATTCGTCAAGAAGAGGTTTTTGATCGTTGGGAAGAGAAGCCTCCCTTCTTTTCCTTTTCTCGTCTGCCGATCCACGCGAGATAGGCGATCTTTTAGTAGAGATTGAGAATACGAGAAGGAAGGGGACCCCAATTTCTGTCCTTAACCCTTCGTCGCGTCCCTGCCTATCGAGCATATTTGAGTTTTCCCCACTTTTTTGCATTACGACATAAATTTGAGGAAATGGATTGGTGTGGATGCATCGTTTCTGTTTTTTCCTACCCTCTCCTCCCCTCGCGTTCAGAAGCATTAGTTGAGTTCCTCTGATTTCCCGTTTCTGTATGTTTCCTCCTAGACCCTTTCGACGTTCAGGTTCCTTAGCTTGTTCGGTGCAAGGAACAAGCTTTCATCGCCAATCCCTTCCGCTGTCGGTGAGCCGACTCTTGTTATCCCTTTGTCCAGCTTGTCTCCTAGTTACATTCCGTCCAACAGATTCCCTGACCTCCTTCCCTTTGTTGTTGTTGAGATTGACCTCTTGAGTCATTCCCCTTCCGCTTTTTAACAACGGCTACTTTTTGCAATCCGATAGTCGTCACGACAGAGACCTGATTTTGCGATAATTTTTCTTTTTTGCCCGTCGTCACGGCTATGGATTTTGCGTTGTAAACATACTTTTTAAACCCTGCAATCCTCTGATCATCAACGATATGCTGAGACCTTCCTTCTTTGACAACCTGAAACGATGACTTCACCTCCCTGCAGACTCGATTTCTTCGCTTTCCTCCCCCCCGATGTAAGACGCGTTCAGGGGGGCGCGATGCTTGCGTACGGTGGTTTCCCGCTCTTGTGTCCTCCAGTGGGTGTTCCCCTCCCTTTGTATGTGCGCAGCACCGTTTCCCCATGATCGCTTTCCTCTCGATTATGGGCTTTCCCCTCATCGCGCTTTCTCCCCCCACCTTGCGTACCTCGAGTTTGCCCCCTCTGCGGAACAAATAATCCCACTGGAAGTTAGCACAGACCAGATCGGGACTTTGGGCTTGGTCCGGATATTCCCTGTTCGAGAACGGGCTACCCGACCATGACGCCCCGTCGTTACCTTGCGGCGACTAATGTCTCTTTTTTCTCTTCCTTTTCTCATGGAGAGTGGCAGTCACTCATCCCTCTTTCTCCGAGATTTCCAAAAGGTCATGTCGTTCCCCCACTTGTTTCCAGGTTTTCGCGTCCGTGCTTCGACGCGAAGGAACCCCCCCTTTCTTCTCTGCCCCCCAGGTCATCTTTTTGTAGCACGGACTCAGCTTGTTTCCCACCCCCTGGCCAAATTCTTTATCTTCCTTTTCTGGGTCAGCCCCTGGGCGGCCTGTTCAGGTGATCAGCCTCTTTCGTTTTTCTTCCTTGCTTTACCGCATGGTTTTGCCCCCCTCCACCCTCCTGCAATCTCCCTTTTCCAGGAACAGTCCTTCTCTGTTGAAAGGGCTACGTGGTCGAGAGAATTCCTATAAATTTCCCTAAAGTTTTTCCCCAGAATGTGAGGATATCATTTCCCCCATTTTCTTTTGAACAGGTGGCGTCGCCGTTCTCGTTTCATTTTTGTTTCCCCTTCCCCCTGGATTTCCCTGGCCCCCGTCCTTCTCGTTCCAGCCGGACTTTATCCTGGCAGTTCATTTCCCCGCAGCAAAGATCTGTTACCTTTCTCTCTATTCCTCCGTTTTCACGTTCGTCTTGCTCCGTTTCCAGAGGACCGTTCATTGGACAGTCTTGATGCAGCTACCCCCCCCCCAATTCCAAAAATGCTTTCCCCTACCCCCTGCTCCCTCCTCTTCCCCCGGCTTCCCCCTTCTTTTTTCCGTGGCGTTGTTGCCTTTTCTTGTTTTTCCTCTGCGAAAGGCGCTTTGATCCATTTCATGGCGATGACTTTTAGGTTTCTCCCCTCCCGACTACCATTCTTCAAAGCCATAGTGATCGTTTTTCCCCCCCCCCCCCTTTTGGCCGTGCTATCGAATATGCAATTGTCTGCTCCGGGGGACTGATCCCCTCGCCAATTTTTACCCCTCCCCTTTTATCGATGTATGTCATTTATTGTTCACTGTCAGTGAAGGCTACTCCCTATGGATGCGTCATTTTCTTCGCTCGTCCGATTTGTTCTGTTTGTCCCTCTTCTCCTCCCTCTACGTACTCCTTTCCCCTCTCTTCGGTCTTCCTTTCCTGCGCTAATCAAACTTTTCCCCCCCCCCCCGTTCTCGTCAACACTTTACGCATTGTGTCCACTGCGAGTTGAGGACTTCCCCCCCCGCTTTCCACCCAACGTTACCCTCCTTAGCGGCGACATTTTTTTTTTTTTTGCCTCCGGACTTTTCTTCTTTTTTTATCCCGGTGCCAACAACACTCCCCATTTTTTTGGAAAAGATTACGTCCTCTTGCGTATTCGTCCGATCTCTTTCAGGACCAACCGGGGCATTTTCCTTCTCCCTTCTTGTCTTCCTCACCCCCTCTTTGACGCAGCAATTAACCCCCTTTTGTTTCATGACTTTTTCTCTTTTTTTCCAACCCCCAACTTCCCTTTGCAGGCCCTCGCCAAGGACTAGATCTATCCCCCCTTAAGTTGTTTTTGCTAGCTCCTTTCTTTTATTTTGGCTTTTTTTTTCCCCAATCCTCCCGCATCCCACTGCTTCCTTTTACCGTCCCTTTCCATGGTTGTTGCCTCCCCCCCCTAGCCGATGAACCGTTAAACCCACCGTTTCACCGTCTCCGCTGCTCTATCTTATTATTTCCGCTAGTGTTCACCATGGGTGGGTTTTTCCACCTTAATAAAACCCTCTATCCTCCCCACCTGCCCTTTCCACATGTCGCCAGAGCCGTTGAGGGCCCTCCTTTTTTTGGTTCCGGGGCACGTCCTCCATTGAACCTTTCTTTCCCAGTCCAGTTCCTGAATGCCTTTTTTCTTTAGCGAGGAGTATCGTAGATAGAGCCTCTCCTACCGTAAGCTTATCCGTCTGAGCTGCCCCCCAAGACCCCCCGGCGATCGGTTCCCCCCCTCCCTTGACCCCAGTTCTCCCCATCATTCCCCTTTTTCCCCTGAAATTCGCTCTCCTCTGGTCTGGCTCCTGTTTCCCTCCCGTCTAACTCGTAATTAGGCCCTCCTTTTCATCGATAGCACCGCTCCTCTGAATCCTATAACTCATCTTGTGGTTTGTACCGGCCTTTTTTCCCCCTCCCCATCCTCACCTCCAAGCGAAGAATCTCCCCTTATTATGCGTTCTGAATCTCTGGACTTTATCCGACATTCCCAAGCAACGTCCTTCAATAACGTTTTCCTTCTCAAGGTTCTTAATCACAGTGTTCTTTCCCTATTTATGCGGCCGGTGTAGGATTTCCCTTGAGTGGCCAAGGTTCTTTTATGCAACTTTTTCCATGCTATGAAGACCCCCGCGGATGGCAACTTACTTATCACTTGTCAGCGATTGGTGAGGGACTTTCAATACTATCCTTTCCCATGTCTGCCAACCCCCCCCCCCTCCTCCTTTTGTTCCTTCTCCTTACTGGCTTTCCCCCTTCGGAGTCCGTCAAGAGCAAACCCCCTTTTTTTTTTTCCAACCTAGTCTCTCTCTATTGTAGTGATTTTCTCCCTTATTTAGACGGTACTCTCGCCTTTTTCCCTCCAGAATCTCCTGTGACCTCGTTCGATTGCTTATTGGTTTTTGTTTTTCCCCTTGTTGAACAGCCTTACTCCCCCCAACCCTCCTCCTTTCGACCCTAAACGCGGCCGACCTTCACCCCCCCCCCAGTGTGTCCTTCCCGATTTGGAAAAGCTGACGGTTTTTTTGGTCGTCTTTTCTTTCTGCCTTTCCCATCCCGCTCGGATTTTTTCCTTCTTTTTCGAAGAGATGACCCTAAACGTAACAGTTCCTTTCTTCCTTTCCGCTGACCCTTTTCCTTGCTCTGGTTTTCTCAGTCAGATATCGTGTTCCACTCTTATTCCCACGACCGGCATGTCGAGACGCGACGTAAATGTTTCCCGAAACCTAGTAATGTTAGGGTTATCCTCTTCAACGGCATCCTAGGTTTCCTCTTTTCCCTATTCCCAACCCTTCCCCTAATCCCCTTGGATTCCTTTTTTCAAGGGGGTTGTCGCGGTTACGATAGTTTATCAAGGATGTTTCTGAGAGGCTGCCCTCTCCCCTTTCACCCCCCGATGTTGCGAAGCTGATTGATGCGCCTCGCTTTCCCTGACGGGAACCCCCACTGTTTTGACACGGTCCCTCTAATTTAGCACACTTCGTTCCCCTCTCTCAAGAGTTACGGAGCTTTTGTCTTTCCACCCTTTTCCCTTTTTGCCGCCAGCCTAATCACTCTGAGGTGGAGTGTGATCATCGTTTTCTGTTGTAACGATCCTCCGTTCTTTTCAACCCAGATGTTGAGGCCATCAGTCTCTTTTTTTCCCTTTTTCGTTTCTAATAGAAAGGCCTGCGGTACTTCATACGCGGTTGCCCTTCCGAACCCCGGTTTCCGCCCCGTATCCGGTAGGTGATTCACTTCTTCTTTTCTCCCTGCCTGTAGGTTGCTTGAGCGTCTTGAGACCGTTTTCCCTTTCTTCCCCCTCTCTTAGGTTATCACGTTGTTTGTTGTTTTCTTTGATGGTTTTTCGGAATGTAAGTCCCTTTTTCTCCCCCCTTTCGCTCAACGGCTATGCCCTCTCCCCTCCGCCCCTGACCTTTCAGACCCCCTTGCGAAACTTCCTTCTGGAAAGTAGTCCCTCCCCTCCCGGAAATTCGTCTCTTAGAAAACATTCCCCTCTCCCTTCCCATCTCGATCCAGAAACGTATGGGCTTTTGAGACTCACGTTCTGCTAACGAGGATCCCCATCAAAAAAAGCTCCCCATTTGCGTTTCTCTCTTTTTTTTTGTCCTGAAAAAAATCTTTCCTCCTCTTTCTTCTTGCACATAGCGGAGTTCTGAGCATCTTGTGGACTTCTTCCAGTTTCCTTTTACATGTGTTTCCTTTTCTGTTTCTTTCCTCCACTACTTCTCCCCGGATCGCCTCCTCTGTATTACCGGTTTCTCTCCTTCTCATCTCGCGCTTATTCCCTCACCCTAGCTCCTATTCCCACAATAGGCTTTTGGACCCGAATGACCTCCCCCGCAGGCTCCTCCAGCAGGTTTTTGAAGAGACCCGGTCTTTTGCATTTCTCCCCCTTTGCCGGTACGAGAAGTATCCCCCCTGTCCCCTTCCCTTATTTCTGGCGCTCATGTCTCTCCTGTCCCCCTTCTTTTTGGAATGCAAAGAGTTGAAGTAAATCACTCCCCCTCAATACGTGTCCCATCCCCTCTCCCAAAAGTCTTTAAGGATCAGGATACACTGCCGCGGCTTTTCGCGTCAGTTCTACGCGAAGGACAATTAGTTTTTCGTGGACAGGTCTAACTTCTCCCCCCTTGGTCTTCCCCCTCCTTGGCACCACTTTCTTTTTCCCTTCTTTTCTAGTCCCCCCCTGGTCGGCTGGGTTCCTCCCCGTTTGGCCCTTTAATGATTCGCAATAAACCCCCCCCCACCGTTGGTTAAGGATGGTGCCCGGATGGTGCCCAACTCCCACCACACCCATGGGGACCTCCCTTCCAACACTTCCTTCCCTTTCCATGGATCATTCAGTTCGAGATCGCCCCCTCCCCGACATGGAAAAGACAAGTGCGGAGATCATTCCCCTTATTTGAAACCCGGTGGCGCTTGACGGTCTCTCAATAATTTTTTTGGGTATTGCCCCCTTCCCCCATTCGCATCCCTTTGTGCGTTGGTGTGGCCTGCTCCTGAGACCCCTCACTTCCCCTCTCGTTTTACCTTCACCCCATTGGAAAATAAGGTTGACAGTTAGGTCTCCTCATTTTTTTCATCAAAAGGTTGACCTCCCTCCCGTCTAAACCTTTTCTGCCCCGTGCTCCTGAAACACAACTTCCGGCCAACCCATTTTTCCTGTCACCTGCTGATTCTCTCCCGTGACGAACGACCGGGTTCTCAAACTCCGTGTTGTGGAGTTGTGTCCTTTTCTCGGCATATGCTGAACTCAACTTTTGGCGCGGCGACCCTTTTCTCAATTCCTTTTTACTTATAGTTGGTTTTGAGGTCCGGGCGCCTTACCCCCCCGTGCAAAGCATGGACTTCTTTCCCCGTAGTTTGCTGATCTCCCTGCCAGAGTGGAATCCGCCTTTTCCCGTCTGTCCCTGGCACTCCTTCCCTCCCATGTCCGCCCTCTTCCCCTTTAAGGGTTTGAGGAGGTTGAATTGTCCTGTTTGCTTTGGAATGGGGCGGCCGTAGTTTAGATCGTCCTCTGTGGTCTTTTTCCCTTTCCCGCACTGCGATAACTCTCCCTGACCTTTCCCCCCATCTCGATCGACCGGGCCCTCCCTCCTTCTCCTCTAAGCAAGGAAACCAAGTCATTCCCTTCCCTGTACTTTCCGGAAAAGGGAGACCCTTCCCGACTTTTCTTCCTTTCTTGATACAAAGCCACTGCTTCCCTCATACGCTTCGATGTGTCTGCTGGATCGGACTGTGGAGATATTCTTTATTACCAGGTTGAACCCCCCCCCTTCCCCTGCCAATAGGAATGCTATCCTCTCGTGAGAGGCGGTATCAGACCTTGTCAGTGGTTTCCCGTTCGTCATCCCGTCTCCTTTCTTCTGAAACACCCTTAGGAGGAACGTCGCAATTCCCAGTAAATTGCGGTAACTTTGAAAGAACACCCCCCCCCGGCAGGTTCCCAAGACTCATATATATCCTTTTCTAATCCTTTTTTTTGTTGCTGAGATCTCGTCGTGCGCTCTTTTTTGATTTCCACCACAACGCCCCTCCCTTTTCTTAATGGATAGCGTCCCTCCCAAGTGTGTCGACAGCCCAACCAAACCGTGTGTTCTGCCCGGCAAGTTTCAAGTTTCTAGGAGCATATATCAATTCCCGGCTTCTGGTCTGCACTATCCTTTCTGTACCCCTTTTTCTGTTTTGTCACCTAGTCCTCACCAGTCTTCAACATGACCCTCTTCCAGAACCATTTCTATTAGCCTAGATGGCCTCCGGTTTTGCTTGGTGATCTCTTTAGTGGGACCCTCAAACTTCTTTAGGTTACTTATTTTTTTCCCCCCTTCTTATCCTGATTTCCCACGTGTCTAGAGATCTGGACTTATTTACCGTAGTCCTCGCGGATGAGCTGAGACCCTCCACCTCGGCGGTCTTGCTCCTCGGGCCTCCCTTTTTTCTCAACATCGGCCCTTCTGACCTTCCTCCAATAGGAAAATTACTTAAGCATTGTTCCTGTTGCCTTTTGCGTTTTTTTGGCAGAGTCTTCCCGTCGTACTTCCTCCTTTTGTCATTCCCTCTTCTCTAGTCACCCCTGTCCACTAACCCTTCTTCTGTCTTCCCTGAAGGGCACTGCCTATAGACACAAGCGCAGAGCAATTTCCAGCTTTTCCTCCTTCCTTCTTGTCCCTCAGCACTTCATGCCCCCTCTCCGGAGTTCTCCCATCACCCGGTTTCTCTTGGATCCTCATTTCTTTCCCATTTTTTTCCCCTTTTTGTTGTATTGAATAATGTCCTCCGTTTTGCGACGTTTTGATTCCCCCTTTCTTCCACGTATGAGTATTCCGAAACGTCCCAAAGAGGATGGCTATTTCTTCTCTCTTCTTATTGGGCTTCTTCCTGCACTTATATTCCATTCTGCCCCCCCCAGACCTTTCCCTCCTGGCGAATTTTCCTTTTCCTTTCATCCCCCAACCCCTTTTCCTACAAGTCACGACACCGCAACGATGTTCATTTTGATCCTACATTCTTGGTCTCTTTCACTCCTTCGCTTTGCTCGCCCCCTGTGATTTCCTCGCCCTTTCTTTCTTCCCCCAGTGCGTCCGGTTGGTTGAGTTTACCAATTTCCATTCTTGACACCAGCCTTGAACCCCACGGCTTTTCCCTGCGATCCCTTTCAGGGCCGCCCCCAGTTGTGAACTCCTTTCAAGGGCACAAGATTGAAGTGTGCCAAGTTCTCCCCTCTTTTTTTCTTCGTTCCCTGGTCCACCGAGGACCGGGCTTTTTTCCTTCCCAACGCGTAACTAACTTTAATTTATCTAGCTCCTAGCCCTTTTGCGAGTCGTGTCCTTTTGCTTTTTGCCCATTTTGTGCAACTTACCCCTTCCGTTCAAAGAGTCGGTATCCTTGCAGCCCCTTGCAAAATAACTTCATTGCTCCCAGTTCTATACCTTCCCCCTCTCTATTCAACTCTGGGAGCTTCTCATGCCAATCTGTTCCTCTCCTTTTCTTTCTTTTTTGCACGCAGCTTTTGCCCCCCTTCCTCCTTTCCGATGTTTGAGTTGCGCGCTCTGGCGAGATAGTTTTCTTTTTTCCGAATGAGGCGCTTTTTCCTTGGATCTTCTGCGCGCTAAGTCGACCTTGGAACACACCCCCACTGCTTTTTACCCGGAGATCCCCCTTACCCCCCTTATCGCGATCCAGTGATACTAGGCATCCTTAGCGAGTCTTACCCTTCTTTTTTATGTTTTTTCTTTTTTTTTTTTTTTTTTGTTTCCTGGAAGTGAAGGTTATATCAATTCGAGGCATGTTTCTTCTTTTTATGTAATCTTTGATGTTTTCTCGATCGCGTGCTTTGCGAAAGGTCTCGTTCTTTACTCCCCTCGCTGCGTTTAACTTCTCTGTATGTTCCAGCCTCGACATGCCGACGGTTTTCTTCTTACGACTCCGAACCTAATCTTTCCTTCAAGGTTCTTTTTTTTTTTTTCTCGGTTTTTCTGTCCGACTTCCGTCTTCTTGAAGGAGCGTTTCTTTATTCGTGAGACGACTGCTGCCCTCCGGTTTCAATTCTCTTTTTCTTCGTAAGTTTTTTGAGAGTCCATTTCTGTTTTTCCCCCCGGAATCCTCAGGCTGCTAAGTTCCTTTTTCCGAAACCGGTTAAATGCAGAAGCACTCCGCTTCTGCGTCTCCTACCGAACCTTGACGTCTCTGACTCTTTGTTTTCGGGCCGTCTTCATCGGCTTTTCCGTGACCGTTGAATTTCGAGGATTTTTCTTTCACAAACATCCCGGCTCCTTAGGCCCTAACCGATCTTGCTAGAAGCTCTTCGATGCCCCCACCACCTTCCCCAGATACATCACCACAACCCCCTATCCTTCCTCATGATTTATTCTTCGTCCCGCCCCCCCTTTTCTCCGGCTAATAGGATTCTCGAACTGTTGGACGTACTTTTTGTCAAGTCTCCAGTGGTACCGCAGTTTTTTTTTTTCCCCCCTTAGAGTATGTCAGAATACATCTGCGCCCCTTTTCGTCGTTTTTTCTCTCGATTAACGGGTTGGTTTTTTTCCCGCTCTCTCGCCATCTCTGCTTCTTCACTCCTCTTTACCGCGGGTCCCCCCTTCTTCCCATAAGGACGTTCCCCTCATATTATTCCCCCTCACTCTCGGGAAATCTGCCTTGTTTTATGTGTTTTCTCCTTGGAATTCGCGCCTTTCTACCCAGAACGACCGAATTCCAAGAGGAGATGGTCTATGATATGCTTTTGCCGCGTTTGCAAGCACAATCTCCCCACATTAAGTTGACTATCTTCCCAAGCTTTTCCCAGCAGGCATCTATTCCCCCCCCTGGGTAATTTCCGTTAAGTCTATTTTCCGCTCCCGCCGCAGGTTCTATCATGTGTTTACAAATCCCTCCCGGCTCTGCTCTCGCTTTTTTTCACACCATTCGCTTCCCCCCTTCTGTTCGCCAACACCCGTCGGATGGTGTTCCTCACCCATTTTCATTTTATAGCCCTTTCTCCCTTGTTTGGATTCCTCGTGTCACGCACTGGTTTCCTGTTGCCACAAACCACCATTCACCCTTTCTCTTTCGACCCCTGACGCACCTCCGGCCCTTCCCTCTAATCCTTCTCTCCCCTTTTACCTGCTCATTTTTCCTTTCGAAAGCCAACCTGACAAGAAGCCTTCTGTTCATGAACATTCTCGTTTTCCAACAAGTTTTGGCGCTTTTTACTTGCTTCATCCCTGTTGCGCGGTTCATTCCCCTTCCCCCTTTCCGGGTATGTTTTTTTGATGACGTAATGAGAAGTCCAGTTTCTTCAACCCCCCGCCCTCTTCCAAGGGCCTCAGGTGCCATCTCTGTGCGTTTGTACGCTCCTTCCTCCCTGTCAGCAGACCCGTCGCCCGCTCCCATTTTTTATTCGCTAAAAAATTTCGCATACAAATTTCCTTGGATCCGTGTTCCTAATTTTTTCCGACGGGTGCATGCGATTTTCTTTTTTCTTGAGTTGATCCTCCTCTCTCCGATGATCACGCAAGATCTGAGCAATCTCACTCCTTTTCTCGTTTACTTCTCTGGGGTTTCCCTGCGACCCCTGACCCATGCAGCAAAATCCTTGTCTTTCCCAACAAATAGCTTGCTTCGACTATTCAACTTTGGCTCCTCTTTAATTGAATTTTTTCCTAGATACTGCTCCAATGTCTCCCGCTGAGGTTCATGTGTTTGTCGTTTTTCAATGGACTTCCTCCCTTCGGGGCAATGTGGGCGGCCCCTTGGTCTAACTTGAGTTCTTTTTGTTTATCAGCGAGAGCTACTTTTTTTCGTCCTTCGATTACGATCCCTTCTGAAGTAATGCCGCTCCCCCGCCTTCCCACAATTTTTACATGCCCGGCACCTGTACTTTACTTCACCCTCTGTGGAACTCCACCCCCCCCCAAAGTACCCAGCCCCTGACTTTCCGGCTCGCGGCACTCGCCTTTTATCGTGTTCTATTAGCTTGTGACCCACACAACCTCCTGGGAGATTACTTCGGCCCTCAACCTGAGGAGATCTTGCAGCGCGACCTGAATGTGAACTGGGGCAAGTTAGTCATCCTTCTTTTCCTGGACAACCCCTTAGCTGACCGAGACCCCTCCCCAGGTTGCATTGCGTTTCGCTTCCCTCCACCCCCAACTCCGGGAAGTTTCACTCC
>Ga0179593_1463106_pt1 | contig 12574 bp, 11 predicted proteins | sample CZODoug2_1_08_16_FD_185931 | JGI IMG/M metagenome (GOLD analysis project Ga0179593, IMG submission 185931) | Vadose zone soil fungal communities from Angelo Coast Range Reserve, California, USA - CZODoug2_1_08_16fungal (PacBio error correction) | ecosystem: Environmental > Terrestrial > Soil >... | reverse complement strand
TTGATTTGTGAGTAGTCCACCGTTGTTCTTTACTTTATTCTTATTTCCGGATTTTTCCTTTTACTATGCTTGAGCCAGTTATCAGCGACCTCGCGTTATTCTTCTTTCACCTTGCCTTCAATCGCCGCGGAGACAGGAGATAGACCTGAAGACTCTTTTTATTTTTTACCGCCCCCCGTTTGGTTTTCTCTTTTTTGAAACCCCCCCCCTCATTTTTCCTTTGCCGTCTCTACGCCCCCTTTATTTCCACCCGTTCCCATTTTTTTTTGAACAAATCTTTTATCCCCCTCTTCTCTCTTTTCCTCATATCCGTTTTTTTTTTCTTTTCTTTTCTGAAGGTCGCACCCTGTTAACTTCTCCCAGGTTGGACGAAAACTTCTCTTTGTATTCTTTGATTCCTTTTAGCTTTGAGTTGTGAAGGTTTGGTTTTTTTTGTTTGGTTTTGTGGGTTTTTTCAAAGGTCTCCGCGTTCTCCGATCCTGTTTGATTTCTTCGCGTCATTTTCCCTGATGAGCTTCTCCTTCGTATATTGGTCGATGATAAAGCTATTCTTCCTCCTGAGAAACCCCCTAGACACTACCTTCTCGGCCCGTTCCCGGCCTACTCACCTCCCCCTGAATGGTCCTAGGATTATCCTTTTCGGCCTGCTCTAAAGGTTTAATCCTGAGATGAGAGACTCCCGGCCTGCCCTTCTGTCAATCCGGGGGATAACTAACTTGCTGTCCGTCATCCTCGGAGTGCCTCCCCTTTCCCCCCCATTCTCTTTTCCGTTTCCGTGCTCAGTTATAGCTAAAGGTTTTCACATTATCCACCAACGGCTTTCATGTTTGACTGGGACCCAGGAGCTCCTTCTTTCCTTTACGGAACCGTTGAGCAGTTGGATATGAATTTCTTTCTTTCCTCCCTCCCACCTCCCTCTGTATCTCCTTTTTTTCTTCTTGCCGATGTTTCTGTTAACCTTTCGTTTGTTTTTTTTGTGTCCAAATTCACTGTTGCTTGATGGAACCCCCCCGATTTTTCTCGTTTTTTCCCTCATGTACGTCAGTTATGCCTGTTTCTCAGGCCTAGCGCCAGTTTTCTCTCTTTTGCTTTCCCACTCTGCCCAACTTCTTAGTTTTGGTTGCGTTGTGGTTCTCGTTCTTTTTCATCAGTGCCCTGCGCTTTCTCAACTGAACACTTGAAAGAGATTACCCGCAGACGCTAATTTTTTCTTGTGGCTTGTCGATTTCTCTCTTGCTCTTTTGAAGCGGACCGTCGACTGGCCGTCTTCTTTTTTTTTGTCTTTTAGACCTCTGGCACCCCAATTCTAAATTTTTACCACCCCCTTTTTCTTCTTCAAGTCCCATTTCCGTGAAAAACCACTTATTGTTTCATTTCTTCCTGAACCAGAGCATCAGTACCGTGCCGTAAACACGATAACCCGTATGAACTCCTCTTTTGACCATCTTTTTAATGCGCTCCGTCCTACTTTTTCGGTAGTTTCCTGTTCATGCAACGCCAACGCCACCACTTCTATCTGTGATCTTTTGATATTTGTCTAGTCCGGGACAAATCGTCCCCTTCCTAGTCAACACTCCCTATTCCTACGTTTGACAATCCTTTTCCCCCCTCACTCCTTTGATACCCCCAATTCTGTGTGAGCTTGAATGTAGGATCCCTACCACTCTTGATCTGCTCACCTTTTCCCCACAATACAGCATTACTTTTTTTTCTTTTTAATTCTGTTCCCCCCTACCCCCAGCCCTGCCTCTATTCTCTTTGCCCGAGGTAATCTTTCCCCCGGAAACTGACTCTCCCTCTTTTGCCCTTTTAGAGGGGACGCATTTCGTGCTTTTTTCTGTGTCTGTTCCTTATTTCACTATTTGGAAAGAGTCGTCCTCATTTTCCTCTTTTGTCTCCCTTGATTTTTTATACTGGCCTTTGAGGTAGTCTACGGCGTCCTTTTCTTTTTGATTGCCTTTTTTAATCTGTGTCGCGGCTGACCGCCAGTTTACTCCTCTCTTCCGCTAGCAACGCTCGGCATCTTCCTTTCGGCTTTTTTTTTTTCTCCAAAGAAATCCTGGCACAACTGGATATTTCATTTTCTCCCCCTAGTTCTGACTACAGCGTCCTGAGGTCTTGTCCTACGCTCGGCTTCTTTCGCACAGTCTTTTTTTTACTTCCAGGCACCTCGAGTTTTCGAGAGGGATCGAGTCCCCATCCAGGTGAGTTTTCGCCCCCTTTTTAGCAATCGGCTCGCGATAGCCCCTTCCTTCTCCCAGAGGTTTCCTTCTTTGAAAGTTTTCTTTTTCATTTCACCTTAGCCCTACTCGCGACAAGTCTTTTTTTCAATTTCTAGAAAATCTTGTAGGCCAATTTTGCCACCCTGGCTGACCTTTTTCCTAGTCCTCGAAGTCAATGAAAAGTATCTTTCTCCCCCGTTTTGTTAGACCCTTGGGAACAAATGTTGATATGTGCACCTTCGTCTTCCCTTTCTTCGTCGTACGTGCCCTTTTTTCCTTCCTCCTTTAAGTTTCCGCATTCAATTCGCATGCCTTTTACCGTTTTTTTCCCTTAACCTCGTGATTTCTCCAAAGTGACCCTCTTGCGGTCTTTTGGATTTTCTTCACCTCCCTGACCTTGTTAAATCAGCTTTTTGCGTTGACTCCTTCGATTCGTTTCTCACTTCACGCGGCACTTTTCTCCGGCAATTCAGGCGAGCCCGGTGCCTGGTCAGTCCTCCTCTTTTCTCCTCTTATAGTTAATCCTTAATCTGTGTTGTTTTCGGGCGATACACCGAGCTCAGCCGGCCGTCTTTTTCGAAGCCATTTCCTCCCTATTTTCGACCGGGCCCGTTTTCCGTGAAGCGCAAAAGACCCCCTCTGCATCTTTACTTAGCTTTCAAGGATTAGAGGTCCAGTTTTTTCCCCTCCCTTCATCTCTTCCGTACCTCTTGTCCTGGGAAAAGCTTGTTACGGAGTAAACGGGGCCCCCAGGGAAGCTCTACTTTCCCCCCACCAACCTGGCCGATTACGGTGCAATCGCTAGATCCTCCCGACGTCTCCTCAAGTCCTGCTCGGGGTTCACATATCCCCCTTTTCACTTAGGCCAAACCAGCTAGAATCTATCTTCTTTTAAGTCCCCCCCCCTGACTCGTCGGGCTTTTGTGAATTTCACCAAGGCATCCCGTCTATTTCGTTCTTCCCCTCCTACTGTTCCCATTGGACGTCCAGCTTCCCAGGGCCATCCTCTTATTATCGCTCTGTACGTTCTATCGCCCTGCCTTTAGTAAATTTTGCAATTGATCCCATGCATGTTCGTCCTCGATCAGCTCTTTGCCCCTCTCTGCATGGCTCCCTCTCCCCCTTGTAAACCCTTATGGCGAGAAGCGAGATAGCCTTCCTTGCTCTTCTTCCTGAACCGGTTATTTCTCGCTCCATCTGATTTTTTTTCTCAGTTAGGTATTTTACGTTTGACCCCGCCCTCCACCCGAAGCTTCCGCCTTTTGCTCCTTTCTTCAGCGCGTAGTCTCTCTTTCTTAGGACCGTGGATAGGTTTCAGCTTAAGCTCACCAAACTACTACGCTTCCCCTGATTTTTCCTTATCTACTACCGGCCTTTCATTTCCCAATCCGTCGACCCTTTTCGGTTTTTTTTTTTTTTTTGTTTTTTTTTTTTTTTTTTTTTTTTTGTTTCTTTTATTAGACCTTTTAGGAAAGGGGCCTTCCTTTCCCAATATTAAACTTTTTCTTACCCTATCAACACCGGCCCAATATTCCTCCGTGTTTTTGCACCGCTCCTTATAGACTTTTTTATTTTGTGTTCTCCTGAAAAGGACTCGAGCCTTTCCCCGCTTCTTTCTGCATTTCCCTTTTTTTGGTAGGGTGCGACCCTTTACCTTAACCGCGTCACGGACCATTTTTTGATTTTTCGCTCCTTTCCCTTCTCTTATTTAGGGCTCTTCCCCCCAAGAGGCCTCTTTTTTCTTCCTCCTCTATTTTTTGCGTGTTCCTTTCTGAAGCGGCTCCTTTCCCTCCTATTGTCTATTTCAGAGTTACGAGAACCCCCCTCCCTTTTCCATTCTTGTGTCCGTTTCCGTTTCAACAGTATCACGATGCCTTTCGCCCGGCGCTTGGTTCTAAGCTCCGTCATACATTGCAACTTCGACCTTGCGCGTACGGGATGGGTTACTTCTTCCCTTTGAAAATATATGTTCTTTACGGGATCACAGTCACTCCCTCTTCTTTTTTTCCTTTCATATTCCTTGTTTAATTGGGCTGTCCTTTCTCCGGACCTTTGCTTGATCGCATGGTATTCTTTTGTACTAGAGGTCTCTCCCTCCCAATCTCCTTTTTTCAGAATGTAGGCTTCTTTTCGATTGCAAAGGACCCCCTCTCTTGACCTTTTTTCTTTCGGCTCTCTCTTTTTTCCTTTAGGCAAGGCGCAGGTTACCGAGTAGGCACCTTACCTTTTAATGAACGCTTTCCCCCCCCTCAACTTCCTGCTCCCCCCCCCTCCTTTTTTTTTGTCCCCCTCCCCAGAGATATGGTCCCCGATGCGAGAGTTTCTTCCAGGAACACGATCAACATGACTTATCCTTTCCCATCTCCTCCCCCCTTAGCCTCCCCAGACATCAAGCAACTTTCATTCCCGACACGTACTGTTTTAACGGCCTCCCCTCCTTTTCTTAGAAGAGTTTGTATACCCCCTGATTTCTTTTTTTTCCGCGGAGCCCGCAACTCTTTTACATGCCTCTCCTTTTCTCCCCCCCCCTGGTCTGAAGAGGTCAGGCGTTCAGGAGCTTTCTTTCGCCACCTTTCTTCCTCTTTTGGTTCCTTTTGAGAGCATTTCCTGCTTTTCTTATCTCATGATGACATCCTTCCCCATTTATTCCCCTGTCCTCAAACTCGGTTCATCACTTTCAAAGTTCCGCTTTACTAGCGTTCCCAAGTGAGTTATATGCTGAGTGATATTACTTTTTTCGGTCTTTTTCTCTTTCCGGCGCGCTTCTTCTCCCTCATTCTTCTTTTTTCTTCTTCTTTTTTCTTTTTCCTCCTTTTATGAAGTAAGTAGAGGTGCTGTCTGTGCTGGTTTTTTTCCCGACCCTACTTTTTCACTCGACCAGCGCGCGGGCTCTTCCTCAAATATGATCTTTATTTCTTTTCTCTTTTCTCTCGAGCACGGTCCCTAAGACCATTTTTCCACCTCACTTTTTTTCAGTTTCTCCTCTTGCCTACCTACAATTTCTTCCACCTTCTTTGACCCCAAGCCGGGACTTTCACTCTTCTCTCTTTGTTTGTTGTTGAGCCCGAGTTCTGAAGTAAAGCTTTCCCCCTCTTTTGACTTTTTTGAACATGTAGTTTTTTTTTTCTTCCCCCCTCCCTCCCTTTTGAGTTTTGCGTTGGAAACTGTTCTAAAGGTCTTCGACTGCGTATTCAGATCTAATGATCTACGTGTGCCGTTTGCCCTCTTTTGAGGAGTGAATTTCTGCGTGGGAGTTTTCTCCACGTTCTTCCTGACGCGCCCCATCAACTCGTCCCTATTGAAGAGGGTGGCGAATAACCGGAATACTCCCGAACCTTCTCCTTTCCTACCGGAGGACTTCCCGCCATGTCCCTTTCCAAAGCTGAGCACCTTGACTTTGTCCTAAAGAATGCATGTCTTCTTTTCTCTTGTCACCCTCCCCCTTTTTTTGGGCTCCGTCAAGTCTTGAAGGCCCCCTCTTTTTCCCCTTCCCTTCTTAGTTCCTTCAATTATCGATCATTTGCGCGTGTCATGCTGCGTCTTCACCGGCTATTCACTGTTCTCTGTCCCTCTTCAAACAGGTTCCATTCACCGTGGCTGCGACTCATCCCCCCGCCTTCATCTCCTCTTGCCGTTCCCCTTTCTACATGGATATGCCTTTTACCCCGGGGATTTAGCCCCGCACCCTTCCAGCACGTATAAGTTTTTTCTTCTTCTCCTCGGCAGCTGTACCTTATTGAGTGTTTCCCGTTTCCCAAAAACCACCACGGCGTTGTGTTCCCCAGTCATTGTTGAATTATTTCCCTCCAGTCGGTTAGCTTGGTTTAGATTCCTTTCTAGATTTCCATGTTTGACTGTTTCCCCTTCCTTCAGGTCTTCTCAGCATCCTCCATGATGACGTATTCGCGGTCTGCCACTCCCCCACATTCGATTGGTCGCCTTCCCTTCTGCGTTTGAGGAGTTTGATTACTTTTCGAACAACTTTCCCGGAGATGGTTGAGAGAACTCAACCCGCGTCAAGAGAGTCTATCCGATCCCCCACTTGTCTTTCGTTCTCGAGTACGAGCCTGGCTTGAAGTCCGCACTTTACTGAGCCTTCTGCGACTTTTCCTTTCTTTCTCCTCTTGCCAACGAGTTCGTATACCAGTAAGGGCCTCCCTTGCCTTCCTCCTTCCATGCCCCGTCCCGAATCGGTTTTTTCTTCTTTTCCCTTCACCAGAGATTCCTGATCCCGACGTAACACGATAACCGTTTCCGGCCAGCTTTGAATCTTCGTCGTCGCTTCTGTCAGAATAGAAAGATGGACTATGATTCCCTGGCTTACTGGGCCCTTTAACCTCCCACCGGCACACATGCTGATGCGAGTCTTCTATCCATAGTCCCGAATTTACCAAAAAACACCCCCCCCCCCATTCCCCTCTTGTCTTCCCCTTGCCGCTTCTTGACGGTAACATCCGTTTTACAACTGCAATGGACTCCAAAATGATTTGCGATGGGTCACACTGTTGCCCTTTCTAACGGAAACCCGCATTTATCTTTCCTCACATACATGTCCCCAAAGAAAGATGTAAGTCCTGCTGTACGTCCCTTTTAGAGAATCACAATCAAGGCTTCCGCTCTCCCTCTCTCCAGGAATTTTTATTAAGCGAACCACCAGGAACAGACTCGCGAACAGATCTGGACCTTTGAGGGCTTCCTTTTTTTTCTTCGTTTTGTGTACTCGGTAAAGTTTTTAAGGATTCAAGCTCTTTTCTGGACAGCGTTATTCCTTCTCCAATTCTTTTTTTACAGACTCTTTTTCCCTGGCTGATATTGCTTGTGTTTATCTTTCTGTCATTCCGGCTGAGTAATAGGTCGTTCTTGTTTTACTTCTGATTTTCTTTAGTTCAAGCCTGCTCTCACTACGCGCTGCGAGCAGCCTTTGCATCCTCGTGGAGGCTTTGTTCCTTAGTCTTCCTTTAGCCTTTTAATCGGCAACAACTCGGATGATCCTGATGCTGTTCCCGGTCTTTTACTACCCTGAAGAGGAAGGATCTCCCCGTCTTTTCGTCCCTTTGTTTGACGTGGACGGACCATAACTAGAGTTTTGAAGAGTTTTCTACACCCTTGTTTCTACCCCTTAGACCGTACACTGGGCGCTGCTTTTTCGACCATCTTACCTCATTACTGATCGGGATGGTAGTCTTTCAGGCTGCACACCCTGATTTGAGGATGAGCTGTCTCACGCTTTAGAAGCACAGTAACGCCAACTCTATGGATGAAGGCAGTGTTCTCCAGAGTTGGCTACCGCGTTTGAACCCCACTCCCATACTCTTGCGAACGATAGGATTCTGGAGGAATCCTCTGTCATAGGCACCAGCGCATCCCCTTCTTTTTGAGGAGCCGGGTAACACTGTTACTTTAACCTGACTTCCCGGACTGAGATTTTAGGCCATTTCAGAATTTGGAACATTCCTTTTGTCCTCTGATCTCTTTGACAGTTACGTCCGCGTGTTCGCAAGCCGTGACGTCTAGATTCTTTTGTTCCTTCTTTTCTCCGCTTGTCCTTTGTACCCTTTCTTTTTTTGCTCTTCGTGCGTTCTCCTTCACGTCCCTTTTCATCTTTGAAGGCAATGGCTTCGATCCTGGCTAGATAGGGGGTATCTTTTCCCTCTTGTTTTTTTTTTTTTTCTCTACCAACCCGAGAGTAGCAGGCATCTCCCAAGACCCTTTTCCCCCAGCTTCTCCGTGGCGCTTGCTTATAGCCCACTCTTCCAACCCTCCATGACGATAATTCCCCGCTGATTAAAGGATTTGAGACTTCTTTTCAAGACCTCTCGTCCGTACCTTCTTGAAAACACGCGGGCGTATAACGGTTTCTTTCTCCTAAGCCTCCCTTTCAAACGGCCCCAGTTTAGGGCCACAGCGGAGTTCGAGACGCCGCGTTTCTCACTGTCCTTCCGGAGAGGTTTCAAACTTCACATTTTAAACGTGTTTCGTCCCCCTGATTAGCATTATCCCCAGTATTTCAATATTTAAATATCGCTCTTTTTGATGTGCAACCTTTGTTCCTTCTTTTTCTGAAAACTGACCTTCCCCAGATCTTTCTCTTAGTCGCCTGTATCTCTGAATCCCAAGATTTCATTTCAGCCAATCATCTCTGGGAGATGTCGCTTCTTACTTTCCAGCTCCGGTTACGTGCCTGAAATTGCCTCCCCCTTTTTTCCCCTCTCTTTCCTCTTTCCCCCCCACCTTTCTGGCCTTGCGTGGTACCTATCATCGCTTAAAGGTATCTCGTGGAAGCGCGTTGAAGTCGTTCCTTCTCGGATTTCCTTTACTCTTATTCCGTCATCATCGAGTTGTCTCCTGCGCATTTATGAGCACGGCACCCGCCGGCCAACGATTTGCCGAGCTTGCTCTATGGCATCGAGTTAGTAACTTCTTCGTCTTCCTTTATGTTAGAAGGGCCTAAACTGTTCGACTGTGAAGTACAGCGAATACAGGTCCTTTCCCTTTTTTTCTACTCCGGTTCTAACTCCCCCTTTCCAAGTTCTTGCACGGCAACGTGGGGCAGCGACGATTCCCTCGTCCTTTGTTATCATCTCCCCCCTTCTCCAACCCCCATTCTTACCCTGCCTTTGGCTGCGGTCTGCTTTTGTGATCCCTTTCCTAATTCCTCGATGCCGGATTTTGTTTAGAATCTTACCATTTTGCATTTATTTTTTGTACTTCTCTCCCTCTCCCTGAGATACCCTTGAATTTTGGCGTGTTCTGTTATCCCTATCCCGCTTTTATGGATCCTTCGCCCTTTTGCACATCCCCTGTGGACTTTGAGTATTTTGTACTTACTTCCTTTATGACTCTTTATTCTAATGTTCTTCTCCCTTGTTCCTTCTCCCCTCTCCTCTCAATTCAGCTCTAGTTTGGCTTTCGTGCATGAACAGTAGCAAGACGCACCAGAGTCCCCCCGGCGTTCGTCTTCCCTTTACCTCTTTTGCAACGCGATTGCCGTAAAAGGGTTGTTCTCGTTTTCTCGTTTAATTTCCTTCCCTCTTTGGTTTATTGAGATCATTCAGCGATTCAGATAGTGTTTTTATTACTGGTGTCCCTTGTGTCTTCTTTTTCTCTTTTTCTTGTGAAGCGCTTCTCCGACTTACAAACCTCTTCCCCTGTAGCCTTTTCTTTCTCTCCTTTATCGAAAGTAAGGCCTTCACGACCTTTCTGATTGGTTTCTAGGTCCGTTTGAGTCTTTCGCTGCAAGAGCATCCCCTTTTTTCTCCCCCTTACTAGTCGACCTCCCAACATTTCTCCAACCTTCATTGGGGTTTTCTCTCCAATTCCCTTCTCTTTTTGTCTCTGCTCATGCTCTCGGAAAGGCCACCCACCGTCATCGAAAAGATCCAAGTCTCCGTCTCCCTTTACCTAAAAGACTAAGGGTCACAGACAACCCTTTTCCCCCGGTTCTCTTCCTCTCCCTTCCTCTTTCCAATTGGCGATTATACCATGCTTGATTTTCGCGGATCCGAAACGGTGGGTGAAATATGCCCCCTGGTGTCCCCTCTCACTTTTCTTCCCCCCATCTGCGCTCGCTCTATTCGCCTTTTCCTCCTCTTGGACCTGGAACGAGACTTTTTCGTTGTCTTTCGACTCGCTTGCTTAAACCTCTCTTATAGAAATTTAGCACCTCTTCCTTTCGTTTGAAAGTCTTTGCACTTACGTAGTTTTGTTACCGTGAGGATCTTCGCATGCGGGTGACTTTTCATTCTCCTTCAAGGTTTGCAAGTTTGCTTCCCTCCTCGACCGTAGTGCGTTTCTTATTTTTTGGATTTCGACCGGCCTCTCGCCGTAGTTTCTGATGCTGGGCGATTCGGTGGACCTGAATATCCCATGTCCTCTCTCCGGACTCCATACTTTCCCTTCCCCCCTCCCGGCTTTTGATTATTCTCCTCCCTGCGGAAGACACTTTCCTCCCTTTTTGTCAACTCACGCGCACGGTAAGCTTGAGCCGCTCCGCCACAGGTTAGTCCAATTTCCTTTTTTTGACACCTCGCCCCTCCCTCTGTTGTTGTTTTTTTTTTCACTTTTTTCCACCAACTCCTTGTTTGAGAACTCGTTCGTAGGCGTCGGCAATCTACTTGTGAGTTGGGACAACTTTTTCTTACAGGTACGCGGGCTTCTCCTCTTCCTTTCATCCTAGCGGTTTTGACTTTCCTTCCTGGATTGCTCTTTTGGTCGTTTCCGTTCGCTCCGCTTCCCTCCCATTCCCCTCCTTCTATATCCCTTTTTCAGAAATCCCCCCTCTAACCCGCTACCTGAATGTTCAGAGGAGGACGCAAGCCAAGCTCCTTTTCAAGTGAAGTTCCCGATTTTCTACTCTCAGAAACTTTCTGCTCCGCTAAGGTTTTGAACAGATCGTGGTTTTCTTCACCTTCCCCACTTCCCTTAATTCCTTCTTTTTTTCTTCAATCCTATTGGCGGGTTCTTTGAGGTAAAGGACTACGAAAGGTGCTCGGAAAAAACGTACTCCCTGTTTCCTCTTTAGTCCTCGATTCCTCCATCTTTTTTTTTTTTAACTCCCAGTTTCTCTTCTTTCCCCCCTTTTTTTGTTTCATACGAGAACCTTCAGCCTTTTAAGCGCCCTTCGTCTCCTCGAGGTCGGATGATGAAAAGTTCCCCCTGGCGTTCTGTGCCTCATTTTTTTTCTTGGCTCCTTCTTCGATCTTTTTCCGTTGTTGCGTGCGTTTTCTTCTCTGCGACCCCTCTCCCTTCCGTATTTTTTCCCATCTGCAAATTTCTATTTTAGCAGTCAGGTGTTGTTGGCGTTCTCTATTTCCGTGGTCTCCCCTCGTAAACTGACGGCGCGCACGACATTTTACTCTCCATCTTTTTCCCACTGTAGGGCGTCTGTCTTTCCCAGAGCGGTCTACTGACGCGTTCTGGGGCCTTTTTTGCTCCTGGCGGTTTCCTCATTCCACAAAGCAGCAATGAAGGAACGTCTTTCCGGACCTGGCCAAGCACAAATTTGTTATCCCCGTTTCCATCTGAATTTACCTTCCCTCCATGGGATTTCCCCGCTTATTACAGATAACCCGCTCTTTCTTCTCCGTTTCCCCTCTCTCATTAGAGCCGCGTTCTTCGACTGACGCTGTCCGGTTGTGTGATGTGCACAACAAAGGTACTTCTGCTGATGTTGAGATGACTTTATGTCTTTTCCGTTTCCATAGAAAATTCGTTCTTACAACTCCTCCCTCAGACGGCACATCTTACCAATGAATCGGTTCCCCATTTTTTGCTGCCCTTTTGAGAGCATTGCAACGTTTTTGGATTGCCGACAAGGCCTGAAAACGACATCATGGTGTGACGCTTTTCCGTTCTATTCCTTCCACCGAAATGTCCCTGTTCGTTAACTAGCGGATCGTTTCCTCTTTCTCTCCCTTCAAAACTCTTCCCTATTCCCTTTAGGAGAGGGGCCAGCATTTTTCCGGCAGGGTGGATCCGGACCCGTTCTGAGTAAGCGGCTGGCCCCCCATTTTTTTTTCTTTTTTTCCCCTCCCTGGTCCTCTGCATTGAGCTGCCGTCTCTTAGTTAGCTCCCTTCCCTTCTTTTTTTGAGGAGTTTGGGCTTGCCGCTGCGACATACGGGTCGCTGAACGCAGCGCGTACTACGCGATGTCCATAGTCTCAACGCGCGGGCTCTGTTTTTTCTTTTTTTTCGCTTACCGCTGTTTTTCGATGATCTTTGATTTTCGGTCCTTGACATTAAAGCGAAGCTTCCTTTATCGTTTCCTTTTTTCCTCCCTTGTAGCGCGCTATGGACCAGCCAATTTGCATAGAGTTTCCTCTCGGCGTCCAACCAGGTGCTGAGAAATCTTTTTTTTCTTCCCTTCCCCCCCCCTCTTGACGAGTTCCTTCACGCTATTCCAGTTGGCTTTGCTGGAAAAGTTTTTCTCCCCCTCTCCCCCTTTATCCCCTACTCCGTCTTATAAGAGAGGGTAAAGAATTTTTTTAAAGCGGGTATCCAAAGTTGCCAATCCACCGGAGACCTGACTGATCTCTTTTTCCGTCTTCTCATGTTCTTCTCTCCCCCCTTTTTTGATAAAGTGTTCCCAATGTTTTTCCCCTCTCCTTTTCTGGCTTACTCCTCCAGTTTTCCCTAATCCGGGCCGTACGATCGATCCCGCCATGGGCGTCTAAGTTGAACCTGATTCTCTCCTTGTTTCTTCCCTTCGTTACTTTCGAGCGCTGCGGAACTGTGTCCCCCTATACTCCGTTGAATGAACTCCCCGCTTGGGAATGCGTGCCAGCGTGGTATCGCCTCTCCCAGGTATAATTTTAACTTCTGGAGTACCTTTTTTTCACGGCGCTACGCTCGTG
>Ga0179593_1461581_pt1 | contig 12574 bp, 12 predicted proteins | sample CZODoug2_1_08_16_FD_185931 | JGI IMG/M metagenome (GOLD analysis project Ga0179593, IMG submission 185931) | Vadose zone soil fungal communities from Angelo Coast Range Reserve, California, USA - CZODoug2_1_08_16fungal (PacBio error correction) | ecosystem: Environmental > Terrestrial > Soil >... | reverse complement strand
TCCCCCCCCCCCCCCCCCCCCCCCCCCCCCCCCCCCACCACAGACGCGTTCTTGAATTGCTGCGATACGTCTCCCTGCCTTTCCCCCAATGGTGAAAAATGGCGCTAGCGAATACAAGTTCCTTCCGCCGTTTTGAGAATATGTTTGGGTGGGCCTTTACTTCATTTCGGCTTCCTCCTTTTTTCCCAAAGAGCTTTTCGCTGAGAGATAAGTCTCAGTATCAGCCCAAGACTATCCCCTGATTCAGTATAGCAAGATCACCCCCCTCACTAAAGAAGCTGAGAGACTGCTAATCATCGGCTTCCGACGGCAGATGAACATTTGCCTCCTCATCCACAACCTCCATCTGTCAGACGCTTTTTTTCGCTAACCAAGGAGGACGGTAGGAATTATAACTTCTCCGCGAGACTGACCTAGTGTGAGACTGCCAATCCCCCTTCCCGCCTCTTATGATAGAGTTTTGGGAAGATAAGCAGAGCTTTCTCTCGGCCTTTTAAGTCAGCTCCCCCCCCCTCTCTCTCGTTTCCAGCGCCTAAAACGACGTTCCTGTCGGCTGCTTTTTTTTTTTGATTACCGCCTCCGAGCTGCTCATTGTGGCAACTGAGCAGTCGATCCCTGCGATCGCTGCGTTTCCCTTTTCTCTCGCTCGGAGCTCCCAACCGAGCCGTATTTTAGTGGGTTGGATTTGGACGGGCCTGCAGAGGAGTTTGAAGGGATTCCCTATTATTCTTTTTCAATGATGGACCAAAAGGGGGACCTCTGCATTTTAAATCCCCTGGTTGTCAGACCCGACAGACCCGCGAGCGCGCTTTGCGCTTTTTTACGAGACATAGAGTAGAGTCCGGGGGAGGAAACGACAAAGTGATGTGTCCTTTGGAGAGTTTAGGACAGAAGAGCGTACCTCTTCTCTCTGTACCCGATTTCCATATGGCTCTTCGTCATCTTCCACTTAGTATACGGGTCACCAATTTTCTTCTGATAGCCCCGCCCGAGTATAGCGAACTGCTTTGAGAGTTTCTTTGTACAGTGAAAGTAAGTTCATACCGCCCTTTTCCCCTCCCTCATTTCCGCGGTCCTCTCCTCTTTCGACCTCTCTTCCCCATCTCCTGCGTCTAGGGCTGCCGCAGTGGGCTAAGTGGCCCCCATATCGATTCCGTTTCTTCTTATGCTCGACCATCGCCTTTCGTCACCTTCTTCCTTTCTTACTTCCCCCCTCCTCCTTTTTTTTTTTTTTTTTTAGAGGATCTCTCTGAGGCGACTGTTTTCTAGCCATGAAAATAAAGGCTATAGCCCCCCCCTGGATAACCCTGCACCTGCGTTTTCCTTCGCTTTCCCCTTTCTTGATGAGGAAGCTTAAGGATGACGTTATGTTTATCGAGTGCGTCGTGAGACGTTTTCCCATTCAAGGCTCCTCCCCCCTGTGGAGATCTCCAGAGAATCATCTTCGAATTTTACTCCTAGGTTTACGCCCGCCCCGGTTATATCGACTTGGTCCTCCCCTCGTCCTCCTTCCCCAGCCCCTTCTTTGATATCAAGATGATATATCCTCAATCACCTTCCTTAGAAGTTTTTCTTATTTTTTTTGACGAGAGGGATCTCGATATTCGTAACTATCGCCCCCACGGAGCCGTTTTCGGATCTGGTCTTTTTTCTCTGGCGTCCCCCAACATGTTCGCTCCCATTAGCATCCTCAGGTGACAAAGTGACCAGCGACCTTCCAGTCCTCCGTGCATCTCCGTTCCCCCCCCCCCAACTATATTGTAGCAGGTGAGAGCCAGTTAGTCCTGAACGCACTCCTTTCATCTAATTTCTCTCGTGAGTTGGAGAAGAAACGATGAGCGGATTGCCCATTAGAGTAACCCTCTCATTATCAAGCATTCCTAGAAGGTGAGCGCTTTCCTCCTGGGCAACACTCCGATTCTAGAATTCTCTCGTCTTTTTCTTTAGAAGAGAGATAGAATTATTTCCAACAAAGATTCAGAGCCTGCGCCAGGATGGATTCTTTTTTCCCCGTTCACCCCCCCCGCTGACCAAGAGGTTGATGGAGTTAAGGAGACTTTTTCCCCGCCAGTGAATTTGCTGACAAAAGGTATCCCGCTTTTTTCTTTTTATCCGATTTCTCCTCGGACCCCCCCCTTAGGAGAGTAGCTTATTCTTATTAGACCGTTGGTTCTGACGAGCCGTCCTTTCTTTGCCTTCATACCCAGACTCCGCCTTGCGTTTTTTATGAACTGCTCCACCATCTCTTTTTCCAAGAGCCTACAGCGGGCACCCCCCTTCCCCCAAGTTGATAATTAGCGCCCGCAGTCCAGTCCCCTTTATGCACGATCGAGAAGGGTCAGAATATGTGCGCGTAATTTTCCGCAATTAGCGCCCGGGCGGTTTCCTGACCTTCTTTTCCTTCTTTTTTTTCCCCCTTCCCCTCCTTTTTTTGATCTTCTTCCTTCTCAGCCCCCAGCCGCTTACAGGGGCTTATTCTTCCCAGCCGAAACTGGATAACTGATGACCGAGTCGCGAGTAGAACTCAAGTTCCTGGCGCTGAATTTTTTTTTTCTTTTGACGTCCACTTCCTTGCCCCTCTTCCCGTCGCGTGGCGCGGTCGATAACAGACGATCTCCCTCGGCCGCGATTCATTGTTCTTTTTCTCTCTCAAACCTCTATTTACCCTACCCTGATGTCGCCCTGACGCTCAGCATGGGGGGAGTAATGTCTGAAACTGGACTAAAACCCAGTCTCTCCCTTTTTTATTCAACCACTCGGCTTCCCCCCCCCCCGGTTAATTCGGCTTAATAGAAGAAAGAGAGTCGTTCATCTGTCGACTTAAAGACCGAAGTCCAGAGAGTCCGCTCTCCTCTTTTTAACCCCTATCCCGGACCCGGACTTAATTCTGGCAAGATTGGGGATAACGACAGGCCACCCCCCCTATAGATGTGAAGAGAGACACCTCCCCCTCCCCCAAACCCCCCCACAGTCTTCATTGTTGATCTCTATTTCCTACGCTTGTCAGAAGATCTCCAGATGTGGGTTCACTAGCTAGCTTGAAAATTCGATGATGTCTGAGCGAGTCTCGCGCAGGCAGACAACCCCCTCTCTTAAGCACGCTTTTTGCTTTTGGCGGATCCTCCTCGTTTGAAGATGAGTTCAATAGAGGGGATACCACCATTACGAATCATACTTACCTTTTTCTCAGGCCCCCTCCCTCCTACCCTAGTACCTCGCGATGCAGGAAGCTAGAGTAGAGGGAGACGGAGGCGGACTTTCCCCGAAAAGGGTTAGCTTTTAGCGGGGTTTTGTGAGTGATCCCACTGTGTTCGATGCTGATAGAAGAGGCTGCTTATTTTCAGAGGAGAGCGCGTGAAACGTAAGCCTCACCTCGTACTTCTCCCCCCCCTGCGTATTTCCCCGCCCGATGCTCTGTTGGCGCAAAGGGTTGGCTCGCATTCGTGGACTGTTTCGACCTCGCACTCTCATCCTTACTACCCTGCTACCTAGTACCTCGCTGTCCCCCCCATCGCGCCGCTGGTTGCCTGGAAAGTTGCGCAGGGTTTTTGCATCGTTCCGTGGCACTTCCCCCTGAGAATCTCCCCTCTCTCGCCTCCTTTCTTTTGTTGTAGATCTACTCTTAATGAGTTATTCAGAATCATACCTCCCCTCAATCGAAGGTCTTGCCCGCTAACAAACTGCGGCAGTCCGTGCGATAGGAAACTTGGAATACCTGACTGCCGCTCTTCCTTCCCTTCAGCGTTGGTTTTCTTTTGATTCTCGTCGTACGGTCAGGAAAGCCCTGGCGCCCTGGAAGCATTCCTTACTCCGCCAGGTTCCGCCGAGCCCTTCTCTCGAAGGTTGTTCAACGCCGCGAGAGGCCAGCGGGCCTCGTTTGAAGCGAGGATCTCAACCTCATCCCGCCCTAACGCGCGCCGTCTACGGTGGGATGGACTGAAGACGTCCTGAGACTCTATCTCTGTACGTCCCTCGCGCAGCGCGACGGCTGTATTTGGAGTTTCGGAGAAAGGTCGTTCTTCTACCACCCCCCCTTGGCGCTCAGCCCGGTGTGACCCATGCAACGCGTCTCCTCAACTCATCCGTTTCGCGTGCCGCCGATTTTACGCGACTCACCCACCCACCTATTGCTTCCTGGTGTTTTCACCGTCGGCGCTGACCGGAAGCATGAAGGTCGACGCACTTTATGTAGTCCAGAGACCCTTTAATTTTTTTCCCCCCTCTCCCCCTCCCCTCAGGCCTTTTTTCCGGTTGGGTTGCTAGATGGGAAAAAATCCTTGCGAGATCCCTTGGAGTCCCCTAATTTCAGGCCGCTCCGGACTCTCCCCCAACACGCGCTCGAGATGCTACAGCTCCCGTCCGGATTGCCCACCAGATTGTCCGCCGCCGGCGTGTCGCCTCATCTTTGTCAACGAGCAAGGTGATGGATCGACCCCAAGGTGAGACCCGCTGATTGAGCCTTTTCCTTTATCCTCTACCCCCTCCCCGCCTCGGGCCGTCGAGAATCGTTATGCTTGGGTTGGGGCTCGACGAGCCGGAACCAGGGTGCGCTATTCCCTATCGGCCGCCTTTTCTTTGCCACGCTGCCCAATCTCGGACGCGAGACATAGATTGCGGCCCAGCCCCCCACGCAAAACCTCTTCCCTTTCTCCGGTCCGGCCCTGGGATGTGAGTGCGACATGGTCACCTTGTGAAGGTGCCCGCCCGGGGCACTCCCCCCCCCTCTTTCGACATTAGCTGTTCGGTTCCCGGGTAGATTTTATCTCTCCTTTCCCGTGTGTGTTGTGAGGAGTTTCCATATAAAGAACTGATCAGTGTGCGAGTGTGACTACTGTACTCTGAAACCTTCACAAGTTTTTGACCTTGTTCTTAGCTCATAACTTTTCCAGGGCCGGGTTTCTCTCAATATGATGGTTGGTGAAACGTCCAGGATTGGACTTCACTAGATTTTCTCTTTTTTTCCCTATTCTTTTCAATTCGCCTCATTCGGGCCTATATCACCTGTATAAGGCAATAGTTCCGAAACCCCCACGACCGGAAAGACCCACTATGCCGAGTTCTTCCCCTTCTGACTTGCTGATTGTTCCCCTCTTATAATGCGAGGCTAACCGAAAGAGGAGCAAGGGGTGTCGACCATCACCGGCGGCTTTTTTATCGGCTACTTTTCCAGCCGTGCCGTCTTCCTTTGCCGAGCCACAGCAGCAACATCGCGCAGGCTCTGAGTGTTTAAGATCCTGCGCCGTTTTGGGCCCGCGTGACGCGGCTAAGATCTCGATGGTGCCGCGCGCAGCAAGAACAGGGTCAGACTCCCCACACCCCCAACCACATTATGCTGAGCGCCAATTACGGATGTCGAGCAGCTCTTTGCTGGAGAACCGACCCGCGCCTCTCCCCCCTTATGATGGGCGGCGTAGTCCCGCGAGCGGAGCTAAACCCGATCCTTGGCCTCTCTGAGTTGGGTTGGCGTGGGCGCTTCCTTCGTCCTGTTTCTAGGTCCAATGAATAGAGGGCTTGGGTCCCACCGGAGGAACTGCATAAGCACCTTGGCAACCCGCCAGTCTGAGTTATTCCGGTCTGTTGTGGTTGTGGGTGTGTTGGGGACTGCGTTTGCTGCTCATATGAGATCGTCCGCGCAGTAGGGCAAATCGCCAACTTGCTCTCCGTGCGTCGATTGGAGCACGTGTTTCGCTGAGATCGTAAAGATCGGCTAGCTTTTTTCCTGCTAGAGTGCGGAACCTCCCCCGAGATCCCCCCCCCCCTCTGATTCCCCTTCTTGTGAAGCTCAGAGGAGGCGATTCGAGCAAATGTGCTTCAATTTGGTGAGTGCGCACACCCTGCCCATAACTCCCCCCTTTCGTACTCGCCGCGCTATGTGTAAATTGGAAATAGAGGAGGTCATGAGACTCGCGAAGGGATTTTTTATAGTTGAGTTCGTCTTTTTTTTTTTTTTTTTGTTTTTGCAGAACATCGCAAGGTAGTCTATCTCCCCCGTTTGAGATCTCCCTCCTTCAACTGGCTAGTCCTCTCTTCACATCCAGGATATGAGTCCCGCCCAACGGCGGCCCTCTTGCGCGCTGGCCTCCTGTTTAGGTGGATACTCAATCCTGTGACGGAAGATGTCTCCGGCGAGAGCGTGCTGGCGGGTCTGAGAGTTCGCTCCCCCACCGGTCACCGGAACCGAAAAAGGTGGCGCCGGAAGCTTTTCTCTTTCTTGTATGCCCTAGGTGCCTCTTTTGACTAGCAGAGTTTTTTTTACAGAAATCCACGAGGATCCCCGGTATCTAAATGGTCTCCTTTTCCAACTTGCTCAGAAAAGCGGCACGGGAGATTCCTCCCCGAAGGCGCGAGCGATCGTTACTCGCGCCTTCAGCCAGATACGGACTCGCGGCGGGCGGGTGCCGGCTACGGTTTATGACAGATCCTTTGAGGCGGAGCTCTTACATCTCCCCCGCGCCGTTGCACGCCGCTTACCAACCCAACCCCTAGGGTGTTGTCTCCGCTCCCCCGCGATGCAGAGAGGACTATCGCAGCGTTATGCTCGTGCCGCAAAGCTTAGCGGCCACTGCTAATGCCTCTATCCTTTTTTTTTTTTCATTTTTTCGGTGGTGCGCGCGTTCTAACTATGATGTAGTGCCGGTCCGGGCGTAGACTGACGCGGCTCGCTTCCCCTTTTTTCCCCACACAGATAGAGGACGCTCGCGGAGGCCGTTTTGACGTCTCCCGATGACGCAGAAGGAGTTTCTTAGCCCTTGCCTGTTTCCGCCTCCCTCCTTTTATTTTCTATCTCCCCCCCCGGTCGCTGAAGCTTTGGTTGAGCCGAGGATTGAGACCTCGTGCCCCCAGAAGTAAATCTTAGCGTGCCTCATTTTTCCCCTTTGTTTTTCCCTCGCGAGCCCTTAATACTGTTTTTGGCCGATGAAAGAACTTGAGCTTATCGAACCATCTCGTGAACCCTCCTCGCCGCTCATTGCAGTTTCCCAAAAACAGACATGAGAGTTAGAACTTGAGTCGAGCGGGTCATCCACTTTCTTTCCCTTTTTCCCTCTCCATCTTTCCCTCCCTTCCATATGCACTTCGCCCTTCCCTTTTTGGAGATCCTCTTTCCTCTAACGGTTTTTGTTCTATCCTTTCTACCTGCCCCCTCCTCCCCTCAATTTTGAGCGAATTTTACGATGACGCGTGCACGCCTACTGTCGACCCGCCTCCCGGTTCAGGTTTTAGTTTTTTCTTTTTTCCCCCGGCACCTTCTTTCTTTCTATTCGTTCCCGGTGGTTCGTCGAGCTCAAGCTCCTATGTTCCCGGACCGGATTCCATCCCTCTCGCCCCCCCCCCTCCCCGAGACTTTTTTAAGCGATGCCCCTGAGTTTGCAGATGTTTGGGCTGGCCTGATCCATGCGTTGCTCCCCCCCCTCCCCGACTTTTTTGGGAGATGATTGTCCCAGATAAAGGAGGCTTGGTCTCGGCTACTCCCCCCCCGACAGAAGGTGCCCTGTTGAGACGGTCCTCCTTCCGCGTCCCCCCTCCAGGCTATTTCATCGATGTTTTTGAACATATCGGTTAGGAGTTAACCCCCGACGTTGACGCTTCTCTCCCTCTCCCTACTTGTGCCCTCTAGCGACCAACATTCGTTCATGCAGTGTCTCGGCATTCTACGTTTTTTCTCAGCTTCCCCGCTTGTGCGCAAATCGAAGCTAGTCGGAGCCCCATGCGGCGATTCATCGCGCGTTGACTTGCGTTCGCATCGCTTGGTTTTTTTTCTTCATTGTCCTTTCCCTGGTCGGCGACGTTTTCTCTTTATTGCTTTTCTTTTGCGGGTACACCCCTGCATCAGAGTCCCTTCTTTTTGTTCCCTCCCCCCCCCCCCTCGAACAGCTTACGCCGAGCGGTCGTTGGCTCGACTGAGTTATCGAGTCCTTAGGGCCGCACCGTGCGAGCGGTGAGTGAAGAGTTTGATTGAATCTTTTTTTTCGATTCTCCTCTTACCGCGTTTCGCGTCGATGATAGAAGAGGCTTGCCACTTTTGAGATCAACCGGGCTCCACCCTTTTCTTTGCTTCCTCCCTAAGATCTTCGATATCGTAAAATGGGTTTCCGTTCCGACTGCTCCCCAGACCGATAATCTCCTGACCCCTTGCCTTTTTTAAGCGTCCCTTTAGCCCTACTTGAGGACATAGAGTCGTCTTCACAGGTTTCTTTGAAGTTTTTTTTCCCCTCATAGATGCGTTCATATATCGAACTCCCCCCCCCTGTAGATCCTCCAATCCCCTTTTTTTGTGTGAGAACATAGACAAGGGGAGATGTTATTCAGTCCCCCCCCTACACTTAATCAATGAGCCAACACAATTCCTTCCCTCATTTCTCTCTCTTCCCAGAGGCCTCCCTTATCCCGGAAGAGGTAGTAAAGGACCATTTTGGAGGAGCTTTTTAGTGCGCAGTGAGATCTACCCCTTTTGTCCCCCTCCCCCCTCTTTCAACCTTTCCAGAATTTCTAGCCCCGAGCAGTTTACGCTCCTTTCTTAGAAGGTGTCCCCACTTTCCCTAAGACATTTTAGAAGCGCAGCTCTCCTCCTCTTCCCTTCCCAGAGTTTCTCCTCCCTTCCGCCCTCGCGCCAGGGCGCTGTTCCGCCCCTGCTTCCTTCGATCCCTCCCCCTTTTTTCTTCCCGCTCGTACTTTGCGGGTGCACGGCGAAACACTGTGTATGACAGTTTTCTCTCAGCCGTGGTCCCCCCCCCTTTCCCCCACTTCCCTCTTTATAATTAAATAATTCACTCGCGAAGAGCGTCTCTTACTCCCCCCCACCCAATCGACCGCTTTTTCTCTCCCGCTCGCTGTCTCGAACGCGCGGCCGCATCATCGCGGAGTCTTTTTTTCTTTGCCACAGCTTGTCTAGGACTGAGTACTTATCCCCTCTCCCTGCCTTCCCGCAGGTTTTGGTGCTGCTCTGTTTAAACCCCACACATATTCCTCGTGTAGTAAACGACCCAAGAGTGAAAAGACTTCCTCCTCACTGACCTAAACCAAACGCGAGCAATTACCTCGGGAGGCAGGGGAAGTCCGTTTTTCAAAAGATGAGAAGTTGCTTTCCCTTCTTACGAATCCCCCCCAGCCGCCCCGCCCGTTTTGATAGCAACCCTCCTCAGCTGGCTTGTTGAGAAGCTCTCTCCCGTCCCCTTCGTCTCCGCTCCTTGCTCTGTTCGCATCAGGCGGTCTCGCTGGGGGCTCTTTTACCGAGCTTATTTTTTGACGGCCTCGACGATCTGCTCTGAGCTAGTTTCAACGCACAACTCCGGTTGACCGTCCGACTCTGTCCCTCCCCCCTTCCCCCCTGCAGATTCCGCCCGGCCTTCCTTACCTGGAAATGGATGACTCTCGCGAAATTTTGGGTTTTACCATTGATCCCCTGTGGCGTCATCGTTAGAAATTCTTCATTTATTGTTGGTTTTCGATATATCCTTCCCTTCCTTCCTCTCCTTTTTTGTTTTTGAGAGGTCCTATACCGCACCGCAATCTAGGTGCTCCTACCCTGATGCACTCTTTCCTAGAAGGTCATTTGACCCGTTGAGCTCGTCTCCCTCCCCCTTTCCTGCCGGCTCCTCGCGGGGTGGGTTTTTTTTACGCCGGCTCGTTCTTCTGCGTTAAAGAGGTGGAGGGTTCCCCGAGCTCCTGCTTGATACTTTTCATCTCGAAACCTGGACAGGATATGGCGGTGATCCCCCCCCAACCGCGAGACCGCCTGGCGAGATAGACTGCTTTTTTTTTTCCCATGTGTTTCACCCCTAGCTGCTCAAAACCTCCGAGGCGCTCCCTGGTTTCCATCACTTCTGCGGAGTCGCTAGTCAAAGTCCCCTCCCTGATCCCCTTTCTGTGCGCCGTTCCCCCCGCCCTGGCATCTTCCTCGAGTGCTCTCTCTCGTGTTGTTTTTTGAACCCGTGCGAGCGTCGTCGACTTGTCACTTTTTCTTGGATAAGAACGCGAAGCGGTGCCCTCTCGCATCAATCTCCAACCCTTTACTGCCTCCCCTTCAGAGACTTACGGCAGTACGACACTTGGGAAACTCCGCTTCCCATCGCCCCTCTCTCGACAGTTCCTGAGTCTCGACAGGGTGAGATACCCCCCCACACTAGCCATTAGAGGGTTGCCGTGTATAGCTTCGTCTGGTCCGGCGGATACGCTTCGGTCCTTCCCTTTTCTGGTCCAACTATAGAATTACGACGGTTTTAGGACAGACTAACAGCTCTTACTTCTCTGCGGCCTCGCGGAGGCTATGAGATCCGCAAGGAGGACTAGCCCCTGTTCTCCTTTGCGATCTCTTGATGAACTCAGGTTCGAGAGAGTAGTACGATGCGGCAGCTTTCTGGAGTGCTTCCTCTATCCAACCCCTTATACGGGCTCATGCTGATTTAGCTCCGATGTTGCTCGCGAGAGGGAGACTTCCTTTCCCGTGCGACCCCGACTCTCCTCTCCCCTCCTCCCCATACGCTTTCCTAATCCGGCTAAGCTGCAATCGTAATCGATTTGCCCTTTTTTTTCTTGCAGGGGTTTTGACTCTCTATGCCGTTGATGATTCTGCTATCAAATCGCCTTAAGCCTTCTCTCTATTTTCTCACTCGTTTTTTACCGACCCTTTCCTTTCCCGCTTACCATTTTCAACACCCCGTATTCCGCTGTAGTCCCTGCGAGCCCAATGATTTTTTGGCCAAGCTCCTCCTTTTTCGTAGCTTCCTCCGGAATTGTATTCCGGCGTCCTAGGAGTTGGCGGCCTATTTTTTCTAAACCCTTCCCAGGCGTTCCTCTCCACTTTTGGGTCGCTACTGTTCCAGACTCTTTTAGACAATCCTCCAGGGAGCATCGGCTTTTAAGAAGGTTCCCTCCCCCCCTTCGCAAGGCGAGAGAATATTGTCACTCTCTCATCTCCCCTGATCATAACTCTCCACGCACCTTCTAAAGGTTAGCTTCTGCCTACTGAGCCGCTTTTTTCCTGTCAGCGCGAGACCCTCTCCATCACTCTGGTATAGTTTTGTTTGGCCTTCCTCCAAACCAGGGTCTTCTTAGTCTAACTCATGGGTGTGAACCAGGCCCCTGATTCCATGTCATCCGTCGGCTCCGCTTCGATCCCTACTTCCCCCCCCACCATCGGAGCGCGGGTTTGTCGCATGATGCTCGTGAGACTGCTCCGCATATAGCAGTCCCTCTATCCCTGCGGACCTTCTCCCCCTTAGAGGCTCGTACAAGAATTTCCCGATAGAGTCTTTCTTGAAGTGACTTTATTTTCTCTTTTCCCACCTCGATTAGAGTTTTCTTTTTTAGCGTTCCCGATGTCTACCACACACACTCTCCTCACGCCCTTCCCCTTCGGCCCTCGTGCTTCGCACCCTCTGCCTCCTTCTTGAGTGAATGACGGAGAACGCCGGCACGCCTCCTTGAGGGTCTTTTCTTGACACCCCCTTGTTCTCTCCAGTTTGATTGTGAGCAGAGCATTGAGCATAGGCCAGTCCCCCCCACATCGGCGTTCGCACGAGGCTTTTCTGGGGGGCAACTCTCCCTTAATAATTGTCTCAGATGTCCGAGCGATCGGCTCTGATCTATACCACTGAGACATCTCGTCACAGAGGATGTGCCGGCACCCCCGTTCCCCCCCCCCAAACCAGGATTCGCCGTGCAGGCCCTGGACCTTTAGATTCGCCTAAATGGTCAGCGAATTAAGTGCGCGTCATCTGTCTTTCCCCCTTCCTTCCCCTCTCGTCCTGTGTGCGTTTCTCTTATCTCCTCTTTCTAATACTCCCTTGTTTTCTACCCTCACGTTTCGCTTCTTTCCGATTTTCACCGCGTTCAAATTCCTCACTTTTCCCGTGTCTCTCTCTGGCATTCCAGTTACCGTTGCGCTATTTTCTCTTCGGAATGGGTGGCCACTTCCTTTCTCGCGTTAAATTTGGGGCGCGTCTTGCTAAAGTCGCGATCGTCATCGTCCCCTCTACTCACCTGGTTTTCTTTTTTTTTTTTGCGCTCTTTCGAACCAAGAGACCCCATCAGGGTCGCTGCCCGGTGTCGGATGGCTCTGCCAATTTGCTTCTCAACACTCCAGCCCTTCCGCGTACTATATTTCCCCCTCCCCGTTCGGGGGACTGCTCCAGCAAGCCCTTGCGTGTTTTTTATTAGGTTTGTAAGGCCCATCAGCCCGGCTCGGCGTTGTTTGCCTCCCCCTTGCCACCCTTGCTGCCCATCCGCCGTCCTCCCCGCGGCTCGTGTGTGCCGCTCCTCCCCTCCCCTCCGTTTCCTTCCTTGGAGGTTTTTTAAATAGGAGACACCCGTGTCGAAAAGCGCCCCCGTTCTCCTCCGCGATGTTCTTTCGTCCATCGCTCTCTTTGCTTGCTCAACACCGATACCCGCAGAATTGTTGGAGAGGGCGGGCCTGTGTCTTACGTTCTAGGTCCATTTCTCTCGCGTGTTCTTTTTTTCCCACCCGGGCTGATCGACATTCACGCACTTGTCTCGTCCGCGCAAGAGTCCTCCGTCGCGCTGCCGCTCTCGTACGGAGATAGCAAAGCGCTCGCTTCGGCATCTCTCACTTGCGCCG
>Ga0179593_1418295_pt1 | contig 12574 bp, 12 predicted proteins | sample CZODoug2_1_08_16_FD_185931 | JGI IMG/M metagenome (GOLD analysis project Ga0179593, IMG submission 185931) | Vadose zone soil fungal communities from Angelo Coast Range Reserve, California, USA - CZODoug2_1_08_16fungal (PacBio error correction) | ecosystem: Environmental > Terrestrial > Soil >... | reverse complement strand
TCTCCGCGCTTTTGAGTGCATACTCTATGCTGATCCCCCCACTGCCTTTCATGTCTTTTCTTCTTCTTTATCGCGTGATACTTTTTGCGGTGTTTTTTTTATTTGCTTGAGGTTCCCCAGCCACGTAATTTTCCTCCCTTTCGAACTGCGCCACAGGGCTCTCGCCAAGCTGACAGATCCTGGCGAGGCTCTTGCTTAATTAATCCGGTTTAGCTTTTGGGCGTTGTTTCCACTCGGCGGTGATTCTACTTCAGCATCCTCCCACCACAACTACTTTGTAAGATCGCGCACCGCTCTTCCACCAGGTCAGCATTTCATTGAGCGGCCCAATCTCCCTTCCCGACTCAGTGCCTTTCACCCCCCTAGCTATATAACTTCCACTTTGCTTTCCCGAGATGGCAACGAGGACTCTACCTCCTCAGTCAGTTTTCTCTTTCGTAGGACAGCCTTCTTCCTGAGGCGGGCTGGACCAGACCGAGTAAGGTGTTGAGATGCGATGGTCGAAGGAATGAGCATCCGTCATTACCTGCGCGGAAATCCTGTTTTTTTCCCCTCCTTTTTATGCTCCAGTTCTACCTCCAAGAAGGGTGCGGCTGGTAATGAGTCGCTGCTTTGGGATTGCGTTGCCTTTTCATATTGCAAAGATCGGATCGGCACGTTTTTTACATCCAGAACCAGGTTTATCCTTGTGTTCTATGGATTTCCGTCTGGCGACGGCTTCGACTTTTCGATCTCGGATCAACAAACACGTCGAGACTATCTGTCCCCGGCGCTGGTTGCTCAGCACACTTTTTTCCCCCAGGGTACTTTCCTCTCTCCATTAACCCCTCCCCACAAGGCCGACATTTCCGTCGTGATCGAACCAGCGGGAAGTGTCCGCAAGGACTACCCTTTGTGGTAGTTTTGCGCACAAGATGAATGAGTACCTTATCCTTATTCCGCGCATCTCTTTCATGCCGACTCTTCCTCCTTTCCGCTTTCTTCAACACTGCATCGCTGGCGCGGCGCTGCCATCGCCTGCCATGATGTTACCCCGAGAACTCTCATGACCCAAACGGCAGTTTGCTCTCTTTTGGCTGGGTATTTCTCCCTCGAGCTCTGTCCAGCTCCTCCCAAGCTCTCCCCCTTGCTGGTTACGACAATCGATGGATGCCCTGTGCCAGTTTCTGCCACTTGCCCTTAGCCGCATTGCAGACCCAGCGTATGCAGAGAGATACAGGCGAACGACGCGCTTGAGACTGGTTCCTTAGTTTGCCGGTTCCTTCCTTCACCGTTTCTTTCCCCTCTTCCCCCCTTTTGCTGAAGTTTCCGTCGAGGGCTTTTCGTCCCACTGTTACGATCTTCAAAGAAGTGTTTGCGCTCTTTTTTTCTCCGGCCATGTTATCTTTTTATTTCGGTCAATAAGTCCCTCTTTGTTTGCTTTCACCTCTTTCTCGTAATCCACCATGATTTTGTATTTCCGCACTACAGCAAGTCTGGGGATCTGCGCGAGCCTTTGACGGGGTCTTTTTTTTTGTTCGCATGAGAGCGTTTTCCCGGCCCCCCTCTGTTCTCTTCCCCCCCCTAAAACCTTTACTTTTCTGTTCTTTTCGATTCACCCCTGGCATAGCTGAGCCTCATCTCCTGGTCGACGAACTCCTTTCAGGTTTTTTATTCAGAAGCGGTCGAACGACAATCTTGATTTCGGCGCGTTCTTCGCGTGTCAGCTCTCATTCCCGCCGCGGCCGGTGAAGAGAGTATGTCCCTCCTCCTGTAGCGCAGGAGCGCTTACGGTGTTTGTTAAGCATCCCTCGGGGCGGCTTCTGGAGGAGGCGCGGTCTCGAAAAGCGAGATTCAGCGAACCTGTTTTGATCAGCTTGAAGGGCCTTGCTTCTTTACATGCCCTGTCCTACAGTGGTCGGTTTCGTCCCCGACCGATTGTCTGATCTTCCCGGGGCTTCGACCTCGATGGTTTTTCTGTCTCGGTTGTGAAACTTTTTCGTCCTATTAAACAGGGTGAGCGGCGTTCTCCTCAGTGGAGCGCTAGGTGAAGGACTGCGTTCGAAATGGCCTCTTTTTCTCAATCTCGTTTTTCTCGACTTTTGATTAGACGACAGTCCCTTCCCCCCCCTCGAGTAAAGTGCCTGACGGCCTTGCTCTTGATTGAGCCGTCCACAGGATGCTTGTGCCCCACCGCGGATTCGAAGAATTAGAAGGTATTTAACCAAGCGGCGTGAGCACGACCAATTTTTTTCAATCTACCCCTCAACCTAATTTCGCCTTCCTTTTCTCTTGTCGTAGTGCTCCTCTCCTTTCGATCATCGTTTTTCCGCCGCTCAGCGTGGATGTCTACGCAGTTCACTCTTTGCTCGCTGCGCTTAGTCGGCGAGATTTTTGCCCCCGGACGTGCTTTTTTGTAAACTCTTTCCGGACTGCTTAAGGAACAGTTTGCCTTCTGCGTTTTTCCCGCGACACGCGTCTTTCACGGGCGGGGATTTCCCGATATTGCTTAGGCTTGCCGGTGAGCAGCGCTCTCCCCCCGCTACCCTTTAGTTTGGTCCTCGAAGAAGGAAGTTCTTGATCGGCTTTTCCTGCCCGTCAGCCCTCTTTGCCCCGGACTCGTTTTTCGAGATATTTAGTGGCGGAATTCGCCTCCTAGAGGGTGGCTGCGTTCGAGACTATTTCTGGGGACCCCCACCCTAATTCGATCCTTGTGATCCCTCCCTTCCGTTCCGTCAGACCCGTGTTCCCTTCTCTGGTCTTTTTCAAACCTGTTACAGGGACCTCGACTTCCCGGCTTAGCCTCGACGCCTTTCTCAGCCCGCATCGAGCTCTCCCGGGTGCGCAGTCACCGTTACACGCCCGCCCCTCGTAGTGGGTAGGTTAGATTATCTTTGTCACGCTGGCGCCCGACCTCTAGGGATCTTTTTCCGATTTAGGCAGGCACGACATCGTTTCTCCAGCATTTTTTGATGCTGCGATCTCGCGTGGAGAGAGCCACATCTGCGATGAGCAATGCCGGGGTGGCATGCTATTTTCGTGAGCAATAAGGAAGTCCGGTTTTTCTCTCCCCCTTCCTCCTAGACAGTCTTCTGTCCTTCTCCCCCCGCGTTTCTTCTCAGTACGTCCCGCGCTGACGATTACGCATTCTCATTCAGAGGGCGCCCCGACCAGCAAGATGTAGCCTTTTTTCCCTTTCCCGAATGGTTTTATCTTTCCTTAAGGAATTTTTTGATGAGCGCTTCCCTGCCGTGAGGAGCTGCCAGCTTGTTTTTTCCATTCTCGCCGGGTGTGGTACCGATCGAGACCCGACGCCGGCGACCTCGAGCATATCTACAACAATTTTCTTTCTTTGCCGATTTTTCCCTTAATGGACCTTGACTATTCCTATTTTTGCTATGGTTCTTACGCCTTTTTGCCCTCCTCTGGATGCAGGGTGCCGCCCTTCATGGAGCGCTGCGACTTCCGAATTCGGGCGAACAGGATTCATTCCGGAAAGCGATACCAAACTTTGAATTCTCGACCACTCTTCCTAATTAACCCAACCCCTTCTTTCCCCTCTTCATTCATGTGCGTTTGTTCTTCCTCTCTCTCCCTTCGGCCGTTGTCGAGGTTTCATCGTTCCTTCTCGTTTTTGATTTGATCGGCGTTGAGATCGCTTTTTCACTTCGTTTCTCTGGCCTTTGACCCTTGTACTCACTCTCCATTCTCTCCTTGGTCTATTTCGTTTTCCTTCGCGCTTTATGGTACTGGAGGTGTCGGGGAATGCGATTCCGAACCTCGCGTGTCTCCCCACCTTGCACCTCCCTTTTGGCACAAGGTACCCTTCCCCTCGCCGGGCTTGCTATGGTTTCTTCTCCCTGGGGGAGCGCACCGGAGACGGTTCTGCGCTCCGGTTTTCTTCGGGCCTCCCCGAACTGCGCACGGGCAGCGCGTCTCCCTGAGTTTGAGTCTGGAAGTCCTCAGGACTGGTTTTTGATTATCGATATACGGAACAGTCTTGAGCAACTGCTTGCTAGAGGCGGCGCATAGACGTAGTAGCGCTGGGAAAAGTCTTTTTCACAGACGTTGTTCCCCCGGAGAGTTAGTCTTCCCCCCAGGTTCGGATGCCCGATCTCCTTAGTCCGGGTTTCCAAGAGGTTCTTAAATGAGTGCTTCAAAAATGATAAGGGTCGTGGATCCCACTACTTTAGAAATGGCACTTAATGGTGTTTTTTGTGCTGTTGTGTTTTTTTGTTTTTGTGTTTTGGGGTTTTCTTGGGTTCTGTTTTTTTTTTTTTTTGTTTTTTTTTTTTTTTTTTTGGTTTTTTTTTTTTTTTTTTTTTTTTTTTTTTTGTTTTTTTTTTTTTTTTTTTTTTTTTTGGTTTTTTTTGTTTTTTTTTTTTTTTCTCTTTCGACGGTGCCTGTGCGCAACCGACCAAATTTTCCTGCTCGGAAATGATGCAGACACGCTTGCGACCGAGCGTGATCCTCCACCAGGTGCAGTCCCTCTCAAGCGTCCCTCATACAGAAATCGTCCATGTGACGCTGGTTCCGATTCTGCTTTGTGACCTTTCTGGTCGTCAGGTGGATGCGTTGGCCCCCTCCTCGCTAACTCCGGAGTTCTTCCCAGTGGTGGTGCTCGATTTTTTCCAGCAGTCCCTTCTCGCCCAGCGCATCGCCCACGGGAACATAGCACCCCTTTTTCACGCGCCGCTATGCAAGACCTTTGTTTCAGACCTGAATTTTCGGTCCTTCCTCACCTCTACCTCTCAGCCTCCTTTTTCAACCGGATCCCACCTTGCGGGTCGGCGCTTTTTTTTGACCGTTGCTGGTACGGGTCGTCATCGAGGCTTCAACGTTCCTCTTAGTCGACGCAGGTGAGTTTCTACCTTTCTCTCTTTCGACCCAGAGGGTCATCTCTAGAGTCCTCTTTGCAGGCACGAAATTCCCCTCCTACCTAATTTTTGTTGTGAGAGCAGATTTATTCCCCTTTTAAGATTGTTTTAGCGCTCTTGCACCGGTCGAGCCCGCTGGGAGGCGAACAAGCTCACCGGTCTTCTTTTTTCCATTATTTTTTTTTCTATGGTTTTAACACCTCCTAAGTTCACTCCCCTTTCTCGCTTGACGTGTACCTCCGAGCAGGTGGGATCCGTTGACATTTCCCTTTTTTTTTCGGTCTTTAATGGCGCCTTTTTGTTCTCCAGAAACTTCTCCGTCCTGAGGCGTCTTGCCAGTCGTTTCAGGTGCTCCTTTCACGTTTTCGATGCTATGGAGCACCGGGGATGTCTGGAAAGTACCGCTCATCCACTTTGCTTCCCCCCTTTTGTTTTAAGTTGATGAAGGTCCCGCGTTCACATGCCCCTTGCTGTTTACCCCAGCTTTTCGCCGCGACCGCTTCACATGCCGGGTGCTTTTCCCGAAGCTTGTTCCTCTTCACCTTTTGATTAGAAGCTCTGTGCTTTTCTCTGTTGCAGCATTTCCGAGAGTTGGAAGGCAGCAACTGACGCGTACATTACCAGTGCCGTTTCGCGCCCGCAGGTTGCTCCCTCCCTCTTCCAGTGTGGGCTAATCTCCTGTCATAGACCACCCGAGAATGTACTTCGTGACTTCTTACCTGATTCTCGGCGCCAGACGTCGTTGTTTCCATTATTGCCCGTCGTTCCCCCTCCGTTACCCTACCCTGCAGATGGCTGCGTTCTCCTCGCGCGAGTTTCCAGACCTCTCTTCCTTTTTTTCCGATATCACAGCTTTGCGGCTTCCCCAGTCGGGCCGACCGCTTTCCTCGCTTGCCCTCCAGACTTTACCCTGCTGGCCCTCCATAGGAACTTGCGCCTTTTAGCCGGTTTTCCTTGCTGCTTGCCCCCCGCTATACCCTGTCAAGCAGGCCCGGCTCGGCTCGTGCTTGCCCCCCGCTGTGCCATTGGGGTGTAGTGTTCTGCATCCCTTCCCCCCCTTTCGATCAGATCCATTCCCCGTACACACCTCCAGTAAAGCTTTTTCCCGTTTTTGACCATGGCGCTAGGTTCGATTCGGAACAATTTGCGCGACCCCGCTCCTTTTTCCCTCAAACTAAGACTATCCCCACGACCCCGTCCGCTAACAGAGCATCCATGTCCACGACCTCTACGGCCTAGGGTCGAGTTTGTGAAGCCACCTCGCATCTCATTTAAGCTTTGGGTTTTTCCACGCCTCCGAAAGGTGTCTTTTTTCGAGTCCCATTCTCAGTTGGTGTTATCGGATCGCGACGGCTGGACCCGAAGTTGGTCCGCTTACTCATGCCGGTGGATTGGTGATCCTGCGTCCGCTGCTGGCCGATTTCCGGCGTTTGCCTCCAAGCGGCCCTGATTATGTGATCCTTCAACTACCTGGCGTCCTAAAAGCCAGCGGCCAAGACTCTGGTGCGATGATTTGGAGCCGGCTTTAGGTGTCGATCTCTATCAACCTTTGAGAAATATCCTGCGGCCGCTTTTTTCCCCAGCGTGAACTTTTCTTCTGAATTCCTCCTCCCCTCCCCCCCCACCCATGTCATGTATTTTTACATTCTTTATTGACACACTGCGGGAAAGGGATCCCCTTTCCCATCGTGCTGGTTTTGGTTTCCGCCCGCTGAATGAGGAATTATCCCAAGAAGTAGGTTAGAGGACTCTTTTTTCCCTCCCTATGAATAGATCTGTGGAGTGACCGGGAAAATCTGTCGCTGCTAGTTTTTCGCGCAAACCAGCGGCCTGATGGCTTTCACTAGACAATGACCCCCACTCAACTTGCCGTTTTCTAATACCGCTTCTTGTCTATCGGACAGCTAGCCTCTCAGCTGCAAGCGGAAAGGCTGGACGACACTCTATGTGTGCTGTTCCTTCTCAGCTCACAATCGGCCGTCGCGATTTCTTGTGCGCGCCGTCCGATAAATTGCTCCACCAGTCCCTCTCCTTACTCGCCTATTTTTTCTTGTACGTTTGACTGCTGGCAGTGTTTTTGCTGCGGTGCTTCCAGTAAGAGGCGCGATCGGATGCTGGCGCTATGTTACGAGTTCCGTTGCAACACCGTTGCTTTTGTCTCTTCATCTTTTTCTCTTAAGTGATCTTGAAGTTTTCCTTTCTTTTTTGGTGCTTGCAATACTTGCTCTGGTCGTTCGGACCCTGTCCCCCCGCCCCTGCTCCTTCTTCTGGGAGGTTTTCTTTTCCTCACCTCCCTCGCTGGTGGATATCGAGCAGACCGCTCTGCCGGTGCCTCGTGCTTTGCGGCAGATAGCGGACTCATCTGGCTTTGCTCGAGTTCAACCACTGTTTCTTTTCTGGGTCACTAGACCTGAAAAACCGTCTTCAAGCAGGATGCATCATCCGCCGCGACATCCCTTTTTTTTTAACATGCTTTCTTCAACTCGTGAGCCCCGAACAAAGTGTAAGATGTCGGCGCGCTTACGGAGCGGTTTTTAGAGAGATACCCTGCTCGGTTTTCAAGATACCTTGATTTTAACCTCTCTCCGATGGAATCGCAGCGAGCGTTCGTCCCTCGGTGGAAGTTTTACATCCAAGCGGAGGTGGGGCCGCTTGATTAAGTTCGCGGTTTCAGCGCGATTGCTCGATTTTTTCCATTTCCGGGCCTTCGGATGAGTTCTGATTGGGTACAGGTGACATACAGTTTCCCCCCAGAGTGGTCACCCTCAACTTTTTCTTAAAACTCTACCGGGGCTTCGAACCGCGCTGTGTTTTTTTCCACCGTGGTGTCTCTTTTCTTTCCTCCCACTTCGGTCTGATTCCCTTTTTTTCTCGCCGTGGATATGGTGAAGGGAATGTTTCTACTGCCGATCCCTCAGTTTTTTTTAGAAGAGATGGAAGCTGTCCAAAGCCTTCCCTTCACCTCTCTTCCCGCTTATCCCCTCCTGGGGGTTGGGTTGGGGCCCAGTTGAAGAAGACCTTTCCCCCCACTTTCCGTTCACACACAGCGTTTTTCTAAGCCTTGTAGGAAGGTATTCAGACCGCGGGTGTTAAGAACCCTTTAACAAGGTCTTTACTTTGAAAGAACGCAAATACTGCCTCGCCCTATAAGATTATAGCTTGCTTCGTCGCTGAGCGACGCTTTTCCAGCGAGTCCTTCCGCCTCCTCCTGAGCGTGGAGTTCAAGCAGGCCGCGGGATCGCTGCGCTTCACTTTTTTTTCTTTGGTCATCCAAGAGTCTCACCTGCCCTGACTATAATTTCTTGAGAGATCAACCTCTCATGATCGATCCGACTTGAACTTTTTAAGGTTTACCTAGCCTCTTTTGTCTGACTGCCCCTTGGGTTGATGTCTTTCGCCGATTTCTTTCTGACACGTGTTTTATTCTCTTCCCCCTTCCGTAACGGTGTCCGGGAAGCAGAGAACGAGGGAGCCGCTCTCTTTGACGCGACAGCCACGATGGACCCTCCCCCTCTTGTCTTGATTGCCACGTTTCCTTGGAGGCCAAATCTCGCCCCGCTCTAATAAGTGGGACGTCCCCTCTCCGAGGGCCGTCAATCCCTTTTTTTTTATTTCTCCCCAAAGTCTTATCTGATAACGTCCCGGGCTATTACTCGGAGAGCTGCGAACACCTGTTTTTTTAGGCCACATGTACGGCCGTCCCCCCCCCCGGAAGCCGCTCTCAGAATTCTCCTCAAGTCAGAAATGATATCCCCTTTTGAAAGAAGTCACCCTCACTACCATAGGCTAGTAGCGCGCGTGTTTTTGTTCGGCCTTTTTTCGTTGGCGCCAACTCTTTTCCTATGTGTCCGATGCGCAGAATGAGCGTTTTCACTGTGTCGTAAAGCCATTGCGCGCTGAGCCGCCTCTTCTTCTGAGACGTTTAGCCCGCCGGCGCCATGTTGAATCCTGTTTTTTTTCGCGTTAGACCTTTTTCCGACCCCCTTGTGATCTCCCAGTCGCGCGAGCAGAGGTGGTTCCACCCGAGTCTTCGCGGAATGGACTTCAAGGACCCTCCGCTCCACGGCTTACGTATTTCATTCAGTTTTTTGAAACACTACCAGCACTCATCAGTAGTCCAGTTTCCCTCATTGGTGGATCCTCAAGGCAGGGACGGCATGGTGGTGGTTAGGTTGCGAATAGAGGATGTCTTCCTTTGGGAGTTCCTGATTTAGATATTCTCGACAGGGGGGGGAGACCGAGAGCGACGACCCGAAGACGGTTCTAGTAAAAAACCCGATTCTGTACTGAGGGAGTGTCTTGTATCTGGAATGGGCAGATAACGATTCGTCTTGGAAACGAAGGTTCCGGAAGCACCACCCCCACACCACCCCACTCATCCAACAGCACAACCAAAAACCAAACAACACCCCCCCACACACCCACCACCCCTCGACACACACCAGGCCCCCTTGGACCACACCCCAAAACTCCCGTCCTCCCCCCCCCGCCGCACCAAACCTCCACCCACACCCAACCCCAACAACCCCAACCTACCCCCCCCCCCCCCCCCCCCCCCCCCCCCCCCCCCCCCCCCCCCCCCCCCCCCGCTGACGCATGTCCCCTTTTTGCCTCATGGCTTTCGCTTTTTCCTCTTATTTCTTCACCGACCTTCTGCCCTGTCGCGGAAGTTCGCTACCCAATTGTCCTTGCGCCCCTTTAATCAACACCTTCTCGGCGTTTAGCCCCGCTTCGGAAGCTTTTTTTGACTCTTCCCCCTTCTTCCCTTTGGAGAGGTATCGTGGACCTTCTGTTGAGCGCATGTCGTTCGATTTCTTTTGTACTCCCTTGATAGACGGGCTATGCAAATTTTCGAAATCTCCATCGCTACAGGGGTTTCTTTGGTTTTTTCTTTAGATTTATGGTCATTTTATTCGTTTTTGGTCAAATGGACATCTCTTCACCTCCGCGTGTAAGTCCACCTCACCCTTCAAACCGGTTTCCTTTTTCCGGAACGAGTACTCGTGGGGCTGCTTCCGCGGTCCTGCCGGGGGGCGTTGAATGGCCATTTCCCTGACTGGGTGGCCTGCTCGTTTTATTTCTTAACAGCGCACGGTTATCAGACGAGTCCTCGGTCTTCTCCTTTGATAATCTTGGTGTTTTATATCGATGATGCATCGAGGTCTGCATCAACAGCCTGGCGCGTTGCGGCGCTTTTTTTATCTTCATTTCTCCTTTGCTCATTTTCAGATGGCCCTCTGAAGACGCTCGATCTGTTCGCTTCTTTTCTTTTTGGATTCTGGAGTCCCTTCCCGAGTGAAAGGGGATTCCGTCTTTCCTCTTGCGCGCGCACCTTTGATCAGGCTTTCCGTTGCTCACCCCGATTGGGCGTCGCAACTACTTATTTGTTTGTGTTTGCACCCTCCTTCTTCACTGTTCTTCCCATGTGAGCTGCAGACACGGAGCACCCCTGGAGCTTCGGACTCCACCAGTTTTTTGCCGATCCAAGAGGTCCCTCCCCACTAAGAACGAGCAGGTTTTCCTGGTCTCGGGGCGAGTTAAACAGGATCCTTCATGTTCCTTCGCGGGCCCTCTCGCTCCCTCTATTTCCCCATTTTTCTGTGGTGCCCCTGTCCTTTCCATCAGTCCCGACCGTCGCCATCGCATAGCCCCCCTTTTTTCCATTACCCTTGGTCAGAGCCCCTCCTCTCCCCAGGGACGCCTCAGGGCCGGTCGAATTTTTTTTTTTCCTGAACATCTTTTTCCCTTCCGTCCTAACCAGTGATGGCAACGGATTCATTCTTTTGATCGGCACAGTGGGGCGAGCTTGCAGACAGTTGCGTGAAGTTTTCTGTTTGCCCCATACCTTTTATCACATCTAGTCGTAACTCCTCGCCTCGTGATTTTTTTTCAATTTTAATCATCCTTCTGACACGCCCGTTCGAAATCCCTACGCTTTAAAGCGTCAGGGTCCCTTCCCATCTTATATTTCTACCTCCCTTTTTTGTGTGTTTTTTTTTCCGCGGTACTCGATGATCTTTCTGTCGACCCGGGCCAGAGATCTGTTCTTTTCTCACAAGCTCCCACCTGCTTCGTTTTAAGACTTGTCTTCTTTTCTTCCGTTGGGACCCCTCCCCTCCCTTAAGCCCATGTGCAGCTGCACCCGGATTGCCGCTCGTTGATTGAAGGTTGTACGTCCTCTTGTTCGTCTTTTCTTTTTCGCTTTGCCCGGAGGCCCGTTTCGCCAAAATGCTGAAGGACCTGAGTGTTCTTCTTCTTTTTCGTGCCCCCCTTGGGATCTGTTCCCATGTGGGCTATTCGCTGGCGAAGGGGGGCCTTCTTCCCCCCCCTATTTTAGACCCTCCCCCTTTTCTACCCTCGGCTTCTCTAGGTGTTTCCCCGTCTCCCCCTCCTCGATAATTTTTACCATCGACCCAGCGACGCTTCCTTTGGGGTAGTTTTTGGCTTCTTCCTTGCTGACATGGTGGATTTTCTTACGCTAGGTTCTCTTCTTCTTCTGGACCCTTCTGAGTTTTTCATAGTCCCCCCCTTGCTCGGTGCGCAACGACCGCTTTTCACCCCGACAGTAGTCCGTTGCTCTCCCAGATCGGTTTGAGAACAATCATTCTTTCCTTTTTTTCTTTCTTAATCTCCTTCTCTCCTGTCACTTCATCCCTTGATGAGATAGCCTCCGCCACCCTACTAGCGGATTCTCATCCCGTAGACTTTGTTTTTTTTCCCCCTCTCAATCTGACTTCGGCCCCAGCGCTACATAAGAGCTTTTCTCCTTCCTACGAGAGCTGTTGCTTTCAGACCGAGTCACGATCATCGATGATCACCCCCGCCTATGATTACCCCCCAAAATTTAGCGTTTCATTAACGTTTGATACCGTGCTCACGTTCGGCTTCCAGCCATTGTCTCACTTTTAGTCGCCTTCTTTCCTTTTTAATCCGTCGCACTTGCGCTCCCACCTTGGTCGAGGCCCGCTGACTCCATTTCCGTCGCGGATCTTGCCCCTAATGCAACCGTTCGGTTTTGTTGGTCTGGTAGTTGTCCCCCCTTGGCCACCTCTTCTTTTATCTCATTCTCCTTTCCCTAAAAAATAAACTTACCAAGTAAGAGTGCGCACTTTCTCCACCCCCTTTTTTCCCTCTTCTTGTCGGTTCTTTTTTGACCCCCCCATTGCCCTATCCTTAGCCTCCTCAGACTTCCCCAAGCGATTTCCTCAACGACAGGATCTACCAGAGCCTTTCCCCCGATTCACCATCTCAACGGATCCGGTTCCTCTGTTCCCTTTTCCCAGAGATCCCTTCCTCTTTTTTCACGAAGAGCCCGGTGTTGCATGATGCTCTTGTCGCATGCCTGCGCTTGTTTTGATGATTAACGCCCTCATTGCATCTTTTTTCTTCCCGAAGTGTGCTAGCCGCTCAAAACTCCTTTACGTTCTTCCATTTTCTTTTTCTCCTCGTCCGCTGTGGCGCCGAGTTGTGTGAATAAACTTCTTCCCTCTTTCGTTCTTCCCTGCCGTTCACCTTTTCCATCACCCTCAATAGGCAACTCATTTTCTTATGCTTTCGGCATCCTCCCTGCTCTTTCCGAGTTATTCCCGATATTTTTATCAACAACCCTTTCGAGAAATTATCTTCTGCTCTGGGTTATCACCCTGTCCTTGCCAATCAGGACATGTACTTCCCCCCACCATTGTCTTACATGAAAAGCAGATCTAACCACCATGCGG
>Ga0179593_1556403_pt1 | contig 12575 bp, 11 predicted proteins | sample CZODoug2_1_08_16_FD_185931 | JGI IMG/M metagenome (GOLD analysis project Ga0179593, IMG submission 185931) | Vadose zone soil fungal communities from Angelo Coast Range Reserve, California, USA - CZODoug2_1_08_16fungal (PacBio error correction) | ecosystem: Environmental > Terrestrial > Soil >... | reverse complement strand
GGCGGTTATCTTCCCCCTCCTTTACGACTCCTTGCAGCGGTCCTCCAAACTGATTGGGCGGTCCCTGCTCAGCTTTGCAGCCGTGATTCCCTGTTCGCAAGCCTTCCCCTGATTTGTTTTGGTCCTCCCTTTCCCCTTTTGTCGAACATCTCTTCCCTCTGACTTTTCTCTAAGGACGGACTTAGGGCCCCCCAAAATGGCGCCTGTCTCCCCTGTCAATGTCCCCTGCGGGCTCTTTTCTGACGTTTTCCCTCTCAGCCCCCCCCGACTCTCCCCAATGCTCGGCAGAAGACTGACCTTGCGTCCTTCGGCGCCTCCGCCCGGAGCTCTTTTAGGCCTCGTCTTCCGTTTTATTCGTACGTGATCAAGTTCCTCGAACGAGACAGTGCTTGTTCCTTATGCAGTTCTTCTTTTTTTTTGGCACGCCATTCCTTTCGGCGCTCCCCCCTGTCAGACCGATTTCTTTTGTTCTCCTTGACCTTCAGCTCCTCTTCTCACTACTCCGTCTTTCGCCGGTTCATTAAGACTTCCTTCCCCGATAAAGGATTCCTCCCCGCGAACCTTTTTCTACCGGTATGGCGGCAGTTGACTACGCATCCTCCCCTGGCTTCCGCGCGTTCATTTCCATCCCCTCTTTTTTCTAGACCAACCCCTCCCTTTCCGAAGGCTCCCCTCTGTTCCGCGTTCGCATTAGAAACAGGTCCTGATTTTAATCCTCCGAGGTTCTAGTCGGGGATTGTCAGCGACCTTTCCCTCCGCCGAATCTGGACGCCCCCTCCTGCTGCTCCCCCCCGATATCGGCCACCCCCCATCTTCTACTGTAGTCCTCCTCTTGACGCCGGCGTCGAAGTCTGGAGTGGCGCAATCTCAACCCCTTTCCTCAATGCCGACGGACCTTCTCCTTGAGTGTTTTCAATGGTTCTTTCCTCTCCCCATCCCCCTCTTACGCGCCGTTGAAGCACCAGAATCCCCTCCCCTTTCCTTATTCGCCAAAAGAGACCCTTTCCCCGGTTCTTCTTCAATTCTCCTCCTCCTGTTCCAGATTCCCATCCTCCCGTATCAATTTACCGTCCAGCAAAGGACAGATCTTTTAGCTCCTTTCTTAGCAACTGCCCCAAGTATTCCAGGTTTGAGAAACGCTCCGAAACCCCCATTCCCTCCCATTTAGGTCGAGATCTTTCCTTCCTAAGCGAAACCCTTTCCCCTTCTGAACAGCTCAATTCGTTTCAGACATGCCGTCGGAACAGCGTGCCGAACCTTCCCTGCGCTTACTCGAGTGAGCTCGATCACATCGTTCCTCATGACCTCGCCTTCGCTTTTTCCCGATGCAGCCTTTTTTGCCGGCGAGTTTCTTAGGTTCCCGCCCCTTCGCTCGACTTCCAGGAAGCTGCGTAAATTTTAGGCAAGTTTGTCCCCCCTAGGGTACTGAGTCTTCCCCTGTTTAATCGTTGTCTAGCATCTTTTCTAGGGCTTTCCATCCCCCACCACGATCACGGGCAGAACTCCGTATTTCTACCGCTGTTCTATATTATTTTTCTTTTAATCCCTTACGTGTGGTTGTTTCGATATTTCTGCGTCTTCTAGAAGTCTACTTAGGGACCGCCTCGGTTGGCGATGGACGGGTATCGCTGAATCCCGACTTTAGCTGCTCGCCCACCTCTTCCCCCGACGACTCCTGAAAGAATGACATGGTTTGCCCAGATTTTTTTTTCTGTCTACTCTTCTTCCGCGGCGCCTTTTCGAATTTTTCGCATTAACCACCCTTCAGTTTGCCTCCATCGTCGACATGTCGAGAATGAATCCCTTTATAATGCGCTCTCTTGCTCTCCTCCATCTAGAGGTGCCTAGCTAAGAGATGCAGGCTATTTTGCCGAGACTCCCCTCAATCTCAAACACTCTGGGCAGATGCATGTTGCCGGATTTCAGATTCTTTTTTCTGGGATTTCCTTTCGGTATCCCTTGCCGCTTGATTTCGTGCCGCGCGTGAATAACGGTTGCTCACTTCCACTCGCCTCTCCATTTTCTCGCTGGAGTTCCGTGCAATTCTGGCCTTTTCCCTTCATAATGACCTGCAGGAACAGATTTGAAGTGTTTCCCTTTTACTCGCCCCTCGTTAGCCCCATGCATTTTTTCTGAACTGTTGTTTTTTTCACGCGACGATTGCCCTTTTGATGGATAGAAAATGGGCCTTCCCCTACCATCCCTCCAGATGGTTTTTTTCGGATTTTTCTTTATCTTATACTGGTTTGTTCTTCTCTATTCCTTCTTTCTCGCCGGCTTAAGCCCCGAGCTCTCCCCTACTTAGTTTGCCCTCTTCGTGTTAGAATGGAGGACGATCATTTTGAAGACACCCCCGCTTCTTCGAGGATTAAAATTGGAATTTTTATCTTCCTTAATTTTACAAGTCCTGTGCGCCTCTTTGAGACAACTTCGGATCCCCTGCTTTTTGCTGTTTTGGTGGTGTTCGTTCTAGACTCTGACGGCTCTGAGTCATGATTTTGTGGATCCTTTGTCTCTTCTTGAATGATGCAATAAGCACCCCTTTTTTACTCGCCCTTGGATCCGTTTCTATTGCCTAATTCGTTCTTTCGCCGAGTACGGTTATTCGCATGCAGAAGCTTCTTCGAGCTCACCCCCCTTCTTCCTGGACCGTTTTTCCCAGAAGGCCGTGTTTCGATGACACTCCCCCCGGCCTGTTTCAGCGTCTCTTCCGCTTTACCTTTGAGCCATCTCCCTCCCCCCTCCTCCGGCCTTCCTCACCGTTTGCGATCCGAACCCCCTTCGTATGGCTGACAGCGCCGATCGAGCCCTGCTTTTGTCTTTCCCTTCTGCTCTCTTGAGCGCTACGTCACTTACTCGTGCCCTCCTGCCCTCGGACCGTCCGTTTTGTAAGTCAACAATTTTTTCCTTTGCCAAAGTAATTTTTCTCCCAACCGAGCATTTAAACGGCTCCTTCACGAAGTTGAGCTGGGAAAGCTTTCCAAACCTTTCTTGACGATTTTATTCCTGGCTGCCTCCCCCCCCAGCTGTGTGCGAGCTTTCCCGACGCGATGCCCCGTTGGGAGATTCCAGCACTACCCCTCTCTTTTTCAGATCCTTTTTTTTTAGGGAGTTGCGTTTGTTTCGCTTCCTTTTGATTCATGCTTCGCCCGAAACTCTGGGGCTTGCATCGCCTTCACCTTTCGACTTTTTTCGTCTTCCTCCTTTCGTCCCAGATCTAATCCCCCTTCTTCGTATAAATGCCCTTGGTTGTGTCCGACCCCTTTGCGGATTTACGTCCCTTACTTGTTGCTCTTTCGGCAAGGACTTTATCGGGTCGCGGGTGGACTGAGACCTTAATCCCGTTCGTGTCTTCTCAGCCTCCCTCACGTCGCCAACTTTCTTAGGAGACCTCCCTCCAGATTGACTCTGCCCCTCTTCCCCCCCCCCCCCCCCCCCCTAGCCTTGACGAAGTAAGGGCCTGGTCCCTTTTTTTAGCTCGTTCTCGTACCGACACATTTTTGACCAGATACTGAGCCGATCCCTTTTTTTTTCTTTTGGGCGATGACTTCCTGTTCCGCCTCTCCTGCTTTTTTTGACCAGCTTCTCTCTCGTAGCATATCTCCTTTTACCCTAGGCTGTAGGCCATTCCCATGTCAACCGGCTGAAATGTTTCGAGCGCATCATTTTTTGTTTTTTGATGTTCACCCAACCACGGGCTCCCCCCCTCCGCGCGCTGGTTTCACCATACGAGTCGCCACAGGCTACCCCGCAAAATCCTTTTCCAGTTTTTTCCCCCTTTTCGGTATGATAGGTACGGTTTCTTGCCCTAACATTCCACAGCTCCATGGCCCGGACAGCCTTGGCTCGAGGGGAACTCCTGTGAACTAGAGGCCTTTTGACGTCCTCTTCCCCCCTATTCTGCCGACCCGTCTTTAGTCCAGGCCTGGGGGGACTTCTTTTTTTTTTTCGTTTGGCCAGCACTTGTTCTAAGACCGGCCCGGTATGCAAATCCTTGTTGACCAGTATAGATTTCTCGCTGCTTCCCCTCTTGAGTTTGAATGTTTGCGGCAGTCGATCAATCGTCCTTTGAGGCGTCTCCCCACTCCTAATCGTGATTCTCCCCCCTCTGGCGCGACCAGTCATCCTCTGCGTCCTTTGAAGGTTCAGGCGCGAGTGAGACTTTGACGTTCCTTTCCTTCACTGACACCCTTCCCGCCATACTGCCCCCGATTGTTTTTTGCGGCTCCTTTTAGGGGAGTCTGTGGAAATGCCACTATTTGTCTAGGCTGCGTACCTGCCTGTTCTTACACAATCAATCCCGGGTGAGATTTCTCCTCAGCTCCAGTCCAGCGGGTAATTCGTGTCTAAGATAACTAGGCCTGACTGTCCCCTAGGCCTTCTTTTCTTTGACCCTTTCTTATAAGAATGCATTATCGCTTTTCTGACCGTAGGGCTGAAAGCAAGATTTTTTCAGGCTCTTGTCCATAGTTAGGCGCCCATTCTTTTCCCCAGAGCATTTCTTCCATTTTCCACCTTCGTCCCTTTTCGTTTTATGACCTCTTGAGAGCATTTTCCCTGGGTTTTGCGTGACCGCCCATTCCCCGCCCCCTCCCTTCGGTTTCCTTCTCATCTCTATGTTTCCTCTTTCTTCTTTACCCCTTTTGGGTAGATATATAGAATTAATGTCTCTTTCTAATCTGAAGTTTCTTGCCCTTCGGTTTAATCTGTTGTCTGGGATTCTGGTTTTTTTTTTCCATGTAATCCTCCGCCGAGCCCTTTGTTCCTCGAGCCCCTCACCGAAGTACTCCCCCCATGAAATGGGTTACCCTCGAGAAGGTTCTGCTCCTGACCTCTCCTCCCCTTTTAGAACCATACGCTTTTTCCTCTACAGAAAATAACGCGACCATGGCTTTCGAATCTTCTTACTTCTCGATTTTCACTCTTCCTTAGATGGGGGAGGGTTCATCTTTTCCCTGCATCCGAGCTCTCTTTTACTATCTTCAGTCTTTCCTTTAACTTGACTTTGAACACCTCTGGGTCATCCAATTGTTATTTTTTCATCCTGGATTCTATCCGAAACTGAGTGCAGGAATTGGTTGTTTTTTTTGCAAAGGGGTTGCCGCTCCTTCCCCCGTGTTTCTATTTCAACAGTCTATCCCCCCAAATGCGACTTTTTTGCAGATTAAAGTTGCTTTGGTTTATTGCTTTTCCCAGTAATTCCGTGTCACCCTCTTGACGAAAAAGAAGGTGTCTTCTTTTTTCCTGCGCATCTTCGAAAAAGCTTTCATGGTGTTCCCTCGCCGTGCACGGCGATCCCAATTAGGCAGAACCCCTTCCAGTTTCCGTGTATGATATTCTGAGTTGTCCTGGCTAGTTTTTTCACTTTCCCTGTCCCTAGATCTTAACTCTCTCCCCCGGACTTCTGGCCCCTTGTGTGTTAAGATTTCATTGTCAGGATACTTTTAGTCCCCCTGTTTTGAGACAAGGAGTGACCTTTCCCTCTCTTTCCTTTAATTGACCCTCCTTTTGTAAGAGACCCTTTTCTTCGCGATGCGTTATATTTTCCCAGGTCCCTTCGTTGCTTTTTGCTTGTTTTCCTGGCTTCTCTCGCCTTTTTTTTCCTCCAGTTTGCGGACGGTCACTTTTCGCATTCCCCTTGGTAGTTCCCAAATTTTTTATTGTGATTCCGTTAGTTCCTCTTTTGCTTCTTTTTTTTCATGTCGACGCCTCGGAGCGTTAGTCAGGCCGTTCTCTGCTGAGGCCCGCCCATCCTTCCCGCCTTTTCCGACTTCCTTGAGAGTATTGTCCGCGCCCAATCGCCCGTTTACTTTCCCCAATTTCCACCGTGCTATCATTCGCAAGAAACTCGCTTTGAAGGATTGGATGAGTCCGTCCCTCTCGAGTCCGGCAGGCGGCGGAGAGCATGGACTTTCGAGGTTTACTTATTCGTGCCCTCACTTCCTGCACCGTCCGGCCCCCCTTGAAGTCCAATGTCTTCTTCCTTAATGAGACACTGATCGAACTCTTTTTTTTTCCCACCCCCAATGTCTTACTTCTCACTACCCATCTTGCAACGTACGGAAACATCGCTCCTAAGTCGTGCTCCCTTGGGTTTTCAAGCTGTTTTGTCCCTTTCACGTGACGTAGGGCTAACTTTGACCCCCTATTCCCTCCCTCTCTTTTTTTTTGTTGATCTCTGTTCCTCTGTTTTTCATAGAACAGACTGTAGTTTCCCCGCTTCCTCTCGCAATTGCAGACGCGCTTTCACCGACTTCTTTTTACTTTCGCAAGCGAAACTTGTGGCTTTGTGGACTTTAAACCCTTTTTTGTAAGACATTTCCCCCTCGCTGAAGTCCGGCTTCAAGCTTTAGCGTTGAAGGCCACCAATTTTCGTACCCGTCTTTCTCTGGGTCGGGGCCCTCGTTCATTTTGTACCAGCATCTGAATCAGTATATTGCTAGGATCCCTTCCTCATTTGGCGCTATTCGAACTTCAGCCCTTAAAGCTATAGCCTTCCCTTCCTGGAGAGATGCTCCAGGTGCCCGTTCCCAACTTCTTCCAGCCTTCATTCGCCCCCCGGTCATTGAATTTTTCGTCATTCCCGATACTGTGTGATTCCCTCCAAGACCCGCGAGTTCGAGCATGTTCTGCATAAGGGTCCGGCTTTTCCCTGTCGTCCGATGAGCACTCCCCCCTTAGCAATTTTTCGAGAGCCTCCCGCTTGTCCTGGTTTTTCAGCCTTCCCCCGCTTTTTCGTAACCTTGTTCCCCCAACTTGGCATCCCCTCCTCTCCCTGACACTTCCGCAACTTTTTCCCGGGGTTTATGGTAATACGGTTCGGCCCCTAACCTTTTCTACCACAGGTGGTCCATGGTCCCTTCAAGCCAGGCTAGGGGAACGTTTCAGCTGAATCCCCCCACGGTGTTGCTTCCCGCGTGAGAGTGCCACACGACTCCCCGACTTGGATTTTTTCGAGCTTGAAGCCGTTTCGCTTCTCCCCCGTGATTCCTCCCTTCCCTGACCCAGGATAAGATCAGCGTGGCTTCTCCTTTTTACGTGCGGCCGGCCCTCCTATCCATCCCCGCTGAACCCTGTCGTTGGCAACAGCTTCCCGTTTCCTCGAGACGCTCCCCTAAAGATTTCGCCACGTCCTTTCTGCAGTTCTTCTTTCCTGATCCCCCCCCTGCAAATAAGAAGTCCTTTTCAATGCAAATCCCGAGCCCACCTCTAGTCAGTTCGGGGTATCTTGGAAATTCCCTCTTCTCTTTCCGAGAGCCATAAGAAGAAAAGCCTTAAATTCCGCACTTCCGGTTCATGAGTCTCCCCCAGCCTTCCGGCAAACAATTCCGTTTCAGCTTTCTTTTCCCCTGAATTTTCGTGAACAGCCCTCTCCGGAGCGCTGATTTGCTTACGTCCTGCGATTACATATGACGCATCTCCCAAGTCCAGTAAAGACAGATGCCTCTTGAGTTTTTTTTGGCAATGTCGGGCTGCCAGCGGAGGTGAATTCCGGTCTTCTCCTTGGACTTCGCCCGTTACTTATACCTAATCCTCTGAAAGAGTTCTCCACGTCCCTGTAAGTTTTTTTATTCAAGTCGGTGTAGTAGTTTTATTTGCACTGTATTTGATTAATTCTGCCGGCCCTCCCACCCTCTTAAAAAAGGGCAGCCATTCTCGGTTAGAGAGTATTGCGCTCCTCTCCCCTTTGAGGAGAGATATCCGAATGCAGATTTATCTGACCTTTGCTCCTCTTGTTTTCTAGTTGCTGGTTCTTGCTAATTCTCCTCTCTTTAGAACCTTCCCCCCCAGCCGTACACGACGGGACCCTCTGGCACAAGCCGCGTAGCAGTTTTCTGAAATGGCGAATGCCATTCGTCCTCCCTGCCCTTTCTGGACGCTCATGCATCCATCCGCGACCCGTTTTAGTTTTATATTTCTCTCGCGTCCCTCCTCCGGTCGAGCTGCGCGCAAGCCAGATGTTTTTTTCCCTTTTCTTTGTCCGAACACAGAAATTCGCCAACCTTCCTTTCTCACTTCGTTGCCGCTTGCCTCGGATTTTTTTCTCTATAGCTTAGGTGATGGGGTAGCACTCTGTTTCTTATACCGACTTTTGCGAACGTGACTCGTGCAACCCTCTCCCCTTTTCTGCCATCGTGGTCCTGCTTCTTTCGCCTCCCCCCCCCCCACGCGCCCTTTCCCCTTTCCCTCCCCAGACGACACTCCACCATTAAGTGTGTCCTTCACATTTTGTAGATCTCCCCCCTTTCGAATGCTTGTCCCTACAGGAAGGAATTCTTCCCATTTAGACGATTGCGACAGACAGCCCTTGACGCGGCCCGGCGGTTTCGACTTTCAACCATTCACAACTCCAAACGGAGAGCATTCGTGCCCTCTTGGTTTTCCTGGACTTGTCAAGCGGTCCGAACTACCCTTCTGACCCTCTTACAGGGTTTTTTTGTGTGGTTAGGCAGTGTGAATCACTAGTTGCTCCTTTATGTTTTTTCTCCCTGCGTTTTCGTCAGGATGCTGAATCCTAATGACTTTCCCTTCCCTCGGCCTTTTCTTTTACATTTTCCTTCCTGTGTTCTAGCGATGACGAATACCTCTTTAGAACTTTTGCTTTTTTATAAGGATGGTGTCTGGTATCCTCTCTGGTCTAGGGATAAGCACGTTTTCCTCTTGGCCTTCTGGAACCAGCCACCGCCTTAGGACGCCTGAACATTTTTTTTTATCGCCCACGCACTACCCCCCACCCCCACCCACCCCTTTTTCTTCAAGACTTCGTTAACCGGTCTCTGCCTAGTATGTCTTAAGCGCTGATTCTTTTTTTTTCCCCAGTCATCTTGTACCTCATCGCCAGTCTCCTTTCACTTCACGATGTAAAGACTTTCTGCGATTACTTTCTGGTCAAGTCCTTCTGACTGGAGCACCTGTCTGAATTTTGCCCCCTTACGGACTAGGCCTTATGAAAGAACCGCTTCACTTTCTTGGTTCTTGAGCACTATCGGCGATGAGAGACCCCTTCGTCCCTTTTCTTCGAGCTGCAACGGCAAGGCAATTTCCAAGTTCCCCGTCTCTCCCCGCAGAGAACCTTTTTTCCCGGGAACCCTTTTCTCCTTTCAAAAAACCTGCACTCGAAAGAGAGACATTTAGTTCCCCCCCCCTCTATGAAAAAGCCGGGTCTAGGGAGGTTCCCATTTCTTTCCCCACTTTCTCTCAGCACGTCGGTGTATTTTCTTTTGCCTAAATTTCATGCGCTCAGGTTCTATTTTTTTCCTGATCTGGTGCTACCTTTGCCTTTCACGATCTCTCTCCTCCTTTTGTTCTCTTAGAGCGTTGCTTTTATCTCCGGAAGAAGGTCCCCCCTCTTTCTCAGTTGTTCCCCAGATTTTTTTGGTGGAGAAGAGACGCCGCATCTCACCGCTCTGTTCTCCTTGTCCTTTCCTCACGATCTGACACTTGCTTTCTTTTCCTTTGTTTCCGCGAGACCGCCTGGGTGTGCGAAACAATTTATTTTTCAGTTATCAGACCGTCTCGTACGACACGGACGGTCTGGTTTTTTTTCTTCTTCAATAGGCGGTCGAGTCTCAGGTGCCCTCTTCAATCCCGATCTTTCCCCGTTTGGAGCCGACCCACGGCTGCGAATTTGCCGATCTCCCTCGCCTTCAGCAATTCTCCCTTACTTTCGTCATATCTCTGAGTCGGGCCTTCTGCGGTTTTTGCGCTTTGCTCCTTCTTTTTGACGCTTTTACAGAATATAATCGCATGTTTTTTTCCTTCCCTTTCCTTTCTCTTTGGCCTAGTGTTGAGTCAGGCAATGCACTTTGTTTTGATAGTATCTCTTGGACGAATAATCCTTCTTTGCATCCTGAACTTTCTTTCCCGACCCTCTCCCTCCCGAAGAGCGAGCTCCCGCGTCGAAGATTCACGAAATTTCCTCTCCCCTCGATTTTGTCAGGTGACCAATACCTTAATAAACACTTCTCCCCCCCGCTCTGCATGCGCTCGTCACCATTGCCGTGCTCTCCGCAAATCCTTCGGCAAGTTTTTTTCCCTCTTCCCCCCCCGTTTTCTTTTCCCACGGGCGACCCAGTACTTTTCATGGAACTGTCTTGACGGTTCTGGACTTCGTGATTCTTCATACCTGCTGCACCGCCTTTTATCGTCGCCTAAGACGTCCTCCACCTCCTTGCCCCCCCGCACAGTCCCCTGCCTGGTACTGACTTAGCGTTTTGGATTTCTTTTTCCTTTTTCTGGCACGTATTGACAATGATCGGCGCAATCCCAGGACCCAGTACCTCTCCTCCAGACCTTAGTTGAATGGTGAGGCCGGGACCAGAGCCCATCCCCACCTTTCAACCTCTTTTGATTTTTTCTTACCAGATTCAAGCAAAGCATGTCTTTCCCCTTCCCCCAGTTCGTATGCCACAGAAAGAAGACAGCCGGCAGTTTTTTTTTTCCCGTTTCCCTCTTTTGAGGCCCTCCTCAAGAAGAACCGTCATCCCTTGGCGATCTCAACAGGCGTCCCCCCTTTTGGTTCGGTTTTGTGTTCACTTTCCCCATCCGTCTGGATTCCCCCTTAGCACCTGCCTGAAAGCCTGCCATGTTCGTAGGCCAAATGTTCCTGCTCTTCTCCCTTTCTCCCCCAATGGCAACGTTCCAGGATGAACCAGGGGGCTTTTCTCAGTAAAGGCAAGAAATATACGATGAAGATCTTTTCCCCAACGCTAATAGAGATGATTGTCTTTCTCCCAAACCCAACGTATAACAAAAAAACCCCCCCAGTACTTTCGCTGTTGATTGGGAAGGAGGAATGTCGGATGTACGAGGATGGTCGGTTTCCTTGGGCTAGAACGCTTTTTCGCGAGCCATCCCCTTCGGACGAGTCGGCAAGTTTGAAAACCAGGCCTTTTCTTTTCCCGTCGGTTTCGGTTTCTACTCGGCGAGCAAGCAGGGATTTAGGTTAATTTCGCGAGCCCTTCCCCCTGTCTTAACGCATTTCCCCACATTAGAGGTACGGCCTCTGAGCACGCGAGATATCTCTTTTCTCTCTCATCTAATAAGTTTGGTGAGAGCTGAAGCAGCGCATTATCTAGAACCTATCTTCCTTCTTTTCTCTTGAGGGTATTGAAGGGTATCGAGATAAGAATGCCTTAGCAACCGAGTCTCCCCAGTTTCCACGGACGCTTCCCAAAATCCGAGCTTGTAGCCGCTTTGGTTATGTAATCGCTAGGGATCCCGTCCCTCTTTTTTTCAGCCGAAAACCTCCTCTGTCCCAGCAACCCATGGCATCCAATGACGGAGATTCTGTCTTCTATTTTCGCCCTTAGATAATCAACATCCCTGGAAGAGAGGTTTTTTCATTCTCCCCCCGACTCTTGGCAGAGATGTGTATGCTTTTGACGAAATTCGCCCCAGTTCTTTCTTTCCGTTTCTGGAAGCTCTCGAACCCTTTTAGTGCTACTTAAAATTCAGCTTGGACTGCCTTTCAAGGACGTTACAAGTTTTAATTTCCCCTGGGAGATAGAATTTCCTTCGGCCCATTTGCTTTCTTCTGGTCATTGCCGTGATCCGCCCTGGCCTCCCCTCCCCGCTCCCTATTCCTTTTCGTATGCAATCGTATTTTCCTTCTGACCTGGTGATCACGTCAAGCCCCGTTCCCGTTCTTTTTCTTGAACTTCCCCTTCCCTTGCTTTTCACACTCCATATTCTCATCCAAGAAGTTTTTATTATTAGCTCTTTTTTGGATTTCTAACTTTTTCCAGCGTATTCAGACAGCCTCCTTCAGCCCGTCGCTTCCTTCTGGCGGTGTCAGACCTGGCGCCTTTTTTTAGGTCTTTATCAGGCGTGTCAGCCGTGTAGTTTCTCTCCCCTTCACTCCTCATACCTCCCTGGATTCCAGTTCAGTCAACCCCTCCTTGTGCCCCTTTATTTGGACCCGTCTGAGAACCCCTTCTAACTTTTGTTTGATAGCCGGGTGCTTTTTTACGACTTCCCCTTGCTTTCTCCCGTTTCCTCTTCTTTCTGTCGGCGGATGGCAGGATGACATCTATAACTCCTGTTATTCTTTTCCCCAACTGATTTGCAACTGGGATCTTAAACGACATTTCATTATTCAGTCGAGGTCGGATTTTTTATGAGGCCCTCTCTCTTCGGCTCGCACATCAAGTCATCTTGCTGATCCTTCCCCCGAGTCCCGCCTCCTTGATATGCTTCGACGGCGACTTTCTTGTTCAAGCATGTTATCGTAAAGGGCCCCGTCAGACTCCGCATTGGCCAGGCTTCACCCACAGAACTCGCGGGAAGGTCCACCACGATTCCTTCTCCCCCTGCGTGTTCTCTCCCTGCTTCTATTCTGATCGTGGTGAGAGTCCGCAGTGTGGCCAGCATGAGGGAACCCTCAGTCCCTCGATTTTCGTCAATGCGCCGTCCTTTCATTTAAGAAAAAGATTTGACACACAACTCGGCTCCTACCCGGCTCCCTTCCCAGAACGCCTTCTCTTGCGAGGCGGGAAAAATTTAGACTGACCGTCGGTGCTCATCGGGCGCTGTGTCCCGCCTTTACTGAATTTGCCCCTTTTACTACCCCTACG
>Ga0179593_1546713_pt1 | contig 12575 bp, 8 predicted proteins | sample CZODoug2_1_08_16_FD_185931 | JGI IMG/M metagenome (GOLD analysis project Ga0179593, IMG submission 185931) | Vadose zone soil fungal communities from Angelo Coast Range Reserve, California, USA - CZODoug2_1_08_16fungal (PacBio error correction) | ecosystem: Environmental > Terrestrial > Soil >... | reverse complement strand
CCAATAGTCCGACATCAACCGGCTTCTTCAGCCTCTTTTCCTTCCCTAATGCCAAGCTTTCGCAGGCGGGGACCAAAATCCTACTTCTTATAGACAGAATAGCTCCCCTTTCAGAGATTCCCTCTTCCCTCCCGCATTTTTCTCTTGCCTCCAGCAGATGTTTCTATATTTCGCCTTCCCCTTTCCTTGTCTACGTCTCAGTGTTTTCTGAAGCCTGGCATGTCCCAGGGTATTTGACCTTGATTGCCACTCTCCTTGAAAAAGAGAGCGTGGACTTCCTATGCCAGGATTTTTTCTCTGATCCGCACGAATTGTTTTTTTTTAGGGTGGTGAGGGTTCCGCCCAGGGCATTTTTCTCTTTCGTTCTTCTTTTTCCCCTCAAGATCATTCTAAGCCATTTTGAGAAGTCCCGGTTCCCCCCTTTTCCAGCAAGGTGCTTCTGGTTGAGTACACCGGCGGATTGACCGGTTGCTTCCCGCGTTTCCCCTTACCCCCCTTCCCCTCTCCGAGTCGATACGGGGACCGAAGTCCCCCCCTTACAGAGCCACCTAAATTTAGAGATCTTCATCAAGGCTTGAGATCCCTCAAAGTACTCCACAAGCGCTAGTTTGTTCGTTCGTCGTGGCTCACCCGACCTTTTTTTTTTCCCCGTTCTTCGGTGGAATGGTACCAGTAAGTCTTCATTAGGTGTTATGCTAGTGCTGATGGAGTGTGCAGAGCCACAAGGTCCCACTCGTTCCCCCGAGTGTGACGGAGCTTATCCATGATATTACCCGGATCGTACCCATTTCTCCTTTGTTCGTCCCGATTTGATTCTGTCTCCTCCCTCTCTAATCCGTTTTTTTTTCAATTGTCCTAAGGCAGTGCGTTTTTCTAACGGGCCTACTCAATCTTCTCCATGTTTTTTCCTGTGGGTATTTGACTCCCCACAAAGGGATGGCGGTCGCTTGCACTCCCACCTGCCATACCTTTGTTCAGTTTTTTACCCAGTACCCATCTAGAGCGTAGTCTTATGAGCGCGGTTTGCGCCCCTGCTGACAGCAATTCCTCTGTTTCCTGTCAAAGCTTCACCCCCTCCTGCTCGATTTTTACGGAGGTACTACGTTAGTCGACCCTTTTTCCTTTCTGCAGTCGTAGTTGACTTTCCTCCTGCGTTTCTTTAGTTTGACGGCGCTGGATTCTTTTCAATGAAAGACTACCTCCCCCCCCTTTTTGCAGGTTTTCCCCCTACGGCTCCTAGTACCCCTTTTTAGTTTCGGCCTAAACCAAAACATGTATACTTTTCTGAACTGTTCTCAGGTTTTTCATGTCCCCCCCCGTTCCAATCTATCTTTTTCTCTCCCGTTTTTTTAGAGATTTTCTTCGGGGCGGCCCCCTGTAACTTACCCCCTAACATCTAAGGCCCTCCTCGAAAATGTTTAGGTTTTTTTTGAGGCGATCAATCCCTCCTGTACCAATATGTTTAAGTCTCGCCCCCCTGACACCCCCATTGGGATCTTTCCTTCCCTAAGTTCTATAACGAGCGCAGGCTATTCGTTGAGATGCTTGTTGGATTTACAATCTTACCCTTTTTCGCATAAGGTGTAATACTGGCCCTTACCCGCTTTAGGTCTTAGTCCTTTCTACTCTGCTTCCCTTCGACCCGTTGCTGGGTTTTAACCATGATTGCCATGCTGCGACGCCACCCATCGTCCTTTCGAGCGAATCGAGTTTGTTATTGCTGATAATACGGTCATCCAAACCTATTTTATTTTAATTGTTTTCTTGAGCTTATAACACCCTGTAGTTCCGTCAGTCCTGGCATTGCACACCTGGATCATGATTTTTGAGCCGGGCGGTAGCTTTTTTTCGACTTGATCTGACCAATCCTTTTCCCTTAGCGCTATCGTCCCTATACACCCGTTACAGTCCGTAAGTACAGTCTAAATGGTATATGCTGCTAATAAAACGCTTTTCCTTCATGATTTTTATGCATCTCGACCGTGCTTTTGACTGTCTTGCTTTCTCCCCTTCCCTAGAACCTGATACTCTCTCAGTTAGTTTTTTCGCCGACCCACCTTAGTACACGAGACTAAATTCCGCGTCTGTGGATCGAACATACCTACTTCCTTCTCGTTCCTACCTTTTCTTCCTGTCATAAACCCTTGTAGGCTGTTTTTGAGTCTGTTATCACCATTTTCCCAATCCATTGGTCCCCCCCACTAGAGACTTCTGTTTTTTTTTGATCTTCATGGGGACATACTGATCTTTTTTCATATCTGCTGTAGCTCCCTTTCCTTCCTGCCCTCTCCCTCGAGTGGGCTGGGGGAATCCTTTTTTTCGGCCAACCCCCAGAGCACCGTTGGTTTGGTCCATCATGTTTTCACGAATTCGGTCTTTCCCCCTTTCACAGCCGCGTGCAGACTTCTCTTATCTTCCTTTCTCTAGGCTCCCCCTCAAGTCCAACCTACGATTCCTTGTACACTTCAGATTTACGCCCCCGGGTGTAGGGTCACTCAGATATTATGGACTCCCCATCTATTCCCCCTTCTTCCGTCCCTCTCCCCCCTTCTGCGAAGCGATTTCCATCGTACGTCTCAGTATCCGTGTATCCAACCGGTACGTGTCTTTTTTCCCTGCTTCTCATTTAGCCGATGAGGTCCCGTATCTCCCCCCTTTTTCATGTGGAGCTATGCTGGAGTTCTCTCCCCTGGAGTATCGGTCTTCAATTATGTGACGCGTAGCGTCTCTTTCCTATCTAGTTGGGGGCAGACTCCTGGTTTTTGATCTTCTTCTACGCCCCCACGTTACGTAAACTATTTGACCCTTCTTTCTCCGGGGTATACCTATAACGGATCATTTTTGGTTAGTACAGTTGACCTTCCCTTCTCTCGCGTGAATAGTTCGCCTAGACTTCAACGCTGCCCCAACCAATGGATTTTTCTAGTCCAAGTTTTCCTTTCAGACGCATCTCTGATCTTCTTTTTTTAGATGGCCGATGAGTGAAGCTCGTGCCTCAAATCTCGGAGGGGTCCCCCTCCTCCCATCGTCCCCTTTCCCGCTTTTTTAAGCTTAATGTTGACCCCCAAGCTTATCGGTCTTGAGGACCAGTTTTTGGGTTTCCCGAGAAATGATAGATCAGTTCCTCGCTGCGGGCGTCTTTCCATTTGACGCTCTTCCCCTCTCCCCATACTCATGAGGTCCTTCCTAGGGCAGCGTCTAATTTGGATTGGCGTGTCTTTTGAAACTCAGTCCTCCCCCCCCCCCTCCTTCAGCACTCTACTCATTTAGGCCGTAAGCTTCCAGAAAGTTTTTCTTTTCCCCCTGATATCTCCACGGACAGTTGACTTCCCAGATCGAGAGTTCGGTTCACTCCGCAGGCAGGACGGATGACCGAGTACGCTCCCCCAACTCCCCCCCCCTCATAGTCTCACCCCTTACCCGTCTCTCTATGAACTATAACCCCCCCCTTTGCCTTCTACCTTTATAAGGATTGTATCCATTTGTAGTGGCTCTTCGTTTTCTTAGTTTTTTGTAGGTAGACTAAACAGCCCTTAAGTCCCCGTCGATCCGAGCGACGCTATTCCTCCTTTCCCGATCTGGAGTTTCTTGACTCAGTTCCGAGCCCCTCCCCTCGAGTCCATGTTTGTACGTCTTTTCCGCACTCCACCTTCGGTACACAGTGCGCCTTTTTTCTTTCTTGTTCTTTAACTGTTTCGATCTTTTTTGCGATTCAGGACGGGCCGGCTGTTTCGAGGACAGGGCATAGTTCCCTCCGATACTTTTTTTTTTTTTCCCCAGTCTTCTCCCTTTTTTCCCTTTTCATTTGGTCGACGTTGAGTTTCTTCACCTCCCAGGGGCCCCGTCTAAACCAACAGCTCTGACAATTCAGTCGACCCTTAGAGTCTGCCAAGAACACACCCTCTCTTCCTTTTCCCCTCGCCCCTGCGCGCTAGGGGCGCCCCCTAGTCTCACTCAGAGGTCATGCTAACACCAAGTTTCGACAAGGACTCCTCCGATTCTAGGAGCCTTGTCTTTTTTAGTCAGTCACCTTTCCCATAATTTTATAGTAATTCTTTTTTCCCCCCGCCGTTTGAGGTTTTACTAGCACTTATGAGTCGTCTTTCAACGACTTTCCCGCCCCCCCTTTTCTTTTGGCTTCTTCTCCCCTCCGATCAATGTCGAAGAAAAAATTTATTTTGGCTATTTCTTGATCCTTCTTCCCCCTCCCAAACCCCCACCTGATTTACCTGACGATTTGATTTAAAGGGGCCGCCCCCCCCCACTCACTCCTTTCCTTTCTTTTTCCCCCCTCGTTGTTTGGGGGCCCTGGACCTTGCGAAAGCCTCTTTTGCAATAGCCCTCCCCTTCGAACCGTTTGAGAAGTTTTTTTTTTTGCCGCCCTGTCCTCCCCCCCCCCACAAGATGTTTTCTTTCACCGGATGCCCATGGTTTCTTGTTTTTTTTTCTTTTGTTAATCACTTTCGGGAGATTACTACCAGGCAGACGACGATTAGGGTTGCCAGTAACCCCTCAAATAATGGGTGATTCTTTTCCTTCCGCGATCGGTCTCTATCTCCTTTGTCTTGAGCTTCCTTCTCCCTTTGTCTGAATACCCCTTTTGTTTTCCTTCTCGCTAGTGAGGCTCGCCTGAGGCTCATTTTCCTTGTGCATTCAAATAGTTTTCTTGCTCTTTTTTTTGTTTCCTTCCCGCGGGTTCTTCTGCCCCCTGGTGCTACTCATCACTCCACTGGAGCCCCTTAGTCACGACCCCGTTATTTTATCCGGAAAATTGTCTATCTTCTGCCCTGTTTTTGGAAGCCCAAGCCACCCCTTCCCGTAGAGTTTCGCAATCCCTTTTTTATCTGCACTTGCTCCATTTTCCCCCCCTCCGCGGACTCGCTGATTTTTGTACTTCGATAGGGAAATATCGTAACCATTCCCTGCTAATGGATGCCCTTGAGCTTTATTGTAGTTCCTTCCTATTTAAGCCTGAGACGCTTCCGAACCTTCCCACCGCTTCCTTCCAGTGTATTTCGGATCCGAAACTACTGATCTTCCTTTCCAGCGATTAGTCTCACATCGCTCTTTTTCCTGGGCGTTGTGAGTCCTTTCGCTATCTAGGGATTACTTTATATCTATACCCTCTCAGGTGTCTTTATGTGGGAACCTAAGAGTCTCGGATCTCTTTCTCGATTCCCCTTCTTTCCGAATCTTCCTTTTTCCTTTTCTTCCTTTTACTGAGTCTGCCACTTCTCCCTCCAGGCCGGGGCCCTTCCCCTGTTTTGCCCCAATTCCCCCCCCAGACAGCCGATGACCTTATTTTGGCCATCCTCCTCTGCTTCCCCATTTTTTCCCTTTTCCTCCTCTATCTCTCTTTGTCCTTCTTATTTGTTTAGTGCCAGATTTTTCTGTTACAGACCGACTTTCATTCTCTTAAACAGGTCAGAAATCTATGATATCCTTCCTTTTTCGGCTCTGTTCCCCCGAGCCCCCGTGGTGCTCCTTTTGTGGTTTTTGTCTAGCCCCCCCCTACTCTCCGCGACTTCCCCTTAGTTTTAGGAGGAACTTTTTTTGTTTCTTTTGTTTCCCAAATTTTAATGTTTCCGTCTGTTTCCCTTGTAATGTGATCACCTCTCCCTACGTGTTTGTGGTGATCAAAGCCAGTCTTCGTCAATATGATCGACACGCTAAGATATAAATGGCTCTCTCCTCATCATAGACATCAAGGCTTGAGATTACGATTCCCCTGACATCTAGCCTTTACCTCGATTTCCTGCCCGGGACACAATTTATACTTTTCGCCTTCATCCGAGATGATACGTTCCCGACGCTTTCTGTCCTAGAGGTCCCTGTGTTACAGAAGAATCTATTGAGTGGCACACCGTCCCACCTAGAGTTTATGCCTTATTGGCTTTTCCTTTAGTTTTTTCCCCAGTGTGGAACTAGATGCAGAACATGACGTCATTCGGAGATCTTTTCTGGTGGAGGCCCGTTCTTTTGATTTTGACGAGCTCCATTCGTAATCGAGATGACTCGGATCTCCCGTTCCGCCCATTGCTGGCGTTGATAGACCGACTTCTCACAATGTTTTAAAGAGACTCTGATTGCCGGCCTTTCCTTTCGTCCTCAGTCTCTTCGGTTCCTTTTTTCTCGGAGCCCCGAGATTTTTATGAGGGTTATTCCCCCCGGCCATCCCCGTAGACGAGACTTCCTAGACACTCTTTTTTTCCCCGACATCAAACGGCTCCCCCGAGTGATGACTCTTCCAAGGATCCGATTTTCTATGCGCTTTAAGATTTTGTCGTTCGTCGTTGTGGTTGGGGTTTTTTGGACCGGGGGACGGCGGTGTCCTGTTCCGGTTCTCGGCTCGTTACTTCCGGTTTCCTCCTCTCTTATAATTTTCGCGAGCCTTGCAGACTTCGTTTATCCATTGGTGTCCCGCGCTGAGCATATATCTTTTACTTCTCCCCTTTTGTCGCGACTGATTTGTTCCCGCCTAGCCTCTCTGGGACTACGAGCATTTCACGTACATCTTGTCCCTTTAGTCTCCAGGTTGTGTCGCCTTTTTTCGTCACCTTGAGTAGCCTCCCCCCAGGGGTTCGAGTTTACTTTTAACACCCCCCGCTACCCTAGTATCCCAATTTCCCGAGTCGCCCCCGCCCAATTTTCAGCATCGAGGATGAGAGTCAGTTTCTCCCTTCCTGACCCGTGTCCCCTTCTGATTTTTCCTTCTTCTCTTCCAAGTACCCTCAAAACCCCTCGATCGCGGTAAAATTGTAGGGACGGTCCTCCCTTACGAAATTGTATTCCGTTCCCCCCTTTAGTTCGCACGTTGTGCATTCTCTTTTTTTTTCCTTTCACCTTCTCATCACCAGAAAATCATGTATTCCTTGGCCCACGTATAATTTTTCAAACCTTTGCTTCCGGTGATCGTGCTCAAAAACAACATGATAATTCGATGGGCCTATTTCACCTCGCCTTTCTTCTGCCTGCACCCTTTCCCTTCCCCCCCGTTTTGTGTAGTAGCGATGGGGTCATTCCCAGATTTTGCACTTTTTTTAAACCCTCTCTTGCAGTTGTCGCAGTTGTTGAGGGCGATCCCTTAATCACCGAAAGTCACCTTCGCACGTCGAGCTTCCCCTCCCCTTTACCCCCTTGTTTTCGTCTGTCTGCTTTCCCCACTGCGCCTCGTTACCCTGTAGAGGCTTTAGTAAGTACCAATCGTACAATCTCCTTATGTAATTTGGACTGATACACTTTTTTTCGCGACCCTTTCAGCTCCTGTGCGGCCCTTACCCGTTGGGAATTATTACTATATTTGAGGCGCCCTTTTTAGTTTTTCTCGTTACACTATTTTTTTTTCTTTTCCTTCGTTTTTCCGTGCCTTTTCCTTTCCCCCAAATAGGGTCTTTTTTTTGGTCAAGTGCCGCCAGACCCCTTTTGCTCCACAGGCACCCTGGAGACTGTTCTTCTTCCGGCCCGGTTAGTTGTTTTTCGTCCCGCTGCTGGATCTAACCCCGCCCGAGCCCTCTCCTTTTTCAGAAGATCCTGATACCGTCCGTTTCACTTACTCAGGTGATTGCAATTGTAAACCTGACTTTTCCGCGATCTTTGTGAGCCTTTCCCCCGTTTTTTCTTTGTCCCTGTGGAATCCGCTAGCTCTCGGACGCCCTCTCTTCGTCCGACCTTCCGACAGCCCCGTAACCCGACATCTTTGAATTCAGACATACTGATATATTAGGAGTCCCCCCCGCTCCCCTTTTTTTTTTTCATTTGTTCTTTCTTTTCATGGGGTTTGTGAGTTCTCTTTTAGCTCTTATATTCGCCGTTTCCCCCCGTTGACCAGTGTCCTATCCAATACTAGCAACGTTATTTTTCTGAATTAAAGCCATAATTCACATCCGTCTTTTTTGGTTCTTCCTGAGGGTCCTTTACTGCTTCCCCATAACCCGCTGGTCCCCTTGTCAAAGGTGCCGTGATCATTCGGCGAGGGTTTTGGGGCACCCTCCTGAAGCCTGAAAGCTAGAATGACCTTCTCTTTTGCGGCTTCCGAGCGCCCCCTCCCTTCTCACTACTATCCTTCTTTTCAAGGCCAGCACTTGGCCCCTTTTAGATTTTCTTGGATCAGACGATTTACCTGCCAGAGAAACATGCGAGGTCTCTATAATAGATTCGCGTCCTTTATCTCTTCCCCCTTTTGTTTGACTTTTTATTTTTCCTCGAGTGAATGCGTCAGAAGATACCTTCAGTCACCCCTCCTTCTGGTTGTCGGAGCTAGGTATGTTTTTTTCACATGGAGCTGCTATTCCCCATGTCGTAGGATCTCGCTTTTCCCCCCCCCCAGGTTGGGGCTTGACTAACATCAAGTACTCCCGCCCATTACTTTTCATCGTCTCGCTTTCTCTAAATCAACCCGGATGGTTTTTTTTTTACTTTCGGATTTCATCCACTCCTCTTTGCTAGCTGTCCCGCCCTTCCTTGCCGTCTGACCTCCCTTGTTTAGCCGACCTTTTCGCCCATCCGCGCGTGAGACGCTTTTCCGAGACCTTTTGCGTCTAACCATCTCTTTGCACTTACTCTACCTCTCTTGTTTGGTCCGCTCTGATAATTCCCCCAATGCATGATCGGCGTTGACCTTTCTTGCGACCGTCTTAGTCCGGCTTGGGCGGATTGCGGGGAAGATGGGTCTTCTCTATTCCCTCGCGCCCTCCTTCCGTCTTTCCATTGTGCCGCGCCAGAAGTGGCTCTGCGTCGGATCCCCACTCAGTCGAACAGTCCATCGCTTAAGGAGATGGGTCGTGAAGTCCTCTACAGCGATCCGTTCTTTCCCCCCATGTTCCGTGCTATTTTGTTCACACTCTTCGAAATCTTCCCCCTTGGTTAAAGCTTTTTTTACACATCGAGCCCTGAGCCTTTGACCCGTTCCCTCTTCAAAGCACCTACCAAAGGAGGCTTGTTATGGCCTTTCTTTCCAAGGCTGACGAGAAGGACTCTTCCCCTCTTTTCCAGGCTCCCGCCCTCCCCGTTACTCTTCAACGTGTAGTAGGTGTTTGACTAGGTTGCTCGTTTTTTCCCTTCAGATCCATGATGCCTAATTGACGCCGAGGATGTCTGTTTTTGAGTTTTTGACATAGGTCCCCCCGGTTCGAGCTTCTCCCCCATGCTTCCCTGTTAGCCTTCAGTTCAGTCGAGACTTCCTCATTTTTCCAAGTCGGTAACTTCTCTGTCCGCGTCCGTCGCTCTTTCCTCTGTGTTGCCGGAGTTTTCCCTTTGATTCAATTTCCGGTCTTCCCTTCCCACATTCTGATGTCTGGTTTAGCCCCCAAAGCAGGGTAGATTACCCCTTCTCCTTCACCCCCCCCTGCTACCCCGTTTGAAAATAGCCCTTTAGTCCCCCAAAACCCTCTATTTTTACAGAGATGTTTGTGACTACTTCGACAGCAATGAAGAGGTTCATGTCCCAAGCACCCAGCCGGTTTTACGTTTCCTGTTTTAGCCACTACCCCTCGTCTGTAGGTGTAGTGTCACTTTGACTTGGTAACGACATTTTACCGTCTCTTCCGCGCCTTAGACCTCCTTCGCGCTTTTCTTCTAGGGACACTCAAACATTGTAAGCTGGGCTTTCGCAGTCGAGTAAGACACAATCTTGGTTGGGTCCCGGAATAACCCCCCCACTGAAACAAACACCCGTAGATAGGCGCTTCGTAAGTCTTTTTGCCCTCCCCCCCCACCTATAATCTCTCCTTTTTTCCTCTCAGGTGGACTGATATTACTTTCCCGCATTAATTGCCCATCAATGGCCCAACTGTTGAGTCCGTTGGTTTTTTCAGAAACCCACACCATTGTTTTTTTTTCCTCCGCGTGTGCTATCCGAATAACCGTGACTTCTTGTCTTGATCATCCAAGCGCGAAGCCTCAGTCCTTATTTGAAAGACTCTCCGGAGGGACCCTTGACTGCCACCGCTCCCTTAGACCCGAGTGAAGCTCTTGCGAGACTGCGACCCTTTCCCGATGGTTTTTTTTCATTATCGAGCCACACTGCATCGCGTGGCGGCGTTCTTACTGCTCGTTTTTTTATTTGCAACGCGACTTGCTCGGATTGTCCTTCAAAACGATTTCCCCTTGGTTGGAATCGGTTATCCCTCCGTAACTTAAGACCCCAGGATCATCTTGAGTAGTCCCGGCGGTAGCTTCGTCCAATTTTTTTTTTCGGGCTTTATTCCTCTCCTCGGCGCCCAGTTGTCTTTAACAACCCCTTAATTCCGAAACGGTATACCTTTCCCTCCGGTTTATTTACTGCGACACTGGACTAGATGTGTTCTCTTGCCGACTCGTTGACTGTTCAGCCCTAAAGACCCAGACTGTATCATATCTTCCTATTGATTGAAGTCTTTCTGCGTCTTCTTCCGTCCTGAAAGAACGACAAGTTCCGTAGCCCCTTCCCCTAAAATCTTCGAGTAAGGTCTTGCTTCTTCATAATCCCCCAAGTCTCTGCTTTCTCCTATCAACCTCTGTCCATGTTTCGGTTTTTAATGTAGGTTTTCTCCCTTTCGAGACTTTCTCCCTCCTTGGTCCGTGATGTCCCTTCCCCTCTTCTCTCGATCGCGTTCCTTTTTTCTCCAGATATGTGCATCTAGACTCACCGTTGTTTTTCAAGGACAGCCCTTCTCGGCGGTTGTGTGCGCTGGGGGCGGACTGTGGAGTCTTCCCCTTATTTCATCTCCCTGCAGCCCGGCGGGTTTAGAAAGATTTTCGCTATCTTTTGTGAGAGCCGCGCTATTTCTTTTTTTTAAGATCCTTATCTTTTTTTTTCCTTCATTTTTCTCGCTGCGCCCCCACCCATGGTCCCTTCCCTGCTCTTCAGACCTGGCGGCCCTGACTTCAGACTGAACACTTAATGGAGTTTATTCTGATATCCGAACCTCTCCCTTTTCCCCGGGGTCCCGTCGGCTTCCCTTTTTCAACGCTTCGAGATGGATTCGATAACGTGGTCCTTTTTTGAAGGGCCTCCGTGCCATTCTCTTCACCGGTCAGTCAATAGTACTTTGATGTCGGCGCATTGATCGATGTTCGCTCCGGGAAGAGCTGATTGATCCCTGCGTAAGGGTTATAGAGCTTTTCCCTTCTCCCCTCCGTTGTGTTGTGATTTCTCTCGACTTACCCCTTACGCTCCCCAATTTTCCAGTTGACGCGCCATCAGACGAATCAAGGAGACTTTATCATAGCTCCGAAAAAAACTTTTTATTGTACGATTTTATGACATATCGGTGTAGCCGGCGCTGTTTCGCCCGTCTGGCTTAACCCCCCCCTGGGCAAGTATACCCCGTCAGCGCATCGCGACCTTAGATCGCTCTCTCCCTCCATGATTTCAGCCTTTAATTGGAAAGCGTATGTTATCAGACCCTTCTTGGCATACTCCCACTTACATCGTCTTGATGACTTTTTCACAAATTTTTTATTAGTAGGATTTGAGGTCTCGAGAGAAATGGCCGAACACAGTTTTTGTACGATTCTTGTGCCCCCTTTGACGAGCGACCTTCGTTCTCGCCTATCCTTGAGCCTTTTCGATCCGCCCGGTCGAGGTACTCATTGGACCCTTGCGTTAGAAGTCCTACTTCCCGACCCAGCGTACATTCCTTACGGAGATTGGCAGTTGGGCCGCGATTTTTTCCCTTTTTCTTGTAAACTGGAGACCCCAGGATTGCCATGGTTGAATTCTGAATCCAGTCTGAGACTTGACCGGACGCTCACAACGTCCCCCGGTCTCTCTACCCCCTGACAACATTGAGCTATTCCTCAGGATGACGAGCAGCCCTTCCAGTATTCCTCTGTTCTTTGAACGCCAGGCTTAGTTATATTAGCCTTCCGGTGATCGCTTTGTCCAGGCGGACCTCCCCGCTAAGGGTGCGCCGATGTTTGAGCATTCGATTTTTCGCACAAGGTGATTACTTAACCCCTCGCGTATTGGCGGGTCTCGCCGTGTTTTCCTCTGCTTTGTTGCACTTGTCATACTTTCGGTACCCCCTTGAGGAACGACGGAATGTTTTGCGAGTCCGCTTGCTCTAATTCCTTTCCCCCTGATTTTTCCTTCGAAGCTCCTTTCAGTTTTTTCCCGTTGATCATAAAGAAATACCAAGCTTTCCCGCCTGGTACGCCTTTCTTAGGCCACCTTCCCAGTGGCTGCGTATAAGCTAACCCCCTTCCTGCTAACCCTAGTTTTTGTCCTTTTCCCCATCCCTCTCCTTTCTGATGACACCCCCGACAACCGCGTAGATCGCTTACTTTTCGCGATGTCCCTGGCTTCCTCAATGCAGTTGTACCCCTTCCCCCTCCTGTTAATTCTCTGTTTTCCCAAGTCGCTGCTCCTCACCCTCTTTCAGAAAAAGTGTGTCTGCAGTAACATTTTTAGATTGCCGGTCTACGCCCCGCGCGGCGCTCCTTGAGCTTCAATCGCGAATAAGTTAACCCTTCAGAAGACCTACAAACCCCCCTTTTCATCTGGTATACTCGGTTACAGACCTTTTTTCTTTTCGGGATCGGCAAACTGTCAACTAGATTTTTTCTTTGATTTTCACGTAATGCGGAAGTACCCC
>Ga0179593_1350067_pt1 | contig 12575 bp, 18 predicted proteins | sample CZODoug2_1_08_16_FD_185931 | JGI IMG/M metagenome (GOLD analysis project Ga0179593, IMG submission 185931) | Vadose zone soil fungal communities from Angelo Coast Range Reserve, California, USA - CZODoug2_1_08_16fungal (PacBio error correction) | ecosystem: Environmental > Terrestrial > Soil >... | reverse complement strand
AAAATACTCGCAGATCCGACGTTCCTTTTTTTTCGCACCTTTTTAACGTGACTCCTTTATCGTCATGCTTGCCGGGACCCCGCCTTCCGTTGAACTGGGGGACCCCTCTCCAAACACCGTTCTTCAACCCACACCCCATTTCCACCAGCAAAGTCTCCCCACACCCCCGGAGTCCTGTTTCGGAAGCGCTTTCCGCTTGCGACCGTCTCTACTCTTTTTTTTCTAGGTCCCCTTTTCGGTATACCATGCTTCATTTTCGAACCATCAGGCTTTTCCCCGTACTCTTTGGTTTTTTAGAGAACTGTGACAGAGTTTCTATCTTATAGCCGTTTTACCCTTACCTCCCCCGACCCCGAGACACTTCCCCCCCCATGCTCTCTACTTTTCGATCGCCTTTGCCCCCCATGATGCAAGCGACGTTCTGAGTGTCCCCGGGTTCTATTTTGTGAATCTTCACCAAGTCTGTTTTGCGTCTTCTTTCCGGGCGCTTCACGTCTAGTGAGGATCGCTGCAACCCGCGCCGCACATTCCCACGCCGCCTTTGCTGATCTGATCGTTCTGATTTCTTTTCTCAGGATCCCGGGACTCTGCCCCTTTTTGGCTTTTCTTCACATATTGCCGTTCGCCTGCACTCGTGGATGTTTTCCCCAACACTCACCCCCGCACTCCTCTTACGGCGCTGTCCCTTTTTTTTGTTTTTTTTTCGCTTGTGATGGTTGGGCCCGAAAACGTTGTTTGCTATGCTACGCCGCAGATTGCACGGACCCCTAGGCTCATGTTTTCTGCCGCCCCCGCGGCCTCCCCCACCAGCCTTTGGTCTTTGCGTTCCGCTTGTCCGGGACGTGCCCGTCTGCTTAACTTTTTGCTTACATCACTTCACTCGCGTGTCTTGCACCAAACCTTGGTGGACGGCCATTCGTCGTTGCAGTGCGAACCACCGTAATGTTTCTGAACTTCGCTGCTCTTTTTTTTTTTTACCCGCCATTTGTTCGGGCACCCCTACGGTTTTCCCGCCAGCTTGCGGGCACACCTTTCTGTCACCTCCCGTCCCCTGTTTTGACCTTTCCGCGGATTCCAAGTTTCTTTCAGAAAAGGAATAGTGACCTGAAATGTCTCTCCTTTGAAGTCAACTTCAAGTTGTCCTGTCCCCAGGGCCCTATCCTGTAACGTCCCAGTTTTCCCCATCACTTTAAGTTGGTGCTTTCCCTTCAGCCCTTTGGAATGCGACGGTAAATTCGACTTGATCCGGTCTTTTTTTTTCTCCCGTTGCAGTATTGTTTCGTTTTTCTGAAGTCGTTCCAAATAAGAAATTTCCCCCCTTGTCCCTTCCTGTCGATTTTCACCACCGATTTTGGGTATCTCTTGAGGTGCATTCCTTGTCCTTCCTTCTTCGAAACGAGATTTCACCCAATCCAGTTGCCCGGATTTTCCGATTACTACGAAGACCCGTTCTTTCCCAATTATTTCTCTGGCGTTCCTTGTTCGGTTCTCCCTCACCCCTAATGAATCTCCTTGATATCTTCCTGCGTTCAACCACACAGAGGTTCGCTTTTCCCCCTGCTTCTTTCTGGCATGTTTTGCCCTTTTCCTAATACCCATTTTGTTTCGAAGTGGGTTTCAGCTGTGTCGTTTTGTGTCGTTTGGACATTTCCTCTGATCGCGGAATTCCCCATGCTAGTGCTTCTCCCCCTCAAGTTGTTGGTTTCGTTGGCCGGAAGAGTTCCTCTCTCATTGTTTACTCTTTTTTTCTTGCAGGTGTGCGCCCGATCCCGGCCCTCTTTTGTTTGCCTTGTACCCCCCTTTGTTTCTGGCGTCCAAGGATTGTTTCCTGCGCCTTTTGTTTCAGACACACCAAACGGGATTTTCTTTCTAATTGACCCTACTCCCGTTTTGAGACGGACATCCCCTAGTAGTGTAAATTCCCTATGTTCCATGGTTCCCGACGTACTGCCCTTTTCTTTCGACTAACCTTGGGGCAGATGCTCCCCCCACTTTCCGACTCTTGATCGTTTCGAATGGTGACTGGAGAACGTCCCTCTCTTTTTTTTTACCGCCCTTACTTTGCGCCGGGCTTTCCCCGTTTCTTAGCTGCCTTCTTTGTGTTCAGCACCCCCTGTGCACACAGACCTGACATTTTCCCCCTTGTCAAAATGCGTCCAGAGGTTTCTTCTGCACCAGTGTAGTGTTTGTTTTGAGTTTTTTTTTTTTTTGGTCGTTTCCTCCTTCCAGGTGCTCCTTTTACCGCCCACTTGATGAATTGAGGATTTTTTTTTTGAGACCTCTCGTTCTTTTGGTTTGGTGAGAATTTTTCTGGCGGCGATTCCCTAGTTTTGCAAGTTTCTCCTTTCCTCCCAATGGCGCGTTGTTTGTTTTTTTTCAGGGGTCGAGGTCCCCTTTGTTAGACCGAGTTTTTTTTTTGGGGTGCCCCGGAATATACCTGCACCGCCATCAAGCGGTTAGTCGATTTCCTTCCTGAGTGTGTTCCAAGCAGGTTTCAGGTGCGTTCGCCACGTCTGTTTCTTAGCGCTATCAATCTTTCTATGGGAGCAGTCCTTCGCGTCCGGTCCTTTATTCATACCCCCCTTTTTTGTTTCCCCTTCCGGCACTTCTTTTTGTCTTTTTTTCCCTAAATACCCTCTCTCCCCTGACGACGGGTTTTTTTTTTTTTTTTTTAGAGTTTTTTGCCGCAGTATATCCGGACCTTTTTTTCTTGTCGCCTCCATCCCAATTCCAGCCCTGGCACTCTTAATTATCACGTTCTTTTCCGTCCTTCCCGGAGGTCGACTCCTTTCTTCTCCACGCTTTCACCGGCATTCCGGTCTTTCCCGGCGATTTCTACCCTTGAGAATTGATGCCCTTCCCTCCGTCTTGGAGTTTCTTTGGCGGTAGTACTCTGTCTTTCTACTCCCTTTGCCCAACGTTCTGTCCCTTCCTGTACGACGAATACCACTCGGATGGTCCTTTTCCATTCTGTTCTAAACTCCCGTCTTCTCTTTTTAGTGAACGTGCGCTTTTCCCTTTTGAAGCAACCTTCTTTTTCCCCACCCCCCTGTACGTCTCCCCTCCTGATTCCTTCCATCCTCCCCCCCCCCTTTTTTGTAGGAGCCCCTCTCTCTTTTCCTCTCCTCGTTTTGTTTTTCTCTTCTGATCACTGGCCCGGTTCATGAGTCCTGCTATTCTCGCTTTTCCTTTTTTTGCGGTCTGGAACTTCCGGAGAGCCCCGGTTCCCCTCCCCTATCCCCTTGCGTTCTGAAGGCCTTTTCTCCCCCCAGGCCTTATTTTGTTGTACAATACGAGTTTTACTGCGGCGCCGTGAAGCTCCTTTATCGTTGCATCGCGCTGCCTCTTTTGAGCTCCCACAACATTTGTTGCTCATCTTTACCGTAACTTCTTTTTTTTATCGCGGCCTGCCGGACCTCGCACGGCGTGTTTCCCTTCGTGGATATCCCCCCCTTTTGCGTACGCCCTTAGTTGATGTCGTTTACTCCCTTTTGGGCTGGGTGTTGGGTATTAACTTTTCCGTTCCCACGAAAATCCTTTTTTTCTTTTCGTACTTTTCGCGTTCGAAATTATCACTCGTCTCGTGCCTTCTTGGCATCCTCCAAACATGTCTTCCTGTTCCTTTTTGTTCTGGAATGCAGAACCCTACTTACCTCTCTGTTTGTCGGCTTCGTCCTGGTGCTACTGCGCCTCTGTGTCCGGTTGCCGCGGAGCACACTTCTGCGTTTTTACCCCCTGTGTCCACTTTTTCCGAGGTTGTCTATCGACATTTTCGTGCCCATTTCTATTTCCGAACTTTCTTGGCCCCCTCATGGAAGTCGAATTTGTACCTTGGGGAAGCTGCCCCTCCCTTCTCTCTTTTCATTACAAAACCAGCCAGAGGCGTTTCTCGTCCCTTTTGACGTTCTCCCCTTTTTTCTTATTTTCCCCTTTCTTTCAATTGAAGGCCAACCATTCTGTACACTTTTCCGAACCCTATAGTTTCCCCCCAAGTTTCGTTAAAGGTTCGGGTCGTATTGTTTTCTGTCCCACTATTATGATTTTGGAAGCCTTCTCTTATCTCGCTCCCAGCGGGCGGGAAGTTGTAATTCCGTCCCCTTTTAGATAGATCACCCTTGTAGTCTTTTTTTTTCAGGCTTTCTAGTGTGATGTCATCCCGGTTTCCTTTCCCTCGTGCGAACATGTCCTGCTTCACCTTCAGCGTGTTGTCTCGTCTTTGTTTCTTCGAGGAAAATTTGAGACAAATAGCTCTTTTTTCAACTTCGAAGTCGTCAGAGGTAATTTAGAAGGAGGGAGTCAAGATAGCTGGGTGTCTGCTTGGTGTAAGCCCCCCCACCCCACTCCCCACTACACATCCACACCCACCACAACCACCCCAATCACACGCAACTTCCGCCAGCAGGACTACCCCCCCGCCCCGCACACGACACTATCCACCGCAGTACCCTACACCACCCCACCCCCACCCCCCCCCCCCTACCCCCCCCTCCCCCCCATCCCCCCACGCCTCCCCCCCCCCCCAACCCCCCCCCACCCCCCCACCACCCCCACCCCCCCCCCCCCACACCCCCCCCCCCCTCCCCCCCTCCCCCCACCCCCTTTTCTCTTAAAGTTGCCTGGTCGCCTTTTTTCGTTCAACCTTCTTTTTCCTTCTAATCCCTGAGCGCCCAGCCAATTTGCTTCTTCTCTTTTCATTCAGCGCATTTCCTCCGCCCAAAAAATGATTCCCTGCTCCTTTCAGAGGTCCTCACGGGACCTTCACGGCTCAACAAAGTTCCCGCTGTGTTCTTCTTCGTAAGGGGAACTCCGTCTTTTCAATTTGCCTGTTAACCTCCTCCCTCCATTCCCGTCGCCTCCCCTAATACTTTTTTCTCCTTCTTGTAGTTTTTTTCTTGTATCCTTTGGTTACATTTATCTCCTTCTTCGAGGTCCCATTAGGATGATGACATGGTCCCAGAGTCTGCGCGTTTGTGAACAATCTTACTTCTATTGTTTCCCTCCTATCTTTTCCGCCCCCCGACCTCGATCTCTCTTTGGCGCCCGCCCGGATCCCAGACACTTTCTTTTCTATTCATCTGCGAGTGATCCCTGGACCCATACCTTTTCTAGTGGTGGCTGGCATCGTATTAGCTTCCATGTTGGGTATCTGACAACTTCGCCTTTTACCTGTCGCTCCGGTTTTTCCGTTCCACTTCCCTCTTCCTGACCCTGTGACCAGTCCTTTATCGTACTTTTCTAGAAGGGTGGCCCTCCATGTGTTGGTTTTTAACCGGCTTAACGTGGCAGTTGTGTTTGCTTATGACTTCAGCGTCTCGGTTGACTCCTTTATTTTTTGAAAGTCCCCTGAGCCTCGAAACGATTTTGTTCGGTTTTTTTCTCGAGTGAGATATTCTTTATGACCTTCGATGAGAAGGTTCTTTTCAGGACGCCTTTTGGCTGGTCTGATCCGGGGTTATACCACCCTTTCTTCTTTTTTACTGACGCGCTTTCGTATCACAACCAAAATTTTGTCCCTCCCGCCAGCCTCCTCCAAAGAGCACCCTCCTTAGTCCAGCGCCGTCTGATATGTGGTTTTTTTTGTTTTTTGTTTACATTGTAGCGACCTCCTTTCCGGATCCCTTTTTTTTCCAGTGGTTATCCGGGAGTCTTGAAACTACCTCCTCTCCAAAAAGTGTTGCGTTGCGTTTATCTTTTTCTCGGATGTCCACACACCTTCCCTTCATTTCTTCACTACTGGTTTTCTTCCCCCTTCCCCTTTTTTTATAGTAGACCCTAGTTTTTTTTTTTTTTGGCTTCTTCATTGGGCGGTATCCTGGAAGGCAATTTTTCCCTTCTATTCGGTTATTGTATTTGCGAAGCTGTTTCCCCTCTTCGCTACTCCTTACCCCATTTTTGTTTCGTGAACGGGTTCTTCTGCTCTCTGCCTTCTGGCACCTGCCAAATTCTTTACACCTCTGAATAGTGAGCCGTCGGGGGATTTCCTCTCTGCTATCATCGTCATGCTTTCTTTTTTTTTCTGTTTTTTTTTCCTCTCTGTTTTTGGTGAAGTTTTTGTGAAGCCACCCAGTATTTTTTTTCTTCCGACGACCTCTATGGCACCGTTTTTATTCCTCACATTTTCCGAGAATGACGTCTCGGGTTTTCTCGTTCTTTTTTTCCCCTAACTTTGTTTTTTGTTGAGATTTGTTTTTTTTTAAACCGAGACAACGGCGCGTTTCTTCGCGTCTTGGATCTTTCCCGTTCCTGTCTTTTATTCGGACCTGCTTCAGTTCCCCCCTTGTGACCCCCCCTTCAAAGCAGCGACCCATTCCCCCAAAAGCGCGATAAACACCTCCAAGCACAATTCAGCCCCCACTCCTGCTGACCTATTCGTTTTTCAATGAGCCCTTTTTCCCTGCACGGCTTTCTCCAAGTGACGTTCCTCCGTTTTGTGTCTTCTTCCTTGTCGGCGTCGCATCTACCTTCGTTTGGTCCCTTTCACCCCCAAGATATTGGTTTTGCTGTCCCTGACTCTTGATCCTCAGCAGTCTTCTCTGCCCCCCTTTACCTCTCCCCACATCTACACTTGATCTGTTTTCCCCATGTGCAAGCCTCAAACTCGGTACTTTGATTTCTACCCTCTCATGTTTGAAGATTTCAGACTTCCCCGTTCCGTTTCCTTCGTATTCCTAGTAGAGGGGTCGCCGCCGTGAGTCCTTTTCTCATCCCCCACGCACACTTTTTGGGATGTTCTCTCGTCATTTGGATGTGTTAAAGAAGGAACCAGACTCTTCTGTCTATCCCTGGTTTCCTTTTTTCGCCCCTATGATGCACCACGCCCCCCACCCCATCACCCGACCATCGCTAAGACTTTCGCTGGCCATCGTTTCTTTTTTAGTTTTTACGTGTAGTATTTATTGGTCTTTGCCTTGCCCTTTTTTTATATCGATAGCGGCCCCGGAACAGAATCCTTGTTTCCTCCTCCGCGGTCTCATCTATACGAAACCGCGTGCAGTTATTTCAATTTTTCCCTCTTTTTCTTGCAGTTCGTAGCCCCCCCCTGACTTTCTTGCCCTGCCCGGTCGAGCCGGCACTAGCTTATGTTCGTAAGGTCCCCTAGTGCCTACTTCCACTATTCTTTCCATTACCCGTCTTATATTCCCGCTCTTTTTGTTTTTGTGAGCCGCGCCACATACACGAGATTTCGCCCGCCGGTCCCGCCAAAGCTTTCGCGGATCGGATTCATGATCCCCTTTCTTTCCTATTTCCTTGGATTCACCCTTTTTTCTGCTCTGTTTTCCATAAGATTTTGTTTTATACCTTTGCCCCTCGCCCTGGCCTTGCAACTTGCCCCGACCCCGTTTCCTTACAGTAAAGCCATTTTCTTTTTCCACCCGCCGGCGGGCTATTCTGTCAAGTCACAGCCACCCTTTTTTCTTCTAACGATCCCTTCTTTTTGGTCAGCCGGTTCAGCGGCTTTCTTTATTTTCTTGCGTCGTTTCACCGACGAGCTACATCCCCTTCCCGGGCGACGGCAGCAAGTGTTATTTGTGTTCACCCGCCCCTACCTTGCTTAAGTATTTTCTTCTCTCCCTCCTTTCCACTCTGACGTTTGCTTTTCTCCTAAGGCTTTTTAAAACATCGTCCCCTTCCGACACTTCGACGCATGACAAACCCACTTTGGGAACTGTATGGTGTACACCTTTTTTACGCGTTCCTCCCTACTTTTCTGTGATAGAATTGCTTTTTCATTCGCTCCAAATCCCCACATTGTTGCTTGTCCCCCTTCCCTCGGTGCTCTTTGGTTCTCTACCCTCCCCCCCCTTTTCTAATCCTGGTTATTTTTTTTTTTTGTCACAGTGGAAAATTTCGCGCGCTGAATTTTCACAATTGGACTTCTCCTTGAGGCGCTATCACTCCTCTTTTTTCGTTCTAGCCTTCACCCTCCCTCCTTTTTTACTACCTGGGTGTTTTACGTGGTCTCGCGACACCCCACAGATTTCCCCCGTCCTTCTTCATCCTGCAGGAGAAAATTCGTTCTTCTGCTGCGTCCCGGTGTGTTGCCCAACTTAGCGTTGACCCTTTGTCATTCCCTTCTTCGTACACACACTGACCTGTCCCCCCCCCGCCTGAATTACTTTTATGATTCTGTTCTTTTACCACAAGTTTCTGTCCCTGTTCTTCGAACCCACTCCGCCCTCTTTTTGATCTCTGTAGATACTGCGTTTTTCTTTCTTACTTATTCCCTACCCCGCTTGAGATTGCTTTCGTCCCGCTATCGATGAATTTGTCTGCCACTTACTACCCTTAGCGTGCTTCGTTTTTCAATAATGTTTACGTGAAAAACCTCTTTTCTTGTTACCGTGTCCTTCCCTTTTGCCGCGCATTTACGTTTAAGATGTGTTTCCTCCCCTCCTCCCCTTGCAACATGAGGAGTTGCTCAGTGTAGTTTTTTTCACGGAGCTGCCCTTTTTTTTTTTGCCAGCGGTCGGCTCCCTATTTCCCTTTTCCAAGGCTCTCTCCTTGATTGTTTTTTTCAGTGCGTTTTTCCGGCGGAATACACATGTCGCTCAGTGCCTTGCCTTTTACCCGCTCCCTTTTCGCTCTACAATGTTTGCTTTTTTTTTTTTTGTCCTCGCATTCAAGCGGTCATTGAATCATTGCGTACATGATGTTGGGCACAAAGACCCTTTCTTTTTCCAGACCAAAGATGGGCCTCTCCTCTCTCACCTCTTCGACCTGCACTCTGCGATCTGTTCTTTTTTCGTGCACTTGATTTTCGTCTCATGGCGATCTTTTCGTGGGCGTAATCTTTTTTTCATGTTCTCTCACCCCTTATTCTCGCTCTTTTTTGTTTCCTGCCTTAAGGACAGTTCGCTTTCTGGACCCCACCTTTGCGGTTGATTGCCGATTGGCCCCCACATTCTTAGCCTCATGGAACATTTTCGTCTGTTTTCCCCTTTCACATCCTTAATCTCTTTTCGTTTCTCCACTAAGGGCCCGACCCCCACTGCGGATATTTCCTGTATTCCGTAGAATGGTCTTGGCCTTTACCGTTCTATCGCGCGATTCTTTTTTTTTCCGCCCGTTTCGACGATTCGATGCGTCTTTCGTTCCCTGCTCGTCGGCTCGTCGCCCAATGTAAAAACTGTTCGTAATTACGGTCTTGCCTTGTTTCGGGCCTTTTTCCGAGGACTGGTTCGCTTTCGGAAGTCCGTGCGCTACGGCCCTTTCTCGCACAAAGCGTGGACTTTGAACACCCCCTGTAGAGCTTTCCTTATCATGACTCCTGCCTTCTTTGACCCATTTCTCTTCTCTCATTTTTGTTTTTTTTCTCTGGCTTGATCCGCACCCTTGTCTTTTTTTCTTTTTTCGCGGGCTGTCCCCGTTGTTTTTTTTTTCAGAGGTGCTTGGCTGACAGCTGATCGGTTGCCGTATCCCGCATGTTGCGTTTTTACATATTTCGTGCTTCGCCAGTCGAAGAGCTCTTATCATTTTTTCCTCTCTCTCCGGTTTCCCCTGTTTTTGTGTCGAAAAGCACCATATTTTAGTCTTGCCTCCGTGTCTCCTGTACGGAGACCAATCATATCTATGTTTTGTCGACACTATCCTCAATCGTGGATTCCCCTAAGCGTGTGCGTCCTCCCCGAGATTGACTTTTACTTTTCTTCGAAACTTCTTGTTTTTCATGGCTTTTTTCTGTTTGTTCATCTTAAAATCCCGCAAAGCTTGGCCGTTGTTTACTCCGTAATGGTCGAGAACTGCTTTTTATTGAATTTCATTCCAACGCCCCCCCCACATGACTTTTCCATTTTCGCCCAATTGTATCCGTTGTATGACCACCACTCGTCTGATCCCCCCTACGCCGGCGTGTCAGTCTCTTCGTCACTTGTGAATTTCCTCTTCTTTTTTCTGTTCTTTTCAGAGCATGCGTATTTCCCCTGTTACCTGCAAGTCTTGCCCCGTAGATGCTTCGTTTCTCCAACTTAGATGGTAGATTCGACCCAGAGCTATCTTCCCCCCCTTAGAACGCGCTGGATTCGTTCTTGTTGGGGCAGCTGCTGTACACACTCTTTTCTCCTTGTCCCCTCCACTGGCCCGCTTTCTGTCAACAATGGCCAGTTATCTCATCCGTTTCCTCCTTCTTTTTCCGCCCCCACTTTGGGTTCTCATATTTGTGTATGCTTTCCGCGCAACTTGTTTATTTACCTTGAGTTCCTTGACATACTGTACCCCAAATGTTTTCCCACGGTCTCTTTGCATTTCTTAGTTTTTCGCTTCGACCCGTCTGTTGACGCATTTTTTTTTCGTCGTTTTTTTACACGCAAGCGTCTATTCTTTACTCCGGTCCAGCCCTTCGAGGAGGACCTTCCTTGTTTGGAAGGTAGTCAGTTCCGTCTCCTTTGCTTTCTCGATAACAATCTGCTGGTCTTTTGCAGTTATTGCTCGTTTTTTTTACTTTCTGCTTCGTATCCGTACGTATCCTCCTTTTTGTTCATCGTAATTCTTTGCTTTTTCTTGCATGTCGTGTTGTGTACATTTCAGCCCACCCATTCTCATTTTCCCCACGATGCTCGTTGGCCGTGTCCCCAGTGCGCCGGAACTTCCATTTTTCCTGGGTCTTTTCGAATTCGTGTTCACATCCGGCAGGGCGATCGTCTCGCAACCTTTTTTTTGCCCTTTTTTTGCGCCCTCTTTCATCGTTAATGTTCGTCTTGGATCGACACCCCCCTGCTTTCTGTAACTTCTACTACTACTTATCTCGCAGCCCATTGTGTCTTTCGCGCCTTGTACGGTGCCAATTCATTTTGTACGTTCCCTATGATCTTGCCTACCAAAGTAGACATTTGCTTCGGTTTTAACTGCCCTTGCTCAGTTAAAGTTTACAGCCACTCAGTATCCCGGCGGCGGTTTTTCCTTTCTTACGATCCACCGCCGCTTTTTCTTTCTCTTAATGTTCTGAATTAGCCTCTTTCAGACGTTTTTCTTTCTTTTCCATCCTACATAAGAGTCAGTAAGACTCCGCATCGTTTTTCCCAAGACCTTTTTTTGTTTTCTTCTTCTACCTCTTTCTGGCCATGTACTGTGTTTCAGACGCCTTTTCTCGTCTTCCGTACTCAGTGAGGCCACTTCGAGATCTCCTCGTACAGCCTAGTTCCCTTTTTTTACTTCGGCATTTTCGTCGCCGCCATTTTCTTACCTTCCTTTTTCCCCCCAAAATTCCAGAACGATCGAATTTCTCTGTGTCCTCCATGACCAAAGGATCCTTTTGATTCTCTTTTCATTCACGTGTTGCGCTCCCCCTAAAGTTGGGTGCATGGTTTTAATTTTTTTTGTTTGCAACCCTTTCTTTCTTCCTTCCTCTTGTTTTCCCTTTTTCAATTATGTTCCTTTTTATCTCTTTTTTTCCTGTTCCTTTAGTAGAACCAGGCATATTGCATGCTATTGCCCTCCAGTGGGGCGGGCCCTCGTCTAGCTTGACACTTCCAATTTGTTGTAGGGACTTTCGCCTTTCCTTCCGCCTATCATGTCTATATCCGTTCGCGTGTCATTATCAATGCTTCTGTTTGATAGGTTTGTTTGTTCTTCTGTATTCGAACCGCCTTGTTCCTATTGCGTCGATGCGAGCTTCGACCTTCCCAAATCCCCCGCCTTTTTGTCTTTGCTCTTTTTCTTTTTCTTTTTGGCATGCAAACAAAGTACGTGTTTCCTTGCCCGCGTCTTCTGACTCACAAAACTTTATGCTGACACATCCGTCCCCTCCCCCAGACTTTACGCTTTTCTGCCCCCTTTTTACCGTTATGCAGCTCTGTTGATTTGTTTTTTGGTGTATCTCTCCTCCCGTCCAAGTTTCATACCTTGCTTCTTCGGCAAGTTTAACTTTTAAGAACTTATATTCGGTTCCTCTTTCTTGTGTGAGTATTCTAGAAGCCCCCACTAGAAGCCGACTTCCCAAGTGTGTTTGTCTTTGCGGCGCGTTCTCTCTTTTTTCTACCCCCTAATTACGTTCTACGTGAATTGGTCCTGGAGCGCTTGAATTTCTTTAGCCTCTTCCCCTGGTGCCATTCCTCTCGTCCCTCTGTGAATATCGGCGCGTTGCTTGGCATCTCTTGGGATTATAAGCGATCTCTCTTGCGCTCTTGTTTCCTTGTTCGATTCACCTTTTGTTATTTGCCTTCGCGTCTATTTTCTCGACCCGCTGGTAATTGCTCAACCTATCCTTAACGGTCTCCATCCTTATTTGCCTCGCTTCATTTTTCCTTCTTCCCCCCCTTTCAGCGCGACCCTGGCATCGTGGCGCGGATGCTGCATTTCGCAGCCTTCCCGAACTTCTTCTTTCTTTTTTCTTGTTTTTGTTGCGCCTGATTTTTTTGTTTCTCGCGGCGTTTTTTTGCTCCTTTTGTGGACGCCCGTCGGGTGCTCCTATGTCACCTTTCTTCCTCTTTGCGCATTTGGTGCGTATGTTGTTGTTTGTTTTTCGTTGCTGCAGATCTCCTCTTACGTTTTTGTTTTTCGGACTTATCAGCCGATATCGCCCATGCTCCGCCCCAGTGTGTCCATTCCGAGGCTTGAGTGTGACTCGTAGCTTCCCTTGC
>Ga0179593_1621179_pt1:10000-12576 | contig 12576 bp, 3 predicted proteins | sample CZODoug2_1_08_16_FD_185931 | JGI IMG/M metagenome (GOLD analysis project Ga0179593, IMG submission 185931) | Vadose zone soil fungal communities from Angelo Coast Range Reserve, California, USA - CZODoug2_1_08_16fungal (PacBio error correction) | ecosystem: Environmental > Terrestrial... | reverse complement strand
GGTGGCGAGTCGGCGGGGGCACGGAACGATCACCCAAACCACGGCATCCGCGGTCGTCGCCAAGGTGATCGCGGGAGCAACGCGATAGACGACTTTCCTTAATCTGGGGCGGTGGACACGCTCGTTCGTCGCCAAACGGGTATGACTGCTCGGGCTCTGTGCGGCATATGCCCTGGCGGCCGGCGGCCTGCCGCGCTACCCTCATCTCAGGCGATCTCGCAAACTGGGGCGAACCTGCCTGGCCACTGGATCACGATTACGCAAACGGGCACCATACTTTAGGAACGTGGCCGGCAGTGGTTTGACACCGCAGCCGTTCCGGCCCCTACGCATCCCGCTGGCTGGTGGGCGACACCGCGCAGGAAGGGCTATGCAGTGCGCCATCCACAGGGCTGTAGGCCCACGCTGCCCCGAGAGCTCGGAGAACCGCATGAGCCTGGCCCTGAGCCTGTGGAGCGCTCGCCCTGGGACCGCGAATGGCCAATAACAGCAACACGCGATCGCCGCCGTCTCGCTGCCTCGATCGTCGCGGTTCCTGATATTGGGCGCGCTGTGGTACTTCGTTGCCGCGACAAGGCATGGGACAAAGACACGGATGACCGCCGTCGCCGCGGGGCTGAGGACAACTGCGCTTCCTCGGAGCGCGCTCAGCCGGAAGCGGGACGGTGCTGAGGCACCGTCGTGAGACGGGCTGTGGGCAGGCATTGCGAACGACGAGCCTCACATCAGCGTAACCATTATGCAATTGGCGCAGTTTCGTGCGGTCTTCTTGCCAAACAGGATCTTTACAGTAGTTCCTGCCGCCCTTTGTCGGAATCAGAATCGCTCTTCGCAATCACGATCTGGGGAGGAGTGCCGCGCGAGGCCAGTCGCGGGTGCACCTGAAGGCCCGATCCGTTGGCAGTCGAAGCCGCGAGAAAGGACCTGGAAACTGGCCAGAGACTGCTCATGACGAATAGAACTGACCACGAGACCGCTGCGCAAAACCTTCCGTAGCGACTTCGAGATGGACTGCGGCATGGCCACCGGGCCGGGGATCGTGCGGTTTGACGGGGGGAGGAGCTCGCCGCTAGTCACACAGGGGCTGCGGAGGCCGCACGGCGGGCCACCGGCAGAGCCGGAGCGGGCGAGACCCAGGCACTTCGCACGGTGATTGCGTGCTCCCACTGGGCTATGTTCCCACCCACATCGTCACACGTGAGAGTGACATTAATAGGTGCCGCCATACTGGTAAGAGTGAAAGAGCTTGCCCGCATGGTGCGCCAACGGAAACTTCCAACAGGGTGGGCGCCGGCAGCGAAGCGGAGACTCCGGGAGAACCTTAGCCGAAGTTCCCAGGTGTAGGTAGGTAAGTTGATTTTTTCGGCGCCGCCACCGGGGGAACATAGGCGGCTGAGAATTGACGCGATGTTGACTCCAGGCCGCTTGAGCCCGACGATTTCACCGCGTTTGACAGGCGTGGGCGCGGTGAAGGAAGGGAGAGGTTCACATGGTTCAAGGAATACGGGGCCGGGGTAGAGACGTAGGGCTGCGACGTTGAAGCGTGTTGAGGGTAGTATTACGCGCCAAAAGTCTGGTGAAAGATGGCTGCACGCAGAGCTTTCTTCGTTCGCCGTGACCGATCATCTGTTACGAGCAAAAATTATGCGGCACTCGTCGACCCTCGTTGTGCTTGTTGTCCTGCCACGCGTGGAGAGCGGGTTGGTGCGATGTCATGCGCTCTGAGGCAATCTGCGTGAGATGAACATCGGCAGGCACTAGTACAGCCGCCGTCAATTACGTTCGGGCAACTGGTCAGGTGGGCTCCGCTAGGAGTGCCTTCCAGTTTTTCGCTTCATGGATTATTTGCTTTTGCGTTTTCTTATGCGTTTTTTAGGGTGTATTATTATTCTTTTGGATTCTATTTAGCTTTATTTAGCTTTCTACTTTGCTCACCGGTTTGTGCTCGGGTCGAAACCGCGTCTTGACAGTCCACGCCAGAGGTTGCTTGAAGGATAAAGCAGCGGAGTCACCGAGGCACGCCGGCGGTCAACTGGATCACGCCGTAGAGAAACGTGGTGCCGTACGCCGGTCAATTTGTTGGTGGGGCTGATATCGGAGGATAGTGCAGAAGCTGCTGGGGCGATGCGGAGTTGCCTCGAGCAGTGAGACGCGATGCGCCTTCGTCGGTGCAGACCGTTACGCCAGGGAGTGAAAAGCGTAGGAGATCGTGCATGCTTCGGGAGTTTTTCGCGAAATATGAAACGATGCGAGCTTTTCCGCGAACCTGTTTGTCGCTGAGGACGTGATCGCGTCGCCTCCACCGAAGGTTTAGGTCTTTGCCCCTTCCGGCGCGGGAAAACGGGGTTGTACGCGTAGGAGCCAAGGAAAGCCAGAGCGATAGATAGGACGGTTTGGTGTTTGTCGGTGGACTGCGTGTCGACGCGAACACGCGGCCCGGGAAACCGCTCGCCGTGTCAGTTCTGGAAAGAACTGTCAATCACACGGTAACGGATCGAGGTAGCGGTAAGTGGGGTCCCAAGAATCGAAATAGGTAGAGTTCTGGTGCAAGACCGGGCTGCCGCTCGCATTGGCAA
>Ga0179593_1621179_pt1:0-2500 | contig 12576 bp, 3 predicted proteins | sample CZODoug2_1_08_16_FD_185931 | JGI IMG/M metagenome (GOLD analysis project Ga0179593, IMG submission 185931) | Vadose zone soil fungal communities from Angelo Coast Range Reserve, California, USA - CZODoug2_1_08_16fungal (PacBio error correction) | ecosystem: Environmental > Terrestrial >... | reverse complement strand
GCCAGCGGGTGCGCGGTTCGACGACGCAGTACACCGACAAAACCAACAAACCGGCCTTCTATCGCTCGGGCTTCCGTGGCTCTACGCGGACAAAAAGCCCCGCTTCCCGCGCCGGAAGGGTTGCAAAGACCCTAAACCTCTCGGTGGTAGGCGACGCGATCAGTGCATACGCGACAAACAGGTTCGCGAACAGATAGACCATCGTTTATATTGCGCGAAAAAGCAGAAGGCATGGGCCGACTATATCATGTTAACTCCCCCTGGCGTAACGTCTGCACCGACAGACATGGCGCAGCCCGCGTCTCATGCTCGAGCAAACTCCGCACCGGCCCAGCCAGCTTCTGCAGCTATCACTCCGATATCAGCCAACCAACAAATGACCGGCGACGGCAACACGGTTCTCTACGCCGTGATCCGTGGAACGCCGGCTGCCTCGGTGGACCCGGCTGCTTAGCCTTCAAGCCAGAAATCTGGCGTGGGACTGTCAAGACGCGGTTTCGACCCGAGCACCAAACCGGGAGAGCAAAAGGAGGGAAAGAAAAGCTAAAGAAGCGAAATAGAATCCAAAAAAGCGAAGAAGAAAACAACTAAAAACGAGAAGAAAACACAAAGCAAAAGAAGCGCAGGAAAAGATGAAAAAACTGGAAGGCCCTCATCAGCAGGAGCCCCAACCAGACCAGTGCCCGACGTATATGACGGCGGACTGTGACATAGGCCTGCCCCGATTGCTAACCATCACGCAGATTGCCTCCGAGCAGAGGACATCGTCACCAAACGATGCTCAAAAGCGTGGCAGGAAACAAGCACAACGAGGTGTCGACGAGTGCCGCAAATATTTGGGATGTAACAGGGGACGGTCACGGCGAAACGAAGAAAGCATCCTGCGGGCAGCCTCTTCAACAGACTTTTGGAGCAGGTAATTATACCTCAACGACGCCTTCAACGTCGCAGACTACGGCTCTGACCAGCCGGCGCACCGGAATTGCCACTGAACATGTGAACCTCGTCCGGCCTTCACCGCGCCCAACGCCGGTCCAACGCGGTGAAACGTCGCTACGGCCTGGAGTAGAACTATCGCGCTTAACGCAGCCGCCTATTTCCCCGGTGGCGCGCCGAAAATCAACAGACGGACCTAACCGGGAACTTCGGCGACGGTTCGCCCGAAGTTCCGGCTTCGCGGCCCGGAGCCACACCCCACCCCGTCGGAAAGTGCCGTGGCGACCCATGCGCGCAAGAGTTCTTTTCACTTTACCCAGTATGGCGCACATTATAAGTGTCACTCTCACGGTAGGATTGTGGGTGGGACTAGCCAGTGTGAGGAACGAATCACGTCGAAGGGCGGGTCTCGCCCGCTCCTGGCTATGCCGGGTGGCGCGCTAGTGGCGGCCTCCGCAGCCCATGGTGTGGACTAGCCCGGCCGAGCTCCGCAACCGCCGTCAAACCCCGATCCCCGGCCGGTGGCAGGCCGCAGTCATCTCAAGTCGCTACGGAAGTTTTGCGCAGCGGTCTCGTGGTCAGCGATTCGGTCAATAGCAGGTCGCTGGCCAGTTCCAGGTATGCTCGCGGCTTCGATGCCAAACGCGATCGGGCTCCATGGTGCTGCACCCGCGACCTGGCCTCGACGCTGGCACGCACTACCAGATCGTGATTGCGAAAAGCGATTCTGATTACGACAAAGGGCGGCAGGAATATGTAAAGATCTGTTGGCAAGAAGACCGCGCAGCGGAAACTGCACGCCAAATTGCACAAGGTGACGCTGATGGTGAGGCTCCGTTCGCAATGCTCCCACAGCCGCTTCTAACGACGTGTCAGCACCGTCACGCGGTCCTGAGAAGCGCGCTCTCAGCGGGCGCAGGGTGTTCAGCCCCGCGGCGACGGAGGGTCATACTTGTCTTTGTCCCAGGCATTGGCGCGGAAGACGAAGTTTACAACAGCGCGCCAATAGCAGGAAGCCGTCCGGGACGATCGAGGCCAGCGAAGACGGCGGCGATCGCGGTGTTGCTGTTATTGGCCATCGCCGTCCCGGGCGACGCGGCGCAGCAGGCTCAGGGCCAGGCTCATGCGGTTCTCCGAGATCTCGGGAGCAGAGTGGGCCTAACAGCCCTTTGGAATGGAGATGCATAGCCTTCCAGCTGCGGTGTCGCCACCAGCCAGCGGGATGAGTAGGGCCGGAACGGCCTGCTGGTCAAACCACATGCCGGCAAACGCCATAAAGGTATGTCCGGGTTTGCGTAGTAGATCGTGATCCGTGGCCCAGGGCCAGGCTCGCAAAAGTGGGCGAGATGCCTGCGGAGTGGCGAGCCGAGCAGGCCCGCCGGCCGACAGGGCATAGCCAAAGAGCCCCGAGCAGTTCATACCCGTTGGACGACGAAAGAAGCGTGTCCCCGCCCCAGATGTAAGGAAATCGGCGATCGCGTTGCCCCCGCGATCACCTGGCGACGACCGCGTGGATCCGGGGGGTGGTGTGATCGTGCACGTTTGCACCCGACGACTCGCCACC
>Ga0179593_1481155_pt1 | contig 12576 bp, 12 predicted proteins | sample CZODoug2_1_08_16_FD_185931 | JGI IMG/M metagenome (GOLD analysis project Ga0179593, IMG submission 185931) | Vadose zone soil fungal communities from Angelo Coast Range Reserve, California, USA - CZODoug2_1_08_16fungal (PacBio error correction) | ecosystem: Environmental > Terrestrial > Soil >... | reverse complement strand
TTAGCTGGACTTTGACGGTGACGGGTTATTTTCCGTTCTCTTCTCTTTCTTCCCCGGCGGCCATTGACTTCTTGCCGGCAATTCTGTCGAGACTCGATAGCTTCTTACTTCCCCAAAGTTTTTCCCAACGCTCCACCCGCCGCCCGCGCCTGCACAACCTTTCTGCCTCCCTCAACCCTTCCCCCTCAACCGGGCAACTTCCCCGGAGACCGGTCTTCGGATTTCTTCGTTGGGTTACTCCCACCCCCTTTGGGACCACTTCCCTTTTTTTCCGGTCCATCCTCTCTCCTGTTCCACTGAAAAGTGGGAAAATCCTGTCCACCGATCTCAACCAAAACTTCGCGTCCCCCTGGCCTTTCTCCGTGTCCCGCCTTCCTGATCCTTTCTCTTTGGCCCCCGCCACCCCCCTTGCCTTACGCGCCGGAATACCCGTTCCGGCGTTGCACGTTTGTGTGATTTTTTCTCCCGCCTTTGCGGACGGGCCGGTTTTCTGCCCAACCTTGCAGAAGGCAGTGATTGACACCCCCCTGGCACACCTCGCCGGCTCGTTCGAGATTCGTTGTGTTCCGCGAAACCACGCAAGCGGTCGAACAAGGTGGTCTTCTTAACTCCTTCTGTTTGTTTTTCTTATCGATAAACGCGAAACCGTCACCGTCCCCCCCCCGACCTTATCGCCTTACTCCATGAGGGGCCGTACCTTCTCACCGTTAGGTAATCCTGTCCCCCCCAAAGCGTGAGTGGCAGTTATTTTGGGCATGGTCTCCCCCCCGGGTCCTTCCCCTTTTATTCGTTGTGCGGCTTCCCCTTTTCAGTTTTATCATCAATCCCGTCAACGTTGGGCGAGTGACTGGGTTCCTCTTTTTTTCCAGCAAACGGCCGCCCAATTGAGAAGCCCAACTTTGTTTTTTTTCCCTGTTCAAGTCGCGCAAAAGCAACGGTACCCCCCACTAAAATAATGCCCTCGAGTAATAACCCGCTCTATATTTCTCATATTCTCGCATGGCCACAGAGTGCTTCACGTCAATTACCCAAAATAATCCGGGCCGCTTTTAGATTACAGAAGAGTTAATATTCTTTCCCCTGTTGAAAATTGGGTAGGAACTACCAGGTTCCCCCCCCAACCTATAGGGTCTCCTTCATTGTGAAGCCCCCTCGTTCATCGTAATTCAGTAGTGACAGCTTGCGTGGACGCCCTTTTTCGGCCGTACTTCCCGTGAAAATATTTTACTCCTTCTCTTATCTTGGAATTGTGCTTTCCCCCCTTGGCTTTTCGATATAGACGAGGTCCAGGCCAGGCCCCCCCCCACTCGCCAAGACATGCTTTGAATTTGCGTTCACAGTCTGTAGAACCTAGGAACTTGTCTTTTCGTTGAGACCTTTCTTTCGGTCTGTGTTACTTTTTCCCCGGCCGACGTCGGCCAGGCCGTACCTTTGGCCATCCAAGTCCCATTAGATTAAGGTCCGCCCCCTTGGGGGTGAGTTCCACGTTTTTGTCCCTTTTTTTCCTTTTCCGTTTCTTCCCGTTGCACTGTGTCTTTAGAGTGATCCTGGGGCACCAGTAGTGCCGAGGGGTTGGAGGTTTCCGTGCGAACCGTAAGCTTTACTTTTTTGTGTGCCACCTTTTTTTTTTTTGGACCTGGGTGATCGTCGGCCTCCATACCCCCCTCCCCTTCAATGATGATGGTTTCGGGCTGGCGGTCCCATGCATGGTGGTTTTTCCTGTGAAGTATGTTTTTTTTGTCTTTATTAACGACCCCCCCCCCTCCCCCCATCTTCCTTCCCCTTGGTTCCTCTTCTGATTTTCAACCTTGGGATTTGGAGTTAAACCCCACGACCTGAGCAGTCTTTGCGGTATGGGGAAGTGCAAATTCCTGGTGGGTCGTTTTACGTTCCGCAGCATTCGGCCCTTTCGTCCCCGCGTGTACTCTGCGACTTGACTCTCCAGGCTGAGTTTTAGGTTTGGTTGTGCTTGACCCCCCCCTCTTATCTCTCTTTTCCCTCCTCCCTTTTTTTTTTTTTTGTTGTGAGAAGTTTTAGATGGGATGTGCGCGTTCCAGCCCCCCCCACAAACGTAGCCCATTGTGACATTTTACTCCAGGCGTTGGCCTTCGCTCACTTTGCTGAATCTGCCGTGTCACTGTTTTTTGCTGAGCTTGCCGTACACCGTGTGGGGCTACCCCCACTGCTTTTGCCGCCTTCCGCCGACGTGCCAATTATCCGTTGGTTTTAATCTTCCCCTTTCCCAAACGGTGGCACACCATCAGGCACTTTTCCTTTCACACCTCGGTAATGGCCTCTTTTGTTGTACGTTTTTTTTTCCGTCATTACCGGCCCAGACCCCCCCCCCCCCTGTCAAAAACGCAACCCACACAGACCCTGGCGCCGGGAAACAACCAAGAATGCCGGTTCTGGTTTAGGTGTCCGGCTCACCCCCGACGTTTTTCCAAACCTGTCCTGGGACGGAACGGGTGTTTTTACCTGCTTACTTTCGCCGACATCTCTGGGTGTCCAGGCCGTTTCTCGTTGTCATTTCCCCTTCCCGAGTTGGTTGAATTCGGCCTTTCTCTGTCACCCCCGGTACACCAAACCTTGCCAACACTTTTCCGTTTGAAAAGTCATCTGAATTGGCTGCTTCCACTCGTGCTGGCCCCTTTGTGGTGCGACTACGCTGTTTAAATTCCAGTGTTGACCGCCAGTGTGTCGCGACGACTCGGCTGGTTATACGTTGAACGCAGTTTCCAACGCGTCTGCTTGGCGCCGGGTTGGGTCCAACCCCCTCATACGACCAATGGTGCCAATGACGAGTCAAACGCTGAGATGCTTTCTCAAAGGTCCGGGGTTCCAAGCCCACACCTCGCGTCCCTGGACGCCGGCCCACCTACGTAGTTCCCAGGTTGTGCCGCCCCGATGGCTTACAAGTCCCGGCCTCACTTGTTGTACGGTGTTCCCGCCCCCCAAGTTTTTTTTTTCCAACGCATTCCCACGTTATTCCCCCTTTTGGGGTAAAAGCTTTCAGCCGTCTTATTTTTGTGGGAAGTTGTACGCGCTCGTGGGGCCAAGGGCTCTCTGTTGTCCTCCTATGAATCGTCTTGTAGGCATCGCGGCTTCTTTTAAGTTTTTTTTTTGTACCGCCCCACCCATTGTTTGTTCGTGTGGCGTGGGTCCCCCCACTTCCACCAAACTTTTTTTTTCTGCGTCCTGCTGCTTTCGCCCGTACTTTCGTCCCTGGCCTTAAACTTAGAACCCGGTCTTTTTGCCCAAAATTGCTTTTCGGCGAACCATAGCACCTCTTACAGTGTGACCCCCCCCCGTTGGCTTCCCCTTTTTTTTCCCTTTAAGGAACTCCCCCCAAAATAACTGCCCCGCCCCCGAACGGTCTTTTTTCGACATTTTTTGGCGAGGACTTCCCCCCACTACCTTATAACGGTGACGGTTCAGAGCAGGCGGGGAGGTTGTTTTCCGCGGATCTTCAAGTCCCAAAACCCCCATCTTACTTACCCCCCGAAGACACCGTTTCTAGAAGGTTTTCCGACTGACCCATCCCAAAAGGAGAATCGCTTTGCTGGAAACCGCCATCTTTCCTAGCGGGGTTGCCATTTTTTCACGGAAGTCCCTTCTTCCATTTGGTCGAAACGTTCCTTCTAATGGCGGAAAAATCCACTGTTTTTTTTCCCCCATACCCACCCCGGAACGTTTGTGCCGTTGACCGTCTCATCCACTACTTCACTTTCCCGCTTCCACGTACATGACCCATGTGTTGGTTGTTTTCCCCCTGACGATTCCGGAAAGTCACCCTTTGCCTCCCCTAGTCCCTGTCGCTCTTCAGGCGTTTTTTGATGTGGAATCGTTTGAATCCGACTTCCCGCGTGTTCTTTTTTCACTTTTTTGCTATTCTCTTTTCCTGAAGGCCTTTTTTTCCCCATCTTTTTTCCGGGTAACTGCTTTAAATCACACTTAGGAACTGACCTTTCCCCTGTTCGTCCCTTTTACTTTTGCCATTTGTTTCACGTGCCTTATTTCTCTTGTACGGTCTTGTTCAGGGCTTCGGTTCTGTTTTCGCTTCTGAATTTGTTTTCCCGGACAAACGATTTGCGGCGCCGACGATGGAAAAAAGTGCCTTGCCACTTGTTTCCCGATTCCCCCCGCGGCCTGTGATTCAAGCCGTCAACCGCCTTTTTCTTTTTGCGAAACACATGCCCGGCGCAATGTCGTCTTCTCCTTTTCCTTCGTGTGTGTTTAGTCGACCTCCCGACTCCCTTGGATGGCGGGGAAGTCTTCGTCGGTCGTCGGCTGCTGTCACGCTTGCGTGAATCGGCAATGGTTCCGTTCCTTGCCCTATTTCCCATCGTTTTTCTACTCTTCGCTTGTTCCCTTTGCCCACTTCAAGAAAGGAGCAAACGTGTTGCCGCCGCTTCCGTTCAACCCCCTCTTTTCTGTCCATCACATTTTTGACCCCCCCCCCCACAATAAGGACCTGGCGACCGTTTTTCTGCCTCTCTCTTGGTATACTCCAAACCCACCCCTCTCTGATGACCCTGTGCACTTCAGGAACCCTTTATGCAAGCCAAAGTGTGAAAACCTGATGGGTGTTTTTTTTACCAAGTACCTCCCCCCATTTCCACCCCCCACGCCCATGACCTTTAGAGGACCTGACCTCCGGTAATTTACTTCCCTGTGAATTTTAACACCATTTCCACCCATTTTAGGACTTACCCAACGCCTTGTGAATAAACTTTCCCAGACCTGTCGGTAACGATTCTGTGGATTTTAGGATCCGTCCTGGTTTGCGGAGTTCCTGTTCTCCCAAAAGTTTACAGGAAGGCGTTTGAGAAACTTTTTGTGCCGCGTTTTTCGCTACTTTCTCTTTTATGTAGCGTTCCCAACGCAACATTGAGGCGGCAGAGGAACTTGTGTCCTTGAATTTGTTTTTTTCAGACTCTCCCCTCCCCAGACCCCACCCGCCCTGCCCCCCCCACAATTACCCTGACCTTCTCTCGTCCCTGGACCAATTTTTACGGGTGGGCGTCCAACCGTTCATAACTCCCTTTTCAAGGTTTTGTTGTCCCATTTTGTTGGAGGATTCACAAGTGCTTTTTTTTCTAACAGGGTTTTTTTCCCCTCTTTTATTATACGCGAACCTTTTTCCAGCATTCACGCCACCGCCCGTTGGCTGATTTTCCTTTTTGCCGTTCGCAATTTCGCCTCCCCAGCAGCAGTTTCTGTTTTTCTTCCACCATTGGTTTCAACGGTGGCAAATCCCTTTGCCCCCAACCAAAATGGTGGGGCGTCCCCCCCCCTACCCAAATCCAGCTCGGGTATCATACTTTGATATTTCTCTTATAATTATGAGTAGCGTCCCCACAGCGTCCCCCTCCCCTTCCCCCCAACCCTCCGACGTTTTTATAAATTCTTTCCACCCCCTCGAATCACCGTTGGAAAACGTAGTTTTTACCACCTTGGTCGACGTAACCCACTCTTGCGCCCCGTTGTCCTTCCATCGTCACTGTGGAACCATACGTAGTTTGGCGCGCGAATCGGAGGATGTACTTCCTTTGGCCTGAACACGTCTTTTTTCCCTTTTCCCCTTTTTTTTATTTTGGCATCATATAGACGAGGTTTGCCCCCCTGCCCACCCCTTCAATTGTTTGCCAATTGTTTTTCACTTTTCAGCCGACGTCCGCTATCCTTTCCTCGTCCTTTTTCGGTTCCGTGTAATTTCCCCACGGCATTCGTATTTTTTTTGCGTTCTCAGTAGACAATTATGCTCCTTCCTCCCTTGTTCACATGACCTTGTTCCTTTTTTAGACGGACTTTCCCCTTTGTGCAGGGTCTCAAGATTTTGTAGTTCCGCACTAACCCCGCGTTTCTTCAGACTGTAGAACCTTCGGCCATGCCCCCGTTTTACCCCTCACTGTATTGGTTACCCTTTTTTTTTTCCTTCGCGTCTCCTGGTCCCTTTTCCCCCTACAAAGAAGTTTGATGCGGTTAACCTTTTGCGTTGGTCTGTTTTTTCCAGGTGAGTTTGAGTTTTTGCCCAGTGGGTTTACTCACCCCTTTTCCCCACCACATCCCCCACCACCAACCAAAGTTCGGGTGTTGCCTTTTCTTTTGTTGACGTAACGCCTTTCCCAAAGGACGGAGACCTTTGGAAGTTGCAAGGGTGCGTCCCCCACATCTGGTTTTTTCCCTGGAGTGGTACTTAGTCAGCCCCTTTTTCTCACGTCGGAAAGCATTTTTACGTCTTGGGATATCTCCCTTCTTCCCTTGGCTTTTTTTCTTGTTGCTTTCCCCCTGACGCCTGAACTCCCTCCCTTTTTTTTTGCTTCATAGGGCGCGTCTGGTCGCACTTCACGACCAAACAAACTTTGGCCTGTGCATTCGGTGTTTTTTCTAAATCCTTTTCTGGGCTCACGTTGCCGATGAGTGTATTCTCCCCTCCCCTCCCGCCCTTAAACCCCCATTCTCATTCTCGTACCTTTGCAAATAATTATACTTGGTTTTCCGTTTAACAGTTTTTTTTTTCCCCTATTCCGCGAGTTTTCACACCCGACTGCCCCCCTGTTTAAGTTTCCACCGCCCCTCCTGTTAAACAACTGCCTTGGCCCACTTCCCAATACCTCCGCTTACCCCCCCTTTCTAGGCATTCGGCTGGTTACAGCCGTCGACAATCCGACCGGTCACAAACCATTTGGTCCTCCACATTTTGGTAAAATTCATTCCAGGGTTGTTGCCCCGCGTAGCCCCCATCTTCCTCTGTTCTACCGCCCTGTTTTTTGCCAGTTTGTTTGAGATCATTATACCTCACTTCCGGGCCACACGGTGCGCGGCCATAAGTCACAATTACCCCCCATTTAGCCCCACGTCCTCGGAATTGTGATTTGTTGTGACAAACAACCCTTGCCGCGATGGGACTGGCCTACTACGTCTGTCCAGCAATTCTTTCTCACCCAGTGCCCCCCCCCAGACAGTACTGTTTTTCTCCCTCCCACAGGTTGGTTCTTCGGACGTAGTATACCCCCCGGTGCCCGCCTCAACCCTCGGGGGATTACTCTTGGGGGATGAGGGAAACACTTCTGATTTACCCATGTCCTTTCCCCCCCCTACGCTCACCAGGAACGAGTTTTTTTCTCTACGTCAGGGTCCTCTATCTCCTAGTCCACCTTCAGGTTTTTTTTTTTACCTGGTGCGTTCTTTGTTCAAGACTTTGCGCTCCATATTTTTTCTTACGCGCCTCCCCCCCCCCCCAATTTTTTTGCAAACGCCCTTCCGAACCGTCCTTTTCCCCTTCTTTTTTTCAAAGCCCGATTTAAAAGGGCTTATTTCTTTCGGTCTTTGACTCGATTTGTTCCCTGGCGTCAATTGAGGCCCATATAGATTTTTTCTTGGATGTTCTCCTTTGTTCTTTTCTTTTCTTGCCCACCAAACCATTGTTTGCTTGCTGCTGTGTGAGGGACCAACCAAACCCCCCTTTGTCTTTGCCTTTGAGGTTCCTCTTCGCGGAACCTTCCTTCAGTCCCCCCCTGATGGTTTCACGTTCTGCTTCCATTTTCGCGAAAGCGTTTGTTCCCAGGTAAGAACCCACCCGTGGTTAACGAAAGGTTTCACTCCCCTACCCAAACTTTCTCCTCCTTTCAAAGTATTTCGTGGACGCCCACGGTGGGCAGTTTTAACGCCCCCTGTAAGTACACCTTCCGATCTGATTTTCCTCACCCCTTTGGGTAGGGTTTTCCAGAGGGTCTTTCCTTTTTTTTTCTGGTCAAGAAAAACCCCCCCCCCATCCGTCCTTATCCGCCAATCCCCCCCTTTTTCCGCCTTTCCGTTTTCGCGTCCCTCCCTGCGGGCAATAGGAACAACTTCAAATCTTCCGTTCTATTTTTGGCTTTTCTTACCGCCTTTTTTTCTTCCCTTTTTTTGGGCCCAATGTTCCCTCCTGACGGCGTCTACATCAAACTTCCCACGTGTCGTGGTCCCCTTCTTCAACTGACTTTTTTGTTTCCCTTCCCCCTTTCCCCTTTTTTTTTGGCGGTTTTCAAGCTTCACCCCCCCTTTTTTTCTACAACTGCGTGAAGGCGTTTTCGGATTAAGGCTTTTTTTTCCTCTATCTCCCCTTCCTTCTCTTTTCTTTTCACTTTTCTTGCCTCTTATGTCCCTTTTGCAAGGGCTTGTTTCCTTTTCCCTTTCCGTTTTTTTCTTTATCCGGTCAACTCCCTGGTTTTCTCCCCCTGTTCCCCCCGTTGTCGATGTCACGGTTTTTGATTCTTCATCAGATGTTGCTCGGGTTCCGATGGGTGGTGTGCGGCTTTTGGGCTTTTTCTTGAATTTCACCATTCATTTTTTTTATTCCCTTCGCTCTGTACTAATCCCTTTCCTTTGCGAAAACTGGTCATTGTGCTTTCCCTCCCGGCGGTTCCCCCCCTCCCTCTCCTGACTCAGTTACATAACTGCCCTTCTGTCCAAAGTAGTATGGATCTTCTCTCTTTTTTTCCTTTTCCCCCTCCCCCCGTTGGGTTTTAAGTCTCAGATCAAGGATGATTGCCGGTCTTTCCTTTCCTTTTTTCTTTTTTTTTCTCTCCATGCCTTTCTTTATGCATCGCCACTTACCAGCCCCGGGCCCACGGGTACGATTTAAATCGTCTCTCAGACAGATAGACTTGTTCCTGCACATTCTGAACCCCCCCGATGAAAACCATCCCCCCGTCTCCTTCCCCCCAATTTTTGCCCCTCCCCGTTTCCCCCCCACCCCCCCCTTTCATTCCCCGGCGTGGTCTTCTTCCCCGATTGTGATCCCTACAAACTGCTCCCCTATTCCTGATGCCCTTCACTTATTCATTCAGAGTTAACGTTAACTTAAAAAGTTGGGGTTTCACTCTTCCCCCCTGTCCTCCCCTAATGTTTAGAGGTGCCCCAGTAGCGATTTTTCCTTCCTTTCCACAAGTCCAAACCCATTTCAAGGAAGTGTCCCCCCGCATCCCCGTTTAACCTTTTCGTGCACCTTTCCCTGTGTCTGTATACCCAGTCACTTCGCTTGGAAGGCGGTCGCCAAAGGGAAGTCCTTCTGTTCACTCTTCCCAAAATGGGTTCCCCCCACTCGCTTTTTTTTTGCGTTTTTTTTGGTGAGTCTGAAACCGAAATCTTCTTTCACTTTTTTAGGCTAGGGATGTTTCTTTCTTGTGCCTCCCTAGCCCCTGTCCCCCCGTTCCTAACGGGTCACCTTGTCTGGAAACGCATAGTGACCGGGAATTTTAGTGTGGGGCGGAATACCCCCCCAGTTTAGTTCTGACCATTTCCTTTTTCCCCCCTTTTTCTTGCGTGTTTAATCTTTTTTTTTTCATTGTCTCTTGAGGTTCACAACTTTTCTTTCTTCTTTCGCGCGGCTCGACATTTGCCCCATCCGGTTTAACCCCCCGAACAAGTTGTTGTTTTTTTTACGGCTTTTTCGATTCGTTTTTTTTTCACTCAGCCCTCGTTTGCGCCCCAGAGCCCCGTCCCCCCCCCTTGTTGTCCATGGGCACGCCCACACGCCCCCCATTGGGGTGCGAGTCCCACTCAAAAATCCACTTAGTTTCTCCCCCCCCCCTCTGCCTCCCCTCCCCCTCGATGTGAGCTTTGCCTGGCCCCAGTTTCTACGTTTTTCCCGACCCATTTACAATCGTTCGTGCCCCCCTTCTTTCCAGAAGGGAATCCCCGTTTTTTTCCCTTTGGTCCTTGCCGCATTCCCCCCCCTCTCTTTAGCCCTCTTGTAAGAAAGCCCTCTAGCACTGTTCCTAATGAAGGAATTTGCCCCCCTTCCCGTCCCAGCGGAGTGATGTAATTCCCGGACCCCTTGTCTTCCCTTTCAAACGCTCCCTTTCTGGTTCGTATTGTTCCTCTTTGTGACTTCTAGGACGAGGTGTCCCTCAGTGACCTTCCCTCCTCCTCCGGGCTTTTTTTTTGAAAGTGACCTGTTTTTACCCGTTCGTTCTTTTAGTCTCCCGATGATTCGATCCCGTTTTTTTCGGTAAATTTTCTATTTAGTTCTGAATTTCTCTTCCCCAGCCCCAGAGGTATGGTCATTGCCCCCGTCCCTTTCGTCTAGCTCCCCTTGTTGACGCAACTTTTTGTGTCTTGAGACCGCCAGGATGGCTTGGAGAAGGGTACTCTTGAATTCCACGGCGTCGTCCTGAGGTCTCTGTCCTGGTGAAAGGAGCCCCAAAGTCCTTTCCCCTTTTTTTTTCCCCCCCCCCCCCCCCCCCCCCCCCCCCCCCCCCCCCCCAACCAACAACCCTTTTTGGGTTTTCGTTTGTTCAAAAAACCCCCATGTGTGGGTTACACCAACCCCCCCAAACCCACCCCAGGTGTTTTTTTTTTCTCCCCTTTTTTTACAATTGGTTGCTTCCTGGTCCCGTTCTCTTCCCTTCAACCCCCCAAAAGACTTTTAATGCTGAACTGGTTTCACGAGGAGGGGGTCTTGCCCCAGGTTTTTTTTTTTGGCGTTCTTGCACTGTTATTTTTTTTCGAAATGAACCCTTTCCACCCCATATTACCTCTGGGGTTTTTTTAAAACACAAACAACCCCCCCCTAGTGCTTTTGTTCCACATTTCCTCAGATTAAAACACACGTCATGCAGTAATGGGTTCGTTGGAGAGAATTGCGCCCCCCCATCCTGTTTTGAGTTGAGGTGTCGTTTCCGATCGGCCTTTCCCCATTTTCTGTCTTGCTCAGAGCTCCTTCACGGTTCCCACTTTTCCCGTTGGGTTTAATAACCTTCGCTCATCTTCTCTTTTTAATAAGTACCCCCTTTGTGTGTTCTGCGTGTTTCGCCGTTTTTTTGGTGGGGCCCTGGAGCTCCCCCTCCCAAAACCCCCAAAAGTTGAATGCTTCTTTTCTTTTCCTTGCGTTTTTAAGCGTCCCACCCCTGTTCTGCCGCCACGTTCCTAGATGCGTCCGTCACACGCCGGAAGAAACCCTTCTTGACTAAGCGCCCCTTTCAGTTTCTGGTTTAAGTCCCTCACTTGTTGCCACCTCGAGAGGCCCACCACCCCCGACTTTGAAGGGGGGAAGTTGTTCCTTTTCGCCCCCTAACAACTTGTTCCCCCAACCGCCCCCACCCAGGGAAAAGAACTCCCCTCGGTAACAATTCAGACTCCCTTGCTTTTAGGGTCCTAGACCCCCCGGGTTCTTTTTTTTTTTTTTTTCCCTCCTACCTGGTCCAACCATTGGTCCCAATGAACTACGGTTTTATCCCCTTTCGGACTCTCTGTTTTACGTGTAAAGTGGTCCTCCCTCCCCTCCTCCCCCCCATGTGAAGGATAATTGTTTCTCTTTCACTGCCAAAACCAATTTTCCTTTCCAACCCCTCCGAAGTCTGACTTGTTTTTCCCCAGGTTCCCCCGCTTTTCCGTATTCGGAGAATCCGTCCCCCTTCTCCCCACACCGGGAAATTTCCCCATTGTAAGAAACAAAACAAGACTTAGTCAGGTTTCCCTCTCCTGATAAGTTTTTTTGAGAGCTCTGTCTAACACGGCTCTTGACAACAGTACTGGTCCTTTTTGTGAGCTGGTTTTTTGCCCTTTTTGGGTTGCCACCTCTTCATGGATCCAAAAGCCCCACGAAGTAATTCCCCAACCCACCACCGATCCTTTCCTTTCCCAGGCCCGTTACGTCGTACATCATCGACGTACAACTGACCCTACGTCCATTCGTTTCCACCAAGGTGCGTGTGATTAACCCTCCCCCTTGCAGCCGCCGCCTTTTGCTCTGTAAATTTTTTCCCGGCCTTCCAAGAAATCTATCCGCGGCTTTTTTGTGGGGGTTTTTGAAACTTTTTCTTCATTGCCGCCCTTCTTCTTTTGTGGAACCTTGTGACTCGCTGTGGGTCACGATACATTCTCTTTGTAATATATTTTCCTAGCTATCGGTTTGGTTTCGCCCCCCCTGTTTTTTCTTTCGTTTGTTTCTGCATGTGCTCAAAAATACCACCAACTTTTGTTCTTCCTCCCTTCCCCCTGGTTTCGCGAATCCCCCTTAGAGTTTCCCCCCCGCCCCCCCCCCCCACTCTGCGGGCAACGGTCTTTGCTGCTTCCCGTTTCCGACGCCGTTCAGTGCGGCACCCCCAGAACTCCCCTTTGTGCTTCAAGAAAGGTTTTGACACTTCCCCACACCCAAGAAATTGCCCCCCTTGCCCGTCTTGCACTTCTCTAGGTCGACTCGTTCAAGTAAGGGGGGGGCTGGCTCCCCGGGCTGGCCTATCTTCGATTTTCCGGTGGCGGGGGGCTTTTTTCGCGTTTACTCGCCAAGACCCACCCCCCCCTCCGTTATGATCCCCAATGTCTTCTCCTTGTCGTTTTTTGCGATCAAACTTTGCCGCTCCCCCCAAACCCAACTCGGCGTTGTTGCCCTTTTTTCCATCTGAACACGCCCTTTTCTTCCTTGTGACCCAAGAAGTGTAAGTTTCCTTTTTGGTCCTCCCCCCCCCATCCACTGTGGCCGTCTTACCGTACTCTTTCTGCTGGGTTAACGTCCCCCTTGTCAATGTGCCAGTGTATTTGTATGCTGCACCGATTTTCCCCTTCGTAAACACCTGCCGGAGGCTGGTC
>Ga0179593_1468826_pt1 | contig 12576 bp, 17 predicted proteins | sample CZODoug2_1_08_16_FD_185931 | JGI IMG/M metagenome (GOLD analysis project Ga0179593, IMG submission 185931) | Vadose zone soil fungal communities from Angelo Coast Range Reserve, California, USA - CZODoug2_1_08_16fungal (PacBio error correction) | ecosystem: Environmental > Terrestrial > Soil >... | reverse complement strand
ACAATTTTATTGGCGGCCCCCCCCCCCCTTTTGTGCCTTGTTTGATTGGAAAACCCTCCCGCCCCTTTCCTCAGTTTGAAGTCACGATTCCCCCCCCCTTTATATCCCCCCCCCGTTGCCCTTTTTAAGACCCCAAACCTCCCCTGTTGGGTTGTTAGGTGACAAGGCTCTTGCTGGCAGGCACACCATTTGCAATTCATGTACAAAACCTTTTCTTTTCTACTTTGGCCGCAGCGACCTTCGGCGCCCTAAAGTTTTGCACCCCCTTTTATCTTTGTGCCAGGTAGAATTTTGGCGACGAATTCCCCCCCCTCCCGACACCCCTCCACTCTGCCTTTCGGTCTTGGTAACAATTTCGGGCCCTAAGGTTTTATGATAACGCGCCATGAAAATGACCTTAAAGTCAGGCTGCCCCCCGAGCTTCCCTAAAAAATCGTAGACTATGCGGACACCGTCAGTCCAACTACTTAGTAGAGCACTTCCATTCTTCCGCCCCCATAATGAACTCTCTTTCGAAAATAAGTCCCATTGCTACATAAGTAAGGTAGGTATTACTGTTCTTTGCCCCCCCTAACCATTTCTTATCACTTCTTGTTAAATTCCACCCCCTCCCGGCTTCAATTTTTTTTGATGTAAGAGTTAAACGTGAACTCTTAGAATGACTCTCGGTTTTTTAACTATTAGATTTGATTGACTCCCCCCGAACCCCCGCCCCGACCAGATCCCCACCTTCAAGTACCTGCCGGTTTGCGAACCCTTGAATGAGACCTTTTAAATACCCACCGTATGGCTTTCCCCACAAGAACACCTCCCCTGCCAACGCATCCGTAAGTACAAGACGATTCATGTTTAACCATCCCTTCACACCGTCGATACCTTTCCCTTTAATTACCGGCTTTTTTCAGAGAAATTTCCTTTTCTCCAAAAGGGTCTTTTTCTGGCCCCAATGATTTGACGGTCACATTTTTTTTCCCGACCCTTCAAAAAGGCTTTTTGTACCCTCTCCCTAAATTTTACTCGGCGGTCCTGTAAGTATAATGCAATCCGCTTCACAGCTTTCCTTTTTCGATTTGTTTTTTTTTTGGCCCTTCCGTCCGGCTTCCCCCTTTAGGAGACAATTTCCTCTCCCGCCCAGCAACGGAACTGAACTAGTTTTTTGGGACCGCAGTTTTTTTGAACGACCCCCCAAATTTGGAGACTCGTTTCGTTTTTTTCTCGAAGGCAAATGTCCCCCCCCCCGTAAATACCTCGTCCCTTTTTTCCTCTTGATTCCAACTCGTCAAGGTCTCCGAGTGGTACTAGAATGACCTTTTTTTGCCCGACCGGAGACGTCAACGGCTTTGCTTTTTTTTTCAACTCTCCTTCTTTTGAGGAAGCGTTTGTTTTGGAGAGACGCCCCCTTTTATCCACCGGCCTGGTTCCTCGTTTGAGGCCGGCACTTCAGGCGTTTATACACTGCCCCCCTCTCCTCCACAGGAACCTACTTTTTCGACCAAAAAGTTTGCTCTGGCGGACCCTTTTTTCTTCCAACCTACGACTATCCTTTTCCCCGCCTGCAGCCGTCTTCTGTTTAGTTTTCTTATCTCCTCTCTTCCTCCTTCTTTTGATTTGATAGTTTCTACGGAAAATCTTTGTTTAACCCAATCTTCTATTACGCCGGCCTCGCCCGGTGTCTTCCTCTTGTCTGTTCTTTTTGGAGTTGAATCACCCGGCGGCACTCCCAAACGAGGCCGATTGTTTACCGCTGCTCTTTTTTTCTTTTGCTGACATTTTTATTCCCCCCCCGTCCTTGCGCCCGAGAAGAAGCCGTTGGATGACCCGGTGAGCCTTTGCGCACCTCCCCGATTTTCTTTGGCGCTATACTTTTGTTACCAACTTCCCCCCCATGTCCCGGTGATCTCGCACCGACCCCGATGGACCTTTCTCACTTGGTTTTCCCCATGCTTGAACGAGTTGTTGCACTCTTACCATTGTTACCCCTGTCATACTTGTTGAGGACAGGATGCTGTGACTTCGCCGTCGCGAGAAGCCCAATTTCCCTTCAGACCCTTTTTCCCCTCCTTCTTCTTTTCTCCTATTTCGCCCATGGTTGTTCTCGCACTTCGCGCGAGAACTTTGGTTATTCTTTTTTGTCCACCCTTCCGCAGAATAACTTTGCCCCCGTCTCGGCCAGGTCGTAGTTTCAATTACCTTCACCAGCTCAGATCCCCTCTTTTTTCCCCCCCGCGTCACGCACGTCCCGGGGTTGCCTCTTCCCCTTTGCGCTTGCCTCCGAACTCCCTCTTTTTCGCCCCGGCAATTTTTCGGCTTTTTCAAGTGGTCCCCTTCCCTATCGGAATCGTTCCCTTTATTTTTTATTTTGTCCAGAACATTGACCCCCTCATGCCCCCCCCCCCCCCCCGGTACTTGAACGCCCAGTTTGTGCAGTTTGCTGGACTTAATTTTTTTATGGAACTCACCCACTTTTTGCGCAAACTAAATCTTCCACCCATCTTCTTTGGATGTCTCGTTCTTTTGAGTGCCTTTGTTAAACGAATAATTACCACTTCCCCTTCCCTGATTGGAGCCGATTTTTCTTCCCTCATGGTACTTTGCCCTATCCCACCCCCATTTACACCCCCAGTAATTTGATGGTGGCACCATTGAACCTTTTCATCCGAAGGCTGCCTCCTCCCGTCTTCCCAGCCAACCGCTAAGGATGGATGAGTTACTCAGGTTTTCATTTTCTAAACCGGATGGATGAGGGGGGTGCGAAGTTTTGTAAGTAGCAGTCCCAATTGCTTTTTCTTCCTTTTATATGTCGACGCCTTTTTTGGATAATCCGCTCAGTTTGCCCAAGTCCCCTGATTTTTTGCGCCATTTTAGCTTAATAATTCCACGGTGGAATTTTTTTTCATTCCCCTTGAACTTTGACAAATGTCACTCCCCCGTAAGGAACCTTTCGTTTCTGATTTTTCAGTATGTACTCACACCAAAGTGTGATTTCGGTTTCACTTTGTCCCACTTCAATGTATGCCCCGACTTTCTCCTCTCTAATTGATCCAGTGCGCCACAAGCCATTGTGATCTCATGGTTTGCTTTTCCTGCCTCTTCCCCTAGAACTTTTCCCACAAAGAGACTCTCTTCAAACCCCACACCGCCCTTTCGGGCATGTTCTATTTTTCCCTTTCAGGACATGTCCCGGTGCTTTTTTCCCCAAACACCCTTGCACAGCCCGGTCCCGCGTCCCCCTAAAATGTATCTACCCTCCCTGTTGTTGTTGGTCTCTCTACCTGGCTTAAAACGAGGCTGTGCGGTGTTGAAAACAGCCCCGCCCCCGTGCTCCTAGTGAAGGGCAGAACCCCCCCAAGGACAGATGGTCTTCCGACACCCCCACCTCAAGTTTGTGGAGATTCCGATTTTTCTTAAGGGGAAGGACATCTGCAAACCCCCCCACCCCCCAAACCCACCACCCAACACCCCCCCACACACCCCCCCCCCCCCCCACACCCACACCCCCCTGTTTCCCTTGTCCCAGCCTCCCTCCCTCCTTTTCCTTCTTTATGCTTTTGTTCACCCCTCCTTCTTATCCTGAGGCGTCCCTTTTGAATTTCACAACGCAAAGGCCTGGCGCCTTTTCTGTGTTTTCCTCCGAAGGCCCCCCTCCTGCACATGAAAAGGCTGCTTCGGATCATTTAACCGCCTTGACGCTGTCTTGTTTCCCCCCCAATTTCTGTTTTAATCTCAACTTCCCGTGCTTTCAAACTCGATGATCTTCCCCCCAAAGTATTTTATAATAGTGACACCGTCGATCTTTTTTCGGAGTGCACATCCTCCTTCGCCCCCCTGCGGAACAGCCTTGTTCGACCCCCCCTGCTAAAGAAGAAGACCGACGATCTTTTTCTGACTACTTCCCCAAGCCTCGTCTTTCTGAGCCCTTTTCTTGTTCACCCCCCCCTTCCCACAACTATGTAACTCTTTTTTGATCCTTTTTTCCATACCCAATCGTTTCCCCCCTTCTTGAAGATTTCCGTGTTTTTTACCTTTCGGATGTTTCGTTGAAGCCCCAGGCCATTGACCGAAACTTCTCAAATTTTTTCTTTGAGGCGTTTCCCTTGTTCCCAAGACTTCTACTCGCAGCAAAACAGAATAAAAGACACTGACAACCTCAGTATCCTCTTTAAAGATTACTCCCCACATTCTTTTCCCTAAAGCTCAATTCTCCGTTGGACCTTGTAAGGTCTGTTGTTCCAATGGTTGCGTTTTGAAAACTCGCTCGGGGGCCACTTCTCCTTGGCTTTGCTTTATTACAATGGACGGAACCTGCATTTACCAACCCGGCCTTTCCCTTTCGAAACCTCTCCTCCTCTGATTCACAAGACATGAGAGTCATTGTTCACCACGCCGTTTCCCCTTTTTTCCTCTAGATTTTTTTTTGAGACTTCTACTCGACACAATATTCCCCCGTGCTGCCCAGTTAGGCGCTTTTTCCATTGAACAGTTTCCAGTCATATCGGCACTTTTTGACTTTTCCTCCAATGCCTTTTCTTGATCATTTCCATCCCATACGGCCCCTTCCCCTTCCGTTCCCGTAATGTTTGATTTTATACTTGTCACTTTCAGTGGCCCTCAGACTGCCCCCGTTTTGCTCTATTTCACGGGCATGGTTTCAGTTTTTTTTTGCACAAATTAATCTTCCCATTCTTTTTTCCTCTTGGAGAGTCCTCCTTCCGCACCCCCCCGTCACACCAGTGCTACGCTTCTCCGTCCAATATCTCCCCTTTTTCTCATGAAGTGGACCATACGGTTTGCCCCAAAAACTTCTCCGGCTGGGGTTGGGGATCGTTCTCAGAAACTAATCCCCCCCAATTGCTTCCAACTGGAGCTTGCGCATAGATTGATTTTTTGTCTTTCCTCTCCTTTCTTTCTAATTCCCCTTGTTTTCGAAGATTTTTCTTGCAACGCTGCCCAACTATATACGACGGCTCCCTCAGTGGACGTTGTGATTTTTTGTTGAAGGAGTGCATCTTCTTCCAGACTGAGCCGTTTTTTGAGAAAACTTTCTCCCACATGTTTAGATGGATGGCCCCGATCGGCCTTCCCGGATCCCCCGACCGCCTTCTTGGATGAAACCTAGTGCGTTTTTCTTTTTTACTCCGAGGAATTGGTATCTGAGAATTGTCCCCCCCTGACACCCCTTCCCTTTTTTAAGATCAGTGCAACGCCCCAAAAGAGTCGGTCTCACTTATCTTTTTGCTCAATCCCGAGTTTTTTGCCAATCTTTAAAACGGAACCCTCTTTTTTATTCAAGGGGGGAGACCTGGGTGCACTTTTTCTTCCTTGCATCAGAAGCCCCCTTTTTTTTACCGACTTGCCGGCTCTCGTCTTTTCTCACTTTGAGGACTTAACTTTCTAATCCTGATTTGTCCCCGCCTTCTTAGAGTTCCTCACACAGCTTTACGATGGGACAACCATTTGAGAGTGTCCAGTTACAATGATAAATCGTCAACCCCACTTTGAATAAGGTTGCTCTTTTTAGGCCCCACTCATGTCCAAGCACTTGTTTATGATTTGCCATTCGACCTCTCATAACTAATCCCCTCGACCTGACGACCCGTCCTGGGGAGAGATTGATCCTTGACGTTTTGCCCACATTCTTGTCTTCCTTTAATACATCCCAATATCTCGCTCAGACTTTGCCGTTAGTTAAAAAGTTTTTACATCGCGGACGTTATGAGATTTGTTTTGATCCGTTTTTTTCACCGGTCCCTGCGGATGGCACTCAGGACCACCTTTTTTCCGCACATACCTCACTCAACCCAGGTTCTTTTTTTCTGCTTTGTTTTTCCCCTCTTCCCAAAGAGCCGATACTACCCCAACGGGCCATCGTTACTCATGTGCCGCCAAGAATGTTTGTAATAATTGATTTTGACCACAAAGGTCAGTGATTGTTTTGAATTGGAAAATAAGTCTCATCAAGTCCCCTTCTTGGATGAGTTCGTTCGATTCCAATCAAAGATGACGGCTGGCTGCGGATGACTAACGTCTTGATTTCGCAAACGGAGGTTGGAACAGTGTATGCGGCCCTCGACTAGATGACATTTTGTTTTAACCCTATTTTCCTAATGTTTTGTCTATGATTTTTTTCCCTCCGGATCCTTCTCATTTTCCCGGCGGTCCCTGGTCCCTATAACCTTGTCACGCCGTTACGAAGTTCTTTGGCTTGTTTTAGCTTTTTTGATTTTTCGCAATCAGGCCTCTTTGGGCTGATCGATTTCTTTTTTACATTCCCCTGCACTTGCGCCGCTTTGACTGCGTCCTTTAGCCATTGCCATTTCAAACTGCTGTTGTATTCTCCTTTTTTTTCACCTTTTTCCTCCAGATGAAAAGCGTGAACCCTTCCCGCCCAGATTCCTCCCTGATAACCCAAACCCCCCTGAAATTTCGCGTGCACTCGTTTCTTCAAATGGGTTATCTATCCCGGGGTTTCTTTTTAGGCCACTCCCTTTCACGTCTATATTTTGTCCCGCGAAATACCATCTCCTCTGTTCCTACCTAATCCCGTGAAGATAAAATTATTGCGACTCAAACCATAGGTTCTTTGTGTGCGTGATTGCCCGACCCGCCCTCCCCGGTCAAGTTCCCTCTCCCGATCCCCCGTTATATTTCCTCGTCCAGTCCTTTTGGTTATCTCCGTCGTCCTTTTTTCCCAAGGTTATTCATATGGCAGACCTTTGCCACGACCCCCCGCCTATAAGGTACTTTTCCCAGGGATTTTATGGCGCCCTGTTCAAGGCCGCATTTTTTTCCTCGATTTGCATTTTGTACCCCTCGATATATGTCCCAGGTCCGATTGTGGTCAGAAAGCCTCAACCAATTTCCCAGACCCTCAAAGTATGCCTTTCGGCCATTTTTTCAACTCCCACAGATTTTCGCCCCTTTTATGCCCAAGTTCTCAAGTGAAAAGTGAAGCTTTCCCCCTCGATACCAAACCTTTTTTCCTCTCCCCACGGACCCCCCGAACATCTATTTCGAGCGGCCCTGCCGACCCTGCAATCCGTTTTCCCGACAAAATACACACCCCCCCCCCCCCAACACACCCCCACCCCCCCCCCCCCCCCTCACGTCCGCATCTCAGAGTGGATTCTCCCTCCAGCAGCCCTCGTCTTTTTCTCCCTGCTTTCCCCCCCCCCCCCACCCATTTTGTAAATGGTTTGATCGCCCCTGTTATCGCTTCGCCCTGATGTTAATTTCCCTTTTTTTTAGTATCGCTTTTTAGTCTAAGCCCAGGTCCAACGCGCAAGCCCACACTCCCTGTTCTCTTTTTTTTGGCCCTTTTCCCTTCTGAAAAACCCGCCACGCTCCAGCGCCTCAGCCAGGCCCCGCCCCCTCCCAAGTACCGTCCTTCGTCATGGGAGTGACCTTCCCCTCCACTCAGTAGCACGCGACTCTGTAGGGAATTGCGCCCGCCGTGTCCGCTCCGAATCTGTTGCCCCCCCTTTATCGGCATTCTGTTATGTCTGTTGCGAATTTTTTCGCCCCCTCACTTTAGTCCATTTTTCAAGCATTTCCCTGACTTTTCCATAGCTCTTCGTCCTCCTGTTCCTGCATTGATCGCCGAAGTCTGAATTTTCTTTCAAGGCTTGTTGTCGTCCGCCGGAGGATCAAATCTTCTTTCTAAGCTTTCTGTCCCCAAGCCAAACCGGACGAATACTGCAAGTGTACATTTTGCCCCACTCTGTTTTTTCGTCGCGCCCTTTTTGATTGTTAATAAACCTTCCTCCACTCGTTCAAGTTGCATGTCTTTTCATTTTTCTTTCCACTAGTAAAGGAGTTTTTAACTGTTTGGCGGACCACCCTCTTTGTGTTCTCTGGCTGGTGCAGGTCCCAACTCGTTCTAGGGACCTTTTCCTCTTGAATGCAGCGACGCAACCGCCCCCAACCCTGTTTACTCGTCCAGGCCAATTCGTTCCCCGAACTCCCCTTTTGACCCCCCCCAGGTGAAACCCGGCTCCTATCGTTGCGATTGTTCCACTCTTCACATCCCGCCACAATTATTCACAAATGGCATCTGCCGGCCTTCTCGCGGTGTTGGCCCCGATTTCCCCTTATCTTTTCTTCTTTTTTCTTTCAATAATATTTTTTGGTTTAGTCTGCCCGGACCCATCTGCAACAATCTCGACGCACTCAATGGATAAAGACTTGGTGGTTTGAAGGAGTCATCAATGGTCTGCCTACACCGACCTTGCCCCTTTTTTTTGAGAACCCACTTTCCCCTGCAGGAACGGTCGCTCCAACATGGCCCCTTTGATATAGCGAGATCCCGTATTGTGAAATTTTTGCTTCTCCTCTGCTAAAAGGTAAACTCTTGAACGATCCTCGCCCTTTTTCTCTTAACCCCCCCCATGACACCAGGGCCCCACGCTCGCAAACCCCCAAAGGGCTGTCATGCTTCCCAGTGGCCGTCCCGCCTTGAACGATTACCGAAACCCCCCGACCTTTTAAAACACTCGGGGTTAGGACTCTTTTACAGTTTTGACTTCCCCGCCAGACACCCCCACTTTCAGTTTCAGAGCCGGTCTTCATCTTCTTTTCGTGCCTTGTCCCCCCCCCCCCCCCTTTCTTTAACTGGCGCGTTCACTCTTTGTAATTCTAGAGGACCATTACGAGACCTAAGGGGATCTAATCCCTCCTTTTTCTTCCAAGACGTTTTCCCCCGAGGCCTCCTCTCCTCCCTCAGGAACTTTCCTTTCCAACTTTCTCCTGTGGAATCACTCAAAAGCGTCCTTAAGCGCTCTTCCAATGATACCGAAATTCGGAAAACGTTGCCTTGTAGGTCCCATAATTTTCCCCCCGCCTCTTTCCGCAGAGATTTTCTTGTACTCACATTTTGAATAATGGACTTCCCCTTTTTCTTTTTCCTTTAGTACGTTTGGCTTGCCATCGGGTCCATTGAGATGGCAATCAGTTGCTTGAGAAATAAATAACTCCCCCCCTATTGATTTAGATGTATCTGTATTTGTCAACTCAAGACGACTTCCTTTTTAAACAAAAGTTTTTCCAAGTCCCCTTAGGCGTAAAGAACCTGGCTGGATTTTTTCACCCAACCCTTTTAAACAGTTCCGTGATGGGGTGTAGGAATACATAATTATATTGAAAGTCTTCTGCGGGGGTATGATTTTTTTTCCCTACCAGCAATGTGGCATTGATGGGCTCAGTTTCTTATTTTCGAACCGGTGTTCATTCCGAGGGAGAAGTCCCCGGGCACGATTACGAACCTCAATGCGTTCGTCCGGGCCATATAGGTCGACGCGGTTTGTCTTATAGCGGGCCGCGCGTTTCATTCCCCTCCGGGTCTTTTATTCCCTTCCATTACCTTTGCCTGACGGGAAAATTTAACCTAAAGGTGCCGCCGGTTTTTTTTTGTCGTAGCCCCCCCCCCCCATCTTTAGTAACCCTCGGTTTAGAAGTCTTTTTTTACCACTCCTTTCCATTACCGCTGTCGACGCCTGCGGAATTGTTCTCCCCCCTTTTGAATTCTCATTCATCGTGAAAATTTGAAGAGTGCACCTGCAACCTTTCCCCCTCCTAAATCCGGAATAAAAACCCCCACACCGGCCTTGGTTTCGCGGCAACTTTTGTCATTGGCGTTCTCCCACTTCTTCCCTTGCCCGGGAGTTTCTGTCAATCAAGACCCTTCCCCAGGGCCCTTGGTGTATTTTTCACCCTCACTTTTATCTCTTACCTCTCAGTTGTTTATCTGCCATTGATGGGTGCGGAAAACCATAGGTTTCCGTTATGATTGACAGAACCGCCAGCCCCCCGGGAATTTGATTCCTCCCTCATCCCCTTTTTAGACCATTTTCCTCTAAACCTTTTCCCCAGTTTTGGTTATTGTTTGACTCCGGTCTGGTTGGGCAGTCATTTCCCACCGCCTCTCCGGGAAGTGCCCAAGGGCCTTGCGGCGCCGGCTTCACGTTCCGCCTTTTTTTTTCTTCGGTCTTCAGTTCAAACATTGCTCACTCTGGCCGGTCCCCCCGTACAGGGGTTTTGAATCCCCGTCCACACTCCACGAACCGCAACGGATCCGTTTAATTTGAAAGCGGCAACGTTTTGTGAGTTCCCTCTCACAGCGCTGCCATAGGGAACCTTGCCGGCCTTGACACCTCAGCCCTACAAATCGCCTATGTTAAGCGTAGCCTATAGTCGCCTCTTGATTGCACGCCCCAGCCGGCCACTACCCTTTTTTTTTTTCTTTTCCAACACCTGCCTATAAGAACAGTTTTTGGGTTCTTAAGAGCCCGCCGCCAGCCCCCCGGTCTTTCTTTCCCTTTCCTACCCCCCACCCCACGGACTTGTAATTGGTTGGTTTCCGTACCCCTTCAACATCAGGCTTCACTTGATTCCCGATGGCCGTTGTTAACTTCTTTTCCCCTCTTTTTTTTGGTGCCCCTTCCCAAAGCAACCTCGCCCCCCCAAAGACAGATGGTGGCCGTACTTTTCCAAAAAGTGTTACATAAGCCCCCTTGCCCGCTGGCTCCCCCCGTAACCGCCAGGCCAACACGTCCCTCCGTCCCCATACAATTTCAATTTTTTTTTTCAACTTTGTCTTACCCAATAAGAATAAAATTATATGCATATCCTACACCATAAACTTCCCTACACACTCCACCACTCTAACCTCCACCTAACACCAAATACCACAACATAGACTTCCAACTCCAAAAACCCCACAACACAGACCCTACCCCCAATAAAACAGCAACCTTCTATACAACAAAACCCATCTCATCTAATACTAACAGAAAAAACATACTCTCTTTTAAAAAACCCCCCCGCCCCCCTCCCAACTAATCAACGAACACAATCCCCTATCCTAAATTCCACGAATGCTTCTAACCAGACACCCTGCAGCAACAAAACAATCCAATCCACACATCCAACCAACAAACCAAAAAACGTAAAAGTTCTCCCTTCTATACCGCAACCCATCCTTCTCACCACAGACCTCCCATCCATTAAATAAATAGCAAAAAACCAACAAGCCACAATCAATTCCTACCCCACAAAACCCCTTCGCACCCCGAAAAATCATCACAAACCTCCAAGTAACATATAACAAACCACGAAACCAACATCCCTCAATCACCATTCCACAATGTCACACGCCTGCAAAAAATAACTTACCTGTACTACCGTACAAACACCGACCTAACCCCTACAATATTGCCCACCACATTCAAACACCCACAACCATCCATCTACTTACCCCAACAACTATATAACAAACCACACTAAACATCAATAACTCCCCAGATCGATAAACCGACAACCCCATCACTGACATCCACCCTCAATTACACCCACTACAACATCAACAACCCTCCGGATTCCCACCAAAAAAACCAACTTCCCCCAAAAACAACCCCCCACTCACCAGACCTCACACACCCTACCAGCTATACTCACCCTAAAACCCACCAAAAACAACCATAACCCCCACCCCCCTAGCCATAAACCACACACAAAGCCACAACAAACCTTCACAACAAACTACACCCCCATCCACCCCCCCCCCCCCTCCAAAAATCCTACTTACCCTGACACTCACACAACCTCCCCCCAACTAACACACATAAAACCATCATAATCCCCATAACCCCACCAACAAAAACACAAAAAAAAAAACCCACCCCCTTTAGCCCTCCACAGGAACCTAAAAAAACAACAAAAAAAAACACCACACCATCCAATTCACAAAACAATCAAATTAAAACCTTGAAATACCCCACAAAAAAATCCATCCACTACAGACCCAAAACAAACACCCAATCAACCCAACCCCCCACAAAAAACAACCCAAAACCCACCCCAATCCATCTCTTTCCCGCGCCCCTCGATAGGGTCCCGCCACTGGACTTTTTATCTCGATTGCAGGTTTCGCTTTTCGCCCACTCCTGGATAGGTTCCTGTTTTGGGGTATCGGCAGTCCTCCCCTAAATGTCCCTCCCCAACAAGGAATCCTCCTACAAGCCCTCGGGGAAACGCTTTGGTCCGCGTCTTCTCTCCCGTTCTCTCCTTTCCCCCCTCCCCAAATCTGACCTTCAAAGCTTGTTGGCTTAATCATCCGGCTTCAATCCTTCAGGCGAAGTTAAGCGCCGCACCCCCCCCCTTAACAGGTGAAGATTGAGTGAAGTCACCCAGTCGTCAAGACCTCAGTTTCGTCCTTTTCTCGCTGGAGTTTGCCCCTAAGTGCCACTGTCACCCCACCCATTTTCTAGTTACCGTTCAGGTCTGATTCTTCATTCCAGGGTACATCTTGGGAATTCCGTGAGCACTTTTCCCCGTTTTTTGCTTTGCTGAGAACGTTCCTGGTTTTTGCACCCCTTCGCTGGCTGCGTTTCCTCGGGAGTCTCCTGAAGAACTTTTCCATTAGGTTCTTGTATGCAGAGAAGGTCAACCCCTCCTTTTCGCAGACCGATCCTTGAACCTTTTCGCCCATGGCTTGTCGTTTTCCTGGTACGATTGATAAAACTTCCCCCCCAGCCCGAAACTTTGATCCCCTTTTTTGACGGCGCGAATTGTTTTCCCCTTGGG